>Ga0068858_100006632_pt1 | contig 11259 bp, 9 predicted proteins | sample KBSSwiS12_FD_66589 | JGI IMG/M metagenome (GOLD analysis project Ga0068858, IMG submission 66589) | Switchgrass rhizosphere microbial communities from Kellogg Biological Station, Michigan, USA - KBS Switchgrass S1-2 | ecosystem: Host-associated > Plants > Roots > Rhizosphere > Soil ... | reverse complement strand
ACTCACAGCAGCGACCCGCTGGGTGGATGTTCTGGAACCCGCCATCCGCTATTCTGCCAGAGGAGCGTGAGGTCCAAATGAAGAATCTGGATATTTCGCGACGCCAGTTCGTGCAGGTTGCAGGCGCGGCCGCCACAACGCAATTTCCGTTGAGGGGCGCGGACGTGCCAACGGTCGAGGCGGTGGTACAGCGCGTGAAGTTGGCGCTGGGCGGCCAGTGGGTGACCGATGGCGTCGACGGCTTCAAGGCTGGAGATCCCAACACGCCAGTCAAAGCCATTGCCACGACTGCGATGGCCACCATGGATGTGTTGAAGCAGGCTGCCCGGAACGGCGCCAACTTGATTTTCACTCACGAGCCGACATTCTTCGGCCGGCAAGATGGACCGGCACCGCCCAGGCCAGACGGTTTTCCCGGCCTCAGCGCCGACGATCCGGTCTACTTGGCGAAGAAGGAGTTCATCGACAAGAATGGCCTGGTGGTTTTTCGACTGCATGACAACTGGCTCTCCCACAGAAGTTCTGATATGACTGCAGGGCTAGCTGAGGAATTGGGCTGGGCGAAGAATCGGGTCCGTCCCGATGATGGCCTTTACGATATCCCGGTTGCCACCGCAGAGGAGACGGTCGCGCATATTCGTCAAAAATTGAAGCTTCGCGGCGGGCTGCGCGCCGCCGGTGATCGCGCCGCAGCGGTCAAACGGGTGCTGCTGTTGCCGGGATTCACGACCGCCGCCGTGATGTTGAAACGCTACAGAGAGGCGGATCTGACCATCACCGGAGAAGTTCGCGAGTGGGAAAACACATTCTACGCCGCGGATGTATTCACCGCCGGCGAAAGGCGCGGCTTGGTAACCGTCGGCCGCGTGGTTTCGGAAGACCCGGGAATGCGGGTCTGCGCTGGATGGCTCAAAACGGTGGTCACAGAAGTTCCGGTGCGATGGATCCCCGCCGGAGATCTGTACTGGAGGGCGGTCTGATGACGGGACGCGAGGTCGTTGAGCTAGTCAAACAGAAAGTCGGCGTGCCGTGGAGGGACCAATCCTATCGGGATACGTTTAAGTTTGGCGATCCCGATTCTCCAATCAAGGGCATCGCCACTACGATGATGGTGACGTTCGGCATGCTGAAACGTGCGAATGAGGCGGGACTGAACATGGTCATTGCGCACGAACCCACGTTTTGGAACGATCGAGATGAAACGAAGGATCTGCTGAACGATCCCCTGTATCAGGCAAAGACCGGTTACATGCGGGAGAACGGCATGGTCGTCTGGCGGATGCACGACCACATGCACTCCATGCAACCGGACTACACTGTCGTCGGATCGCTGCGATCGGTTGGCGTGAAAGGGGGAGAAAACGCGGGAATGCGTCCCGGGGTCCTTCCCATCCCGGAGACCACTTTGGGCGCGTTCGCCTCGCAGGCGAAGCGTTTCAGCGGGGCAAGAGCTGTGCGCTGTGTGGGCGACCCGAAAGCGAAAGTCAGCAAAGTTCTTTTGGGGCCGGGCTATGCCACGCCGAGAATGACTTCAGACACCGACATCGTAGTCGGCGGCGAACAGCAGGAAGCCGACGGACTCTTCGATAACGTGCAATACGTTGCCGACGCGGCGTCGCTGGGTATTCCGAAAGGCCTGGTTATGCTGGGACACGTGGTGTCGGAACAGGCGGGCATGGAAGATCTGGGCAGGTGGATGCAAACTTTCATCAAAGGGGTCCCGATCCAGTTCGTCCCTGCGGACGAACCGTATTGGACATAGGCGGCGACGGCCGGGCGTCCACCAGCGCAATTGGCTTCGCCTAGATAGTATAGGATCTGCACCAAATCACTTACACGAAATCGTTAGGAGGATCCTATGACCAATCCCACAATCAAGCGCAATCAGAACGGGGGTTCCATCCCGGGTCTGAAAGAACAAACGCAGTCGAGCCGTCCGCGGGACCGGCGCAGCTTCCTGAAGGGAGTTGGCGCGCTGGGGGCGGGTCTATGGATTGCTCCTTCCGCGGATGCTTTTGCGCTGCCGGAGGACAAGATCAAGGTCGTTCGCTACTTCACTAATCCCGGCGATGCTCAAGGACGGCAGGGTCAGCCGATGGTCAACCAGTCCAGCAACGTCGTGATCATCGAGACGGAACGGGGGCGCATTGGCATCGGCGAGGGCGGCGAGCCCAGGGGAATGGAAGAATGCGCCAGCATGCTGATCGGCCAAGATCCGTACCGAGTCGATAACATGTGGCAGCGCATGCTGCGCGGGTATTTCTATCCGGCGGGGCGCGAAAAGCTGCATTCGATGGGCGCGCTGGATCTGGCATTGTGGGACCTGAAGGCCAAGGCGCTAGACGTGCCGCTGTGGCAGTTGTTAGGCGGCAAGTCGCGCAATTATGTGGAGTGCTACTCCACCGGGTTCCCGAGGCCGCAGGGCGGCGGCACATTGGAGGATGCGGCGCGCGCCTGTGTGGATGCGGGCTTTCGCGCCTACCGATATTCGACCGACAACCCGCGGCAGCGGGTGATGGATCGCTTCAAGCTGGTCGAGCAGATGCATCAGGACTGTGTGCTGTTGCACAAGGCCGCGGGCGATGGCGGATGGGCGATCGACTTCCACACGGAGCTCGATCCGCCCGACGCGATCAACCTGGCGACGATGCTGGAGCCACTGCATCCCTACTTCTGCGAAGACCTTATCCGCAGTGAGGGTGTGCTCTCCTACGAGACCATTCGCCAACACACGCGGGTACCGATCGCGGTGGGTGAGCAGTTCGGCTACAAATGGGACATCAACACTCTGATCGAGAAACAACTGATCGACTACGCGCGGGTGACGCTGCCTAACGTTGGGGGCATCAGCGAGTTCATGAAGATCATCGCGATGGCGGAAACACACTATGTCGGCATGATTCCGCACTTTACAGGGCCGATCGCCGAGGCTGCGCTGGTGCAGTGTCTGACGGCCACTTCGGTTACGGCGTTGATGGAGATGCTGGGCGATGGCAGCCGGACCTGGCCTTACCTGCCGCGCATGTACGACTTTAGGGAAGGAAAGCTGTGGCCTAACGACCGGCCTGGGCTCGGCGTCGAGGTCGACGTGAGTAAACTGACGCGAATCGGTGAATACAGCACTTATCGCGCGGGTATGTTGATGAACCAACGTCCCGATGGTTCGTTCACGAACTGGTAGGGTGGCGCTGGATCCGGACGGCTAGTGACCGGGCGATATGCGATAAACTAGCGTGCTATGCGAATAGCCCGCGTAGTTCTGTTCTCATTCTTTTTGAGCGCCGTGGTTCTGGCGCAATCCGCCGATACGGGGTCAGCCCACAAGGCGGCCGCCACGGCTTTGCTGAACTCGAATAATGCGGGAGCCGCGCACCTGGCCTGCCCGGCGAGCATTTTCCCTCTGCCGACGTCCACTCCGCCTGGCGGGGGTCCACCGAGAACTGCCGGCGCTCCGGCGGGCGGTGGTGGAGGCCGGGGCGCTGCCGGTCCACGCCCCACGCCGCCGCGGGATACCTGGTATGCCGAAGGAGGGCAGGTATTCGACAACCTTTATTTGCTGACCACCAAAGCGAATAGCGCGTGGGCGGTGAATACTTCAGAGGGGATTATTTTAATCGATACGCTGTTCGGTTACGCCGGGCAAGACGAAATTGTGGATGGACTGAAAAAGGTGGGGCTCGATCCGGCCAATATCAAGTACATCGTCGTCAGTCATGCGCACGGCGATCACGATGGGAGCGTTAAATTTCTGCAGGACACTTACCATCCGCGGATCATCATGGGGCCCAAGGACTGGGAACTGTCCGCGCGGGAAGCCGATCCGCCGCGGCATGATATGGATGCTACCGATGGACAGAAGCTGACTCTTGGCGATACCACCATCACCATTTACATCACTCCCGGCCACACCGCAGGCACTCTTTCCGTGCTGGTTCCGGTTAAGGATCACGGCGAGCCGCACCTGGCAATGGAATGGGGTGGCACGGCATTGAGCGGGAATACATCCAGGGAAATGCTGCTGTCGTACATTTCAAATGCGGGCCGTTTCCTGGATATCGTGGACGGCTCGGGCGCCGATGTGATTATCGGCAACCACACCGAATACAATGATGCGCTGGCGAGGTTTGAGCGGACGAAAGCGCGGAAACCAGGGGAACCAAACCCGTGGGTGGTGGGCAAGGTTGAAGTCCGGAATTATCTTACTGTCGTCGAGGAATGTGCGAAGTCCTGGCTTGCGATCGGCGAAGGGCGCCCCTAAGAACACTGCGCCGCCCGATCATAACCTGCGGACACATCTCGGGGTTCAACGACGCGAGCGGCCGGCGATCCGGTAATATGAAAAGCATCCATGAGGCTTGAGGCCGACTGGTCTTTGGGTGGTAAACGGCTGATCCTGACGGTGGGAACAGGCCGCAACGGAACCGGATATGTCAGCCACTTGCTCCAGGGTTTACCGGGTATCTGCTGTCTGCATGAGCCGGATCCGCAAGTTTACACGGTGATGCGCGCCGTGCAAACCGACCCAGGCGTGGCAGAACGCTTTCTGCTGGAGCAGAAACTTCCGGCCATCCGCAGCGTTCGCGAGCCAGAGGTGAATTTCTCGAGGCAACAGTAATCTAGTGACCCTCAAGATTTAAATATCGCCAGTAATGGCCGGTCCTCGCGGGTTGGGCTTAGCGAGAAAAATATGGACAGTTGCTTCACAGGGGCGTGGCGCACCGCCGCCACCGGCAGTGGTTGCATCGAGCTAACGACATTCGGACGGCGGACGGGAGACACCGGACGCGGCTGGATGTATACTTTATGCCGATCAAAAAGCCGTAACGGAAACCGGTAAGTCAGTTAGGCAAGCTCTATAAAGAGGGGGGTATGTCTTTCATGGGTACGAGATTCCACGCGTTTTTCTTTCTTCTGGTGGGTGCGCTGGTCGTTGCGACGCCCGCCTATGGCCAGACCTTTGGTCAAATCACGGGTTTGATCACCGACACCACCGGCGGCGTGATGGTCGGCGCGGCCGTGACCGTAACCAACCCGCAAACCAATTTCACCCGCACGGAAAATACCAGCGGCTCGGGCCTTTACTCTTTTCCCAACCTGCTGCCTGGTATTTACGACGTCAAAGTGGAGGCACGAGGATTTCAGAGCGTGATCCGCAGCGGTTTGGAGTTGCAGGTACAGCAGATCGCGCGCGTGGACTTCCAGCTTCAGGTAGGCGGAGTGGCCGAAGCAATTGAAGTTAACACCGGCGCTCCGTTACTCAACACGGAAGACGCAGCGGTCGGGACCGTGATCGAAAATCAACGCATTGTGGACCTGCCGCTGAACGGGCGCAATTTTCTTCAATTAGTGGGCCTCAGCTCCAATGTGAGCACCGGCTTTGGCAATGGAGGCCAATCCAGCTCGCGGCTGGGCGGCGACCGCGCCACGCAACAGATCTCGATTTCCGGCAACCGCCGCGAGTGGACCAATTTTACGCTCGACGGAATGAGCAACACGGAAGTGGATTTCAATACTTACCTGGTGCTGCCGTCGATAGACGCGCTGCAGGAGTTCAAGGTTCAGACGGGTGTTTACTCCGCGGAGTTCGGCCGCGAAGTGGGCCAGGTCAACGTCTCAACCAAAAGCGGCACCAACCAATATCATGGCGCGCTTTTTGAGTTCCTTCGAAATAACAAGCTGGACGCGCGCCCGTTTGGGTTTACCCAAACCGTACCCATTTCAGCGCCATTCAAATGGAACCAATACGGCTTTACATTGACCGGCCCGGTTCAGATCCCAAAAGTGTTTGACGGCAAAAACCGGCTCTTCTTTATGGCTAACTACGAGGGATTCAAGCTCCGCAACCAGACCCAGGGCGTCTACAATGTCCCGTCCGTTGCAATGCGTGGCGGCGACTTCTCGCAGATCCTCCCGACCGCTATCAATGACCCGACGACCAATCTAGTACCATTCCCTGGCAATCGTATTCAGCCGAACCGCCTGGATTCGATTTCCAAAAAGCTCCTCGAGTTCTATCCAGCTCCAAACCAGCCTGGAACGGCGCTAACGCGTAACTACCTGGCGCTGCAAAATAACATTACAAATAAGGATCAGTTCAACACCCGGGTGGATTTTGTGGAGAGCGCGAAGTCCAACTGGTTTGCCCGGTTTAGCTGGGACGATGAATACATTGTGAATCCTGCGCTGTATCTCAATGGTCATGTGACCACCACCACGGCCCATCAAGCGCTGATCGACAATACACGGATTCTGAAGCCGACCCTGGTAAACGAATTTCGCATGGGATTCAATCACTTCTTCAATACCATCGGCGGCGAGCTAAACAATGTCCGCGACCCCATTAAAGAGTTCGGCATTGCCGTGCCCGATCCGCCGGCGATTGCCTGGGGCACTCCCGCCATCGGCATCCTAGGTTTCAGCGGCTTTGGCGACGATTCCAACTCGCCCTACGTAAATCACAATTACACCTTCCAGTGGACCGACAATCTTTCCTGGACGTTTGGAACTCATTCCGTGAAGATCGGCGCGGATATCCGCCGCGACCGGTTTAACCAGGAAGGGAACCAGTTCCCGCGCAGTTCGCCGGGTTTCCAGAATCAGGCAACCGGGTATGGTTTTGCCGATTACATGCTTGGCTACATGCAAAACAATTCTGACGCCGCGGGACTGGCAAATACCCAGCTCCGCGCCACCAGCCAAGGTTATTACATTACCGATTCGTGGAAAGTCCGCTCCAACCTGACCATCACGGCCGGCCTGCGCTATGAGTATGTTCCGCCGTGGTCGGACAAAGGCAGCAGTTTAATGAACGTGCAGGTCAATTTTAATGCTCCGGTGGCGAATGTGAGCGATCCGAAGCTTCACCCTGTGTTTGTGCGCGAAGGTAGTGGCGACTTTTATCAGGGCATGCCCATCCGGTTCAACCCTGCGATTGCAATCGCGCGGGACGGCCGCATGGGAGACAGACTGGTGCAATCGGATTACAAGAACTTCGCGCCGCGTCTAGGGATCGCATGGAGCCCTACTTCGAAGTGGACCGTGCGGCTCGGGTCCGGCTTCTTTTTCGCGCAGGACATCGGCAATTCCGTTTTCGACATGGGCCGCAACTACGTGGGACGGTTCACGGTTACCCAAAGCAATCACAACCTCACCTGGCAAAACCCCATCTTGGCCCTGGGGAATAATGCGTGCGGCGTAAGCGCGCCTCTGGTCTGCATCAACCAGCCGCTCGCGCTAGTACATAACTATGACCGCAAGACGCCATACGTTGTGCAGTACGAGCTGAATATCCAACGGCAGCTCTCAAAGTCCACGGCTCTGGAGGTGGGTTACCTCGGCAGCCAGGGCCGCCGGCTGCAGCGCTTCAGCTATTTGGCGAACCAGCCGGTTCTCGGCCCGCAGCCGCTGGCGCAGCGCTGGCCTTTTCCCGAGTTTGGCTTGATCCAGGGAGTGATCAACGGGGGCGACTCCAATTATCATTCGCTGGCATTCAAAGTCACGCGGCGCTACGCCAACGGCTTGACGGTCCTCTCGGGATACACGTTCTCGAAATCCCTGGATAATGGCAGCGGCGTACGCACCCTCGGTTCGGACGCTTTGTACCCGCAAAACGCCTACTGTTTGTCCTGCGAGCGCGGCCGGTCGGTTTTCGACCAGAAGCACCGCTTCGTGACATCGGTGGTGTATGCTCTGCCATTCGGGAAAGGCCGCCCCTACCTCAACCAAGGTTTAGTCAGTAAGGTGGTCGGCGGATGGGATCTGAACTCGATCTTCACACTCGCCCGCGGTTTCCCGCTGAATGTTGTGCCGGGCTCGGACCGCTCGCAGACCAGCACGGGCTACGATCGCACTAATGCCACCGGCATCAGCCCGAAACTTGATAATCCGACTCCCAATGAATGGTTCAACATCGCCGCATTTTCGCTGCAGCCCCTTAACACTTACGGGAATGCTGGACGCAACGTCGCCCAGGGTCCAGGAATTTTCGACTGGGACTTCTCTACTTTGAAGAATTTCAATTTCACCGAGAAGCGGTATCTGCAGTTTCGTTTCGAGGTCTTCAATTTTATGAATCACCCCAACTTCGGAGACCCAAACCTCACGTTGGGTAACAATAAGGTCGGCAGCGACCAAGTCCCGATCGTGGGAACTGGCAGCTTCGGAACGATTAGTAATACGCGCAGCGGAATCGATATGCGGGAGCTGCAGTTCAGCTTAAAGCTGATCTTCTGATCACAACCTGGAGGCGCCTGAAGGAACAAGCGCCCACTTGGTGGGCAACGAACACGCTGTGCTTCAGCCACGGCCCGTGATTGCTTTGGCAGGGCTGGCGTGCCACGCTCACGGCTGTCATCGTCATATTCAACGGCCTTGTAGCAATAGCAGAATCTCTTGTTGCTGAGCCTTCGCCTCGGGTGATCCGGAACCGGGGCGTCCCGTAGTAAACCGGGCCAGTTTCATGGCAGTCGAACCGTTTTTGTTGCGGATCGCCGGATTCGCTCCGTGGTCTAGAAGAGCACGTACCGCGCCCGCGCAACGGGTTCGAACGGCGCGGTGCAGTGGAGTGGCCCCATCGATATTCTGTGCGTTCGGATCTGCACCGGCTTCAATCAGAAACACTATCGTCGCTGCTTGTGCGGCAGGATCCCACCTGGGCGAACCAGGACTTCCGAATGCGGCCGCGTGAAGGGGTTCAGCGCCACGCCGGTTCTTCGCCCGGACATTGGCTCCCGCCTGGATTAACTTATCCGCCATTTTGTGCCTATACGAGGCGGCCGCGAAATGCAATGCTGTATCGCCGGAATAGATGTAGTGTCCTATTTCCTTGATGAAGCTCGGGCTGGGGCTCGGCCCCTGACGGGTTGCTCCCTGAGAGAAACTCGCGGTGGCAAGTGCTGACGACCCGTCGATCAACTTAGAAAACAGTGCACTATCGTTGGCGACAATCGCATCTACAAACTGTCGCAGGGATTGTGCCGAAGTCTCGACAGCCAAGTTTCTACCCACTAAGCCTAGCTTCCCATACGCATCGATTCAGCCTTCGGGAGCTTTGCGAGTCCGCAGGAAATGTCAGCCGCGAGGTAATTGACGCGCCTCTAAAACCGAATCCCCACGGTCACGGGGATGAAGCTTGCGTCGGCGCCGGGCGTGAACATACGGTGGTAGCGGGCCTCGGCGAAAAATTTAATATTGCTCTGCTGACTGAGGTTGAAGGCGAAGCCGGCGCCAAGATTCACGCCCGGTCTCAGAATTTGTTCCGATCTCACCAGGTCGAACCCGGGTCCGGCGGCATTCGACGAAGCCCGGTATTTGGTATACCGCCCGTAGAGGCCGGCGCCGCCGATGACGTAGAAATCCAGCGGCCCGCGGTCGTTCACGTGGAAGGTGGGATCGACAGTGACGGCCCAGAATTTTTGACTCCCGCTGCGGGCGCCGACCTGCGTTAGGGTGCGGCGGTTGATGCCGAAGTCGTTAAACATAGCGTCCACCGTGACTCCGAAATAATTCTGGGTGACTCCGATCCCGCCGGCCATATTCCAGCCGGTATTGAGGCGGTTCGCCAGGGGATTCACGGGCGAAGAAAAACCGCCTCCGAAAGAGCCCGTGGGACGCCACGGTTCGGAACCGAAATAGCCCGGTTGGGCCAGCGCCGGCATAGCTGCCAAAGCTAGAAAGAGCAAGAATTGCTTCATTGAGTTGTACTCCTCAGACGAATCGAGATTTCTGTCCTATATTGCATGCTAGGGACCATACTCTAAGTGCCTTTCGATGCAGGAAAGGACGATTTCGATATCGGTGCTCAGCCACCAGTCGTGGTTGTTTTGAGCCAGCGACGTGCCACCCGTTGGCGCGCCGCTAACATTGGCATATCGTCTGGAAGGTGGCTGCGCAGCTTCTCAATTCGCCCACGGAAACATCACGCCCGCCGCTCGCACAGGCTTTAAGGCGTTTGAATCCGGCCAGCCAGGGCTGGGCTGATTGCGCGAAAGTGCTTGAGGTTCCAACGGTAGATTGTCTCCGCTTTCACCTTTGCCGCGCAGCGCAGCAAGAGTGCATCATAAATCCGGCCGCTAGTGAAGTGGAGAGCGGCAGCTTGTTCAATGGTGGCGTAGTATTCTTCTGCGGTCAGCGTAACCAGGGTGAGGCGATCTCGCACTTCATGAACGAACAGCAGCGCCTGGTCGGGCGGGATCACGTCCTTGACTGGCAGGGCGGTCATGGTGGCGTAAACCTCGGCGAGCGTGTGTATAGCGCAAGCCGACTTCCGCTTGGTGGCGGCGCTTAAAAGCTTGAGGCTCGCCTCGTGATGCGGATGCCCGCGCCAGAACGCACCGATGAGGACCGACGTGTCGAAGAATTCCTTCATCCCATCAGCTCGCGGGAGCGCTTTTCCCGCTCGCGATCGATCAGGTCGGGAATGGAAGCATGCGTCGCTTCGCCCTGATAAACCCACACGCCCTGCTCCTTCTTGAGGAGGGCCTTGGGCCGAACGGGGCGGAGGGTGATTTCTTCGCCTTTGCTGTCTAGCTGCAAAGAATCGCCGGGACCGAGGTGAAGTTCTTTGCGGAGGGTCTTGGGAATGAGTACGCGTCCGGCACGGTCGAGGGTGAGTTTCGTTGTCATAGTGGGAGAATAATGTGGGGAAACCCACTTTTCAATCCCATTCTAGCTCAATTCGCGAGTTCCGGCTGGCTAGTCTGCCGCCTCCCACTGGAGGTTCGCAAGCGAGAAGGACCGGCTCCGGCAGGGATCGGAGAATGGCCACGGCTGGTCCGCGCGTAAGAGAGGCTTGCAAGAGACGACACGGCGGAGGGGGATGGCGCGGCGTCGATGATCGCTGTCGGGATACGGCCGATTGGAGGAGACAACGTCGAGGATGAGTTCGCCCCAGCCGTTATCGACTTTGAGAATGTCCGCGGTCAAACGCTCACCGTCGTCAAGCGTGAAGACGGCGATCGTGTTGTCGTGGGCTTGGTCCAGCCAGTGAGGGCGATCTGCACCCGGCATCGCAGCGGCCAGCATAGCAAGAAACTCGAGCCGCAAAACTCGAACAAGGACGTGACGCAGCTTCTATACCGTGTTATTCTGAAGAAGATCTTGGTAGAGGAGCGAGGGCCATGAGTAGCCCGGCGCGTAATTCCGGCGAATCCCGGAGCGCCTGGTGAAAGGGGCAGCCTTGCCGAAATCGCAGCGTGGAAGATTCGGCGCGCGGCGGTTGGGGGGTCTGGTTAACACCGGCCCACTGTCATTCGGAACGTA
>Ga0068858_100006628_pt1 | contig 11262 bp, 9 predicted proteins | sample KBSSwiS12_FD_66589 | JGI IMG/M metagenome (GOLD analysis project Ga0068858, IMG submission 66589) | Switchgrass rhizosphere microbial communities from Kellogg Biological Station, Michigan, USA - KBS Switchgrass S1-2 | ecosystem: Host-associated > Plants > Roots > Rhizosphere > Soil ... | reverse complement strand
GGCCAGTTGGTGGCACCGTTGGTGTCCGGCGAGACGAGGACGCCGGAAATCGACGCTTCCTTCGCGGGATTCGGAATCGGCTGCCCCTTCGCGTTCAGGCCCTTCGTCCAGTTCACCGACTCGGTGTGCGTTGTCGTCAGGATGTGCTGGCCGTTGGTCCGATCGAGCACGAAAAAGTGACCGTTGCGGTTGGCCTGCGCGAGGAGCTTCCGCGGCCTGCCGTCGATCACGCCGTCGATGAGGACGGGCGTCTGCGCGGCGTCCCAGTCGTGCGTGTCGTGCGGCGACACCTGGTAGTACCACGCGAGCTTTCCGGTGTCGGGGTTGAGGGCGACGATCGAGCACGTCCACAGGTTGTCGCCCTCGCGGCTCCTGCCCGTCAGAACGGGTTGCGGGTTGCCCGTGCCGATGTAGTAGAGGTTCAGCTCCGGATCGTAGGTGCCGGGGAGCCACGGCATGCCGCCGCCGTTCAGCATCGCCTCCGCGTTGGGCCACGTGTCGGCGCCGGGCTGACCGGCACGCGGCGTCGTGTACCACCGCCACACGACGTTGCCGCTCTCCGGATCGCGCGATTCGAGATACCCGGGCACGTCGAGCGAGTCGCCGCCCACGCCCAGCAGCACCTGCCGGCCGATGATGATCGGCGCGCTCGTCGAAAAATACTCGCGTTTCACGTTGGCGATCTCGTGATGCCATCGCTCTTTTCCGGTTGCGGCGTCGAGCGAGACGAAATAGTTGTCGGGTGTCAGGAAGAAGATCCAGCTTCCGTACATGCCGACGCCGCGATTGCCGATGTGGATGCCGCCGCGCGTCTTCCAGAAGTAGTGCCAGATTTCGCGTCCGGTGCGCGCGTCGACGGCCCACACGTGATCGGGCGATGAAAAATAGAGCACGCCGTTGACCATCAGCGGCGTGGCTTTGATCGTCGGAGGACCGAATCCACCCGCCGCAGCCGGAGGCGTGTCCGGTCCTTCGCCGCCGATGTTCGCGAGCGCCTGAGAAGTGTTCAACCGATACACCCAGGCGAGCTGCAGGTTCTTTATGTTGTCGGCGTTGATCTGTGTGAGCGTGCTGTAACGGCGGCCCGAATAGTCGCCGTGGTAGGTCGGCCAGGAGTCGGTCGGCATCTTCGTCAGGAGCGACGAATCGAGGCCCTGGCTTGGAGTCGGGCTCTGCTGCGCGACGAGCGCAGGCGGCACGGACGCTGCCGCGAGCAACAACAGCGCACCCACGACGCCGAAGCGCTTTGTGTAATTGTAAATTGTGAATTGTAAATTGCTCATTTCAGTCCCGCCAGATACGCCGTCATGTTGTGCATGTCCGCGTCGGTCCACTTGGACCACATGTCGATGTGCGCCTGCAGCGGATCGACGATGTCGACTTTGGGGACGTCGCCGGTGCGCAGCCAGGAACGAATCTGCCCGGATGCCGGATCGTAGAGCATGACGTCGAAGTCCGTGAGCCGGACGAGCGGGCCCGAAACCGTCTGGCGCGATGGCAACGTCACGGTCGCCTTGATCGCGTTCTTGTCGAGATAGGCCGGCTGCGGCGGTCCGGCGCCGCGGCCTCCCCGCGGCATCAGCAGCCGCTGCTGTAACGCGACGGGCTCGAACCTCGTTCCAACGCCCTTGAGATCGCCGGCGGGCGAATGGCAGCTGTTGCACTTGCCGGCGCCGTTGAAGAAGACTTCGCCGGCCTTCGGATCGCCGGTAAGGATGTCGAGCACCTTGTACAGACGACGATTCGCGTTCAGGAAGATCGCGGCGTGGAGGAAGGTCGCGACATCGGTCACTTGATCCGAGGTGAGTTGAAAAGCCGGCATCCCCTTGTCCGGTCTTCCCGTGCGCAGGAACTCGCCAAGCTGCTTGCCGCCTTCGTCGTCCTGCACGAGGACCGAGCGAGTCAGATCCGGTCCGCTCGATCCTCCCCGTGCGTTCGAGCCGTGGCAGAAGCCGCACTGGGTGACGAGCAGTTGCTGGCCGCGGTCGACCGACGCGGCGTTGAACTGCGGATCGACCGCGACTATCGGTTGTTGCGCCGGCGGCCGATCGGGCGGCGGCGGCGCCTGTTGCGCGCCGAGGCCGGCCAGCGCGGCCACGAGCAACACCACAGACGCGAACAACGGCTGGTTGAAAGGCCTCTCCGTTTTCATGGCGTTCTGGCTCGTCGGGTCAGCGAGAAGTTCTTAGCACATTTCCAGCCGCCCGCTCAGCGAATTTCGTGCCGAGCGCCGGACCCCGTGACGGGTCAAAGGGGACCGACGGACTATAATCGCGCGTTCCTGAGAATGCTGCTCGATCCCGGGACACGCCGCACGACAAGTTCGAGGCGTTCATGGGCTATGTGGGACAGGGCAATCCGGAGACGCGCTTCGTGGTGTATTCCCGCGGATCCTGGGCCGACGAGACTGCGCGCGCGCAATGGGTCACTGCCATGGAGCAACGCTTTCCGACACTGCGTGGCCGGGTCGACGCCGTGAAAGTGCCGATGGACCGCGCGACGTTCCGGAATCCGACCACCGGAGGCGAGATCAAGACACGGATAGAGAACATGCTCAAGATCGACAGCGCACGGCCTCTTCGTAAGTGACGTTCTAGCGAGCCTCCGGCCCAGCAGCCAGGCCGTCAGCGCGCGCTGAGCGCGAGGTCCGCCGGGCTTAGCCGGATCGTGGTGTACGTAGTGTCCGGCTTTTGGCCGGTCCGTGCTGTACGTAGTGTCCGGCTTGAGCCGGACCATGGAGTCCGCGCGGCTCGTGAGCGCTTCACCCGGACCGGCGATTTGGCTCGAACGCAACGACCTCCAGGATTTCCGCCAAACCGTAGACTGAAGATCCCGCAAACGGATAGTCCTCCGCATTCTGAACGAGCTTGGCGCGAACAGGGTTTTCAATGATGTACCGGACCACACTGAGGGTCGCTTCATCGTTGCGCAACGTTCGCTCGAATCCATACCGTTGCGAAAGCTGCCGGCCGAAACGTTTCTTGAAGTAGAAGCCGGAGTACTGCTTCGCGGCCTTGATGAATCGCCGCGCATCCGAATCGTCCGCCCGCGCTTCGATCAACAGATGCACGTGGTCAGGCATGAAGCGGTACGCAATCAGCGCAAACCGCTCCTCGCGAGCGCCGCGCTGAATCTGCATCAGGATCTCGTCAACCGCCTCGCGTGTGGTGAAGAGCGGCTGGCGCTCAAACGTGCAAAACGTGAGGAAATAGCGATGGAGACCAAGGTAATCAAACGCTTGCAGACGATCAGGCTTGCCCGTGAGCATGCGGATCATAGGGCAAGGGGCGTTCCACGCGGCCGGACTTCCACGGTCCGCCTGAAGGCGGACACTACGTATTAATGGTCCCCGTACTTCCACGATCCGCCTAAAGGCTTGCCTAAAGGCCGCCTAAAGGCGGACACTACGCACTAATGGTCCCCGTACTTCCACGGTCCGCCTGAAGGCGGACACTACGTACCGCTCCAGCACGGGCTGATGGTCGTTGGGGCAGGCGCCGGCACGAGCGGCTTCACTTCGCCCGTGTGTCCTTCTCGTTTTCGAGGCAGATGAACTCCATCAACTCGGTGTTCGGCAACAAACTCACTTCGACGGTGGTGCCCCAGGGTTTCGTATAGGCCTTGGGGTCGTCGATCGTGATCTGGATGTCCATGTGACCGAAGTCCTTCCGGCGTAAACGCGTCGTGACGTGCAACGCCTCGGTCGACGGCTTTCCCAACTGATCCAGCCAGACCTTTCCATTGAAACCCCTGCTGTCGATCACCAGGGCGTCGCCGTCCCACTTGCCGGTTGAATACCCGTGCCACGTTGGACTGATGTCGGGGTGAGGCACGAACGCGCGGCCGTCGAGGAAGGCCTGCCACCAGAGATTGAAGGCCTCGTGGACGAAGAACACGATTCCCGGCGTCTGGACGATCCGCCACGGGGCCGGAGCCAGAAGCACCTTGGGCACACCTTGGGGCAGACAGTTCGCATCGGGTTCGCTCTTCCATTGCAATCCGGCCGCCCGCTCATCGTAAAGGGCCTTGGCCCATGGCTGGAACGGGACTTCCTCCTTCATGTCTTTTGCAAGGTTCCTGAGATACCCCGTCGGCGCGTTCCAGATTCCCGACAGATCGGGCTTGCCATCGGGCAACCGTGGGGCCGGCGCGGAAAGGTTCGGCGTGCCATCGGGCGAGCGGGGAATGGCCGCGGGTGGGACGTTCGCCCACTGCGCGAATGCCGTCGAGCACGTCAGGGTCATGATCGCGAGCTGCAGCAGTGTTCTCATGCCGGCCCTCCTGTCCAGACGCGAGTGTTCGAGTCCTCGGCCCCTTAGCGCAGCGTTGCCTTCAGAAACGACACCACCTCCGGCCAGATCTGCGCCGCGAGCGCGGCGTTCAATGTGCCCAACGCGTTGTGCGGTCCCATGAAGGCGTGGCCTGTGCCGGGGTGGACGGTCAGCGTCACCTTCTTGCCCATTCCCTGGAGCTTGGCTTCGAGAGCTCGAGCGGCCGCCGGCGGGAAAAAATCATCGTGCTCAGCCATGTGCCCGCTCACCGACGCCGTGAGCCTCGACCAGTCAGGCTCCATCGCGCCTTGCGGGAAGCCATAGAAAGGCACCAGCGCCTTGACCTTGTCCGGACGATTGGCGGCGATGATGAACGCGAGCATCCCGCCCATGCAGAACCCCACCACGCCAATGCCGTCGCTGGTGACGGCGGCGTGGCTCGCGAGATAGTCGACGGCACCGCTCATGTCGCGACCCGCCCGGTCGGGCGGCATAGTCTGCATGAGGTGCGCCGCCTTGTCCATCTCGTCATGGGCGGCCAGTTGCCCGTGATAGAGATCCGGCGCGAGCGCCACGAACCCGGCGGCTCCAAGGCGATCGGTCATCTCCTTGATGCCGGAATCGAGCCCCCACCATTCCTGGATGACCAGGACTCCCGGGCCCGATCCCGCCGGTGGCTTGACCAGGTAACCTGACGCGACACTCCCGTTGCTGGGGAACTCGACGGTTTCAGCCATGCCGGTAAGGATAACCGAGGTTTTGCCAACCCGTACCGGGCTACCTGCTGTTCCGGATTCTGGTCTCCATCAAGCTTGGGCATGGGATTGGATTGCCTGCCGTGTGGCCGACCTTCCAACTGATGCGGTCCTTCACTTGTCGCTATTCAGAATCACCGGCAACCCGTTCTTCCCCGATCCAATGAGGACGATCTTGGCGTTCTGGCTCCTGGACAGGTTCTCGGTCGCCTCGATGCCCTTCCACTGCAGCAGATTCGCGTTGATGCTCTGCGACACGATCGTCTGAAAGTCCGAGACGCCCTTCGCCTCGATGCGCTTGCGCTCGGCTTCCTGCCGCTCCTTGTCGAGCACGAACTGCATCTGCTCGGCCTGCTGCGCCGCCTCCAGCTTCGCTTCGATGGCGTTCTTGACCTTGTCGGGGAGCTGGATCTTCCTGAGCATCACCTGATCGACGGTGAATCCGGTCGCGCCCTTGAAATCCTCGCGCTGCTCGAGGAGTGTTTTCATCCGCTCCGTCAGGAGATCGTGCATCTTCTGCGGCAGCGCTTCACGCTTGGTGGAATAGGCCTCCTGTGCGGTGAACCCCGCGATCGCCTCGCGGACGGCGGTGCGCGACGCGGGCCGGATGATCTTCTCCACGTAGTCGGGCCCGATTTCGCGATAGACACGCGGTGCGTCGCTGCCGACCAGGCGGAACGCGATCGTGATGTCGAGCGGCATCAGCAGCCCATCGGACGACAGGGCCTGGATCGAATCGTCGCCGCGCACCTGCCCTTCATTGCTCGTGGCCGACATGGTGTAGGTCTCGGTCCGTACCGACATCTCCTGCACCTGCACCAGCGGATTGATGAGCTGAATGCCTTCGGTCAGCGCTGTCGGCTTGACCTTCCCGAAGAGTACTTGGACGCCGATGTGACCGGCCGGAATGATGACGAAAGACGAGACGACGACCAGCAGGACGGCCACGACCAGTAGCGCCGACGAGGCTCCGCGCATCTGGTGAGCGCTCGGGCCGCCCTGGAAGCGCAAGTCCTTGCCGATCGTGTAGGCAAACCATCTGAGAGCGACGGCCACGAGAGCCGCGAGGACGGCGATGTAGATCATGATGTTGTTCTCCTGTTGAGTGCGCCAGAGTGGCGCATCTCACACTATCGCGGAACCCGCCGTGACGCGGGGGCTTTCGGACGTGGCGACAGGCAGGCCCGACGGACAGAGAGCGCCTTCGGCGGCTCATGATCGTGCGAGCCGCCGCCGGTTGCACATCGGTAGTTAGCTCACGAGCCAGTGAGCGATTGCGGCCCCACTGGCGCCCACGCTGACGATCTCCATCAGCAAGGCGGCGAGAATCAGCGCGGCAGTGGCCCAAACGGTGACGGGCTCAACCCGCCCACGGGTCGCGCCGTCGTGCCATAGGAGAGCCGCAATACATAGTCCCGCAAAGGCATACCACGGCAACTCCGCGGGCATAATCATCGCGAGCGCGCGCCCGACGGGACGCACAGTCGAGAACGCGGGCCCCAAGATCATGACCGATGCGAGCAACATCAGCCGTTTGTGAATTGGAGGCCGGCGGCGCCAATAGATGGCCGCGCCGACGAAGAGCGCGAACACCAGCAATGCGATCAAGTCGCCGACGATGATCGGGACGGCGATCTGCTGAAGAGCGGCCTCCGTTTGGTCTGCCGTCCTGCCGCTCGCGTGAATCGCTCCAATCACGCGCGGCACGAACCGAACCACAGTGTAGGCGCCGGACGAAACGACAGCAGCCGCCGTCACTACACCGAGCACGCCGAGTCGCCTGTGCAATCTGGTATTCCGCGCCGCAACCAGCCAGGTTTGAGGCACGAACAGGGCGAACCACACCGTGAGAATCGCGCCATGCACGGCCAAATGAGTGGGTATACGAGCATTGCCTAGCAGCGCGTCGTTGCGACTGAGCGTCGTTCTCAGATATAGCGTTGGACTGAACGCAATGACAACCACAGTGAAGATGATGATCGACAGCACCACGAACAACCATGGCTGTGGCCGAACGGCGACTGCCGGCACCGCCTCTGCTTTCCGGGTAGCCGGCGTGACATCGACACTCACTCAGCGGTCTCCCATGCAGAACTCCTTAGTGCCTGCGCCGAGGCAATGAGGCTGGTTCCAGCGTTCCCGTAAACGATGCGACACGGTGCAGCCGGGAACATAGGTAACCTGTGCGCAAACGCTGTTAGCCGGCCAGCCTGGGCAATTTCGGCCGGATCCTGAAGAGTGAGACTTTCCCGTCCGGAGCAATCCCGAGCGTTACGATCAGCGATTCTGTCGCGTAGCCGAGTTCGTATGTGTAGACGCGATCATCACCCAAGACCTTCCGTTCGAGAAGCGACACCTGCTGGATCGCACCGAGCTTCGACAGCTGTTCCTGGTACGCCTTGGCGACGTCGGGAAAGAACCCGGCGCGGAGATACGCGAACTCGGTCGGCGAGAGTTGGCCATTTCCCGTCAAACGCAGCAGCGAGTCGAGCCGCGCTCTGACCTCGGGCTCAGGATCGGGAACTGGTTTCAACTCCGGCGTCGCGAGCGCCGGAACAAGAATGCTGGCGATCCCGTCCACGAATCGTTCGGGATCGGCATCCGCAAGGTTCGCGAGCACGATGATCGTGAGGTCCTCGCCCAGATATCGCGAGATGTAAGATTTGAAACCCTGCCACGAACCACCGTGATGCAGCCGCCGATTCCCATTAACCGTGCTCACGAACCAGCCGAATCCGTACGGATAGGGGTTTCCGCTCTTCAACGTCACGGGAGCGTAAACCCGTTCCCAGCTCTTTGGGCTCAGGATCGCTCCAGACCTCAATCCCTTGTCCCAGGCGATCACGTCACTCACTGAGAAATACAGCGCGCCGTCAGCCGTCGCATTGAACGTTGGTGACACCCACTCCTGGTTCTTCAGGGCTCCGCTGGCTAGCCGGTAGCCGGCGGCACGGTTGGGCACGATGTCTTCGTCGCTGATGACTCGCGCCGTTCTCATTCCAAGAGGCGCGAACACGCGCTCGCGCAAGAGGTCGCCGTAGAACTGCCCTGACGCCTTGTGGATGATGATGCCGAGCAGGACGTAGCCTGTGTTGCTGTAGTTCCAGCGCGATCCTGGCGGGAATTCGAGCGTCAGGCTGAACGCAAGTCGGGCGAGTTCGTCCTCGGTATAGTCACGACGGAGATCCACCGACGCTGGCCCTCCCTTGACCTCTTCGTAGTCGGGGATTCCCGACGTATGCGTCAGTAGATGGTGCACTGTGATCGCCCGCCACGACGCCGGCGCATCGGGAAAGAACTTCGTGACTGGATCCTCGAGCCCGATCGTTCCTTGTTCAACCAACAGCATGACCGCGGTGGAGGTGAACTGTTTTCCAACGGATCCGGACTGGAAGATGGTTTCGGGGCCGACGGGAATGTGATGCTCGATGTTCGCGAAACCGTAGCCCTTTGCCGCGAAGACGCTTCCCTTCTTCACGATCGCAATCGCGATGCCCGGAACCTTCTGTCGCGCCATCTCGGTGCGCACGAACGTATCGATTCTGTCCAGATCGCGCGCCCGACCACCGGCCACGAGCGGCACGACGCACAGCAGGGCGGCAACTATCAGGCCCCCGCACAGAGGTCCACTAACTGCCTTAGTAGTGATTCTCTTCGCGATGTCCATGAATTCCAATTCCCTCGAATCTGATTGATGCGCCGCGGCGATCCAGACAATCCGATTGGAGCGAATCCGGTCCGGCTGACAATTTGTAGACCGCGAGCCCGCGCGTAACCACGCCGTCATCCGATCCTCGCTCGTCGTCGTCGTCCACAGAATCGAAAGCGATTGTGCCCGGCAATCCCGCGCACCTCACGAGGCGGTTATGGCGCGAAGGTCGTCATCAACCCTCCGCAGGACGGCCCACCTGCGTGGTTACGCGTCGACACTGGCGCGCAGCCACGCAGCACCGGTCAGCGCCGCATTCCCCGCAAGCGATTTCACCCCCGTGGACTTCGATAATGATGCGGCGATCGGGACGGCGGTGGTCAGGACGCGAAACTCGCGTAAACACTCATAGCCGGTCCATCGGATTCGTCACACCCGGTGCGCCTCTGTTCATCACGTGGAGACACGTCATCGTCGTCGTGAGGTTGGCGAGGCCGCGATGCCCGGAGTGATGTCCGGAAGGCGATGACATATGAACGGACCGCCTGGTAACGAAGGTTCGCCTGCCTCGGACCATCACTCGGCGGTTTGACGCGAGGCTTCGTCAGTTGAGCGGCGGCAGCAACGGTTTTGCGCCTTCGGCCAGCGGTGTCTGGTCGAGGACTACCATCATCGACGAGATCTGATACAAACCCATCGTGCCGGTGAGGTCGACGACCCCTCGATCGCCGCCCAACACGGCCTTGGCGGCCTGGAACGTCGCGTCGCTCACCTTCTTCGTCGTCAGGAACTCATTCGCGAAGTTGTAGACCGCCTCGACGTCCTTTTCCATGTTCGCGGGACGTTTGCCGAGACGGATCGCCTCCACGACCTCGTTGGGAAGACCGACGCTTGTCGCGTATCGATGGTGGGCGTTCCACACGTACTCGGACGTCCACAGCCGCGCGACCATCAGGATGCCGAGCTCGCTGTATTTCGGCGTGACGCTCGAGAACCCTTCCCGCCCGGAGAAGCGCGCGAAGGCCATGGCTCGCTGGGTCACGTCGCCCAGACCCGGGCTGACGAGCATGACGGACAACGGCCCGCTGATGTCTCCGCGCGGGCCGCTCAAAATGCCGCTCACGTAACTCTTCTGCTCGGGCGTCAACGCGTCATAGGAGCGCGGCCGCTCGATTCGACCGCCGCGCAGACGCGATACCGCGCGTTGCATCTGCTCCAGCGTCGGCGGCGCGTCCGTTTCGCGCGCGTTCCCGACCCTCGGCGCCGATGTCTGAGCCTGCCCGGAAGAGGCCTGGGCCTGCGCATGGCTGGCCGCGAACGTCACGAGACCGATCACGCCCGCAAAGAGAAGCTTGAATCGCATCGTTTGTCTCCTGACACGGTCCGGCTGAAGCCGGACACTACGTACGCCTTACCGCAGAGCCCCCAGAGATCGCCGGGTATTCCTGGTGTTTCTTTCGGCGGGCTCGGCGGTTAGTGCGATTTTTCTCACAGCAGCTACCGGGCTCGCGGCTGGTCCGCGATGATGATCCTTTCGAGCTCGGCGACATCGGTCTTCAACTCCGACGCGCCGGATCGATTTCCATTCGCCTTGAGCAGGTACGCGACGAGATCGACGTACGCCTGATCGCCCAGGCTGTCCGGCGCATTCTGCGGCATCGAGCTCCTGAGGGCCGTCACCATCTCGAGCGCCGTGAGATCGGTGAATCGTGCGAAGAAGGAGGGACCCATGAGCGTGGGCGACACCGAGTCCCCCTGCAGCGTGTCGAGGTGGCACACCGCGCAGGCGCGCGCGTACACCTGCTTTCCGCGCGCAGCCTGTTCCTCGGAATACACGCCGTCCCAATTGGTGCGTGCGGCTGCCGGCGCGGCATCTGCGGACGCCTTGACCGGCGCCGCGCTCAAGTTGGTGATCCTGCCGGACTGGTCGGCCTGGATGCCGCGCTCGAGCATCAGCTTGCGTAACAACGCGGCCGCTTCCGGATACCGCCTGATGCCGCTGCTCGCATACACGACGCCCTCGGCGGCAAACAGCGGCGTCCACCTTTTCTTGTTGTAAACGTCGAGCCTGGCGCCCTTATCGACGAGGAACTGGATCACGGGCACCGCGCCGCCGCGGTACACCGCGCCATGCAGGGCGGTTTCGCCATCCTTGTTGACATCGTTGACGTCGCCGCCGCCCACTTCATAAGCCAGCTTGACGGCCGCAAGCGCCTCTTCGTGCGTCCCCGGGCTCTCCCCCGGACCATAGACGCCGACGCCGGCCGCCACCATGATCGCCGAAGTGCCATCCGCCGACTTGATCGTCGGGTCGGCGCCGCTGTCGAGCAGCACACGCATGAGCGGGACGTCGGCCGTTTTCGCGGCCATCATGAACGGGGTGGAGCCGATGCGGTTCAGCATGTTGCGGTTGCCGTCCCGCGGCTCTTTGGTCATCCGTGCATTCACGTTCGCGCCGCGCGCCACCAGTTTCTTGACGAGCTCGAGACTGTCGAGGCTGCCGGTCGGTACCGCACCCGGCAGATTGAATCCCCGGTTCGGTCTCCGCGACCAGGCGACCTGGTGCAGCGCGGTCCATCCCTGGGCG
>Ga0068858_100006621_pt1 | contig 11272 bp, 14 predicted proteins | sample KBSSwiS12_FD_66589 | JGI IMG/M metagenome (GOLD analysis project Ga0068858, IMG submission 66589) | Switchgrass rhizosphere microbial communities from Kellogg Biological Station, Michigan, USA - KBS Switchgrass S1-2 | ecosystem: Host-associated > Plants > Roots > Rhizosphere > Soil ... | reverse complement strand
CTCGGCCACGCCGGCACCGCGGGCGCCGCCAAGCTCGCGACCGATATGTTCTCGAAAGACCCGCCGATCCGGGTCTAGCCTCGCTAATGCCGCACAACGTTTGGACCATGCGGATTCGGAAGCGTTGATCGATAGATCTCTGTCAAAGGCACGAATTCCACGCCTCTGATCTTTTCGCTCTTCAAGATCTGCGCAACCCGTTCCGTTACCACGGTCATGGTGAAACCGAGCGGAGAGAAAATGTCTGAGCTATCCCACGACCCCTCCTCGAAGAACAAACCTTTATAGGCCGGGAATCGCCCCGCCGGATACTCTTTCTCGACAAGAATGCTTTTGGTGTCGTCAATCGGCGCACACTTGCCGAGCACCTGCAAAAAGGAATAACCGCCGAAGGGCTCTCCTTTCCTGCTGGTGATTTCGCAGGGCACGACTGCGTATCCGGTAGCGGAAATCCCCTCCAGGATTCTCCGGAAGCGTTCATTTATGAGAAAGGACGCGGGCATCCAGATCGCGTCGTTTGGCTTGCGGCTCCCGCCAGTCCATCTCCCCTTGATTGGGTTAGGCGGAGGCCGCCCAACGCGAACTGCTATCGCCTCATCCGTTGTCAGGTTGAGTTCGACCGGCGATTTGGATGTCGTGCTGCTTTCCATCAAATATAACTTGGAGAAATCAACGACCGTGGGGCGGGGCGGGAAGACCATGTCTGCCAATCGGTTCAGTAGCTTTGTTGAACAGATCTGAGGTCAGTGCACGACGATCGGCGGCGAGTCCAGCTTGTGGAATCCGCTGCCGTTATCCATGGGTCACGTTAGACCCCGCTGCGTTCACCGGTCAACCTATCCCGGCACCGCGGGTACCGCGAAGCTCGCGATGGACATGTTCTCGAAGGACCCGCCGATCCGGGTTTGACCTAGCGGATCGCCACCGGCGGCGGAAACGAGCCGAGCGACGTGATGAGGCCGCCGGGTTTCGCCACGAGCTGGAACGCGGCGTCGTTGCGCGTGCGGATCGCTTCGGCGATGGCCTGTGACGTCCTCCAGGCGAAGGCGAACTCCGCGGGGCTCATCGCATAGCGGCTGAGGTAACCCGCGAAGTCGTCGGCGCATTGGCCGAGCCGGGCACATTCATTGGTCACTGTCATGTTTCGCGCCCCGCACTCCAGGCCGAACTGGCACGCGACCAACGTCCAGATCTCCTCGGCGTGCTCGCCGAGATCGACGTGGTCAGGCCCGAATCGAAGCGACTGCCCAGGCGTCCCGAGCGAAAGCGCCTGGCTTGCGACGCGGATCGCGATCGGATCTCCCGTGAAAAGCGTCGCCACCAGGAGGTCTCGCTCGACCGGCGTCAGTGGATCGGAAAATCCCGAGGGGATGACATCCTTCTTCTCCAGGTGCGCCATCGCCGTCTCCGCCTGGCGAAAGTGCAGCAGCCGCGCCTGTGCCTTGAGGTCTCCCGCGTCGGCTGCTTCCGAGTACGCCCTGGCGATATCCGCCTGGGAGATCGGCATTGGCGAGAAGTCTTTGCAGGCGTATGCGATCTTGCGCCGCAAGTTGTAGACCACCGCCGCCTTGTGGAGCGGGTCCTTCATCGATGCGGTCAGTCGCGCGCCGTACTCCTCGACCCTGCCGTCTCGGATCGCGGCAATGAGCTCCGGGTCCTCGCCCTGCACTGCCTTGGGATAGAGCGAGCAGACATCGAGGATCAGCGCTTTGTAGAAGAGCCGCTCGGCAGGCCCGACGGAGGTGAGTCCGTCCAGCTTCGCGTAGGCATCCTTCCAGTCGTTCTGGTCGACCAGCAGTTTCGGGACCCAGGTGCCGGGAATGCTTTCGGCGAGTGGATTCGGCGCGGCAGCGGCCCTCGCTCCGGGTCTTGGCTGCCGCGCGGGCCCCAAGCGGCCGTATGGCGCTTCGAGGGAAGTCGCGGTGTCGGTCGACGCCGGCGCCCGTCCCCCGATCGACCAGGCGATTAGAAGCGAGATACCTGCCAGCAGCAGGAGAACGACCGGGACCTGGCGAGTCTTCATGGCCGTAAAGTTAACATTTGCGGCAAAGCGCCGCAGTCAACCGCGGCAACCCTTCGGCGTTCTTGTCTCCAGCACGACACGCCCCGTGCGCAACTTCACACACAACCGCACTGGGAGAATTACATGCAGATCCATGCCGCATTGCCGATCGTCCAGGCGCTGGCCGACGGCGTGAACCCCGTCACCGGCGAAGCCTATCCCGACCACAGTCCGTACGCCGAGCCGCGCTCACTTCGCGCGCTCTACTTCGCCGTCGACCTGATGCAGAAGGAAATCGAGCGCGAGAAGCGACGCGAGCGCTTGCCGGCCAACTTCGGCAAGCCGTGGACCGCGGAGGAGGACCAGGCCGCCATGAGCGAGTTCGACTCGGGCCTCACGCTGCCGGAAATGGCGCGGCGCCACCTGCGCACGCAGAGCTCGATCCGGCTGCGCCTCGAGAAGCTGGGGAAGATCGAGCCGGCGGTGACGACGACGCAGTAAGGAAAAATGCTCCCCGCGAAAGCGGGGAGCGCTTACTCGGGCTTCTTGAGCTTGAGCGCCGCGGAGTTCATGCAGTAGCGCAGTCCCGTGGGCTTCGGCCCGTCCGGGAACACGTGGCCGAGGTGCGCGTCGCAGCGCGCGCACAGCACCTCCGTGCGCGTCATGAACCAGCTGCGGTCCGTCTTCTCGGCGACATTTTCCTTCGAGAACGGCTGCCAGAAGCTGGGCCAGCCGGTGCCGGAGTCGAACTTGGTCTCCGAGCTGAAAAGAGGCAGCCCGCAGCAGATGCACTCGTAGGTGCCGGGGTCCTTGCTGTTGGCGTATTCGCCCGTGAACGCGCGCTCGGTGCCGTGCTTGCGGGTCACCTGGAACTGCTCCGGCGTGAGCTGTTCCTTCCACTCCGCCTCGGTCTTGACGATCTTTTCCATCGAGCCTCCTGTTGACGCCATTTTAGTCGGTTAAAGTGGCGGCAACTTTCACGTTCCTCAAGGGCGCCGACCGCGCGATGACCAAGGCGAAGCTGGGCTGGCGAGACCTGGCCGACCTGCGCGTGGCGCTCATGCTGGCCCTGGGCTTCTCGGCGGGCCTGCCGCTGCTGATGGTCTTCGGCACGCTGTCCGTCCGGTTGCGGGAGGCGGGCATCCCGGTCACGACCATCGGCCTCTTCAGCTGGCTCGCATTGGCGTACAGCCTCAAGTTCATCTGGTCGCCCATCGTCGACGCGTGGGACGTGCCGGTGCTCGCCCGCATCGTCGGCCGCCGCCGCGCCTGGATGATGGTGTGCCAGCTCCTCGTCGTGCTGGGGCTCATCGGGGCCGGCGTGAGCGATCCGGTGGCGAACCTCGCGACGACCGCCACTTTCACATTGCTGGTCGCGTTCGGCTCCGCGACCCAGGACGTCGTGATCGACGGCTGGCGCATCGACGCGGCGCCGCTGGAGAAGCAGGGGATCATGGCGGCGGCCTACCAGCTCGGATACCGGCTGGCGTTGCTCGCGGCGGGAGCGGGCGCGCTCTACATCGCGGAGTTCGTCGACTGGAAGACGGCCTACTCGGCAATGGCGGCGTGCATGGCGGTGGGGTTCGGCGCGGCACTCGCCTCGCCCATCGTCGATCGTGCGCCGGTTGCGGGCGCGCAGACGGAGACCTTCAACTTCGCGCGCGCGGTGAAGGAACCGATCGCCGACCTCTACTCGCGCACCGGCAAGGCGCTCGTGCTGATCCTGGCGCTCGTCGCGCTCTACCGGTTGCCGGATTTCGTGGCCGGGGTGATGGCGAATCCGCTGTACGTCGACCTCGGCTACACCAAGGCGCAGATCGCCACGGTTGCGAAGCTCTACGGCGTGTGGATCGGCATCTTCGGCGCCTTCGTCGGCGGCTATCTCGTGTCGAGGCTGGGGCTGTTCGGGACGATGCTGATCGGGGCATTGGGAAGCGCCATCTCGCACATGCTCTTCGCCTGGCTCGCCACGCAGGTCGGCGCGCCGATCGACGCGCTCGTGATCGCCATCAGCTGCGACAACTTCGCCGGCAGCTTCTGCGGCACGGCGCTCATCGCCTACATGTCGGGACTTACCGCCGCGGGGTTCTCGGCGACGCAATACGCGTTGCTGTCCTCCCTGTACGCGCTGCCCGGCAAGCTCGTGGGCGGCGTCTCGGGATTCATGGTGGCGGCGTGGGGGTATCCGGCCTTCTTCGCCATGACCTCCGCGATCGCCATCCCAGTCGTCGTGCTGCTGATCGCCGTGCGCCGCTCGCCCGCCGGCGGCCTGCAACCCCGAGCTGGGGCGGAATAGCGGGTGCTACGGCGCACGTGCCTGCACGAACACGGCTCGCGAGGGCGCGCGGTAGGGATCGGCGCCGCCGTATTTAGCGAGCGCCGTCGCGACCGTGTCGGTAACCCGGTCGAGGTCGAAACCCTTGTTGGCGATGAGGTTCGCGCGCGGCGTCCCCCGCACGATGCCCTTCGCGAGCGTGTTCGCGCTCACCCCCGACACTTCCAGCGCGACGCTCTCGATCTTCGCGTCGACGAAGCCGGCGCCCGAGACAAGGTTCCGCAGCAGGGCGGTGTCCGAAAGCTCGTACTGCGTACCGAAGACGAGGTCGGGGTCGCCGGGCTTCAAGCTCTCGAACGCTTCGCCCGCAACCAGGCCGGTGGGGTTGAGCTCTTTCCTGTCCCAGACGCTGAAGGCGAATAACCCGCCGGGTTTCAGCACGCGGCGCGCCTCGGCGAAGCCGCGCGGCTTGTCGGGGAGGAACATGAAGCCGAGCGCGCACGCCACCGCGCCGAAGGTGCCGTCGGCGAACGGCAGGTCCTGCGCGTCGGCCTGGCGCCACTCGATGCCGTCCTCGCCGACGTGGGCGCGCGCGAACGCGACCATCGCGGGGCTGAGGTCGGTCGCGATGAGCTTCACCGAGGGATCGAGGTGCGACCGCAAGCGCCGCGTGACCTGGCCCGTGCCGCACGCGATCTCGAGCACATCGCCGCCGGGCCGCGCCGGCAGGCGGCGCACCAGCTCCGCCGCCGGCGGGCCGAAGTACGCCTTGCCGAGGCAGTCGTCGTAGTACTGCGGGATGGATCCGGCGAAGGTCGCGCGCGGGTCGCTCATGGCCCGCGCATCATAACCCTCAGGGCCGCCGGCGAAACCGGAAGACGCCGAGCGACCCGCGCAGGTTCGGCAGCACCGTCACCTGCTTCCCGCCGTGGATCACGCGCTCGTCGAGGATCTGCGCGCCGACCTTCACGCACAGGTCCTCGAAGTCCTTCACCGTGCAGAGGTGGATGTTCGGCGTGTCGTACCACTTGTGCGGCAGCTCCTTCGACACCGGCATCCTGCCCTGCAGCACGTCGAGGCGATGGCGCCAGTAGCCGAAGTTGGGGAAGGTCACGATGCCCTCGCGGCCGACGCGCAGCATCTCGCGCATCACGCCCTCCACGTTGTGCATCGCCTGCAGCGTCTGCGACAGGATCACGAAGTCGAAGGTGCTGTCGCCGAAGGTGGCGAGGCCCGTTTCCAGGTCGTCCTGGAGCACGTTCACGCCGTGCTTCACGCTCGCCAGCACGTGGGCGTCGTCGATCTCGATGCCGTAGCCGAAGACGCCGTGCGTGGCGGATAGGCCCGCGAGGAGCACCCCGTCGCCGCAGCCGAGGTCGAGCACCCGCGCGCGCTCGGGGATCCAGGACGAGATGAGCTCGAAGTCGAAGCGCTGCATCACGTCCCCTCGCGCTGGACCTGGAAGCCGCGCATCTCCTCCAGCTCCGCGGTGCCGAGGGCGAGCGGCGTGCGCCGCGGGCCCGCGTTGATCTCCGAGGCGATGTTGTCCACGTACGCCGCGACCAGCTCGTGGTACTGGCGGTTGTCGAGCAGGAAGGCGTCGTGGCCGTGGGGCGCGTCGATCTCGGCGTAGGTGACGCGCTTGTCGGCCGCGACCAGCGCCTTCACGATCTCGCGCGAGCGCTCCGGCGGGAAGCGCCAGTCGCTCTCGAAGGACGCCACGAAGAATCCCGCCTTCGCCTGCGCGAGCACGCGCGGCAGGTCGCCGCCGGTTTCCTTCGCGGGGTCGAAATAGTCCAGCGCCTTCGTCATCAGCAGGTAGGTGTTCGCGTCGAACACCTGCGCGAACTTGTCGCCCTGGTAGCGCAGGTACGACTCGATCTCGAACTCCACCTCGTAGTTGAAGCCGTACTCGGTGCGCTTCGTATCGCGCCCGAACTTCTCCCGCAGCAGATCTTCGGAGAGATAGGTGATGTGGCCCAGCATCCGCGCGAGCTTGAGGCCGCGCGCCGGGATCGCCTTGTGCGCGTAGAAGTTGCCGCCGTGGAAGTCGGGATCGCTCACGATCGCCTGGCGCGCCACGTCGTTGAACGCGATGTTCTGCGTCGACAGCCTTGCGGCGGCTGCGATGACGAACGCGTGACGGATGCGATCCGGGAACGACAGCGTCCACTGCATCGCCTGCATGCCGCCCAGCGAGCCGCCGATCACGCCCGCGAGCTTCTGGATGCCCAGGCGATCCATGAGCCTCGCCTGCGACACCACCCAGTCCTCGACGGTGATGAGCGGGAACGCCGCACCGTACGGTTGGCCGGTCGCGCGATCGATGGAGCCGGGCCCGGTCGAGCCGTGGCAGCCGCCGATGTTGTTCACGCCGATCACGAAGAAGCGGTCGGTGTCGATCGGCTTGCCGGGACCGATCATGTTGTCCCACCACCCGACCTTCTTCGGATCGTCGGCGTGGACGCCCGCGACGTGGTGGTTGCCGGACAGCGCGTGGCACACGAGGATCGCGTTGGAGCGCTCGGCGTTGAGCGTGCCGTACGTCTCGTAGACGAGCTCGTACGAGGCGAGCGTCTTGCCCGCCTTGAGGATGAGGGGCTCGAGGAAGCCGGCGCGCTGCGGCACCGCGGCTCCCACCGAGCGAGGATCCAGTTCGCTCATGGCCGAAATAAAAAACCCGACGGACTAAAGGTCGTGTCGGGTTGGGTGGGTCGCCGCCACTCGCTTTAGCCGTATTTATTAGGCGCCCGCAAGCTGAATGGTCAAATCGGCGCCGAGGAAGAATTCTATACGATAATCCGCGCATGCGCCTCCTGGTCCTGCTGCTCACCCTCGCCGTCTTTCCCGTCCACGCCCAGAAGCCCGCTTACGCCGTCGCATCGCTCATCGGAGATCGGCTGCTCGTGGTCGTTGCCGACAAGAGCGTCGGCAGCAACATCGATCGCAACCGGCTCGATGAAGGCACCGGCATCAAGCCCATGATCGATGTCATCGCTCCGGCGGCGCAGAAAGCGGGAGCGACCCATCTCATCATCGCGCTCAAGAATCGCGACGATGCGCGCCTGCGTGTCGCCGACGGGATGGTGGGCCTGGGCAAGCTCGAGGGCCTCGGGTTCTACGTCGACAACGTCATGCGGATGACCAACTCGGAGACGGGTGAGGGCGCCGTCGGTTTCGTCGCGCCCTTCGCGTACATCCGCTTCCTGCTGGTGGATCTCAACACGGGCGCCACGCTCCGCGAGCAGGTCGTCCGCGAATCTCACGCCGTCTCGAGCCAGAAGGCCACGGTGGCGTGGGACGCGCTTCCGGCCGAGCAGAAAGTCCAGCTCCTGCAGCACCTCATCCGGACCGCGGTGGACGACGCGATTCCGGAGCTCCTCGGCAAGCCCTGAAGGCCATGCACGTCGCGGCGGTGCTTCTCGTGGCCTTCGCCGGAAGCGCGATGGCGCAAGGCCAAGGCGCGCAGCCCGGGGCAGACACGCAGGAGCTGTCGAAGTGGTCCGCGGCGAAGGTTGCCCGCTATCACCTCGACGGCAAGGGCCCGCAGGCGGCCGACAGCGTGGTCCTCGATTTCGACTGGGACCTCAAGGAGCATCGCATCGTCGGCGCGCCGAAGATCCGCAACGGCGCGAAGAGCTCGCTGCAGGTCGCGACCCTCGGCTCGGGCCCCGGCGCTCGCATCCGCCTGGAAGGCAACCAGTCGATGGAGCTGCCGATGCCTTCGCCGATGCTGCTCGCGCTGCCTCCCGGGCCGAGCATGAACATCGCGATCACTCCGGATCGCAAGTCGTTCGTCGTGAAGGCCGCCGGCTGGAGCTGGACGTTTACTCCGGCGTTGCCCTGAGCGCATGACCCGGTTCGCCTTCGATCCCCGCGACGCGAAGCTGCGCGACGGCAAGCGCGTGCACGTGCGCGCGCTGGTGCCCGCGGACCGGGACGAGCTGCTGCAGGCGTTCCATCGCCTCGGGGCCGAAGCGCGCTACATGCGCTTCATGGTGGCCGTGCGCACGCCGAACGTGGAGCGCCTGCGCGAGGTGCTCGAATCGTTTCCCGAGAAGGGCCTGGCGATCGCCGCCACGGTTCCGGCCAGCGACGGCATCGACATCGCCGGCGCCGCGTCGTGCATGCTGCTGCCCGACGACCGCACCTGCGAGTTCGCGATCACCATCGTTCCGGAGTGGGGCAGCAAGGGGCTGGGTCGCATCCTGATGGACTCGATCATCGGCGCCGCCCGCGAGCGGGGACTGGAGCAGATGCGCGGCTACATCCTTGCCAGGAACGCGCCGATGCTGCGCCTCGCCAACCGCCTGGGATTCGCCACGCGACGCGATCCCGACGACCTTTCGGTCAAGATCGCGACGCTCGACCTCAGGCGTTGAGCTTTTCGATCAGCGCCTGCATCTTCTCCGGCTCGTCGGTGCGCAGGATCCGCGCCACGATCGGCGCGATGTCGGGAATGCTCGTGGTGAGCACGCGCTGCTTCACCGACAGGAGGTGCGCGGGGTGCATGGAGAAGTTGCGCAGGCCGAAGCCGAGCAGCATGCGCGTGAGCTCCACGTCGCCGGCCATCTCGCCGCACACCGCCACCGGTTTCTCGTGCTGCTGCGCGGTGCGGATGACTCCGGCGAGCAGGTTCAGCACCGCGGGGTGGAGCGGGTCGTAGAGGTGCGCCACGCGATCGTCGGCGCGGTCGATGGCGAGCGTGTACTGGATGAGGTCGTTCGTCCCGATCGACAGGAAGTCGAGCTTGCGGATGAACATCGGCAGCGCGATCGCCGCGGCCGGCACCTCGATCATCCCGCCCACGGGCACGTACTCGTCGAACTTCACGCCCTCGTCGCGCAGCTGCTCCTTCGCCATGTCCACCGCCGCGATCGCCTGCTGCAGCTCGTGGAAGGTCGTGAGCATCGGGATGAGGATCAGCACCTTGCCGTGCCGTGACGCTCGCAGGATCGCCCTGAGCTGCGTGTTGAAGACTTGCGGCTCGGCGAGGCAGTAGCGGATCGCGCGCAGGCCCAGCGCCGGGTTCACCGCCGCGTATCCCTCGCCGTCCAGGCTCTTGTCGGCGCCGATGTCGAGCGTTCGGATGGTGACGGGCAAGCCCTTCATGCCCTCGACCACTTCCCGGTAGGCCTCGTATTGCTCGTCCTCCTCGGGCAATTCGCTGCGGTTCATGAACAGGAACTCGCTGCGGAAGAGGCCGATGCCGGTGGCGCCGCTCGCCTTCACCGGCTCCACGTCGGACGGCAGCTCGATGTTGGCCTGCAGCTGCACGGAAGTGCCGTCGAGCGTGGAGGCGGGCGCGCTCTTCAGGCGCTTCAGCTTGTCGCGCTCGAGTCGCGCCTGGTTCTGCTTGAGGCGGTACTCGGCGAGGACGTGCTTGTCCGGGTTGACGATCACCACGCCCTGGGTGCCGTCCACGATGATGAGCTCGTCCTCGTGGATCATCGTGCGCGAGTGGTGCAGCGCCACGATGGCGGGGATGTTCATCGAGCGCGCGACGATCGCCGTGTGCGACGTGGCGCCCCCGAGGTCGGTCACGAAGGCGGCGAACGGGTGCTCGCGGAAGAGGATCACGTCCGCGGGCGAGAGGTCGCGCGCCACGAGGATCGACGCGTCCTCGCGCACCGGCTTCATCGCCATGCGCCTGCGCGTGCCCGCGAGCGCGCCCAGCACGCGCTCGGCCACCTGGCGCACGTCGTCCTCCCGCGCGCGCAGGTACGGGTCCTCGATGTCGCTGAACTGGGCCATGAGCTCGTCCAGCTGCATGCGCAGGGCCCACTCCGCGTTGCAGTGCTGCTCGCGGATGATCTCGCGCGGCGCCTCGCTGAACGCGGCGTCGTCGAGCAGCATCAGGTGCACCTTGACGAAGGGCGCGAGCTCCGACGAGGCGCTGTGCCGCACGCTCTCGGTGAGCTCCTTCAGCTCGTCGCGCACGTCCTTCACCGCGCGGTCGTAGCGGCGCTGCTCGCGCTGCACGTCGGCCGCGGTGATCTCGTAGTGGTTGGCCTCCGCCGACATGCCGGCGAAGAGGTGCGCCTGCCCGATGGCGATGCCGCCCGACACGCCGATGCCGTGCATCGTGAAGCTGACGGTCATCTCGCTCATTCGCCCTCGCCGAACTTGTCCGCGAAGAGCTTCGCGATCGTCTCCATCGCCTCGGCCTCGTCGGCGCCGTCGGTCTCGAGCTCGACGGTCGATCCGATGCCGGCGGCCAGCATCATCACGCCCATGATGCTCTTGCCGTTCACGCGCCGGCCGTTGCGGGTGAGCCAGACGGCGGCGGCGAATTTCGAGGCCGCCTGGGTGAGCTTGGCGGAGGCGCGCGCGTGCAGTCCCAGCTTGTTCACGATCTTGATCTCGCGCTTCTGCACCGGGCGTCAGCCTCCCGCTTCCATGCGCACCACGCCCTCGACGGCGCCGGCGCGGGACTTCTCGAGCAGGTCGTCCAGGCTCGCCTCCTCGCGGTAGGTGAGCGCGCGAATGAGCATCGGCAGGTTCACGCCGGCGAGCCCCTCGACCCGCCCCGGCTCGAGCAGTCGCGAGGCGATGTTCGAGGGCGTGGCGCCATAGATGTCCGTCAGCACCAGCACGCCGCGCCCCTGGTCGAGGAAGCGGATCAGGTCCTTCGCCATCGGCAGGACCGCGCCGGGATCGTCGTGCACGGTGACGCCGAGCTGGCGCAGGTACAGCGGCCGCTTGCCGAGCACGTGCGACGCCGAGTGGATGAGCGACTCGCCGAACGCGCCGTGGGAGACGATGAGGATGCCGATCATCGCGCCATCTTAAGGGAATCGGCGCGGCGGGGTTAGAATTTGCCCATGAAAACCGCCCTCGCAGCACTCCTTTCCGCCGCGTTCATCGCGGTCCCCGCCGCCGCCAAGCCCAAGGTCACGCACGTCACCCCGCCGAAGAACGTCCTGTTCGTCGGCAACAGCTTCAGCTACTACAACAACAGCCTCCACGGACACGTGCGCAACCTGGTGCGTGCG
>Ga0068858_100006618_pt1 | contig 11276 bp, 6 predicted proteins | sample KBSSwiS12_FD_66589 | JGI IMG/M metagenome (GOLD analysis project Ga0068858, IMG submission 66589) | Switchgrass rhizosphere microbial communities from Kellogg Biological Station, Michigan, USA - KBS Switchgrass S1-2 | ecosystem: Host-associated > Plants > Roots > Rhizosphere > Soil ... | reverse complement strand
TTCGCGACCACGGTGCTCGTCGGCGCCCAGTTCGCGGCCGCGAGCTTCCTCCTCATCGTCGTGTACGTGATGTACGCGCAGAATCGCGAGCTCCAACGCACCGGCCTCGGTGTCGATTCGGACCCGCTGCTCGTGATCACCAACGTCTCTCAGTACAGCAACGTCGACAACAAGCTGCTGCAGGACGAGCTGAAGCGAATCCCGCAGATCACGGCCGTGAGCGCGACGTCGCAGTCGCCGTGGTCCACGGGCGTCGGTCTCAATTCTGTGAGCCGAACGCCCGACTCGAGCGTGAAGAGCGCGACCGTGATCCTGAACACCGTCGGCTTCGACTACTTCAACACCCTCGGCTACACGATTCTCGGCGGACGCGACTTCGACGAGGCGCACGGCGAGGACGTCCGGCCGCAGGGACCGCCGTCGTCTACCCCGATCAACGTCGTCATCGACGCGTCGCTCGCCGACGAGATCGGCATCGCGCCGCCCGAGTCGGCTGTCGGGCAAGATTTGTATTTCCCTGTGGATGCTCAGCGCGCGTTCGGCGGCCAAGTCGCCCAGCCGCTCCACGTGATCGGCGTCGTCGGCAACAAGCCGCTCCGATTCAGCGGCGCCGGCGCCAAGTCGAACCTGTTCTTCATGCGGCCCGACCTTTCGTATGTGGTCGCGCGCCTCTCGAAGAAAGACGTGTCCGGCGCGCTCGCCGCGATCGACGCGCTCTGGAAACAGCTGTCGCCGAGAACCTCGCTGCCGCGCCGGTTCATGGACGACCTTTACGAGGAGAACTACCGAAACTTCGCGCGCGTGAACCAGGTGTCGGCTTCGCTCGCGCTCGTCGCGGTCACGATCTCGATCGTCGGTCTTTTCAGCATGGCGGTGCAGGTAGCGAGCCGCAGGATGCACGAGATCGGTGTGCGCAAGTCTGTCGGCGCGCGCGGGGGACAAATCGTCGCGATGCTGCTGATGCAGTTCTCGTGGCCCGTGCTGATCGCGAACCTGATCGCGGCGCCGCTCGCGTACATCGCGGCCGTCCAGTACTTGAGCGTCTTCTCGGCGCGGATCACGGTGACCCCCGTTCCGTTCCTCGCGAGCCTCGCCGCGACCATCGTGGTCGCCGGGCTCGTCGTAACGGGGCAGGCGATGCGCGCGGCGCGCGTGAACCCCGCGCAGGTCTTGCGCGCGGAGTAGCCGCCGCCCGCCGTCGCCACGGGGGTCCCGCGATTGTCGGTCCGCAGCCAAGCAGCGCCTGCGAGTCTCTCGGGCTGGCGCTACCTCCCAGTCCCGAACGTGCCCGGCCTTCTGCGCGGCTTCCAGCCGGGGTACCGACCCGAACCGCGCGCCGGCCCTCGGCACGGCCTCCAGCAGCTGTTGCGAGACGGTCACACCAGGCGCAGACTCCCTGATATTCCTAGCGCTAGCAGTGTGGCTTATAGTCTATGCTGCCTAGCGGCTGTGGTGATGGTCACCACCGTGGCGTAGACGATTTCTCCAACAATGACCAACTAGAAAGGGGGGCGGTCATGAAGAAGAATTGGAGCGCGAGCTACAACGTGCTCGCAGCGGCAGTATCCGTGGTTTGCGCTGGACTCGTGGCGCCGCAAGCAGGCGCGCAAGAGCCTTCCGGGCAGAGCCAGCAGGCCGTCGAAGAGGTTACCGTCACTGGTACGCGGCTCGTCACCTCCGGCGTGAACACGCCGACGCCCGTGACGTCGGTCAGCAACGTCGACTTGCAGAAGATGGCGCCGACCACGCTCATCGAGTCGTTGAGCCAGTTGCCGGTGTTCGCGAACAACCTAGCGAGCCAGCAAGCGGTCGGCGGCTCGGTCGCCGCCGGCGGCGCCAACTTGAACCTCCGAGGTCTCGACGCTCCTCGGACGCTGGTGCTTCTCGATGGTCGCCGCCTCGGGCCGAGCAACAAATTCGGCACTGTCGACGTCGGTGTCATCCCCGAGACGCTCGTTCGAAGCGTCGAGGCGGTCACCGGTGGTGCGTCCGCTGCTTATGGTGCCGACGCCGTCGCGGGTGTCGTCAACTTTCGCTTGGACCGCAAGCTCGACGGCTTCAAGACCGCATTCTCAGCCGGAGCCACCACGTACGGCGACGACGAGCAGTACAAGGCCGGTATCGGTTACGGCACCGACGTCGGCGAAAAAGGCCACATCATCGCGGCCATCGAGACCTGGCACAAGAAAGGCATCGACGATTTCAGCTCTCTCCAGGACCGCAGCGACTTCATCCAACTCAGATCCCAGGTCACGAATCCGGATCCTAACGGGCCGAACTTCTTGATGCGCCCATACGTTAGCCCGACGAATTTCACTCCGGGCGGCATCATTCTGCAGCCGGCAGTCGTTGTGAATGGCGTTGTCACTCAGCCAGCCTCGGCACTCAATAACGTGGAGTTCATTCCAGGCGGCGGTGGCGCTTCGCAAAAGCTCCCGTTCAGCGGGGTGGGCGCATTGAACGGTGGCTGCAACTGCCAGGCGCGGCCCACTCTCGAGTACGGTGTCAACTCGGATTTCGAAGTGGACACGCCCGCGGACCGCGGCGTCCTCTTTGCTCACTACGATCACACGCTCAGCGACCGCAACACCTTCTTTGTCGAAACGATGCTGGCCGACACGCAGCAGCAAAACCGTTGGCAAACGGCGGCGCTGCTCGGACCGTGGCAGGGCAGGCTGTACGTCGACAATCCTTTCCTGCCAGCAAATATTCGCCAAACAATGCAGGCGGAAAATCGCCAATTCGTCGGCTTCGGCATTTTCACTCCGAACTTGCCGGGCAACCCGTTCGAAGACGGCCAATTGATCGCGAAGAACCGATACGGCCAAGTCACGGGCGGCTTCACGCACGACTTGTCGGCCAACTTCCTCGGCGGCAACTGGGCGATGGACAGCTACGTCCAGTACGCGCAAAACAGACAGGAAACGGTCGACCCGGGCGGAATGCGCACGGACAGGCTGTTTCTCTCGATGGACGCGGTGACCGATACGCGCCCGGGCTCGCCGACCAATGGCCAACCCGTGTGCCGCGTGACGCTATTCAACCCGGGAGTCTTCGATTCGTGCGTACCGATCAACCTGATCGGCGGCACCGCGTCCGTGACGCCGGCCGCAGCCAACTACGTCATTGATAACGGCAAGATCGCACGCGGCAGAGTCACGGAGGAGGATGCGGAGGTCGCTTTCCGGGGCGACCTCACGAAAGGCTCGGGCGGCGTGCTCGGTGCGATCTCGGCCGCCGCGGGCGTGTCGTGGCGAGAGGAGCAACTCGGCGTCCGCACCGTGGATCCGTGCGACGAGTTCCCATGCACGATCGAGGGCCAACTGATGAGCGATCTCGGGCTGGCCGTCCCGGGTTCGCGCGGGATTACCGCGTCGGTCAATCCCACGACCGGCGCACCGCAGTTCGGCGTTCCGGGTCTCCGTTTCGTGCCCTCGGGCTTCGCCGGCGACGCGAATTCGAGCACCGTGCTGTTCACGAGCCAGCGAGCCGTCGAGGGAGGCTACACGGTGCGCGAGGCATTCGCGGAGTTCGGCATCCCGCTGCTCAAGGACGGCAGGTTGAATCTCGACGAAGCGATCCGCGGCGTGTGGTACACGGGCAGTGGCAGCGAGCAGCCGTGGAAGTCGGGCGTCTCGTTCCAAGTCACGCCGAGGTTCAGACTCCGTGCCACGGAATCGAAGGACGTTCGCGCGCCGACGCTGCGTGAGCGCTTCGAGTCCCAACGCGGCGGCGTGAATGTCAACGATCCGGCGAACGGCAACGCGCTCATCAGCACGGCCAACTACTCGGGCGGAAACCCGGACGTCGGCCTCGAGACCGCGCGGACCAGCGTGTACGGCTTCGTGTGGCAGCCCTTGGACAAGTTCTCGGTGACGGTCGACAAGTACGACATCAACATCGACCAGGCGATCGGCCAGCTCACGGCCCAGCAGGAGGTCAATGCCTGCTACAACTCCGCCGGCCACAACTCGTCGCCGTTGTGTCAGTACGTGATACGTGATGGCTCCAATCAGATCGTTCGCGTCGATTCGCTGTTCATCAACCTTTCGAATCAGCGAGTCAAGGGCTACGACATCGAGTTCAACTACGCCGGGATCCAGCTCGGGAGCGGGACGCTGAGCTGGCGTTTCCTCGGCACGCGGCTCGACGAGAACTCGATCCTGACTCCGGGCTCGCCGCGTGACGATCGTGCGGGCGACGTCGGAACGGCCCCGCCTGCGGGAGGTCTGCCCAAGAACAAGTTCACGACCTACCTGACCTACGCGCACGGGCCGTTCTCGATCTTCTTGCAGGAGCGCTACATCGGCAGCGGCGTGAACGACCATACGAAAGTCGAAAGCACCACCCGTTTCGTCGCTACCCCTGGGGTTCCTTCGATTGTCACGGCGTCGGTCGATGAGAACGACGTCGCCTCAGTTCTCTACACCGACTTGACGTTCAACTTCGCCGGGCGGAAAACGGGTACCACTCACTGGGAGACGTTCTTGACGGTGAACAACGTCACCAACGAGGCGCCGCCGGCCCAATACCCCGTCATCGGTCGCGCCGGCGTGCCGGGACCGAACACGTACCTCTACGACACGATCGGCCGGAGATTCACGGTCGGATTGCGTTTGGACTTCTGATCGGCAAACGAAGCTCGTCTTGTTTAGCTCGCCTGGCCCTCGAGCCGCTACGCGGCCCGAGGCGCCAGGCAGAGCGCCCCGACCGATGCGCGACCCCCCTTAGGCTCCCGAACGCGGGATCGTCGACGCGATTCCGGGACGGACCGCGGCCGATGTCGGCGGCGCCAACCCACGGAATCCGCGTTAACCGCATTTGGCATGGCGATTGCTTCGCCACGCGAGTCGTGTTCTTGCACGACCTATGCACGTGACGACGGGGGGACGCCATGAATGCACCTCGAAGCGGATCGGCCTCGCCGCGTGAAGCGCGGCGCATCGCCCGATCCTTCGATTGGCTGCGTCGTGATCTTCACTACGCGTCTCGCGCGTTGGGGCGCCATCGAGGTTTCACGGTGCTCGCCGTGCTGACGCTCGCAGTCGGCATCGGCGCAACCACCGCGGTCTTCAGCGTCGTCAATTCCGTCCTTCTCAAGCCGCTGGCCTATCCGCGTGCAGAGGAATTGGTGACGCTCCGGCAGATCGCGCCGGGCGCCACGGGATCGAATGCCTCCGCTGCTTTGAGCGTCTCCCCTTCGATGTATCTCACTTACGCGGAGAACAACCGCGTTTTTCAATCGCTCGGCGTATGGACCGCTACGAGCGGTACGGTTACTGGGCTCGGCGAGCCGGAGCAAGTCCGTGCCATCGGCGTCAGCAATGGTGTTCTCGAGACGTTCGGCGTTGCGCCTGCGGCCGGCCGCTGGCTCGCGGCTGCGGACCAGGACGGGCCCACGCGCCCGCTGCCGAGCGTGTTCAAGGCCTATTCCACGGTGATGTTGAGCTACAACTATTGGCAGCGGCGCTTCGGCGGCGACCCGTCCGTCGTGGGCCGCGTGATCATCACGGATACGCGCCCCAAGGAAATCGTCGGCGTCATGCCGGCAGGGTTCCGCGTCGTGGATGCCGACGCAGACATGATCTTTCCGCTCGCGTTCGATCGCGAACGCATCACGCTGGGCGCGGGCTTCATCTATCACGGAGTCGGTCGCCTCAAGCCGGGCGTCACGCTCGCGCAAGCCAACGCCGACCTCGCGCGCATGGTTCCGATCTGGCTGGACCAGTGGACGGACGGACCGGGCACGGATCGACGAGCGTACGAGGCGTGGAGAATCACGCCGGACCTGCGGCCACTGAAACAGGAAGTCGTCGGCGGCGTCACTGACGTCCTGTGGGTGGTCATGGCCACGATCGGGCTCGTGATGCTGATCGCCTGCGCCAACGTGGCGAATCTGCTGCTCGTCCGGGCGGAGGCGCGGCAGCGAGAGCTGTCGGTGCGTGCCGCACTCGGCGCGGGACGCGGACGAATCGTATGGAGTCTGCTCGCGGAGAGCTTGCTGCTCGGTGTCGTGGGCGGCCTGCTCGGACTGGCGCTCGCGTACGGGGGCCTGCGGCTCCTGACTGCATTCGGTCCCGCAAGCCTGCCGCGCTTGAGCGAAATATCGCTCGATTTGCGAACGCTCGCGTTCACGATGGTGCTGTCGCTGTCGTCGAGCGCGCTGTTCGGATTGATGCCGGCGCTGAAATACACGGGCACGCGGAGCGCTGCGACGCTCGCCAGCCTCGGCCGCGCCGTGAGCGCGAGCCGCGAGCGCCGCCGTGCACGCGACGTGCTCGTCGTGATCCAACTCGCTATCGCGCTCGTGTTGCTCGTGAGCGCCGGCTTGATGATTCGCACCTTCGAGTCCATACGGACCGCGGAGCCGGGATTCACGGAGCCCGAGCACCTCCAGATCCTTCGGCTCTTCGTTGCCGGGGCGATGGTGGCCGACCCGGTGCAGACGACGCAGGTCGAGAACGACATCCAAGACGCGCTCGCGGCGATCCCGGGCGTTACCTCGGCCGCGTTCGTGAGCGCGATGCCGATGGAAGGTTTCGGCTCGAACCTCGGCGTCGTGAACTCGGGTGCCATCTTCACGAGCGACCAGCGCGACGCGACGGCCGACAATCCGCCGTTGCGGTTGTTCAAGTACGCATCGCCTGGTTACTTCGCGACCGCGGGCACGCGATTGGTCGCGGGTCGGGAGATCACGTGGGCGGAAGTCTACGGACTCAAGCCGGTCGTCACAGTCTCCGAAAATCTTGCGCGCGAGCTCTGGGGCACGCCGTCAGCCGCGCTCGGAAGGGAGCTGCGTGTGGCGCCCGGAATGCCCTGGCACGAGGTCGTCGGCGTCGTTCAGGACGTCCGTGAAAACGGGTTCTACGAACCGCCTCCGTCCACCGTGTACTGGCCCACGATGTCCGCGTACATCGGGTTCGGCTCCGGAACGAACTCGATACGCGGCGTGATTTACGTTGTCCGCAGTCAGCGCACGGGCACCGAAGCGTTCTTGAACGAAATGCGGCAAGCCGTGTGGTCGGTGACCCCGAGCTTGCCCGTGGCGCCGCGCACGATGCTCGACGTGTACGAGCGATCGCTCGAGCGCACGTCGTTCACGCTCGTGATGTTGGGCGTAGCCGCGTCGATGGCGCTGCTTCTTGGCCTGGTAGGCATTTACGGCGTGATCTCCTACGCGGTCTCGCAGCGGCGACGAGAGATCGGAATTCGTGCGGCACTCGGCGCGCAGCAGCACGACGTGGAACGCATGTTCGTGCGTCACGGACTCTTGCTCGCGGGTGTCGGCGTCGCATTAGGACTCGTGGCGGCGGCCGGCCTAACGCGCTTGATGTCCACCCTGTTGTATGGCGTCACCCCGCTCGATCCGCTGACCTACGCGGTGGTGCCGGTCATCTTGGTGGCTGCCACGGTGCTTGCGAGCTATCTGCCCGCACGACGAGCCGCGTCCGTCGATCCTGTGGAGGTTCTTCGCTCGGAGTAGGGCGCGCGGCGTTACAATCGTCGGGCATTCGACCGAAGCATCGTCAGCCGGAGGTCAGCCGAAATGCTTACGCTCGTTCACGCCCCTCGGTCCCGATCGACGGGATTCCTCTGGCTGCTCGAAGAGACGGGCGAGCCTTACGAGATCCAATACGTCTCGATTCGGCGTGGCGACGGGTCGGGCGAGCTCGACCCGGCGAATCCGCACCCGCACGGCAAAGTGCCCGTATTGAAGGACGGCTCGATCGTCGTGTTCGAGCAAACGGCAATCGCGCTGTACGTCGCCGACAAGTTCCCGAAGGCCCGTTTGGGTCCGCCGTTCGGAGACGCGGCCCGCGGGCCGTTCCTCACCATGCTCTCGTATTACTCGGGCGTGATCGAGCCCGCGTTCACGTCGAAGTTCATGAACATCTCCGTTCCGCGCGGAACCGCGGGCTGGGTCAACTCGAACGAAGCGATGGATTTCATCAACGCACGGCTCGCGGCGCAGCCCTACATCGCGGGTCGGGAGTTCACGGCGGCGGACGTCCTGTACGCGGGCGCGTTCGCGATGTTCTTGAACTCTCCGTTGCTCGCGGACAAGAAGACGCGGGCGCTCGAGGACTACGTCGCGCGCTGCACTGCGCGGCCCGCACGCGAGCGCGCGCTGGCAAAGGATGCGCCACCTTCGTCGTGAGGCGATGTCGACTGAAGACGTTCACGACTTGAACCGCTTCGTCGAAGCGCAGCGCTCGGCATACGAACGCGCGCTCGCGGAGCTCCGTAGCGGTCGCAAACGCTCGCATTGGATGTGGTACATATTTCCCCAGCTCGCCGGCCTCGGCCACAGCACGATGTCTCGCCAGTACGCGATCGCGCATGCGGAGGAGGCGAAGGCCTATCTCGACCACGCGCTGCTCGGGCCGCGCCTCATCGAATGTGCCACCGCCGTGCTCGAGACCGAGGGACGGTCCGCTTGCGAAATCTTCGGGTCACCCGACGACCTCAAGCTGCACTCTTCTGCAACGCTGTTCGGCAGGGTTTCGCCGCCAGGCTCCGTGTTCTCGGGGCTGCTGGCCAAGTATTTCGGCGGTCGAGAGGACGAGCAGACCGTGCGCCTCCTCGGCGCACGCCGCTGAGCGCGAGCCCGGCCGACAAACGGGCGATCGGTTGACCCTATCGCGCAGCGTGGACGCGGCCGTTTACTATCGATCATGGGGTCATCGGGAGCTAGTCAATGAACGTCCGTCGAAGCCGCTTTGCCGTCTCGGTCTCCGCGCTCGTCGCGCTCGGTGCGACGCTCGCCGCGCTCGCCGCGCCTCTTACGATCAAGGAGCAGGGCAGCTTCTTCGTCGGCGGCGAGAAGAAGACGGTGTCCTCGCCGGCCGTCGGTCCGATTCCGGCGCAGTCGGGCGACATCACCGTGAACCAGATGTACGTTCAGTACCAGATCCCGATGAAAGGCGACCAGCACGTGCCGGTGGTGATGGTTCACGGCTGTTGCTTGAGCAGCAAGACGTGGGAGACGACGCCGGACGGGCGCATGGGCTGGAGCGAGTACTTCGTGCGCAAGGATCGGTCGGTTTATCTCGCCGATCAGGTGTCGCGCGCGCGCTCGGGCTTCGATCCGACGTCGTTCGCCGAAGTCCGCACCGGCAAGACGCCTCCGGACAAGATGCCGACCATCCTGTCGGCAACGCACCAGATCGCGTGGACGGTGTTTCGCTTCGGTCCGAAGTTCGGCGAGGCGTTCCCAGACGAGCAGTTCCCGATCTCCGCGATGGACGAGCTCTACAAGCAGATGATTCCCGACCTGAACTCCACGCTCGCGCGCGACAGCAATCCGACGTGGACGCAGATGGCCGCGCTCGCGGTGAAGCTCAAGGGCGCGATCCTGATGGGCCACTCGGAGTCCGGCTTCTTTCCCGAGCAGGCTGCGCTGATCGATCCGAAGGGCATTCGCGGGATCATCTCGATCGAGATGCCGTGCGAGACGACCCTCGCGTCCACGCAGGTCGAGACGCTCGCGCAGATCCCAACGCTCGTGATGTTCGGCGATCACCTCGCCGACGTGACGGGCGGCCCGGTGAGCTGGCAGCAGTCTTTCGAGACCTGCAACACGTTCGTCGACCAGCTCAAGAAGGCGGGTGGCGATGCGACGATGATGCATCTGCCCGCGCTCGGCATCAAAGGCAACAGCCACATGCTGATGCAGGACCGAAACAGCGACCAGCTCGCCGATCTCGTGATCGCGTGGATCGACGCGCACGTCGAGCACAAGGCCGGCCAGGCGAGCCACTGAGCTTGGGCTGACCGGTGCGCAGGGCGTCGTCGCCCGCAGCCGCCGCGACTGGCATGCCGCACCGCATTTCTCGTCGCTTGAGGAATTTTGGGCGTGCGGCGGCTGTCGGCCCTAGGTCGATCCTGCTAGGCTACCCGGGTCTTTGGGGCGGACGCGTTCGCCGAATGGCCCGATCGCTCGACAGAGCCTTGTTGAACCTACTCGCGCGGCTTCGTGCACCACGCCGCGGCCCTGCGAGCTTGATGCTCCTCGGCTGGGTGCTGCTCGCGCAGACGGCGCTCGTCGTCCACCGCATCGATCACAACCTGGCCGATCACAACGCCGTCTGCGCGGCTTGCGTCGCTGCCGATCAGTCCGCGGACGCCGGCAGCGCGCCGGTGTTCGTCAGCATCCCGCAGGCACCGACGCCCGTCGTCGTGTCGGTCACCGAGTCGGCGGGCACGCCGACGCTCCTTTCTTATCGCTCTCGCGCACCGCCGGAGCGCTCCCTAGCTTGACGCTCGTCCGCGGGCACGACGCTCGCGGTTCTTCGACTCAGTTAGCGAGGGAGCTATGCAATTCCAAAAGCGCGCGGCGCTCGCCGCGCCGTTACTCATTGCGACGAGCGCGAGCGCGCTCGCGCAGCAAGTCAGCGGCAATGCGTTCAATCCGGCCGTGAGCCTGATCCTCGATGGTCACTTCGCGAGCTATTCGCAGGATCCTAAGACGTATCAACTGCCGGGCTTCCTGCTCGACCCGGAAGGGGGGCTCGGCGCGGAAGGGCTCTCGCTGGACGAGACCGAGCTCGCGGTGAGCGCGAACGTCGACGACAAGTACTACGGCTCGATCAGCCTGTCGATTCAGCAGACGAGCGACGGCGACACGTCCGTCGACCTCGAGGAAGCGTACTTCGAGACGATTGCGCTGCCGAAGGGGCTCAAGGTGAAGGCAGGGAAATTCTTCTCCGAGATCGGTTACTTGAACCCGGTGCACTCGCACGCGTGGGACTTCTACGATGCGCCGCTCGCGTACGTCGCGATGCTGAACACGCAACTCTCGGACACGGGTGTGCAGGTGAGCTGGGTGGTGCCGACGGATCTCTACATCCAGATCGGCGGCGAATGGCTGCGCGGCGACGCGTTTCCGGCCGCGAACGGCGCCGACAGCCACGGTGCGGGCTCCGCGACGGTGTTCTTCCACGTCGGCGGCGACGTCGGCGCAACGAGCAGTTGGCGCGCGGGGCTCTCGTATCTCAAGGCGGACGCCAACGACCGCATCTCGGAGTTCTCGAGCGGCACGACCAGCTTCACCGGCACGAGCGACCTCGCGATCGCGGACTTCGTCTGGAAGTGGGCCAAGAACGGCAACTCGCGCGATCGCTACTACATCGTTCAGGCCGAGTACCTGCACCGTAAGGAAGACGGAGACCTTGCGACTACTACGACCGCGCAGCCGACGGTCAACGGCATCTACTCGGGCACGCAATCCGGTTACTACGTGCAGGGCGTCTATCAGTTCTATCCGCGCTGGCGCG
>Ga0068858_100006615_pt1 | contig 11277 bp, 11 predicted proteins | sample KBSSwiS12_FD_66589 | JGI IMG/M metagenome (GOLD analysis project Ga0068858, IMG submission 66589) | Switchgrass rhizosphere microbial communities from Kellogg Biological Station, Michigan, USA - KBS Switchgrass S1-2 | ecosystem: Host-associated > Plants > Roots > Rhizosphere > Soil ... | reverse complement strand
ACGTGCTGGAGACCGGCCGCATCACGGCGGAAGGCTCCGGCAGAGAACTCTTGAACGACCCCAAGGTGCGCGCCGCGTACCTGGGCGCCCATTGAACTGAAGGAACACGCATGAGTACGAAGAAGTTCGCCTCGCAAGCCGACCTCGAAGAGAAGCAGGTCAGCTTCACCAAGCTCTCGGAGCATGCCTACGCGTACACGGCAGAAGGCGATCCGAACACCGGAATCATCGTCGGCGACGATGCCGTCCTCGTGGCCGACACCCAGGCGACGCCCGCCATGGCCGCCGACGTGATCCGCCGCATCCGGGAAGTCACCGACAAGCCGATCAAGTATGTCGTGCTGACGCACTACCACGCTGTGCGGGTGCTCGGTGCGTCGGCCTACCGGCCACAGCAGATCATCGCCAGCCAGGACACGTACGACCTCATCGTCGAGCGCGGAGAGGCGGACAAGGCGAGCGAGATCGGGCGCTTTCCGCGCCTCTTCCAGAACGTGGAGACGGTGCCCGCCGGAGTGACGTGGCCGACGATCACGTTCACCGGGAAGATGACCTTGTGGCTCGGCAGGCTCGAAGTGCAGATCCTGCAGCTCGGGCGCGGCCACACCAAAGGGGACACCGTCGTCTGGCTGCCGCAGGACCGCGTGCTCCTGAGCGGCGATCTCGTCGAGTTCGATGCCACGCCGTATGCAGGCGACGCCTACTTCCAGGACTGGCCCCGCACCCTCGACAACGTCGCGGCGCTGAAGCCCCTGGCTCTGGTGCCGGGGCGCGGACCGGCGCTCGTCGGTGAAGCCCAGGTCGCTGCAGGACTCGCCGGAACGAAGAGTTTCGTGTCCGAGCTCTTCGCGAGCGTCAAGGCGGGGGCGGCGGGCGGCAAGGATCTGAAGTCGGTCTATCGCGAGACCTTCGACAAGCTCAAGCCCAAGTACGGGCAGTGGGTCATCTTCGACCACTGCATGCCGTTCGATGTCACGCGCGCGTACGACGAGGCCACCCAGTACGCGGATCCGCGCATCTGGACCGCCGAACGCGACCAGCAGATGTGGCAAACGCTGGAGGACTGACGCGTGATCGTTCGATCCGGATTGATCAAGAAGAAGCCCGTGTGGACCGGCGAGGACTTCCGCCGCTATTGGCTCGGGCATCACGGCGCATTGGCCGCCAAGTTGCCTGGCCTCGTCCGCTACGAGCAGAACCACGTCACCGACCACGCGCAACGTGGTTTCACGTACCCGCGAGGGCCCGAGGAGCTCGACGGCTTCTCGATGCTGTGGTTCAACGACGAAGCGTCGATGCGCGCTGCCATGGCCACCGAGGCCGGTCGCGCGCTCATCGCCGACGAGAATCACTTCATCGGTGACTTGCGGATCGTGACGCTCGACCAGGTCGAGGTCGTCGCCCCGGCGACCGATCGGCCGGTGATCAAGCGCATGTCGCTGCTGCGCCGCCGCGCCGATGTCACGCACGAGGAGTTCGTCCACGAGTGGCGGGTCGAGCACGCTCGACTCGTCAAGCGGGTCGCTGGAGTACGGGGCTATCGACAGAACCTCATCGTCGGACGCGAGGTTCCAAAAGGGCATCCCGTGGAGTACGACGGGCTTCCGATCGACGGCATCGTCGAGCTCTGGTTCGACGACACCGAGTCGCTGAATGCGGCCTTCGCTTCGCCGCGCGGCGTCACGCTGATGACGCATGCCCGCGAGTTCATCGCCGAGATCACGACCTTCCTGGTCGAACGGCACGTCATCGTTTGAGGGGAACGCCATGTTGATTCGCAAGGTCCACCATGTCGCCTATCGGTGCATCGACGCCAAGGAGACCGTCGAGTGGTACGAGAAGCACCTGGGGATGAAGTTCGTGCTGGCGATCGCCGAGGACGAGGTGCCATCGACCAAGGAGCCTGACCCCTACATGCACGTCTTCCTCGACGCGGGGCAGGGCAACGTCCTGGCCTTCTTCGAGCTGCCGACGCGGCCGGCGATGGACCGCGATCGCAACACGCCGGCCTGGGTCCAGCATCTGGCGCTCGAGGTCGACTCCGTCGACACGCTGGCTGCGACCAAGGCGCGCCTCGAGGCCGCCGGCATCGAGGTCGTCGGTCCGACCGACCACACGATCTTCAAGTCGATCTACTTCTTCGATCCGAACGGCCACCGGCTCGAGCTCGCCGCGAACACGGCGAGCCCGCAGATGATGCAGCGCCTGGATGAGGTGAAGCGCGACATGCTCGAGGAATGGTCGCGTACCAAGCGCGCCCCCCGCCACGCGGCGTGGATGCACGGCGGCAGCGCGCCGCACTGACGGGCCGAGGAACGGAGATGAGCTCGTTGAACGAAACGCACGACCCCAAGCGCTCGAGCTGGGTCGGCTCTGCCAACGGCCACGGCGACTTCCCGATCCAGAACCTGCCCTTCGCAGTCTTTCGTCGGCGAGAAAGCAGCGAGTTCTGGCGTGGCGGCGTCGCGATCGGTGACCAGATCGTCGACCTGGCTCAGGTTGCTGCGTCCGGCCGGCTATCCGGAATGGCCAAGGAGGCTGCGGACGCGGCCGCGCTTCCGCGGCTCAACGGGTTCATGAGCATGGGTCCGCAATCCTGGTCGGCGCTGCGGCTTGCGCTCTCGCGCGCGCTGCAAGAAGGTACTGTCGAGGCCGCGTCGTGGCGCGCTTTCCTCGTTCCCCAGTCGGTCGCGGAGTATCGCGTTGCAGCAGAGGTCGGCGACTACACCGATTTCTACACGTCGATCCACCATGCGACGAGTGTCGGGCGGCTGTTTCGTCCGGACAACCCGCTGCTGCCGAACTACCGGTGGGTCCCGATCGGTTATCACGGACGCGCTTCGACCCTGGCGGTCTCGGGGCAGTCGTTCAAGCGGCCAAGAGGCCAGTTGTCCGCGCCGGGCGCGGGCGCTCCCGAACTCGCACCGAGCAGGCGGATGGACTACGAGCTCGAGATGGGGATCTTCATCGGCGCAGGCAATGCGGCTGGTGAAGCCATCGCGATCGGGACCGCCGAGGAGCACGTCTTCGGTCTTTGCCTGCTCAACGACTGGTCCTCGCGGGACATTCAGTCCTGGGAATACCAGCCGCTCGGTCCGTTTCTCTCGAAGAACTTCGCCACGACCCTTTCGCCCTGGATCGTGACCACCGAGGCACTCGCGCCGTTCCGCGTCCCGTTCGAACGCAGCTCGGGCGATCCACAGCCCTTGCCTTATCTCGACTCCCCTGCGAACCGCAGCGGCGGTGCGCTCGATGTTCGTCTGGAGGTCCTGCTCGAGACCGAGCGAATGCGCGATCGGGGAGAACGGCCCGCGAAGCTGTCGCGCACCAGCTTCCGCCACGCCTACTGGTCTGTTGCCCAATTGGTCGCGCATCACACGGTGAACGGCTGCAACCTGCGCCCCGGTGATCTCTTCGGCACCGGCACGCTCTCAGGACCGACCGCCGACGAGGCAGGGTCCCTGCTGGAGCTCACTGAAGGCGGCAAGCGCAAGCTGGTTCTGGAAAACGGGGAATCGCGTCTCTTTCTCGAAGACGGCGACACCGTCGTCTTCCGCGGCTGGTGCGAGCGCGAAGGCGCGGCACGTATCGGCTTCGGCGAGGTTCGCGGCACCGTCCTGGCCGCCTGAGGCGCCATGAACGACCTGCGCGCGCTGCCCTCGCTGGCCTGCGCCGGCTTCGCAAGCATGGCGGCGATGCGAATGTGCGACGCCATGCTGCCGGCCTTGGGTCAGTCGTTCGGCGCATCACCGAGCGATGCCGCGCAGACGATCTCGGCCTTCGCGCTCGCCTACGGAGTCATGCAACTCGTCTACGGGCCGCTGGGCGATGGGTTTGGCAAGCCTCGCGTCGTCATGGGTGCAGCATGCGGTGCTGCCGTCGCTTCACTCCTCTCAGCCTTTGCGCCTTCCGTTTTGCTCCTGAGCGTGGGCCGAGCTGGCATGGGTGCGTGTGCGGCCGGCATCATCCCGCTCACGATGGCATGGGTCGGCGATCGCGTCCCCTACGAGCGGCGTCAGCAAGTCCTGGCGAGCCTCCTGACCTATACGGTGCTTGGCCTGATGCTCGGAGCATGGGCGGGAGGTGCGATCGCGCAGGTCTCGAGTTGGCGCGTCGCCTTCGTTCTCGTCGCGAGCTTGTTTCTACTTTCGGCGCTCGGTGTGGCACGGGCGATGCGCAATGAAGTTGCTTCCGCAGAACGCCAGGTACGCGCGCCATACGTGCGTCAGGTGCAGGCCCTCCTGAGGGCGCCGTGGGCACGCACTGTGTTCGCGGTTGTCTTCCTCGAAGGCGCGCTGGTCTTCGGTGCCTTGGCATTCATCCCGACAGCACTGCATGACCGCTTCCATCTGAGCCTGGTACAGGCAGGCGGAGTCGTCGCCCTGTTTGGAGTGGGCGGCCTCGTGTACAGCCGCTTGGCTCGTCGTCTCGTGCAGGCGCTTGGGGCTGCGCGACTGGCCATGTGTGGCGCCATTTCTCTGTCGCTTGCTCTTGCGACTCTCGCGGCGATGCCGACTGCGGCGTTCGCCTTGCCCGCATGTTTCCTTGCGGGCGCGGGCTTCTACATGCTCCACAACACCTTGCAGAACTGTGCGACGCAACTGTCCACGACGGCGCGCGGCACAGGCGTTTCGCTGTTCGCCTGTGCCTTGTTCCTGGGACAGTCGAGTGGCGTAACGGCTGCGGCAATCGTCGCCGACCGGCTCTCCACAACCGCGTGGTTCGCTCTGGCGTCGCCGCTTCTGTTGGCGCTGGGCATTGCCTTTGCATGGCGTCTATGGGTCCAAGACGCTGGACATCGCGTCGCCGCATGACAGCGGCTCTCAATCGTCCATTCGATGGAACTTGGGCCCACGACCTGACGGCCGATGCTTCCGGAGGCGCCGACAGCCAGAATCGTGCGGGGCTCCATCACTCGAGACCCTTTTTCTGCAGCCAGCTCGCCATGTGCTGCGCTATTTCCTGGTTGTTCAGGTCCGACATCGGAAAGTGCGTGTTGCCGCGAATGCCGACACTCGGCAGCTCGACGAGCGTGACGTCGCCGCCATGCCGGTTGACCGCATCGCGCCAGCGCCGCGCCACCTCACGGAACACACGCCACTGCTCTTGGCCCGGGTTGGTGCTCGGCTGGTCGGGGATGTTGTCTCCGTAGTAGATGACGATCGGGATCTGCGTGAGCTTGCGAAACTCGCCCGGTGGAATCGTCGGCGGGGTGAACGGCCGACCCGCGAATTGCAACGTCGGTGCCTCGCCTTCGGGGAAGACGAAATCACCGCCCGGTTCGAACGACACGATTGCACGCACATTCGTGCTCTTGATCGCAGTGCGCCAACCCTGCGCCCCACTCTGGGAATGGGTGACGAGGATGCCGGGCCCGATCTTCGTGAACAGAGCCGACACCGCATTCGTATTGACCTCCATGTCGTACGGGCCGGTGTTGGGGACGGCCTGCCGGAAGAACTGGTCGAGCGCGTGGGCACCCTTCGGAAAGGCGACACCCGGGTAGAAATCCGGCCAGACACCCAGCCGAAAGACGCCGAACCACATCTGCTCGTCCGGGGTGGCCGGGATGTCGACGGGAGCGATGCTCTTGCCCGCCCGGCCGCGACGTGGCTGGTCGAGCAGATAGACGACGTAGTGGCGGCGTAGAAAGAGGTTCTGAAAACCTTCGCGACCGTCGGGTGTCGTCTCCCATGTCTTCGCCGATTGCCCATGTCCATGCCAGAAGACGAGCGGCAGGCGGCGCGAATTGGCGGGGGTTTGATAGAACACATACGCGTGGTCGCCATGCAGCGTCTGCCCCTGCGGGTTGGGCGTCGGCGTATACGCGCCCTGGGCGATGGGGTCGAAGGCACCGGGCGCCTGACTGGCGGTGCCGCCCACCATGAAGCTGCCTTGCTCCTTGATCACCAGAGGCGCGGCGGCGGCATCGCTCTGAGGCGTGTTGTCGGTGGCGCAGCCTGCTCCGAGTGCGACGATCGCCGTCGCCAACGAATGCGTGAGGGCAACGCGAAAACGGGTGCTCATTTCGGTGAGTTGCACGGCACTTACCGTCCCGCGCGAGCGGCCAGGTGTGCGGGATACCGCTCACCGACGACCTGGATGTTCTTCAGGCCCTCCGCGATCTGCTGGAGTTCGTCGCGCGTGAGGCTGAGCTCGGCGCCGCCGAGGTTTTCGTCGAGGCGATGCAGCTTGGTCGTGCCAGGAATCGGCACGATCCAGGGTCGCTGCGCCAGCAGCCAAGCCAGCGCGACCTGCGCGGGTGTGGCGTGTCGCGCCGCGGCGACCCGCGCCAGCAGATCGACCAACGCCTGATTGGCTTTCAGTGCTTCCGGCGAGAAGCGGGGCACGATGCTGCGGAAGTCGTCTTTGGCGAAGGTGGTCTCCGCGCTCATCTTCCCGGTCAGGAATCCCTTCCCGAGCGGGGCGAACGGGACGAAGCCGATGCCGAGTTCCTCCAGCGTGGGGAGGATCTCTTTCTCCGGCTCGCGCCACCACATGGAGTACTCGCTTTGCAGCGCAGCAACGGGGTGCACGGCGTGGGCGCGCCGAATGGAGCCCACGCCGGCTTCTGACAATCCGAAGTGCAGCACCTTGCCTTGCGCAACGAGATCCTTCACGGTTCCCGCCACGTCTTCCATCGGAATCTGCGTATCCACGCGATGCTGGTAGAACAGGTCGAGGCGATCGGTGCGCAGCCGCTTCAACGAGGCTTCACACACCGCACGGATGCGCTCAGGCCTGCTGTCCTGGCCCTTGTTGCTGTCTCCGTCGCTGAAGCCGAACTTGGTCGCGATCACCACCTGGTCGCGGACGGGCGCAAGCGCTTCTCCGACGAGTTCCTCGTTCGTGAACGGCCCGTAAGCTTCGGCCGTGTCGAAAAGGGTGACCCCGCGTTCGAACGCTGCGCGGAGGAGGTCGATTGCGTCCTGCTTTCCGAGCTGCGTGCCATAGCCGTAATTCAATCCCATGCAGCCGAAACCGAGGGCGGAGACGACCGGCCCGTTCTTGCCCAGCCGGCGTTGAGGCAGCGTCTTCATCGCGTTGGCCCTTTGACGTTGTTCTGGAAAACGTCCCTGGCCACGACGCTCGCAGTCACCGCGCTCGGCCAGCCGGCGTAGAACGCCAGGTGCGTGATCGTCTCGACGAGCTCGGCATCGGTGACGCCGTTCTCGCGAGCGCGCTGCAGGTGCGACCGCAGCTGGTCGGGCCGATTCATCGCGATGAGCGCACTGACGGTGACAAGACTGCGATCACGGGGCGACAGACCAGGGCGGGCCCAGACGTCGCCGAACAGGACGTCGTCGGTCAGCTCCGCGAGCTTCGGATTGACATCGCCGAACAGGCGCTGGGCCGTCGTGGGTTCAGGGGACGCCGCCGCCGTCTGTGCGCGCGCTTGGCTGCCGAAGGCTGCCAAGGCGGCGATGGTGAAAGCGGCAAACCGGCGTTGCATGGATGTGTTCAAGTCGCGTCTCCTGCAGCCATCAGATCTCCAGCCGTCGCTCGCTCATCCACTTCACGATGGCCGGGTCCCGGTGCGAAAAGAAGCTGCTCTTTGCCGTCTCGAGCGTCGCGATGCGTTCGAGGTCCGAGGGATCGAGTTCGAAGTCGAAGATCTGCAGGTTCTCCTGCATCCGTTCCTTGCGAACGGACTTTGCAAGCGCGACGATCCCTCGCTGCACCACCCAGCGCAGCACGATCTGGCCGACGCTCTTGCCGTGCTTGCCTGCGATCTCCTGAAGGATCGCGCTCTGAAAGAGGTTGTTGCGGCCTTCGGCGAACGGCGCCCAGGCTTCCGGCTGTACGCCGTTGTCGCGCATGAACCGGACGCTTTCGTCCTGCTGGTGGAAAGGGTTCACTTCGACCTGGTTGACCATCGGACCGGTTTCGTTGAACGCCTTGATGTCCATCAGGCGGTCCGGCTCGAAATTGCTCACGCCGATCGCACGGAGCTTGCCGGCCTTCAGCGCTTCTTCCATCGCGTGCCAGGAGCCGTGGACGTCGCCGTAGGGCTGGTGGATCAGGTAGAGGTCCAGGTAATCGAGCGTCAGACGCCGAAGCGAGGCGTCGATGGCGTGCCGCGTGCGCTCGAGGCCGGTGTCCTGCACCCAAAGCTTGGACGTGACGAAGAGCTGATCGCGCGGCACCCCGCATTTGGCGATGCCGCGCCCGACGGCTTCCTCGTTGAGGTACGACGCCGCGGTGTCGATGAGGCGGTAGCCGACCTGGATGGCGTCAACGACGCAGCGCTCGCATTCCTGCGGGTCCGGGATCTGAAAGACGCCATAGCCGGCAATGGGCACCTGCACGCCGTTGTTGAGCGTGACGGTCTGCATGATCGATCTCAGGGGCTGACTTTTTCGAGCCACTCGACGCTCTTGCCGTCGAGGGCTTCGGCGATGGCGAAGTGACTCATGCCCTGGCTCGGCGTCGCACCGTGCCAGTGCTTGACGTTCGGCGGAATCCACACGACGTCGCCCGGGCGGATCTCGTGCACCGGGCCATCCCACTGCCTCACCTGGCCGACGCCTTGAACGACGATGAGCGTCTGTCCGAGCGGGTGGGTATGCCACGCCGTACGCGCACCGGGCTCGAAGGTGACGAGTCCGCCGCCGGCGCGTGCCGGGGCGCTCGCCTGGAAAAGGCTGTCGACGCGCACGGTGCCGGTGAAGTTCGCTTCTGCGCCCCGGACAGAGGGGTGCTCGCCATTGCGGGTGATCTTCAATTCCGCAGCGGGCTGGGCATTGGCGGCCGTTGCAAGCAAGGCGCTCGAGAGAAGAAGGGCAGAGGCATTCATTTGCGAGTCACTCTAGGCGCCGCGACAAGGCGCGACTAGGGCGTGCAAGCTTGAAGATCTGTCAAACGCAGATTGATAATGACCCCGTGCCCATCAACGAGTATCGATTGATCTCGACCTTTGTGAGGGCGGCTGAGCTCGGCAGCTTCCGGAAGGCGGCGCTGGCGCAGGGCACGACGGCGCAAGCAGCCAGTCAGGCAGTGGTTCAGCTCGAACAGCACCTTGGCGTGCGTCTCTTCCATCGCACCACGCGCAAGATTGCGTTGACGGGGGAAGGTCGCGAGTTCCTGGAGTCGGCGAGACCGGCGCTCGTCGGTCTCGAGCGTGCCGTGGCTTTGGCGAAGCGCGCGGTCGACGGGATGTCGGGGCCGCTTCGGATCATCGGCCCCCGCTCCATGTTCGTCCCGGTGCTGTGTCCTTTGCTCGACGAGTATTCGCGACAGCATCCGGACGTACAGCTCGACGTCAACCTCGACGATCGGATCGGGAATTGGGTCGAGGACCGCGTGGACGTCGGATTCAGGATCGGCCCGTCTCCTGCAGACGGTGTGATCGCACGCCGGTTGTTCACGATGCAACTGATCATCTGTGCATCGCCCGAGTACCTCAAGCGTCATGGCACGCCGCGCACTCTGGATGAGCTCGCGCTGCACAAGTGCAGCGGGTTTCGGCAGCCGAGCACCGGAAACATCATCCCTTGGCGTGTTCGCAGTGGCGAGGCAATCGTCGAACACTCGATCGTCCCGGCGTTGTCCACAAACGTGGAAGACGTCGAAGTCGAGGCAGCGCTCGCCGGCCGAGTCATCGCGTCGCTCACGAGCATCGCCGCTGCCGGACCCATCCGCGACGGCAGATTGGTTCCCGTTCTCACACCCCACGTCGCCGATCACCTCGGCTTTTTCCTCTACTACGGAAGCCGTCGGGCGCAGCCTGCGCGTGCGCGGGCTTTCATGGACCTTGCGGTGCAACGCCTGCAAGGCAATTCGGCATTCGAGCTCTCCTCGAAGGAACTCGCCGCGGCCGAAGCAAGCGGGCTCCAGCGCGCCAGGAAGTCCATTGCCTCTCGCCGTACGTGAGGCATGCCGGTTGTCGCTGTGAGGAGGAGCGGCGTCGCGGAAGGGCCAAGGTGGCCCGACTTGCTGGGGTCGCACCTCGATCGGCTGCCCCGAGGCGCTTCGGGCGCTGTCGAAGTGCAGGTCAGATGCCCAGCCGGCGCAAGACGATTGCGGCTGCGCCGGGAGCCATCAGCCTGCCGCGGGCTCTGCCAGCGCCGTCCACTTGCGGTCGCTGCGCGCCGAGGCGACGGTCGCTTCCACGAAGCGAACCCCACGCGCACCGTCCTCGACGGTGGCGTACTCGCGCTCCTCGGGCCCGAGCTGCCGGCTGTCGTGTCGAGCGCGGATGTCGGCGGCAATGCCGAGGTAGATGTTGGCAAAGGCTTCGAGAAAGCCCTCGGGGTGTCCGGAGGGCAGTCGCACCGAAGCGCCGGCCACACGGCCGAGCCAGGGCGAGCCGCGCGTCAGGAGGCGGCGCGGACCGTCGAGCGGCGCGTGCACGAGGGTGTTGGGTTCCTCCTGGCGCCAGGCCAACGTACCGGTGCTGCCGAACACGCGCAGTCGCAGGTCGTTCTCGCAGCCGGCAGCGATCTGCGAGGCGAGCAGCACGCCGCGCACGTCGCCGCGCAAGCGCAGCAGGAGGCTGGCGTCGTCGTCGAGCACTCGGCCCGGCACGAGGCTGGCCAGGTCCGCGCACAAGCCCTGCACCTCCAGCCCGGTCACCGTGACGAGCAGGTTTTCGGCGTGCGTGCCGATGTCGCCCATCGCGCCGACCGGCCCGCTGCGCGCGGGGTCGGTGCGCCAGCCCGCCTGCTTGTTGCCTTGGGCCTCCACGGCCGTCGCGAGCCATCCTTGGTGGTACTCGACGATCACCTTCCGGATCGCGCCGATCGCTCCGGCGCGGACCAGGTCGCGCGCTTCGCGCACCATCGGATAGCCGATGTAGTTGTAGGTCACGGCGAACACGATGTCGCGCGCGCGGGCGATGCGCACCAGCTCGTCGGCCTGAGCGGAGCTGTGGACCAGCGGCTTGTCGCAGACGACGTGGATGCCCGCGTCGGCGAACGCGCGGGCGACGTCGTAGTGCGCGTGGTTGGGCGTCACGATGGCCACGAAGTCGATGCGCTCTTCGGCCGGGCGCCGCAGTTCGTCGTCGAGCAGCGCCTGCCAGGTTCCGTGGTTGCGGTCATCGCGCAGGCCGATGTCGCGCCCCGAGGCGCGAGCCCGATCCGGGTCGGACGACAGAGCTCCGGCCACGACCTCGATCTGGCCGTCGAGCGCCATCGCATGCCGGTGCACCGCGCCGATGAAGGCGCCCCGGCCGCCGCCGACCATCGCGGCGCGCAGCCGGCGGGCGGAGGACTCGGTCACGCGTGCTTCCCGACCGTCACCGGCCGGCCATTCCGGCCGGCTGGCGCGCGGTGT
>Ga0068858_100006611_pt1 | contig 11281 bp, 11 predicted proteins | sample KBSSwiS12_FD_66589 | JGI IMG/M metagenome (GOLD analysis project Ga0068858, IMG submission 66589) | Switchgrass rhizosphere microbial communities from Kellogg Biological Station, Michigan, USA - KBS Switchgrass S1-2 | ecosystem: Host-associated > Plants > Roots > Rhizosphere > Soil ... | reverse complement strand
GCTGATGGCCCAGCCCGCCATCACCGCGCCGATCGCCAGCGCGACGAGTGTCGATCAGCTCAAGGACCTAACCGCGGCCATGCACCTGACGCTGACCCTCGACCAGCTCGCCCGCCTCGACGCCGCGAGCGCGGAAGCGGTGCCGGCGAACGCCTGAATTCGCGACGTCAGGCCTCGATTTGATCGTGTCTGCGGACCTTTCGCGCAGCAGCAACAGCCCAGCCAGTCAGCGCGCCGATCGCGAACGAACCAGCACAGGCGGCGACGATGAAATTCACCGGGCTATCGGGCGCAGCCGCGATGACAAGAAAGACCGCCGACAGGATTATTCCAATCGCAATTGCGGGGAGTCGGTCCTTGCTAGGTAGCATCGCCCCCGAGACCACGGCGAGCAGCATTCCAAAAAGAGCAAGGTAGTCGTTACCGAAAACGAGCAGCATTACCGCGATCATGACGCTGGCCGGCAGGCCGAACCACCATCCACGCCCGAGCGCGAGCAACACGGCGGCTCCAACGATGAGAATGGCGTAGATCAGCCAGCCGTCCATCAGGTCTTCTTGAGCACGTCCAACGCGGCGACGGTCATCGCCTCCGTGGCGGTGGAAATGACCTTCTCGGCGTCGGGCGCCCAGAACGGGCTGTGCAGGGCCGGGAGCTTCAGCGTGTCGCCCTTGACCGCGTCCCACTTGTCCTGCGGGACTCCGCCGACCCAGAAAATCACGCTCTGCTTGCTCTTGTCGGCGAGCCAGAAGCGGCTGAAGTCCTCGGCGGCCATGACCGGCGCGGGCTGGGTCACGCGGTCGGCCCCGAAGTGCGCCGTGAACAGCTGGGTCAAATGATCCGACAGCGGCTGGGTGTTGAAGGTCGCATCGGCCGAGGGTTGCTCGATCTCGACCGTCGGCATCTTGTCCTCGGGCATCCCCGCGGCGATGGCTTCGCCGCGCACGATCCGCGCGATGCCGTCGAGCAGCAGCTTGCGCGTTTCCGGCTTGTAGCTGCGCACGGTCAGCGCAAGCCTGGCTTCGTCGGGGATGATGTTGCTCTTGGTGCCGGCGTGGAAGCTGCCGACCGTGACCACCGCGGGATCGAGCGGGTTGTTCTCGCGGCTGACCAGCGTCTGCAGCGCGGTAACGATCCGCGACGCAAGCACGATCGGGTCCTTGGTGTTCTGAGGGTAAGCGCCGTGGCCGCCGAGCCCTTTCACGTCGATGTTCACCGTGTCGACGTTGGCCAGCACATAGCCGGGGACGACGCCGATGACTCCGGCGGGAAGCGTAGCGCTGTCGTGGAAGGCAAGCAGCACGTCGGGCTTGGGGAAGCGGGTGTAGAGGCCGTCGTCGAGCATCGCCTTGGCGCCCATCACCCGCTCTTCGCCCGGCTGCAGGATCATCACCAGCGTGCCCGACCACTGATCCTTCATGGCCGCGAGGCGCTTGGCCGCCCCGAGCCAGGTCGTGACGTGCGTGTCGTGGCCGCAGGCGTGCATCACCGGCGTGTCGGTGCCGTCGGGCAGCTTGCCCATCGCCGTGGACGCGAACGGAAGGCCGGTCTGTTCCTTGACCGGAAGAGCGTCCATGTCGGCGCGGATCAGAAGCACCGGCCCGGACCCGTTCTTCATCACCGCGACGATGCCGGTCTGGCCGACTTTCTCGGTGACCTGAAACCCGAGCTTCTTCATTTCAGGTGCGAGCAGGCCGGGAGTCCGGACCTCCTGCATGCTGAGCTCGGGGTGCTGGTGGAGGTCGCGATAGAGCGCCATCAGCTGGGGCATGTCGGCGCGGATCGCGTCGGACAGGGCAGCGGCGGACGCGGGGCTCGGCAGCGTCATCGCCGCGGCAAGTAGCAGAAACCTCTTCATCAGCGCACTCCCCCGGTGCTTGGTATCAGCTCGATCACGTCGAGCTGGGATTCGAAGGCCGGCGCGGGAAGCACCAGCCGCCAGCGGTTGGGCCCGATCCGCTCGACGTAGCCGGCGACGTCTCGGGTCTCGTCCTGGCCGTATTGCCGCGCCTCTCGCTCGTCGCCCAGCACCAGCGTGCCGAGGAACACCTGGCGGATCACGTCCCCGGGAAAAATCAGCCCGACCGGGCGCTGCGAACCGGTCAGCTTGGCGAAGCCCTGAAGGTCGCGCTCCTGGTCGACCCGGCACACGAACGGCGGGTAGCCGACATAGTCGAGCAGCTCCGCCGACTTGGCCCCGAGCTTGATCACCCGGCACGCATATTGGCCGCTCGGGATCGGGCCGCCGCCGAGCGCGGCATCGGGATCGAGCAATGCGCCCTCGCGCGCGATCTCGGCGGCATGGCCGGACTTCCGGGCCGCGGCGAGCGCGTCGGTGAACGCCTTGCGCCAGTCGCGCAGCCGGGTGCGGTCGGCTTCGGTCGCGACCTGGCGCCAGTCGCGGGTCCATTCGGGCACCATGCCCGCCGACGACCGTACCACGCCGCAGCCGGTCAGGCCGAGCAGGGCAAGCAGCAGGAGGGCCGGGCGCATCCCGGACAGCCTAGGCGGCAGTCCAGCCCCCGTCCATGCTGAGGTTGGCGCCGGTGATCGAAGCGGCTTCGGCGCGGCACAGGAACAAGGCGAGGGCCGCGACCTCCTCCGGGGTGACGAACCGCTTGGTCGGCTGGGCGGCGAGGAGGACGTCGTTCATCACCTGCTCGCGGGTCAGCCCGCGCGCCTTCATCGTGTCCGGAATCTGGTTCTCGACCAGCTGCGTCCAGACGTAGCCCGGCGAGATGCAGTTGACCGTGACTCCGTCGCGCGCGGCCTCGAGCGCGACCGTCTTGGTGAAGCCGGCGACGCCGTGCTTGGCGGCGACATAGGCGCTCTTGTTGGGCGAGGCGACGAGGCTGTGCGCGCTCGCCGTGTTGATGATCCGGCCCCAGCCCTTGGCCTTCATTCCGGGCAGCGCCAGCCGCGTCGTGTGGAACGCCGCGGTCAGGTTGATGGCGATCACCGCGTCCCATTTCTCGGGCGGGAAACTGTCGACCGGGGCGACGTGCTGGATCCCGGCATTGTTGACCAGGATGTCGGGCCCGCCGAGCTCGGCGGCGCAGCGCCGCATCATCTGCTCAATCGCGGCGGGGTCGGCGAGGTCGGCGCCGTCGTGGATCGCGCCCAGCTCCTCGCACTCGCGGGCGATGGCGGCCGGATCGCCGAAACCGTTAATCATCAGCTTCGCGCCCTCGGCCGCGAGCGCCGTGGCGATGGCCAAGCCGATGCCCGAGGTGGATCCGGTCACCAGTGCCACTTTGCCGTCGAGAATCATGCACTCACTCCGTCATTGCGAGCGGAGCGAAGCAATCCAGCTGGATTGCCGCGGCTCCTTCGGAGCCTCGCAATGACGGCTGTGCGTTGAAATGCAACCGCTGCTAAGGCCCGCGCATTGACGCCGCGGACAGGAGACCGGCATGCGGTTCGGCGACGAGCGCGAAAGCAGCAATTTCGAGGACGCCACCGGGCGCAGCGGCATGGGCTTCGGCGGCGGCGGGTTCGGCGGCGGCGGGCTCGGCTGCCTGCTGCCGCTGGTGATGAGCCGGTTCGGGATCGGCGGGGTCGTCGTGCTGGTGCTCGCCTATTTCCTGTTGAGCTCGCTCGGCGTGCTCGGCGGCGGCGGCGGCGGGTTGATGCCAAGCTCGCAGCGCAGCGCGCCGGCCGGCCAGAGCACGCTCGACCCGACGACCCGGCGCTTCATGCTTCAAGTGCTGGCCTCGACCGAAGACACCTGGGGCAAGCTGCTCGGCGGGCGCTACGAGCCGACCACCCTGGTCGCTTATTCCCAGGCCTATCGCTCGGGCTGCGGCGCAGCGCAGTCGGCGATGGGCCCGTTCTACTGCCCGACCGACAAGAAAATCTATCTCGACACCGAATTCTTCAATGAGCTGTCGCGGCGCTTCCAGGCGCCGGGCGACTTCGCCCAGGCCTATGTCATCGCGCATGAGGTCGGCCATCACGTCCAGGACCTGACGGGCCGGCTCGAGCAGGCGAACCAGCTGCAGGCGCGCGCCAGCGAGACCGAGGGCAATGCGGTCCAGGTCCAGGTCGAGCTGCAGGCCGATTGCTACGCCGGCGTATGGGCGGCCAACGCCAAGGACCCGCAAGGGCGGCCGGTGATGGAGCCAGGCGACTTCGAGGAAGGCATGCGCGCCGCCGAGGCGATCGGCGACGATACGCTGCAGAAGCAGATGCAGGGCCGGGTGGTGCCCGACAGCTTCACCCACGGCTCGTCGGCGCAGCGCATGGCCGCGCTCCAGCGCGGCTTCAAAAGCGGCGACCCGAAGGCCTGCGCTTACTGACTTTGCGTTCCTCCCCATCGCGAGGCGATGGGGAGGGGAACCATGCGGAGCATGGTGGAGGGGTAACTGGCGTCGGCGCCTTCTACCCCTCCACCATCGAATCTACGTTCGATGGTTCCCCTCCCCACCCCCGCGTGCGCGGGGGCAGGGAGGAACGACCTACAGCCGCACCAGCATCTTCCCCGTATTGGCCCCTTCGAACAGGCCGAGGAAGGCGTCGAGCGTCTTGTCCAGCCCCTCCACCACGGTCTCGCGCGACTGGACCGTGCCGTTCGCCAGCCACGGCCCCATGTCGCCGTAGAATTCGGCCATGCGCGGGAAATAATCAAACACGATGAAGCCCTTGAGGCGGATGCGCATCGCGACCACCCGCATGATGAAGCGGAAGCTCATCGGGGTCGCGTCATTATAGCCTTCGATCATCCCGCAGATCGCGAAGCGCGCATTCTGCCGCGCGAGCGCGAAAGCGGCATCGAGATGGTCGCCGCCGACATTGTCGAAATAGACGTCGATCCCGTCGGGCGCTGCCGCGGCGAGGCCCTTGAGGATCGGACCGGCCTTGTAGTCGACCACCTGGTCGGCGCCGAGCGAGCGGACATAGTCGCACTTGTCCGCTCCGCCGGCCGAGCCGATCACCGTCATGCCCTTGGCCTTGGCGACCTGGACCACGACCGAGCCGACCGCGCCTGCGGCGGCGGATACGAACACCACGTCGCCTTCCTTGGCCGACGCGGCGTCGAGCAGCCCGAAATAAGCGGTCAGGCCGGTGACTCCGAGCACTCCGAGGAATTGCTCGGGCGGAGCGCCGAGCTCGGGCAGCTTGTTCGCGGTCCGCGCGTCGACCACCGCTTCGTCGCGCCACCCGGCCATGTGCTGGACGCGGTCGCCGGGCGCGAAGCCTTCGGCCTTGCTCTCGACCACCTCGCCGACCGCGCCACCGTCCATCGGCGCGCCGAGCTGGAACGGCGGGACGTAGCTCTTCACGTCGTTCATCCGGCCGCGCATGTAAGGGTCGACCGACAGCCACAGGTTGCGCACGCGCAGCTGGCCGTCGCCGAGCGGCGGCGGGTCGAACTCCTTGAGCGCGAAATTGTCGGGGGTCGGGAGCCCTTGCGGGCGGCTCATCAAATGCCAGGCGCGGGGCATTCACTACTCCTTCCCCTCCCTGCAGGGAGGGGGCTGGGGGTGGGTGCTCCTGAAGCGGCTCGATGCCGCTGAAGGAGCTGCTCACGGGCATTGAGCCCGCTCGCTGCTGCCCACCCCTTACCCCTCCCTTGCAGGGAGGGGAATGCGCACAGAAAAAGGTCCGGCGGCGAGGGGGGTGCGCCGCCGGGCCTGGGCAGCCTCCCTTGCGGAGGCCCAGCTTGCTACCGCGTCAGCGGTAGGTGCCCGAGAAACTGCGATCGAGCGCCCGGTCGCCCATCTCGCCCTGGTCCTCGCGCTCGAACAGCGCGCGGCTGCGGCTTTCGTCGCGCCAGCGCTGCTTGGCCTGCTCGGCCGAGCAATCGAGGACCAGGCGGTCGCCGTCGATGCGGTCGATGTCGGCGCAGCTCAGCGAATGATGCGCGCCGCCGCTTTCCGCATCCGCTTTGGTTAGGATGATCCGGTCGCCGGCGACGCGGTCGACGGTCCCGACATGCGCGTCGTCATTGCCGACCACCTCCATATGCTCGCGGATCTGGCTCAGCAGGCCACGCTTCTGCATGCGGCGCTCGCGCCAGCTGCCGAACTCGCTTTCGAACCGGGCCTGATTTTCACGGCGATAGTCGTCGTAATCGCGGTCGAGCTCGTCGAGCTGCCGCTGGCGCCACGAATGATAGTGCGGATCCCTCGACCCGGCGAGATCGTCGCGGGCGCGGCCGTCTTCATCCCAGCCGCGGCGGCCGAACCGGCCGCGCGGATAATCCTCGGCTTCCGACAGGCTCTCGGCCGCCGTGTAGCCGCCGACCATCGGCCGGTAGCTGCTTTCGAAGTTCGGGGAGCCGCCGAATTCGCGCCTCGAGCGATAGCCCTCGCCTCCGCTGAACCCGCGATAGGAGTCTCGGCCAAATCTGCGATCCTCGTCGCGATCGAAGCGCCCGCGGTAAAAGTCGCGCTCGCGCCCGGAGAGGCGTCCGCGCTCTTCCTCGCGGCGCCAGTCGCGGTCGCGGCCGAAGCCGCGGTCCGGGCCTTCCATGCGCTGGTCGTCGTGCCGCCGTTCGGCATCGTCGTCGCCGAACCAGGAAGCGATCTCGTCGCCCGCGCGCTCGAAGAAGCCGCGATCCTCGCGCGAGCCGCGGTCGCGTCCCGCGAAGCGCTCGTCGCGCCAGCGTGGACGCTCGTCACGAGGGTCATACCGGTCATAAGCCATACTCGTCCTCCAACGGAAAAGGGCCAGCCGCGAGGCCGGCCGGGAACCGTTAAAAAAACGATCCGGCGCTTGGTGCCGTTCCTTTTGAAAGCGGGCACGCGATGCCCAAATCGGCCAGCCGACCTTCTCCCGGGACAGGTGATTGCAAGGGCGGAAGCAAGCGGCTAGGGGGGCCGCTCGCTGCTAGTCCGACCGAGGCCGGGCTTAACATAAGGCGGTGGCGCGGGGCTGTAGCTCAGATGGGAGAGCGCTGCAATCGCACTGCAGAGGTCAGGGGTTCGATTCCCCTCAGCTCCACCAGCCTTCGAGATCATCACGGCGGTTTGATGCATTGGATCAGCTCGAGGTCCATTGCCTGATCGCATGTGCGAACCAGGCGTCGTCCGGCCCGGGGAACACGGGCGGGCGATCAATTAGCGCAGGCTTCTCATCCGTCGGGCAAATGCCGGCGCCTGCTTGGCTTCCCGGACGGCAATGAAGATCGTGTCGTCGCCTGAGATGGTGCCGACGACCTCGGGCAGGTCGGTTCCGTCGAGCGCCACGGCCACGAGATGCGCTGAGCCGGGGGGCGTCTTCAACACCACGAGATTGCCGGCGACGTCGACCGAGCGGACCCAGTCGCGCACGACGCTGGCCAGGTCCGGGCCATCGCCGGGCTGGCGCTGGTCGGGCAAGGCATAAACCAACCGGTTGTCGCGGCGGACCTTGACCGCGCCCAATTGCTCGAGATCGCGCGAAATCGTCGCCTGGGTGACCGCCACTCCGAGCGCGGCCAATCCCTCGGCGAGTTCGTCCTGGCTGGCGATCGGGCGGGCGCGGATCAGGTCGGCGATCGCCCGGAGGCGCTGGTCGCGTGCGTCGGTCATATGCATAGATATGCATGATGTTGCATAAATATGCAAACGCGACCATATACCGCCCCTCATGATTCGAACTGCCCTCCTCGGAGCCTCGGGCTATGTCGGCGGTGAGCTGCTGCGGCTGCTCGCTGCCCACCCCGGCCTGCGCGCGGCGCGGCTGTTCGGCGACAGCAAGGCGGGTCAGGCGCTCGGCGCGGTGCATCCGCACGTGGCGGCCGCCTACCCCGATGTGGGGATCGAGCGGTTCGACGGCGATCTCGACGGGATCGACCTCGTGTTCGCCGCGCTGCCCCACGGCAAGAGCCAGGAGATCGCGCCGGCGATCCTCGCGGCGGGCGTTCCGTTCGTCGACCTCGGCGCGGACTTCCGGCTGGACGACGCCGCGACCTACGAGCGCTGGCACGGCCATGCCCACCTGGCGCCCGAGCTGCTCGGCGCGTTCGTATACGGCATCCCCGAGCTCAACCGCGCGGCGATCCGCTCCGCCAAGGCAGTGGCCGCCGCTGGCTGCTACGCGACCGCCGCGATCCTCGCGCTGAAGCCGCTGGTCGACGCCGGGCTGGTCAGGCCGGACAGCATCATCGTCGACGCCGCGTCGGGCGTCAGCGGCGCCGGGCGCGAACTTAAGGAAGCGACGGCGTTCAACACCGTCGACGGCAGCTTCGCCGCCTACGGCCTCGTCAACCACCGTCACACCGCCGAAATGGAAATGGCGTTGAGCGCGACGGTGCTGTTCACCCCGCATCTCGCGCCGATGACCCGCGGCATCCTCGCGACCTGCTACGGCTCGGCTGCTGGCGACGGCGATCCGCTCGAGCTCCTGCGCGAGGCTTATGCCGGCGAACCGTTCGTCTACGTGACCGGCGAGCCGCCCGCGACCAAATGGGTCAGCGGATCGAACGGCTGCCAGCTCACCGCGCGGCGCGACGAGCGCACCGGACGGATTCTGGCGCTCGCCGCGATCGACAATCTCGGCAAGGGCGCCGCGGGGCAGATGATCCAGTGCGCCAATCTGATGCTCGGCCTCGACGAGAGCGCCGGTTTGACCGCGTGCGGGGTCTATCCATGAGCGTCACTGCCGCGGAAGGGTTCGTCGCTGCCGGCTGCCATGCGGGCATCAAGCGGCGCAAGTTCGACATGGCGCTGCTCGCGACCGAGGACTTGCAGCCGGTACCGTGCGCCGCGGTGTTCACCCAGAACAAGTTCGTCGCGCCGCCGGTCGAGCTCGATCGCGCCACGCTCGCCGCCAACGGCGGCCGGGCCGCGGCGGTGATCGTCAACTCGGGCAACGCCAATGCCGGGACCGGCAAGCCCGGCTACAAGGACGCGCAGCTGATGGCCGCGGCGACCGGCGAGGCGCTGCAGATCGCCAACAGTCACGTCATGGTCTGCTCGACCGGGATCATCGGCACGCCGCTGCCGATGGAGCCGATCCTGAGCCACGTCCCGCACCTGGCGCGGAAGCTGTCGGCCGAGGGCGGGCATGACGCGGCGCGCGGCATCCTCACCACCGACCACCAGACCAAGGAAGTCGTGATCCGCGGCTCGACGTTCACCCTCGGTGGGATGGCCAAGGGCTGCGGGATGATCGCCCCCAACATGGCGACCATGCTCGCCTTCCTCACCACCGACGCCGACGTGCCGCGCTTGGTCATGCAGGAGGCGCTGAAGGCGGCATCCGACGCGACCTTCAACACGCTCAACGTCGATGGCGCGACCTCGACCAACGACACCGCGCTGCTGCTCGCCTCGGGCCGGCGCGGCGCGGCCGACGCGGACGAGTTCGTCAACGCCGTTCTCGCCGCCTGCCGCGACCTCACGCTGCAGATGGCCCGCGACGCCGAAGGCATGACGCGGATGGCGCATCTCACCGTCACTGGCGCGGCCAGCGAGGCCGAGGCCCGGGCCGCGGCCAAGTCGATCGTCGAGAACAACCTGGTCAAGTGCAGCTGGTACGGCGGCGATCCCTATTGGGGCCGGCTGATGGCCGCGGCCGGATCGGCCGGAGTCGAGCTCGACGTCGCCAAATCGCGCGTCGCCTACGGCGGGATCATCGTCGCCAGGGGCGGGGTCGGGATCGCGCACGACGGCGAGAAACTGGTCGAGCATATGCTGGGCGACGAGGTCGCGATCGAGGTCCACCTCGGCGCCGGCAAGGCGAGCGCAAGGATGATCGGGATCGACCTCGGCCCGGGCTACATCCGCGAGAATTCGAGGACGTCATGACGCCGTCGGAAACCGCCCATGTCCTCGTCGAGGCCTTGCCCTACATCCGGCAGTTCGCCGGGAAGTCGGTGGTGGTGAAGCTCGGCGGAGCGGCGATCGACAAGGACTCGGACCGCGCCCTCGCCCAGGACGTGCTGCTGCTGCGCAGCGTCGGCGTGCGCTGCGTGCTGGTCCACGGCGGCGGGCCGCAAGTCGACACGATGCTGCGCCGCGTCGGCAAGGAGCCGGAGTTCCGCGACGGCCTGCGGGTCACCGACGAGGAGACGCTCGAGATCGTCCGCATGGTGCTGGTCGGCAAGATCAACCGCGACCTGGTCGCGACGATCAACGGCCAGGCCGGCGACGAGCCGGTCGCAGTCGGCGTCTCGGGCGAGGATGCGGGACTGCTGACCGTGACTCCGGCCGATCCGGCGCTGGGTTTCGTCGGCAATGTCACCGGCGTCCGCGCCGAGCTGGTCCACCGTCTCCTTGATGACGGGCTCATCCCGGTCATCTCGACCGTCGGTGCCAATGCCGCGGGCCATCCCTTTAACGTCAACGCCGACGAGGCGGCGCGGGCGATCGCGGTGGCGATGACGGCCGAGAAGATCGTCTATCTGACCGCGGTGCCCGGCCTGCTCGCCGATCCCGCAGATGAAACCACGCTGATCGAGCGCCTGACCGCGGCTGAGCTGCGCGAGCGGATCGCGCACGAGAGCGTCGGCAAGGGCATGATCCCGAAATTGAAGGCGTGCGCCGACGCGGTCGAGCAGGGCGTCAACTTCGCCCATATCATCGACGGCCGGGTCCACCATTCGCTGCTGATCGAGCTGCTGACCGATCATGGCGTCGGGACGATGGTCAAGCAGGAGGCGAGCTGGTGAGGCACCTGCTCGCCATCCGCGACCTCACCGCCGGCGACCTGCGGTCGATCCTCGCGCTGTCGCAGCAGCCGGCGCCGCGCGTCCTCGAGGGCAAGGGCGTTGCGCTCTATTTCGAAAAACCGAGCGCGCGCACCCGCAACTCGATGGAACTGGCCACGGCGCAGCTCGGCGGCCACCCGGTCTACCTCCAGCCGGCCGAGCTCGGCATCGGCACCCGCGAGAGCGTCGAGGACGTCACCCGGACGCTCGCCTGCTATCACGCGATCGTCGCCGCCCGGGTGTTCGACCACGCCTTGCTCGAGCAGATGGCGGCGGTGAACGCGGCGCCCGTGCTCAACCTGCTGTCGGACGTGCATCATCCGCTCCAGGCGCTGGCCGATCTGCTGACCATCGAGCAACTGCTCGGCCGCCTCGAAGGCGCGAAGATTGCCTTCGTCGGGGAGGCGCACAACGTCGCCCGCTCGCTGGCCGAGGGCTGCGCGCTGCTCGGCGCGGAGTTCGTCATCGCCAGCCCCGACGGCTACGGCTTCGAGGGCGAGGATATCCGCCAGGTGACCGATCCGGCCGAGGCGGTCGCCGGCGCCGACATCGTCTATGCCGACGTCTGGGTGTCGATGGGCGACGAACATTGCGACGACAAGCTCGCCGCGCTGGCGCCCTACCAGGTCAACGCGGCGCTGATGG
>Ga0068858_100006609_pt1 | contig 11283 bp, 13 predicted proteins | sample KBSSwiS12_FD_66589 | JGI IMG/M metagenome (GOLD analysis project Ga0068858, IMG submission 66589) | Switchgrass rhizosphere microbial communities from Kellogg Biological Station, Michigan, USA - KBS Switchgrass S1-2 | ecosystem: Host-associated > Plants > Roots > Rhizosphere > Soil ... | reverse complement strand
ATGGCGGCACCCGGCGGCGCGCGGGCAGGGCGCCGAACTTGGTCTCGACCGGCATGTCGGTATCGAGCGCCGCTTCGCCGCGCGCCGCCCGCGCGACCAGATCGGGGAGGTTATGATAGGCCTGCGGGCCGACCACGACGTCCACCTTCGCCCGCCGCACGATCTCCGCGCCCTCTGCCTGGGCGACGCAGCCAGCGACCGCGATCATCGGCGCGCGGCCGTTCTTCCGCAGCCGGCCGATATCCGAATAGACCTTCTCGGTCGCCTTTTCGCGGATGTGGCAGGTGTTGAGCACGACGAGATCGGCGGCATTGGCATCATCCGTCGCGCTCAGGCCCTGGGCGGACATGAGCTCGCTCATGCGATCGCCGTCATACATGTTCATCTGGCAGCCGAACGACTTGACGTGGAAGGTCTTGGGGGCGGGTTTCATGGGGCGCCTATAGTCGCGGGGCGGACGGGGCACAAATTGTCAGGGTGCAGGCCGCTCCGGCGCCTCATAGCGCACGGGCCCGACATCATGAGCGAACGGGCGCAATTCATGCCCGAGCGCCGCGACCAGCGCCTCCTCGATCCGCCGCCGGCTTTCCGCGGCGATCGTTTTGCGGCCGGGAAAGTCGTGTGGGTAAAACGGCTCGAGAAAATGAACGCGCATCCGGAAAGAGCCGCGCCGCGACAGGAGCCGCTTGGCATTGTCGATCCCGCTTTCGAGCCCGATCCAGCCGATCTCCTCGGCGACCGCGCCGTAATCGAGCAGCACTGGCTGCACCATCACGCCGGGCGGCGGCGGCTCGAGCACGCGCAGCATCGGCGTCTTGAACGGCAGCAGCGAATGGCCGTCGGTTGTCGTCCCTTCGGGAAATACCGTGACGGACCAGTTATCGGCAAGTGCATCGCGCAGCTGGTTGATCTGGTCGGCCACCCCCAGCCGGTTCTCGCGCTTCACATAGACGGTGCGATTGAGCATCGACAGCCAGCCGACCACGGGCGCGGCGCGGATCTCCTCCTTGGCGACAAAGGCCGTGCCGCTTTGCCCGGCGATGGCGAGGATATCGATCCAACTCAGATGGTTGGAGATATAGAAGACGTCGCGCTTCAGCGGCACGCCGATCCGTTCGACCCGCGCACCGGCAAGCCGCGCGGCCCAGCCGAGGAAGATTCGCGGCCAGGGCGAGCCGATCCGCAGCAGCCGCCAGAGATAATGCAGCGGCACGGTGAGGAGGAGCGCGAGCACCAGCCCCGATGCGCGCAGCCCGATCCGCATCCAGCCAGGCGCGTCGATCGGTGCCGGGTTGCCGGCCGCCGCGTCAGCGCGTTTTTGAGCGGCGTCGGCCAACCGGCCTCAGCCCTTGCGGTCGAGCGCGACGCCGTACAGTTCCATGCGGTGGTCGACGAGGCGGAAGCCGAGCCGTTCGGCGATCGCCTTCTGCAATTGCTCGAGCTCGGGGTCGACGAATTCGATCACCTTGCCGGTTTCGACGTCGATCAGATGGTCATGGTGCGATTCAGGCGCGGGCTCATAGCGCGAGCGGCCATCGCCGAAATCATGCCGGTCGAGAATGCCGGCTTCCTCGAACAGGCGGACAGTGCGGTAGACCGTCGCGATCGAGATACCGGGATCGATCGCGGATGCCCGCGCATAGACTTTCTCGACGTCGGGATGATCTTCGGCATCGGAGAGGACCCGCGCGATCACCCGACGCTGATCGGTGATGCGGAGGCCGCGTTCATTGCAAAGGGCTTCGAGGTCGATCTTGCGCGCCATGGCGCCGATGTAGAGGCTTTGCGCCGATCGATAAAGAGCGACCGACTCGCAATAAGTGGATTGATTGCTCGCCTCCCGGCGAAACATGCGGCACCGCCCTCCGTTGCCTTCCCAACGATGCTGCACATCGCCGGAACCTTGGGCAGCTCCGCCCGCTCCCTTCCCGGAAGGAGGGAGCGGGCCGGCGCCACGATAGAATTACCGGGTCTTACGGCGCTTCGTGCCCAGGCCAATCTTCTTGGCGAGCGTGCGGCGCTGCTCCGCATAGTTTGGCGCGACCATTGGATACTCGGCAGGGAGGTTCCACTTGGTGCGGTACTGTTCAGGCGTCATCTGATAATGGGTCATCAGGTGGCGCTTCAACATCTTGAGTTTCTTGCCGTCTTCGAGGCAGACGATGAAGTCAGGCTTGATCGACGAGCGAATCGAAACCGCCGGCTCCTGCTTGACTTCGGGCACCACCGGGGCGCCGCCAAGGCCGCTGAGCGCACCATGTACGTTCGCGATCAACACCGGCAGATCAGAGACCGCGACGCTGTTGTTGCTGACATGAGCGGCGACAATATCAGCAGTGAGCGTGATCAGCGTTTCCTGCAGCTCGCTTTGCGTATCCATTATATTCCTTTCGACCCAAACTACGGTTGCTTTTTCCAGCGAACCATGCGCGGCGCTATCCTCCTTTGGTTCGCCACGTGCAAGTAACAATTGCCATGAAAGGCGATTTTAAGGAAGTTCGCGGCTATAGGTGAAGGCGTGAAAAGATTGGCCAGTCGTGCCGCGATAGTAATCGCGCCGTTCGCCAACCTTAATGAAAGCTGTACCTTGATAGAGTTTGATCGCATCATTGCCTTCACGCACCTCAAGATGGAGCTTGCGCGCACCTTCAGCGACGGAATCGGCGATGACGGATCGCAGTAACGCGGACGCAACGCCGCGGCGTCGCAGCGTGGGCACTGTCGCGAGCAGCAGAAGCTCGGCCTCATCGGCGACGAGTCGGCAGAGCGCGAACCCTGCCGGCACTCCGTCGAGCGCCGCTATGGTCAGCGACACGCCGGGCAAGGCGAGAATGCCGAGGCACTGATTGCGCGTCCACGCCTCGCCAAAGCGGGGATCGAACGCCGCCTTCATAATCGAATCGACAAGGGCTAGGTCAGTCACACCGCCGGTACGAAGCTCGATCATCTGCAGCACTGTACTCACACTGGCGCCGCGAGCGGTCTGGCGTCGGGCGCGCGGCCGTAGATCGGGCGTGGCGGCAGCGCGGTAAACGCTGGTGGCAGCAGGATCGCATCGGCTGCGCAAGGCAGCGCTTCGACCAGCAATGCGTGGTCGCCGAGCGGCCCAAGAAAGCGAACGCCATTGCCGATCGCCGGCCGGCCCGCGAGATCAGCGAGCGCCGCTTCCGGCTTCAGCGAAGCAAGCGCGCCAAGCGGCGTGAGCGGAGCGTCAAAGGCTTGCATGAAGACCTCGCCATGCCCGCCTTCAAGCACGACGGCAAGGCTGGTCCAGCCGGGATTCGCGGCAAATCCGCTGGCTGCCAGCAGCGCCAGCGAAGAAAAGCCGTAGGCCTCCGCCCCCCAGCCCAGCGCGAGCCCGCGTGCGGCGGCGATGCCGACCCGCACCCCTGTGAAGCTGCCCGGTCCGCAATCGACGAGAATGCGCGGCGCGCGGCCGCCTTCGGGCAGCTCGGCGATCATCGACACAAGCCGTTCGGCATGACCGCGACCAACCACCTCATGGGCCGCGGCAATCACCACGCTGCCCTCGATCCCCCCCTCGATCAGCGCGACCGAGCAGGCTGCGGCAGCGGTTTCGATGACAAGGCTACGCAATCCTGTTGAATCGCTCGAATTCGGGCCGCGGCGACCGGTCGAAGATCGTGCCCGGATCGCCATGCCCCAGCGTGGAGATGAAGTTCGATCGCACCGCCGGCGTGTCGGCAAAAAAGGCCGCGTCCACCAGGCCATTGTCGAAGCCCGACATTGGTCCGGTATCGAGCCCGAGCGCGCGCGCGGCGATGATGAAATAGGCGCCCTGTAGCGACGAGTTGCGCATCGCCGAGGCTTCGCGCAACTCGGTATTGCCGTCGAACCAGCTCTTTGCGGTCTGGTTGTGCGGGAAGAATTCTGGGAGGTGCTCGTGGAAATTAATGTCCATGCCGATGATCACCGACACCGGCGCGGCCAGGATCTTGGGGGCATTCTGCTTGCTGGCACAGGCGGCGAGCTTCTGTTTGGCCGCATCGCTCACGCACCAGACCAGCCGGGCAGGGAGCTGGTTGGCCGAGGTAGGGCCCCATTTCATCAGGTCCCAGATTGCGCGCAATTCGGCCTCGGATACGGGCTCGTCCGTATAGCCATTATAGGTGCGCGCGGCGCGGAAGATCGTATCGAGCGCCGCGTCGGACAGCTTCCCGGTCATGGCTGGACCCCTTTTGATACAGAAATGATGATCGGCGATCCTCAGACCGCGCGGACCTCGGTAACTTCGGGCACATAATATTTGAGCAGTTGCTCGATGCCGCTCTTCAGCGTGGCCGAGGAGGAGGGGCAGCCCGAACAGGCGCCCTGCATCTGCAGATAGACCTTGCCCTTGTCGAAGCCGCGATAGACGATGTCGCCACCGTCATTCGCCACTGCCGGGCGGACGCGGGTCTCGATCAGTTCCTTGATCTGGGTGACGATATCGGCGTCCGCCGGGTCTTCCGCGAACATCATGTCGTCCGCCGGCACCGAAATGCCGCCAGCATTGCCGGGCCGGAACAGCGGCATATTGGCGCTGAAATGGTCGAGCAACAGGCCGAGGACATCGGGCTTCAGCCCTTCCCATTCAACGCCGGGCGCTGCGGTCACCGAGATGAAGTCGCGCCCGAAGAACACACCGGTCACATCGCCGAGCCCGAACAGCGCATCGGCGAGCGGCGAGGCCTCGGCCTCTTCGGGCGTGGCGAAATCGCGCGTACCGGCATCCATCACTGTCCGTCCGGGCAGGAATTTCAGCGTCGCGGGATTGGGCGTGGTTTCGGTTTCGATCAGCATGAGTGGCATGTGGCCCCGGCACGCGCGGGGATCAAGCCGTATCGTCACAGACTGCCGAGTATTTGACGGCATCTAAATCGGACGGCCAGTGGACCCTTTTGTCGCTATCCTCGGTTGAAGCAGCGTCACGAGGCTGACATGGCGGCGGCCGATGGCAGCCCAGGGAATGGCGTAAAGAATGTTCGTACCTAATGTCGGCCGGTTTCAATATTTGCTCTGTCGTTTTGGTCTGCACCGGCGCGGTCGCCTGCGGCCTCCCGCGCCGAATTATCAGCGGGCGCGGTGCAGCGGCTGCGAGCGGAAAATGATTCGAAAACCCGGAGAGGCGTGGCGGCTCGCGGATCCGGATAACCACGGTCCGGCACCGAAAACAGAGCCCGATGCGGCGCCCGAACCGCAGCCCGCCGTGCCGCAGACTCTCGAATTGCCGAAATGGGTCGCCGAAATAGCGCCGCTGGCAACGAGGGACATACCGCCACCGGCACCGTCGCGGAAATCGCTACGCGCCTTCGTGGCGCCTGCTCGCCGTGAGGAGCCCGTCGAGCAGGCAAAACCCAAAGCTGCCGCAACGGCAAAAAAAGCCCCGACAGCGAACCCGGCCGAAACAACGAAACCAACGAAAACGGTTAAGACACCGAAGGCGTCCGAGGCAGCAAAGCAAAAGAAGGCGGCAACACCAGCAAAGGCGGCGAGGCCGAAAAGGGCCAAGCCAGTCAGGCCAGCGAAAACAGCCAGTCCGGAATGATGCCGCCGCGCCGGCAATCGGCCTTCGCGCTATTCTAGGGGCATCTTCCTCAACCCCGGGCCTTCCGCTTCTTTCCAGCCCCGCGCCGGGGTTTCGGCGCGGCCGGCTTCTCCCCCGCGAGATACCGCGCCACCGCCGCGGCGATCGGCTGCCCGGTATTCGCTTCGAAATAGGAAAAGGCGGGCGAGGGGTTTACCTCGAAGCAATAATAATCGCCGTCCGGCGTGAGCTTCAGGTCGATGCCGGCAAAGGCGAGGCCGAGATCGGCGGTGAGCGCAACGCACCGCGCGGCGATCTCTTCGGGCAATTCATGCGCCGAAAGCTCAGTCGATCCGCCCTGCCTCTTGGCATAGCGGTAATCGACATGGGTGCTTTCGATCCAGGTCGGAAACACCGCGTCGCCGATGACATGGACCCGGATATTGGTCCCCGGAATCGCCGCCTGGAACTGGACCGGACACCAGCCGATCCGCTCCAGCCGCGCCATATCCTCGTCATCGAGCGTCTTCACGATCGATCGCACCGCGCTGATCGATTTGTAGATGATGGTGCCATGTTCGGCACGAAAGGCGAGCACTGCCTCCGGATCATTGGTGATCAGCGTCGGAGGCGGCAACAGGCCGTGGCGCGCGATCAGCTGCGCCTGATAGGGCTTGGATCCGTTCGACCCTTGCGGTTCGGCGCGGTTGACGACCCGCGCAGGCGAAACTTCGCTCCACCGGAAAAGCGCCTCATGGAACGCACGCGAATGCGCCCGCGCCGGATCGTCCGGTGTGAGCCCCTCGAGCTCGGGCAGCATCCGATCGTCCATCAGCCGCATATAGGCGCCGGTCACGGTGGTGAGGTCGATCGTCTCGTCACCCATGCGAAGCGTGCCCGAAACGCCCGTCTCATCGGAAATCCAGTCGATCGCTGCGCTCGCGACGTGCCGTTGATTGACGAAGCGATAGTCGGCGCCGAGCGCGTCGAGCGCCGCCCCGACCATTTCGAGCGGGGTTTCGGAGGGGATGCCAGCCAGCAGGATCATGACGTGAACGCCTTTGCCAGCGCGTCGGCGAGCGCATCGCCGCCGCGGATCAGGTCGGGGAGGGGGGAGGCCGCGGTCAGGCGCCAGGCGCCATCTTCAGCGGGGCCGTCCCGCGCGAAATCGATTTCGAGCAGATCGCACTTCGCAAGTTTTGCAAGTTCGCGGCACCCGCTGGTGAGCGTGTCGGAGAGCGGGGTCGGCGCGACGACCTCGTCCCCGCAAACATAAACCACGAGCTCCGCCGGCTGTGGCATCCAGGCCTGGTCCGGCGCATCGCCCGATCCCTGTTTCCACGCCGTGGTAGGCAGGCCGGCGCGCGCCGCCAGCGTCGCCCATTCGGACGGGTGGCGGAAATTGCCGCACAGTCCCTGGGGCACCGGCCGGTTGATCACCCGCCCCGGCCAGCCCGCGAGCCAGCTGAGATAGAGCGCGTACAGCTCCTGCATCGCATAGCCGAAATCCGCGCCCGAAACGGCGCGCAGCCTCTCTGTCGGGATATAGCTCAGCCGGTTGAGGATCGGCTCGGCGCCCGCACTGTCCAGCACCCGCCCGTCGGGCAGGGTGATGCACGTGCGGACGTCGGTGCCGGTGATGCGGTGTTCCCAGCGCCGGGCCGCGCCGAGCGCGGCTCCGGTCACCAGGTCGACGCGGATGCCGCGCTCCTGCAGCCTTCCGGCTGCCCAGAGCGCGGCACCATCGCCGATTTCACACAGGATCATGACCATGGGTCTGATCAGCCCTTGGGCTTCGCATCAGCTTCGCCCGAAAGCGCGCCGCGGCTCAGGTCCGGGCGTTCCTCGGGCTGGATGAAGTGCGCGGCACCGCCGGCGCCCTGGGCAAGCGGATCGCCGAGCGGATCGCCGCCCGGGCCCTCGAAGATTTCCTTGCCGTCCTTCTCCTTGCCCTGCGGCTTCTCGGCGATTTCGATCTTGCTGTGTTCCTTGACCTCGATCTTCTCGATCTTGTGGTCCTTGTGCTCCTTGAACTCGTTCTTCTCGAGCTTCTCGTGCTTGGCGTCCTTGTGCTCTTTCGCCTCGTTCTTCTCGAGCTTTTCGATCTTGTGATCCTTGTGCTCCTTGGCTTCGTTCTTCTCGACCTTCTCGTGCTTCAGGTCCTTGTGTTCCTTGAACTCGGGCTTCTCGATCTTCTCGATCTTGAATTCCTTGTGAAGATTCTTGTCGGCGATCAGGGTCTTCTCGACCTGCTTCTCGACCTGCTTTTCAACATTTTTGTCGGTTTGTTTCGGTGCGCGTGCCATTTCAAGTCTCCAGTCAGAGTAAGAGTCGGGTTCGCGAACATCGCGACCCGGAATGTTGTTCTGATGGTGCTACAAGCTCGCCGAGGCACAGCTCCCAAAAGCAGATGGCCTGCCATCTGCTTTGTGTTCATAGGCGATTCGAGCGAGGCCTATTTAGCAATATCGATTGTCGGGTCATTGCATAAAACCGACATCGAGAATGGCTTTGATGCCAACTGATCGCTATCTTGGCATATTGGTCGCAATTTGGTCGCGCGATTTCGGCGACGGTGCATTTAGCTGCGGGGCTTCCGTGCGAGAACCGGCCGCAACCGCCACATTATGGCGCGAGCGGGGAATGATCTGGTCATTCGCGTTAAATTTTGCGGTCAGATCCGGCATAGCCAAACCGCCAACCCTTGGACATCGATGCACCCAGGCGCGAAAAACATAGGGGTGGGAGGACTGGATGAGCCTGACGCACCAGGGGCGAATGCCCCCACCGATTACCGATCCCGCGGGCGCCCGCTACAAAATCGCATTCGATCATAACCAGCGCATCATCCGCGTCGCGCTCACCGGCTTCTGGTCGACCGAGGACGCGGCTGGATTCTGCGTCCAGCTCAACCGGTTCCTGGACGCCAGCCGCGACCAGTTCGGTCTCTCGCGCACCCTGGTCGATCGGCGTGAATGTCCCGTCCAGGCCGGCGAGGTCACCGCGATCCTGACGGCGAACAGCCTTCGCCTTCAGCCGGTCGACCGGCTCGGCATCGTGGTTGGATCGATGCTCGCTGAAATGCAGTTCAAGCGGGCCCTGACCCACCAGAGCATCCGGATCTTTCAGCAGGTGCACGAAGCCGAACACTGGCTGGACGAAGCCTGAATTCGCTATTGATCCAACATAGTACCGCTAATTGCGGATACTAAGGAGTGGGCCGCACTTCTTATAATGGATCCATGGGTGATAGTAGGATCGCCTTGTGTCTGCGCGGTCATGGCTTCGATGATCGCGTAGATGTGGGCGCGGTGCCGTTCGGGCTGGCCCTGTCCGCTGAGGGGTAGCCGCGGCGTAAAGCTGCGGGTCTCGCGGGATCCAGCACCGGCAGACGGGCGAGAGCTATGTGTGATGGATGCCCGGCGCGGGAATTTCATCCGGTTTGCGCCGGGTTGAGAGTTGGAATTTCCGCAGCCTATTGGAACGTTCCTTGCTGACCACCGGCTGGTGGCGACCGCTGTGCAAGGGTCGCGCGGGCAAGCTTAAGCATAGCATAACCAATTGAAATGTATCCAGATTGGTTCTTTCCGCATTTTCCCATATTGCCCAGAGCGCGCCGGTGGAATCTACTCCGGCCAGGGTCAATCGAGTCGGGCAATCCTGCGGCGACTCTTCACAATTCTGTAGACATGACAGTCCCGTACGTCCGCTCGGTTGCGATTGGGCATGGGTCGGCGCGTGCTGGGGCTTGCAATGTTGGATTCTAGATGTTCTCGTTATGTTCCAGACCGGCTTCTGCCGAATCGAAAGGGATCGCAATGCAACGCAAACGGATAGCGGAGCTGGTGGTGATCGGGGCGCTCGTCGCGGCAGCCGGTATCGCCAGCGCCTCGGAGACCATCACCTACACCTATGATGCCAAGGGGCGGCTGGTGCTCGTCCAGCATAGCGGCACGGTGAACAACAATGTCGTCGCCAATTACACAATGGACCACGCCGACAACCGCACCAATGTAAAGGTTACCGGCGCGCCATAGCCGGCACTTCACCACTCCAATCCCTATCCATTCTTCACAGGAGGACGAACGATGTTCGGCCAGAGGTTCGCGCGCGCCATTCTTGCATCAACCGCCATTGTCGGGACCGGCTTCGCCCTGCCGGCCATGGCGCAAACCATACTTCCCGCACCTGTGCGCCAGTCGGTGGACCCAAACGGCGTCGATCTGTTCCTGGGCACCATTAATGTCGACGGCCCGGCCCTGACTGTCGGCGCCAAGGACTCTCCGTCCATATCCTATTACAACGTGTTTCGAGGATCGGCCTTTGCCGACAATGTCAGCGCTCGCCTCTACGTCACCGGCAGCACTGTCTTTATCAGTTTCGGGATTCAATCGGATCGCTTCACCGTCTCCGGAACCACCTATACGCCGACGGAGGGAAGCGGCGCCACACTGACTTACAACGCGACCACGATGACCTACACCTATACGATATCCAGCGGCGTCGTTTATCACTTCAAGACCCTGTGGGGAGCGAACGGCGCGCAGGCTGGCCTGGCTGACATCGTTTTTCCATCGGGCCGGACGCTGACCTACACCTATCAGCAGTTCGTCAGGTGCCAGGCTTATCAAAACATCGATGACCCTTCGGAGTGCACGCAGTACGTCGCGAGCTATGCGCTGTCGAAGGTGGTAAGTAACGACAGCTATGAACTCGACTTCAATCGCGAAGGCGACACGGACGAGTTCCCGGGCCAGTTTCTCGGCGTGTCGATGAAGAATAATGTATCCGGCTCCACGACCGTGCGATCGCAGACCTACGACGATCAGAGTATCAGCGGTACCGCCCAGATTACGGACCAAATGGGTCGGCTTACCAAATATCGCTTCGCCTCCGCCGGCGTGGCTGGGATCACGCATCCGGGCAAGACCGCCGAAGACGTCACGATCACCTATGATACGTCAAGCCGCGCGGCGAGCGTGACCAACCCGGTCGGTACGACGACCTATGCCTATGTCGACGCTGCCGGCGTGCGGACGACGACCGTGACTGATCCCGGTGGGCACGCCACCGTCTATACGTTCGACATCGCCTCGCAGCGTATGCTTTCCAAGACCAACCCGTTGAGCAAAACGGTGAGCCAGCAATATGACACTAGCGGCCGGCTTACGCGGGTGACCGCACCCGAGGGCAACTACACCCAATATACATATGACGCGCGTGGTAACGTCACGGAGAAGCGCCTCGTCGCTAAGAGCGGATCGGGCGTGGCGGATATCGTGACGACCGCGGGGTACGATGCGACCTGTACCAACCCAGTCACCTGCAACAGCCCCAATTGGAAGAAGGACGCCAACGGCAATCAGACCGATTACACCTATGACTCGACCACCGGCAATCTGCTGACAGTGACCGCGCCGGCACCGACTACCGGCGCGATCCGGCCCAAAACCACCTATAGTTACACTGCGACGAGCGGTGTGAAGTTGCTGACCGGCATTTCAGCCTGCCAGACAACGGCATCGTGCGTCGGTGCGCTCGACGAGGTTAAGACGTCAGTCGGCTATAACAGCAATCTGCTGCCCATAACGATATCGAAAGGTGCCGGTAATGGCAGCCTGACCGCGACCACGACCATCGGTTATGACGATGTCGGCAACCCGATAAGCGTCGACGGGCCGTTGTCCGGCACTGCTGACACAACGACTTACCGCTACGATGCCGACCGCGAGATGGTCGGGGTGATTAGCCCCGAT
>Ga0068858_100006608_pt1 | contig 11284 bp, 14 predicted proteins | sample KBSSwiS12_FD_66589 | JGI IMG/M metagenome (GOLD analysis project Ga0068858, IMG submission 66589) | Switchgrass rhizosphere microbial communities from Kellogg Biological Station, Michigan, USA - KBS Switchgrass S1-2 | ecosystem: Host-associated > Plants > Roots > Rhizosphere > Soil ... | reverse complement strand
TTGCTGTCCTTGTGCATTCGGCTGCGGCCGCTGAACTGGCCTCCTGACGAGATTGCGAGGCCGGCGGATGTGATGTCGCCGTCGACTAGGCCCGTTTCGCGGATAGATGTCTCGCCACTGGCCTCGATATTGCCCTTAAGCTGGCCGGCTACGGTGACATTGTTGCCCTTGATGGAGGCCTTGATACGGGCGTTTACGCCAATAGTGATGTCGCCGGATGTAGTGACATTGCCTTCAAGTTGGCCGTCTATCATGATATCTGACTGGCTTTCGAGCTCGCCGTGAACGATTACGCCGGCTCCGATGATTGTTTCGGCGCCGACTACGCCGAGGGCATCTTCATGAGTTCTGCGGGCCATCTTAAATTCTCCTTTAACTTACCTTAGGTATGCGCTTGGCGGCTTGGGTGAGCGCTTGTTGCTCTTCGGTTGAGAGTTGGTATTTGCTTTTGCCAAAATCAATGGGCTTGACGTAGACGCGGGTGCCTTGTCGGCCGTGAATACTGGAGAGTACATAGCCGGAATCGTGGGCGTCGAGGACGGCGAGGCTAAAACTTTGGTCGCCACCGGTGTCGCCAAAGGGGTTGAAACGGACGATGGAGATTTTTTGTGATGCCGTGGCTCCCGTGATCGCGAGGCGGTCGTATTCGGCCGTGAGTTTTTCTAGGCGCTTATCAACTTCTTCGACCCTAGCTATGTGGCTGGCGAGCGTGGTTTCGAGAGAGTCGGCATGGGATCCACCGAGGGCTGCCGAGAACCGGGCAGTGAGAGCTTGGAGTTTCATAAGTGCCACGACTCCAATTCCAATGCTGACTGTACTTATAATGATGAGCGCAATTATTAACACAACTAGTCCTTTTCAGAGCTACGTACCAGTATATGGGGTTTATCTATATGATACAATTTGCGCATGGCGAAGAAAAAGAACACTTCCAAGAAGCATAAATTTAAGTACGTAGAATCTTCTCCGATTTCTTCGGTGGTAGAGACAGATAGTGAATCCACTTCGGCTATGGCTACTCATGCCTCTCGCGCCGCTGTACAGATTCAGGCTGGGGTACGCGATTTTAGCTACGTTGGCCGGGATGTGCGTCGGATTGGTCTGATGGCGTCTGGCCTGGTAGCTGTCGAGCTGTTGTTTTACTACTTGCTTGTGTATACCTCTGTTGGTCCTTCGATCTACCGCGTAATTGGTTTTTAAACTGCGGCTGTTGCAGCTCTATGGTTGGTTTTTGATTCTCCAACCCGCGGACGGTACTGAAGTGCCTCGGTGAAATGCGTTGTTTCAATGTTGGGTTGCGATTCCAGATCAGCAATGGTTCTGGAGACTTTTAGTATTCGACTGTAAGCACGGGCAGAAAGTCCAAGATTGGTCATGGCGAAGGCGGCAAGTTGGCGAGTTTCGTTGTTTATTTTACAATATTTCTCAATATCTTTTGTACTCATGTGAGCGTTGCAGGTTGTGCCATTTTCGTATTTTCTTTTCTGTTGGATGATTCGGGCTGCTTGAACGCGGCTAGCAATGTCCTCACTCGCTTCGCCGGGCTGAGCTTTGATGAGGGCAGAATGATCGATTTGGGCGACTTCGGTGACGATATCGATGCGGTCGAGGAGGGGACCTGATACTTTGCGCTGATAGCGGCTAATGCTGGCCTGTTCGCACTGACATTTGCCGGTTTCGCTACCGGCATATCCGCAGGGGCAGGGGTTGCGGGTGGCTACAAGCATGAAGCGGGCGGGGTAGCTGACTGATCCGGCGGCTCTAGCTACCGTAATGTTTCCATCTTCGAGCGGCTGGCGAAGGACTTCGAGCACGCTGCGAGGAAATTCCGGTAGTTCGTCGAGGAATAGGACGCCGCCGTGGCTGAGAGTAATTTCCCCGGGCCGTGGCTTTGCGCCGCCACCAATGAGGGCAGCACTCGAGGCGGTGTGATGGGGAGCTCGAAACGGTCGATGACGCATAATGCCTGAGTGCCAGTGACCTGCTAGGTTATGCAGTTTTGAGATTTCGAGAGCCTCTTCGAATGTTGGCTTCGGCAGAATGCCGATGATGGCTTTTGCGAGTAGGGTTTTGCCGGTGCCTGGTGGTCCAGAGAGCAAAATATTGTGTCCGCCAGCAGCCGCTACCTCGATAGCCCGTTTGGCGGCGGCTTGGCCGTAAATTAATTTAAAGTCAACGAGTGGGTCGGTTCCTTCGCTGGCCGAAGGGAGATCTTGGATAAACGGGGGGAGGGGGTTGTGTCCGGTAAGGTGTTGGTAGAGCTGGATAAGATTTTCAACTGCAAATACCTTAGTTTGGCCGGAGAGAGCCGCTTCAGAAGCGTTGTCCTTCGGTACATATATACGTTCAATTTTATGTTCGTGCGCCATTTCCGTAGCGATAATGGCGCCTTTGACTGCTCGGACGGCGCCATCAAGTGCTAATTCGCCCATGAATAAGCTACCTTCGATTGATGCCGGATCTATTTGGCCGCTGGCAGTGAGTACGGCAACGGCCATGCCAAGATCATAGGCCGAACCATCTTTGGGTAGGTCGGCTGGAGCGAGATTTAGGGTAATTCGCTTGGGGGGTAGCATGAGCCCACTGTTTTTTATGGCGCTGCGGACTCGTTCACGGGATTCGTCGACTGCTTTGTCTCCGAGGCCGACCAGAACAAGGCCAGGAAGCCCGTTTGTCATGTCACACTCGATGGAAACGAGGTGGCTATCTATGCCGATGATGGCTGGGGCGTGCGTGGTGGCGAGCATATGGATCTCTATTAGATACGATGCAGTATGCCGAATAAATACCGAACATGCAATAGCGTTGCTTATGCGTGCCCGGTAAGTATGATAGATGAGTGGAAGAACATGAACTTATTTCGCAAGTAGAGGGTTTTGGACTTAGTAATAAGGAGGCGAGGGTATATTTAGCGGCTCTTAGCTTAGGTGGCGCCTCGGTGCAAATGATTGCCGACCGGGCTGGCATAAAGCGGGTTACTACATACGTTATCTTGGAGTCGCTGCAGGGTCAGGGGTTGGTGGCGCAGACAGTAAAAGCTAAAAAGACATTTTTTTTGGCCGAAGACCCGACTCATCTGGAACGATTGCTTGAGCGAAAAGCCAATGAAGTAGCGGAGCAGATTAAAAGCTTACGAAAGGTTTTGCCGCGGTTGGATGCTGTGCGGTCAGAACCAAATGACTCACCAGAGCTCAATTTTTATGACGGCGCAGACTCGGTTCGTGGACTTTTTAGAGACTTTTATACAACACCTTTTGGTAAGGCGTCTGAAATTTTGCTGTTTTGTAATCTTGATGAGCTGGCTGATATTTTACCGGAGTCGAGTCTGAATTTGGCTAAAGCGGAGCGACTAGCGAAGGGGATTACGGGCAGGCTTATTTATACCTCTGAGCACATTCGTTTGAATTCTTCTGAGGAAAAAGCGCAAATGCGGGTTTCGCGGTTTGTGCCCCCTAGTAAATATCCCGTAACAGGTGATATTGGTGTTATGGGTGATTGCGTGGTCTTGATTTCGTTGTCCAAGAACCGGCCAGTGGGCGTGAGAATCCGTAATGCGGAAATGGCTCGGTCGATGAAAGCGCTTTTTGAGATGGCTTGGGATCAGGCGGGGCGAGGTATTTAATGCGTGCTCCGAACGTCGCTGTCCGTAAGCTTGCCACGGTACCAAAGGGTAGCATATTCGGGTGTCATTGGGTTGATGATGACTCCCGTGCCGAGCTCGGCGCCAGCATATTTGGTGGTGCGGGGCTCGATCTTTATCGAAAAATGATGATCTTGATTGGCGAGGGATTCTTGCAATAAATAGTTAAAACTAATAATTGATGCATCGAGATGAGCGGTAATTTTTTTCAAAATTACCGCAAGTGATTCCAATTCTGTAGCGTGCAATTCGCTGATTTTTCCGACATGGCGGCGCGGTAAGATCCAGACTTCCAGTGCATGAGTCGATGCGAACGGTGCAATCGCCATCATATATTTGTCTTCACTGATGACGCGGACTTTTTGCGAGCGCTCCCATGCCAGAGCGTCGCAATACCCGCATGAGTTATGTATATCCCAGTAGTGGTTGAGCGCGTCGCTTTCGCGCTCGATACGTGGAGGCACGATGGGTAGCGCAAAAACCTGGCAATGAGCGTGGGCAACACTGGCACCGGCTATGGGGCCATCATTTTTGAAGATGAGAACATACCGAATACCCGGAAGTTTTGAAAGCTCGGTAATTCGGTTGCGATAGGCTGCAAAAACCTCCTCGATGTGACTTACGGAGAGGTCTGAGAATTCGATGTCGTGATCGGGGGTATTTAGGATGACTTCTTGAACGCCATAGGCTTTGGGGTTGTCGGGGGAAAGAGCAGCAAACCGATTGCGAATGGTTTTTACGCGCCAGTTGCCGGTGCGCGGAATCTGCCACATGCTGGGCTCGGTGTTGTGATCGAAGGGGCAATCATCTGAAGGGACTTTGTGCGGTTGAGGGTTTTTGGCGAAGAAATCTGGTCGAAGATTTCGCTTGGGTGCTATTATTACATAGCTATCGAGAAAGTAGTGCTTGCGAAGTTCTGAGTTGTGGTTGATATTTGCCATGGTATTGCTGATTATCATAAGCATAACAAATATAAGGCCCTTTTGGTTGGATATTCATAAAATTTCAGACTGTAGCAATCGGAGAAGAACGGTATGAAGGAAAAAAAGCAGCGCGCAGAATCGCTAAGTAGCGAAATTGCGCACAAGAATGTCGAAATTGCTCGGCGCAACCTTGAGCTGGCCAAGAAAAACATGGAGATTGCTAAGCCTCACGTGAAGGTTGGAGCTCAGGCATTGCGCGACACCATGGTGACCTTTGCTGCCGTGCATATGTTTCTGGTTGTTGGAGGTGCTATCTGGAGCCGCAATCCGCGGGTGTTGAATTTATTTACGGTTATTGGAGTGGACCGGGTTTGGCCACAGCTTGGTTATGGCGTGTACAACGATATCCTCTCAGCTGTTGTAGCGGCTGCATTGTATGCTGTCTATTTCGTGTCTTTGCAGATCCGGCTGCACAAGAAATTAGGGTAATCGAAGACCGGCTCCGTTTTTATGGATGAACCTGGTTTCGGGCCAGCGCTTGAGGCGGCTGTATAACTTTTTTGGGCCTTCTCTAAGGATGCGAGCTGATACATAAGCAAAAAGCTTGGTGTCGAGCATAATGCGGCCATGCTTTGCTACGTGGATTGCTAGGTCTATGTCCTCGTGCATATGCTTTTCGTCGTTGCAGGTGACGTCCCGGACTTTGTGCCAGACCTTGGTTGTGATGGCCTGACTTGATCCAAAGAGAACATTGTGGCCGAGGATAAGGTAGGAAATGCCGTAGAATATCACGAAATGGGCCCATTTTCCCGGCATGGCGAGCCAGTTCGGGATATCGTGAGCTACTGCGAGCCCCGTGACTGCGACGATATTGCGGTTTTCGAAATCCTTGTGAATGCGTTCGATCCAGTTTGGCGGAAGAATGGAATCGGCATCGCAGCGGGCGATGATGTCGGTGGTAACGGCGTTAAAACCGGCGTCTCGTGCAAATACGATTCCTTGGCGCGATTCGGCTATAACTTTGACGAGAGGGAAGCCCGAAGCAATTTTTGCGGTAGAATCTGTTGAATTATTATCAACGACTATTATCTCATTAGGCTTGATTGTCTGACTTTCCAGGCTTTCTAGGCACCGTGAAATTAATTTTTCTTCGTTGTAGGCGGGGATGACGACACTTATTTTTTTCATGGTCTGATTATAAAACATCAGCGGCGGCTGGCTGCTGTTTTTTCGTAAATTTCAGTGAGGGCCTGACCGGACGCTTTATAATCGAACGCTTGGCTGAGCTTGAGTGAGCCTCGTCCCAATTTTTTGCGAAGGCTGGGGTTTTCGATAAGCGCGGTGAGGCCACGGGCTAGTCCGGCTGCGTCCGGCGCAGCGAGGATGGCATTCTCTTCAGACAAGCCCTCTCGTAAGTCCGGGTCGCAGTAAAGGACGGGGAGGCCCTGGCTGATCGCTTCGAGAACAACGATTGGCTGGTTGTCGAACCGGTAGGAAGCCAGTACAAAGGCATCGGAATGCTGCAGGATGGCTGACACTTGTTCGTGGCTGCGTGTGCCCGTGAATATAATGCGTTTTGCATTGGGCATAGTCGCTGCCAGCTCTTTGCAGGCTTTGGTGCTGGGACCGTCGCCAACGATTAGGAGCTGGGCGTCTTGTGAGGCCTGCATTCCAAACGCGCGGATAACTTCGCTTTGGCGTTTTTCCGGGCTTATGCGGCCCACGCAAACCATGCGAAATGATGACGGTTCAAGCTTCAGATCGTCGGGAAGCTTGCGGGGTGTTGTAAGATTTTTGATGTCTACCGCATTTGGGTGAATATAAGATGGGGGAACGAGGTGGAAGCGGGTAAGTTTTTCTTGCAGATGTTGTGATGGAGTGATGATGGCGTCGCAAGTGTTGTAGAAGTTTAGCATGGCAGACCACGCTTGGCGCTTTATCCAGCTTGGTTCGTCGAGTCTTTGTTGTTTGCGTGTCGAGCCGAGCAGAGCTGGATACAGGGCTTTTGCGATAGCGATGGCTACGAGGGCATAGGCTGGGGCGTTGCCGATGACTTCGGGGAGCAAGGTGTGAGCCGTGTGGACATGAGGCATCTTGCGTTCACGAGACAGCTGGTGCGCGAGTATGCCGAGGCCAAACTCGGTGTGCGAATGAATGATGTCGAACGAATGGCCGTCGAGGAGGCGGCGGTTTGAGCCTTTGGGTAATACGAGACGGTGGGCGCCAGTGGCTTCAGGGAGGTGCATTGATGGCAGGCGTACAACGTGGGGCTCATATGCGCTGATTAAAGGAGAGTAGGGCGCCACGATCGTAACATTGTGACCAAGCAGAGTGAGTTGGTCGTAGTACTGGTCGATAGCAGTTTCGGTGCCGCCGACAGTTGGTTTGTAGAAGTCGGAGAAGAGGCCGATTTTCATTTTTTTAGATAGGTTGAGATTACTTTGGCGATTTGAGCGCTCGCGCCGGGTTGGGCGATTTTGGTAGTGGCTTTTGCCATGTTTTCGAGTGTACTGGGGTTAGCGAGAATGTCTTGCACGGTGTTGGCCATTTCGCTGATCTTGGGTTGCCATACGCCTGCGCCATTGTCGGTGACATAGCTGACGTTGCCGTCTTCTTGGCCCGATAGCTTCGAATAAATCATAAGTGGTAGGTGGGAATTGAGTGCTTCCACGATGGTGCCCGGTCCGGCTTTGGTGATGATAAGGTCGGCAGCCTTCATAAACTCGTCTATGTTTGAGACAAAGCCGTAAATTTTTAAGTTGAGATTGTAGGGAGCTTCACTGGAGTTTAGTCTTTCAAATAAACTGGTATTTTTCCCCGTAATTACGACAACGGTAACATTAAGTGTTGATAAATTTTCAGCAATTTGGTCGAGTGAACCGATGCCTTCGCCGCCGGCCATTGCGATAATTGTCGGTAGGGTTGGATTCCATCCCAGTGCTGTTTTCAGTTTCGATTTGGCGGTGGCGGATGGCCCGAAGCGCTTGGATACCGGCATACCTATGATCTTTATTTTATCCTTGTCGATGCTTGAGCGTAGAGCCAACTCGGCGGCTGCTGATGTGGGCACAAGGCAAAGTGTAGTGCGGGGGTCGAACCAAATTGGTGGTGCGGTGACGAGATCGGTAACGACGGTGATGAAGGGGGTGTCGTTTTTGAGGTGGGCAAGTGCTTCTAGTACGGAGGAGTTGGCGAAATGATAGGTCGAAACAATGACGTCGGCTGGATGCGCATTTAGGAGCCGTTCCATGGAGCGGCGGGCAAATAGTGAAAGACTCATATTGATAACTTTGGAGCGGCGTACGCCGTCGCCGAGTTCGTAGAAGCCGCGCCAGGCCACTGGTGCTTTGATCATGAGTTGATAGGCTTCGGGGCCTTTGTCGAAAGGCTGGGGTGCGTACTCTTTCAGTACGTCTACGGTTTCGATAATGACATTATCGCCGTGAGCATCTTTTAGTGCTTCCGATATGCTCGCGGCGGCCGCTTTATGGCCTCCGCCGGCGGTGGCCATAAGCATCAAAACTCGCTTAGGTTGGGTTTTTGATGATTGCACCTTTATATGATACCAGATAGCTTATTCATTTTTTTCGAGCCAGGTATGGATAATCGTCTTTAATTGCCCGGGGATTTCTGAAGGTGCATAGTGCCCCATGCCGGGGACCACGGTGAGGTCGATGCCTGGCCGCGTGTAGGTTCGCAGGACGTCTCGTAGCTGGGTGAGACGATCTTTGGAGCCGGCAATGACGAGTGTGGGAATGTTGAGTTTTTGGAGCCAGGCTTCCGGATTGATTTCGCCTACGCTAATGAAGTTTTCGGTGTTGATTTTGGGTTTGAGCTCGCGTAGTTCTTGCTCGCCCTCATCCATGATGTCGGCTTTTATGTCGCGATGGCGGGATTGAATGACGTATCGGCGGATGGGGTCTTGGATGAGTCGGCTGGTAAGCCATTTGTAATCGAGCGGGGGAGGCAGGATCTGACCAATGCGGAAGTACAGCGACGAGGCTTTTACGGATGTATTTGGCTTGGGGATGGGGGCAATGAGGACAAGGTTTTTGACGCGGCCGGGATATTCGGTGGCATAAATGAGTCCCACGAGCGTACCAAAGCTGTGTCCGATGAGCGTGACATCTGATAGTTTTAGGAAGTCTGCAAAATCGCGAATAAACTTGGCATAGGCTAGCGCAGTATGGCGCTCCTGCAATTCCTCGGTAGCGTCGTAGCCGGGATAGCTTGGTATGATAACGTTGTAGCCCTCGAATTCGAGTGCAAATTTAACAAGGCCCCGGTTGCTACTCCGAAAACCGCGAAGCATGAGGAGATGTTTTGAGGCTGAAGGATTACTCTGCCAGTACTGGACTTTGTGTCCGTTAATGACGGAGATTGTGGTATCTTGCTGTATTTTTTGCAACGGTTTAGCTTTCTACCGAACTAATTTATTGTGCGAAAGGTTTTATACAGAAGCATTATACCATCTGGAATGCATGTAAATAAGGTAGCGCCCCGGTTGCTGAAAGGCTCACCGGGGCGCTATTGTTCTGATCGGACGCTTCGTGCTCTTTTACGTGGCGTCTGCATCCGCGTCATAATCTGATTTTGCTTCTTCATGTAGTTTTTGGTCCTCAATTTGGTCTTGCAGGTTTGGGTTGTCGGGGTTTATGGTTTCGCGAAAGCCGTCTTCTATGGCTTCATTGGCGACTTCATCGTCTTCTGCCATTTGTCGGTCATCGAGTACCTCGGTCCCGATCTCTTCGTAGAAGTCGTCGCCGATTCGCTCTCCGAACTCGTCTTGCAGGTAGTCGCCTCCATCATATACACCGAGGCCTGGGTCCATGCCTTCGTATTCGTAATATTTGTAGTCGATCATTGCAACCTCCACGTTACGATTACAAAATACACCCAGGCGGATGGTACTACATTGTGATGTGCAACAAAAAGCTTGGGTTGTAGTGAGAAGTTTTTGGAAAAAATGTGGCCACTTCTACAACAATTCTTATGCTTAAGTTACGAATTGCAGATGCAGCTTTTCTTGAGGTTCGAGCTCGATGGGCGTATAATGCAAGAGTAAATCGTGGGGCTGATCAGCTTCGACGTTGGGACTTTTACAAGCTATGCGCGCAGGCCGGAGGTAAACGTTAGATTCCAAAAAGTTAGCTTAACTGCCAACTTCATTTCGCAGGTTAAGGCCGCTTTCAAGCTGCCTTCTCTTGCACCTGCTTACGCCTAATAACGTAAGCTATCGGCACCTGACTCCTGATGGGGGTTCGCCGGTATCAAATTATCAGGATGCAGTCTTGGGCGGGCCTCTGCCCATAACTTAAGCTTTTGAGGCTGCTCCCGATCCCGTTTCGTCTACTCACAGGGAGAGGGCTAAGACATGTAAGCAGACTAAGCCTGTAGACCGCTAGCGTGTAACCTGACGGACGCGGGTGCGATTCCCGCCAGCTCCACCAAGCAATAATTTGAGGCTCTACTGAGTCTCTTTTTATTGTGATAGAATTTATTTTATGAATAAGCGCACGCCGAAAGATCAGAATAAAAGGGCCTTAGGGCGTTTAGGTGTTCTTATCGGTTGTGTTTTGGCTATAGCCGGAGTCGGCTTGGCGCTCAGCGGGTATTTGCCAGGGTTAATTCTTGTACTGATTGCAATTCCGTTTGCGGGCATTTACCGTCTTGCTCGTCTCGTTGATATTCGTTTTTAGTGTATTGAACTCTGGTTGGCCGGCGCCTAATGAGTGGACGACTTGGCCACTACTCTGCAGGGTGCGCCGTCTAATTGGAATTTGGCCGGAAGTGCAATTACCTCAAACTCTCCACCAAGTCTTTCAAGTCCAGTAAGATTTTCGATGATTAGGACGTCGCCGGCTAAAAGAATTTTGTGCATTGGGAATGGTCCGTTGTCGGGTCCGCAGGTATCGAAGCCCACAATTGATACCTGCTTCTCAACGAGGTAATGGGCAATATCTTCGGGCATTACGGGATAGTTTTCAAAGTACTCAACCGAGTGATATTTCTTATCGAAGCCCGTGTGGAAGAGGACGATACCACCTCGGGTAATCGGTGCTTTTTTGATTTGATCGAGATTGTATTTTTGATCTACTTTGATGATTATGCCTTTTCCAATGAACCGCTCGACTGGGTATTGGTCGAGCGTCTTTCCCTCGGGGATCATATGTGCAGGGGCATCCATGTGGGTGCCGACGTGAGTTCCGAGGGTTACCACATGGTCTTGGAAACCATCATTTTCTAGACTCCCCGTTGCCTGTATTTGAGTCTTCGGGTCGCCAGGGTATACGGGTGTTTGTTCGTTAATTGGGACCGATAAATCTATATACATATGATTATTTTAGCATTGAGTTAGTAATGAAATTGTTTTTTATTCATTTATAGACTAGACTTAGTTTAGTCTAAATGGTGCGAAAATGAAAATTGTCAATATACATGAGGCTAAGACGCAGCTTTCGAAATACTTGCAGGATGTAGCTGAAGGGAACGAGGTTGTGATCGGTAAATATGGTGAGCCGATTGCGAGGTTGGTGCCATATGAGAGCGGGAAACCGAAGTATAAGTTTGGTGTGTTGAAGGGCCAGATTACGGTGCCGGATAACTTTGATGAGGCCCAGGGATGAGACTGCTTTTGGACACCAAAGTGTTGCTTTGGACACTGCAGGATTACTCGTCGCTGGGTGTGGACGTGCGGTTGAAAATGAAAAGTGCTGATGTA
>Ga0068858_100006606_pt1 | contig 11284 bp, 14 predicted proteins | sample KBSSwiS12_FD_66589 | JGI IMG/M metagenome (GOLD analysis project Ga0068858, IMG submission 66589) | Switchgrass rhizosphere microbial communities from Kellogg Biological Station, Michigan, USA - KBS Switchgrass S1-2 | ecosystem: Host-associated > Plants > Roots > Rhizosphere > Soil ... | reverse complement strand
CAGGCCTTCCTCCTGTGCGGTGGAGAGCCGGCGCACCGGATCGGCGCGCCGTCAGTCGGAACCGGGAGAATGAGGACACCAATGACTGACCAACACGGGGAGAACCCGTCCGAGCCCCTGGGTGAGGGCTCGCCTCCGCCGGAGAGCTCGACCCCACCACCACCGGCCGCCCCGGCGCACTCGGGTGGGCCGCAGCGCGGCCTCGGTGACGCCACCTCGGCGCTGCAGGCATCGAACCCGCTCGACCTCGGCATGGTCGCGGCGGGCGTGGTCGCCTTCATCGCCTCGATGCTGCCCTACTACACGGCCTCGGTGAGCGCCGGTGGCTTCAGCGCCTCGGGCCACGCCAGTGCCTGGCACGGCTTCTTCGGCTGGTTCGCGGCGCTGGTGGCGCTGGCGACGGCCGTCGTGGTGGCGCTGCCGCTGTTCCAGGTCAACGTGTCTCTGCCGGTGTCCACCGCCCAGGCCGCGCTGGTCGGCTTCGGCGTCGCGCTCGTCTGCACCCTGCTGGCCCTGTTCATCTTCCCGGGCGGAGCCAGCTGCAGCGACGTGAACGGGCTGGGGATCACCATCCACTGCGACACCGGCCGCGGGTTCGGCTACTGGCTGATGCTGCTCGCCGTGGTGGCCGGGACCGTGCTCGCGTTCCTGCGGGGCAGGGACACCGCCGCGACGACCGCCTGAGGGCTCCTCTCCTGCCTCGACGACGGGCGTCGGCCGATTCGGCCGGCGCCCGTCGCCGCTGCTAACCTTGCGCAGTCGTCCGGCACCGTCCGGACGCCGCGGCGCGCGATCCACGTCGTACGCCGCGCAACGCAAAGCCCTCCTGCCACGGATGGTCCGTGGCCGCTCTAGTCCAGAGGAGGTGGAGACCGCTGTGCGTGCCTATGAAGTGATGGTCATCCTCGACCCGAGTCTCGAGGAGCGAACGGTCGAACCGTCGCTCGACAAGTACCTCAACGTCATCCGCAAGGACGGCGGCAGCGTCGAGAACGTCGACGTGTGGGGCCGGCGTCGCCTGGCCTACGAGATCCAGAAGAACGCCGAGGGCATCTACGCGGTCATCAACCTCACCGCTGACCCCGCGACGGTCAAGGAGTTCGACCGCCAGCTCGGGCTCAACGAGTCCGTCCTGCGCACCAAGGTGATGCGTCCCGACGCCCACTGAGCCGCTTGTGGATCGGTGGTGGCGCATGTCGGTGCCACCGACCACGATGAGCCCCGACGCTTCCTGCAACCCCGAGGAGACCTGACATGGCAGGCGACACCCAGATCACCGTGGTCGGCAACCTGGTCGACGACCCCGAGCTCCGCTTCACGCCGTCGGGGGCCGCGGTGGCCAACTTCCGGATCGCCTCGACGCCGCGCACCTTCGACCGCCAGACCAACGAGTGGAAGGACGGCGAGGCGCTGTTCCTGTCCTGCTCGGTGTGGCGGCAGGCCGCGGAGAACGTCGCGGAGTCCCTGCAGAAGGGGATGCGCGTCGTGGTGCAGGGCAACCTGCGCTCGCGGCAGTACGAGACGCGCGAGGGCGAGAAGCGCACCGTCTTCGAGATCCAGGTCGACGAGGTCGGGCCGTCGCTGCGCTACGCCACCGCCAAGGTGACTCGCACGCAGCGGTCGGGCGGCTCGTCGTACGGCGGTGGCCAGCAGGGTGGCCAGCCGGGTGGCCAGGGCGCCCAGGGCGGTCCCTCCGACAACGACCCGTGGGCGACGCCGGCGCCGAGCCAGCAGCCCGCGGGCGGCGGTGCCCCGGCGAACGACCCGTGGGCGACGCCGGGCGTGAGCTCGGACGAGCCGCCGTTCTGACCGCCCGCTGCCGAGCGGAGCAAGGCAGCGAACGGGCGAGATCCACCAGCTTCGACGCACGACATCCGAACAGTTCCATTCCGACCCTGCCATCACTCAGGGACGGGCTCACTGAAAGGGAGCACCACAATGGCCAAGGCAGTGATGCGCAAGCCGAAGAAGAAGGTTTGCCAGTTCTGCAAGGAGAAGGCGACCGGTGTCGACTACAAGGACACCACGCTGCTCCGCAAGTTCATCTCCGACCGCGGCAAGATCCGTGCGCGTCGGGTGACCGGCAACTGCGTCCAGCACCAGCGCGACGTGGCGATCGCGGTGAAGAACGCCCGCGAGCTCGCGCTGCTGCCGTACACCTCGACAGGTCGCTGAGAGGAGCCGAGACGATGAAGATCATCCTGACCCAGGAGGTCACCGGCCTCGGGCAGCCCGGCGACGTGGTCGAGGTCAAGGACGGCTACGGCCGCAACTACCTCCTGCCGCGTGGCGTCGCGATCCGCTGGACCCGCGGTGGCGAGAAGACCGTGGAGTCGATCAAGAAGGCCCGCTCCTCGCGGGCGGTCCGCGACCAGGAGCACGCCGACCAGCTCAAGGGCAAGCTCGAGGCCGCCCCGGTCGACGTGAAGGTCAAGGCCGGCTCGGCCGGCCGCCTGTTCGGTGCCGTCACCACCACCGAGATCGCCGGCGCCCTCGCCGGCGTCGTCGGTGAGGACGTCGACCGGCGCACCATCGCGCTGGCCAACCCGATCAAGACGCTCGGCGCCCACTCGGTGTCGGTGCGCCTCCACGACGAGGTCTCCGCGACGGTGGCGCTCAACGTCATCCCCGCCTGACCCGACGTACGTCGCCACGGCCCGCCCGGACTCCGGTCCCGGGCGGGCCGTGGCGTCTCAGGGCCGGTCGCCGGCCGTGGCCTGCGCCCAGGTGCGACCCGCGTACCGGAACAGCAGGACCACGAACAGCAGCAGGGTGAGGCTGCCCACGACCGCCAGCGTGGCGTCCAGCCCGTGCAGACCACCGCCCAGCACCACGGGTGGGAGGAGGACCACGACGACGAACAGCGTCAGCGCGGTCTGCAGCCAGGTACGGGCGCGCTGGTCACCGGCCAGCCGGGCCTGCTGGGCGAGTGCGTGGGCCAGCACGATCACCGTGGCCAGCTCGGGCAGGCCGGCCGCCCAGGCCAGGGCCAGATCGGTGACGTTGAGCGCGTCCCGGGCCCCGGGGAACCAGACGACCACCGACACGAGCAGGCTGAGCGTGGTGAGCACTCGCAGGCCGCTGCGCTGTGGGAGCGCCAGCCGGCTGACGCCGGCGAGCACCAGGACCCAGCCGATCGGGTCGGGGAGCAGGTCGAACCCGTGGACGGGCGCCGCGAGCAGCACGATGACCAGGCCCATGGCCACGGCCTGGAGCGGCTTCACGGCGGCCAGGTTAGCCAGGGTCCGCTACCCCTGTGCATGACCGGTGGATATCCCCCGTTCCGACCACGGGTAGGGCGATGTGTCGACAAACCAACGTGCGAATCCCAGATGGCGAAAAGATGAACGAGGTCATTCGGAGACTTTTCCGGCTGCACATCTGTGGAACCACAAACCCGCAGGTCAAAGGCATGATAAAGGGCTGGTCTCCCACGTTCTCCACACGTTGTCCCCCGCCTCGGCCACAGCCCGGAGCCGGTCCTCCACGAGTGGACGGAGGTTATCCCCAACCCCCTGTGGACAACGCGCTTCCGGCCGGCCCGACCCGGCACCTAGATTCCCCCTCCGACGGGTCGGACGGAACGGGAGGACCGTCGGCAGCGTGGTACGTCGCCGCTGTCGGTGGTAGCCCCTAGCGTCACATCCGTCACATCCGCCGGGCGCATGGGGCCCCCGCGGTGCCGTCGGAAGGAGCTGCTACGTGAGCGTCACGGAGCAGGGGTCGTGGGACGTCCCGGGCGTTCCTGAAGCACCGCGAGACGACTGGGGCGACGGCCCGGCTGCCTATGAGCCGGGGGAGCGTCCGACCCGGCCCGGAGATCGCACGCCACCCCAGGACAACGCCGCCGAGCAGAGCGTGCTCGGCTCGATGCTGCTGTCCAAGGACTCCATCGCCGACGTGAGCGAGGTGCTCCGCGGCGCGGACTTCTACCGCCCGGTCCATGAGGTCATCTACGACGCGATCATCGATCTCTACGGCCGGGGCGAGCCCTCCGACCCGATCACGGTCGCCAACGAGCTGCAGCGACGGGGTGAGCTCGCCCGCATCGGAGGCGCGCCGTACCTCCACACGCTGTCGGCCAACGTCCCGATCGCGGCGAACGCCGGCTACTACGCCGAGATCGTCCGCGAGAAGGCGATCCTGCGGCGGCTCGTCGACGCGGGCACCCGCATCGTGCAGATGGGATACGCCGGCCAGGGTCAGGTCGACGACGTGGTCGACGCGGCGCAGGCCGAGGTGTACCAGGTCACCGACCGGCGCTCGTCGGAGGACTACGCCCCGCTGAGCGACATCCTGGACGGCGTCCTCGACGAGATCGAGGCGATCGGCAACCGCGACGCCGGTCTGTACGGCGTGCCCACCGGCTTCGCCGACCTGGACGACCTGACCAACGGCCTGCACAACGGCCAGATGGTGATCGTCGCGGCGCGGCCCGCCATGGGCAAGTCCACCCTCGCGCTCGACCTGTGCCGTGCGGCGTCCATCCACAACAACATGGCCTCGTGCTTCTTCAGCCTGGAGATGACCAAGTCCGAGATCACCATGCGTCTGCTGAGCGCCGAGGCCAAGGTGCCGCTGAACCACATCCGCAACGGCCAGCTGAACGACGACGACTGGCAGAAGCTCGCCCGCAAGATGGCGGAGGTCTCCAGTGCGCCGCTGTTCATCGACGACTCGCCCAACATGACGATGATGGAGATCCGGGCCAAGGCCCGCCGGCTCAAGCAGCGCCACGATCTGCGGCTGATCGTGATCGACTACATGCAGCTGATGACCTCCGGCCGCAAGGTCGAGAGCCGCCAGCTGGAGGTCTCGGAGTTCTCCCGCCAGATCAAGCTGCTGGCCAAGGAGCTCGAGGTGCCGATCATCGCCCTCTCGCAGCTCAACCGTGGCCCCGAGCAGCGCGGCGACAAGCGCCCGATGATGAGCGACCTGCGTGAGTCCGGCTCGCTCGAGCAGGACGCCGACATGGTGATCCTGCTCCACCGCGACGACGTCTACGAGAAGGAGTCGACCCGCCCCGGCGAGGCCGACCTGATCGTGGCCAAGCACCGCAACGGCCCGACCCGCGACATCGTGGTCGCCTTCCAGGGCCACTACTCCCGCTTCGTCGACATGGCCCACTGAGCTCGTTCCGCTCAGAGGACGTCGCTCAGGTCGAGCGCGGCCAGCCGCTCGGGGTCGGTGAGGATGTTGATCTCGACGATCCGGCCGTCGCGGACGAGCGGGCTGAACACCGAGACCGGGCGACCGTCCCGCAACCCGATCAGCCCGACCGCGCCGTTGACCAGGACCATCACCTGCGTCGGCTCGTGACCGGTGCGCCGGAAGGTGGACGCCGCCGACGCCACCTCGGCTGCCCCGCGAACGACGCCCGACAGTCCCCGGACACCGCCGTCCGCGCGGAGCGTGATGTCGGGGTCCAGGACGGCGACCAGGGCCTCGAAGTCGCCCTCCTGCGCGGCGGTCGTGAAGGCGTTGAGCACGCGACGCTGCGTGGCCAGGTCCGCGACCGGCGGTGGGGTGGCCCGGACGCGGCGGCGCGCCCGGCTGGCCAGCTGGGTCGCGGTCGAGGGGGTGCTGCCGACGATCTCCCCGATCGTGTCGAACGGCACCCCGAACATGTCGTGCAGCACGAAGGCCATCCGCTCGCGGGGGTTCAGCGCGTCGAGGACGACGAGGAGGGCCAGGGTCACCGCGTCGGCCTGCTCGGCCGACGCCTCCGGGTCGGCGTCCAACCGGGTCACGACCGGATCGGGGACGTGGACGTCGAGCGACTCCTCCCGGCGTGACCTCCGGGAGCGCAACAGGTCCAGACAGATCCGGCTGACCACCGTGGTCAGCCATCCTCGCAGGTTGCGCACCTCGCTGGCGTCGGACCGGGCCAGTCGCAGCCAGGCCTCCTGGACCGCGTCGTCGGCCTCGGCGACCGAGCCCAGCATGCGGTAGGCGACGCCCCGCAGATGGCTGCGGTGCTCCTCGAACTGCTCGGCCAGCATCTCCTGGGTCTCCACCGTCAGGTTCCTCCTTCGCGATCCGTCACCCAGGTGACGGATCGAACCAGATCGACATGACAGCCGAGGCCCATGGAAGCACGGATGGCCGTCCGGTGTACGCCGCGACCGTCGCCGACGCGAGGATGGCCGGGTGACCACACCGCCGGAGCTCCCGTTCGTGGACGAGCACGCCATCGCCGTCGCGGCCACGCCCGAGCGCACCTGGTCGGTCCTCCAGGCGTACGTCGAGCGTCTGACGGGCTCGTCCCACGGGATGCTGTTCCGGATGCTCGGCACCGTGCCCCGCAGCGGGTTCGAGGTGGTGGCGTCGGATCCACCCCGCGAGATCGCGCTGGCAGGACGCCACCGCTTCTCGACGTACCGGCTGGTGTTCCGGGTGGAGCCGGACGGCGACGCCGTGCGGCTGCGCGCCCTGACCTTCGCGGTGTTCCCCGGCTCGCGCGGCCGGGCCTACCGGACGGTGCTGATGCTCAGCACCGGTCACGTCCGAGCCACCCGCGGCATGCTCCGCACGGTCGCGCGAGCGGCCGAGGAGTGAGGCTCACCGCCCGGGCGTCGTCCTGGCCAGCATGAGCGCGCGGTCGCGGTGACGTACCGCGCCCACGCCATCTCCCGCGCGGCCGAGGCTCGTGCTACCCGCGCACCCGGAAGACCCGGCTGAGCCCGGTGCGTTCCTCGGTCACCTCGGCGCTCGGTCCCTTCCCGAGCTTCAGCAGCCAGACCGCCACGTCGTCGGGATGGAAGGACGCAAGGCGCGGCAGGGCCACGATCATCACCTTCTGGCCGGTGGTCCGCTGCCGCCCGATCAGGCGCTCACCCGGCTGTGCGGTGTAGTGCAGCGCCAGGTTCCGTCGCGCGACCGCGACCGCGGCCAGGCGGTCGAAGGGGACGACCGGGTGCCCGCCGGTGCGGAAGCCCTCGTGGGTGATCATCAGCTGGCTGGTCCCCAGGAGCGCAGCCCGACCGGCCACGACGGCGCACCCGACCAGCACGAGGGAGCCGATCACCGACCACAGCGCGGGCCCGTCGCTGACGACGGCGTACAGGCACCCGAGGAGCGAGACGATCGCGACCGAGAACAGCACCCAGGACGACCACCTGCTCGGGCCGAAGGTGACGCTGCCCCCGCTCTCCAGCCGGCCCTGCCAGTCGAACGCCCCCTGCTGCCGCGCCATGGGCGACATCCTGCCGGAGAGCGGCCGCCGGAACAGCAGGAGAGCCGGCCGCGGAGGAAGCGGCCGGCTCTAGGTGGATGAAACGTGGATGTGTCTCGCGGTCGGCGGACAGTCGGAGTGGGTCACCTCAGCGGCCGCGCCGGTTGAGCAGGTAGTCCTCGTAGGGCTGGATCCGGAGGAGGGCGCGGTGCGCGGCCACCTGGTCGCCCCACGCGTAGCGCGCGAAGGCACGGATTCGCTGCATCTTGCTGGTCTTCTCGGTTGTGGTCATGGCTCCATGATCCCGGGCAAGACTCTTCAGCACAAGCGAATGTTTCTTACGAATCGTGCAGTAGTGCTGTATGATCGCGGGCATGATCGACGTCCAGCGTCTCCGTGTGTTCCGGGCGGTCGTGGCGAGCGGTTCGGTCCAGGCCGCGGCCGACCACCTCGGCTACACCCCGTCCGCCGTCAGTCAGCAGATCTCCGCCCTGCAGCGAGAGACGGGGCTCGTGCTCTTCGAGAAGGCCGGCCGCGGGATCTCCCCGACCGCGACGGCCAAGGTGCTCGCCGCCGAGAGCGAGGAGCTCATGGACAGTCTCAACCGGCTCGGCGGTGTCGTCGACCACCTCCGCGAGGGGCGCACCGGCAGCCTGACCATCGGTGCCTTCTCGTCCGCGGCCCAGTTCTGGCTGCCCGCGGTGGCCAAGGGCCTGCGTCGAGACTTCCCCGAGCTGGTCCTCGACCTGACCCTCAACGAGCTCGGTCCCGAGTCGCCGGCGACCGGGCGGCGCGACCTCGACATCACCACCGAGGATGCCGACGCCGACGGCGTCGAGCGGCCGGGCCACAGCCGGCACGTGCTGACCGAGGAGAACTACCGGGTCGCAGCCCCGCGTGGCCACGAGCTCCTCGAGGAGTGGGACACCCAGGTCCCGCTCGGAGCCCTCGCCGGCCAGCCGGTGATCGACAACGACTACCACGGCAACACCTGCACCCAGATCATCCGCAACGCCTGCCGGGCCGCCGGGTTCTCGCCGCACTACGTCGCGCGCTCGGAGGACCACCACACCGCTCTGGCGTTCGTCGCGGCCGGCGTGGGCGTGACCATCCTGCCGGACCTCGCCGTACCGGAGTCGATGGCCGGCGTCGACAGCCGAGAGCTGGTGAACCCCGCCCCGCGTCGACGGATCGTGGTCCACGTGCGGGACGGCGCGGCGGACGCCCCTCCGGTGGTGCGGGCCCTGGAGCTGCTCGACGAGGCCGTGGCGAAGACGGCCGCTCGGCGTTCCGTCCTCCGCTGACCACGCCCCGATGCACTAGCGTCGGGGCATGCTCATCCTCGGCATCATCCTGTTCGGCATGGTCGTCGGCGCCGGGGCGCAGCTCATCCTCGGCCGCGAGCGTCGCGGCATCGACTGGTCGATGGCGATCGTGGCCGGCCTCGTGGGGTCGTTCGTCGGCGGCCTGCTGGTCAGCCTGATCGCCGGTGACGGCATCCGGCTGAGGCCCAGCGGCATCATCGGATCACTGGTGGGTGCCCTCGTCGTCACCGGACTGTGGCGCTGGCTGCGGAGCCGCAACGCGAGGCCCGGTGCCCCCACGTCCCGGTCCGGCAACCCCGCCAAGGCCGCCACGAAGAAGAAGCCGGGCACCCACTGACGCGCGCCGCTCTCACGCGGCCGTCCCCTCCAGCTCCGGCTCGCCGACGGTCTCGGGGGCGGACGTCTCACGGGTGGCCCGTGCGGCCAGGACCAGCACCACGACCATCACCGCGACGCCCACCAGACCGGCGACGTGAAAGGCGTCGGTGAAGGAGTCCCTGACCGAGGCGAGCAGGGCGGGGTCGTGCCGTCCCTCGCGGACACCGTCGATCACGCTCTGCTCGGCGGTGGAGCCCGGCAGACCCAGGCGGGCGCGGTAGACCACGGTGCCGAGCGAGCCGAGCACGGTCAGGCCGAGGGCGATGCCGAGCTCGTTGGACAGCTGGGCCAGCGACGCGCTCGAGGCGGCGCGGTCGGGCGGAGCGGAGCTGATCACGCCGTCCATGAGCATGGGGAAGGCGGCACCGATCCCGAAGGTGGCCAGGCTCGCGCCGATCGCCACGATCGGGCGACCCGCGGCGCTCGCCGGCGCCACGGCGTACAGGACGAACCCGGCGGCCATCACCGACATCATCGACACCACCACGGTGCGCTGCGGGAGACGACGGTTCAGCCACGGGCCGAGGTTGGCCGCCGCGATCATCGAGACCATCTGAGGCAGCATCCACCAGGCGGCGTGGAGCGGGGACAGGCCCTGGACCTCCTGCAGGTACAGGTTGAAGAACAGCGACGTGCCGCCCATCAGCAGCGCGGTGAGGAACAGCGCGGCGAGAGTACGGCGTACGCGGGGCCGGGCGAGCAGGCCGAGGTCCATCAGCGGGTGCGCGAGCGTGGCCTGGCGACGCAGGAAGCCGGTGCCGAGCACGACGCCGGCGACGAGGGCGACCAGCACCGCGGAGTCGAACCCGCTGTTCACGGCGCGCTTGAGGGCGAAGACGAGGCTGAGGACGGCGGCCACGGACAGCGCGGCGCTGGTGAGGTCGAGCGGGGCCGGCGCGTCGGCCCGGGACTCCGGGATCAGCCTCGGGACGACCGCGATGGTCAGCGCCATCACCGGCACGCCCATCAGGAAGACCGAGCCCCACCAGAAGTGGTCGAGGAGCAGGCCGCCCACGAACGGCGCGATCGCCATCCCGCCCAGGAAGACCGTCATCATCGCGCCCATCGCCTGGATCCGGGACTTCTCGTCGGGGAACAGGCCGCCGAGCAGTGCCATCGACGCGGGCAGGATCGCCGAGCCGGCCAGCCCCATCACGCCGCGGGCGGCGATCACCAGCTCCGGCGTGGTCGCGAACGCACCGACCGCGGACGCGATCGCGAAGATCGCCGCGCACACCAGGATCATCCGGCGGCGGCCGATCCGGTCCGCGATCGCGCCGGTGGTGAGCATGGCGCCGGCGACCATGAAGTTGTAGGCGTCCGTCATCCACAGCAGCTCGGTGGCACTGGCGTGCAGCTCGCGCCCCATCGTCGGCAGGGCCACGGCGAGCACGGAGATGTCGATGGCGACCAGCAGGGTCGGCAGCGCCAGGACGGCCAGCGCGAGAATGCCGCGGGTGCGGCTGGGGGTCGTGGTGTGGGCGGTCATGCCCGTACGTCGAACGACCCGCGGAGCCTTCGACACGAGGCCAGGAATTTCCCGTACACCGCGCCCAGCCGGTGCGGGGCGAGGGCCCGATCCGCCGCGCTCGGCAAAGAAACTCGAAAATCCGATGCGCTGGCGGCCCTGGAGGAGCAGCATGAAGGCGCAACGCGTCCGCCGCCGGCGGCCAGTTCCCTGGCCCGGCCCGTGGTGCGTCGTACGGGGGGTTGAGACCGGACCTCAGCCTTCGAACCACATCGGGCCCGTCCCCTCTCGGGGGCGGGCCCGATGCTCGTCCTGGGCTCGTCGGCTCCTGGCCGGTCAGCCGGCGAGGACCAGCTCCTCACGCTTCTGCTGGGGCTCGGGCAGGTGGTGCGCCCGGCGCAGCGCGGCGAAGGCGGCGACGCCGCCGGCGATGACCAGAGCGGCCGCGAGCAGCAGTCCCGCGCGGTAGCCGGTCAGGAACGCGTCGACCGGGGGGTGCCCCGCGGCGAGTGCAGCTCCCTGACGACTGGTCAGCACCGCACCGATCACGGTGATGCCCAGCAGGCCGGCGACCTCGCGAGAGGCGTTGAAGACGGCCGACGCGACACCAGCCTGGCTGGTCGGCATCACGCCGAGGACGGTCGCCGTCAGCGGGATCGTCATCCCTCCACCCAGGCCGATGACCGCGAAGCTCGGCATCAGCGAGAGGAACGACGCGTCCTTGCCCAGCAGCGAGACCGAGCCGATCGCCAGGCCCATCGCCAGCATCCCGAAGCCGGTCGACCGGTAGGCGCCGAAGCGGGCGGCCACCCGGTCGGAAGCCACGGCCGAGGCCGCCATCAGCAGGGCCATCGGCACGAACGCGGCACCCGCCTTGGTGGGCGAGAAGCCGAGCACGCCCTGGAGGTAGAGCGAGGTGAAGAAGTAGATGCCGAAGAG
>Ga0068858_100006605_pt1 | contig 11285 bp, 18 predicted proteins | sample KBSSwiS12_FD_66589 | JGI IMG/M metagenome (GOLD analysis project Ga0068858, IMG submission 66589) | Switchgrass rhizosphere microbial communities from Kellogg Biological Station, Michigan, USA - KBS Switchgrass S1-2 | ecosystem: Host-associated > Plants > Roots > Rhizosphere > Soil ... | reverse complement strand
CGTCGCTGTCTCGTTCGCTGGGCGCTCGAGGACGTGACGCCGGCGGGCCCGGCCGCCGTACTCCTCGAGCTCGTCGCGCGCGAGCTCGGCGTGCCGTCACCCGTCGCGGCCGCTGGCCTCGAGCTCGAGGCGGCGGAGCTCCTGGCGCGCGGAGCTCGCGAGCTCGTGCGGGCGAAGAAGCGACGCGCCGAGCAGGTCGAGCGGGCGCACAAGCGCTTCGCACGGAAACACGCCGCCGCGCAGCGGGCCTAGAACGATTCAGGGGTGGGGAGGGTGCCACCCCCGTCCTGAAAACGCGTCCTAGGGCATCCTGGAAGGCCCGATTTCGCGCCGTCGTTTGTTGACGCCGCACGCGCGAACGGCTGTAATTCGCGGCGGACCGCTCCTAGAAAGAGTGTCCGGAACGCCTCGCCCCGCCGGCCTCAACAACCCTGGGATTGCGAGGCGTTCCGCTTTAATTGGAATTCGCCGCCCGACTCGTGCATTTTGCATGTGTTGAGGTCGGTTGTGGGGAACCCAAGAACGCTACTCCTCCTGACGTTCGCGATCGGGTGCGGCGGTGCGGCCGCTGACATCCTCGACGCGAGCGACGACGTCACGAGCTCCGCAGACGCGAGCGACCCCGGCGACGCGAGCGCGAGTGACGTGACCGATGCGTCGAGCTCCGACGTCGTCGACGGCGCCGTGCTCGACGCGAGCAAGGAAGCTGACGCCGCGCCGCCCTGCACGCCGCTGAAGGACAGCGGCACGACGGCGACGAGCTCGCCGGCGGTCGGCTGCCAATGCATCGAGCAGTTGAACGGTTGCACGCTCGCGAAGCCCGGCGCCGACTGTCGATGGTTCGTCGAGAACAGCGGCGGCAACTGCACAACCGATTGCCTCTTTTCGCCCGTGCCCGACTCGGGCGCGTGCGAGCTCTGCGCCGAAACCTACAACTGCGCGTGCATCGCTCCGACGCTCACCGGCCAATTCGCCGGCGTAAAATGCGTCGACAGCGACGCGGGGCCGTACCTGACCAAATGAACGCGCTCGAGCAGCGAGAGCAGTGGCGTCGTCTTCGTCGTCACGTCTCGCTCGTCGAGTCGCTCGAGCGCATCGCTTTCGATTTCGCGCTGCTCGAGCGCGCGACGATGGAGCGTGCGCGCGTCGCGCTGCGTTTGTTCGCGCCGAACAACTCTCGCGAGCCCAGCGTCGCCGAGCTCGAGCGAGCGCGCGCCGCCATCGCTCTCACCATCGCGGAGTGCCGCGCGCAGCGCGCCCCGCTTTCAAGTTTCGGCGAGCTCGTCGCGCACGGCGTCGAGCTCGTCGAGTGCAACCTGAACCCGGCCCGCGCTGGACGCGGACCGACAAAGGCAACGTCGAATGAACCCCAACGATGAAGCACGCGATCGGGCTGGACCCGAGCGCGAAGAGAGGCGCCGACTACTTCGGCGCCTCGTGAATTTCACACCACGCGAGCTCCGCGAGCTCTGGAAGCTCGGCGCGTTTGCCGAGCTCGCGCCGGGGCCTCGAGCTTTATTTCTCGCGCTCGTCGCCCGGATGAACGTCGACACCATGGAGACGTTCCCATCGCAGGCGACGCTCGCCGATGAAATCGGCTGGAGCCTGCGAAGCGTCGTCGACTTCACAGAGGTGCTCGTCAACCTCGGCATCATCAACGAGCCGCGTGTTCTGCGCGTCCGCGGGGTTTTGCACTACGAGCTCGGCCCGGCCGCGTATACTGCGGTGCGTGAGTTCGTCGCCGAGCACGCCTCGCAGCACGTTGTTGACCTCGTTGCCGTCGAGCGAATCGAAGCGCTCGAGCGCGAGCTCGAGCAGCTACGCGCACGCGAAAATGCCGTTGTCGCCGCGTTGGGCGAGGCAGCAGCAGTTCGCATAAGATGCATTGTGCAGCCGCTGCACATCGACTCCCCCGCTGCGAGTCGACACGCGAACGCTGCATCCGAAGTTAAATCTCTTTCAAGATCTGAAGAGCCTTCTTCTTCTTCGGCCGCGCACGCGCCCGCGCGAGGCGAAGAAAAGAATTTTCAAATTTCGGAGGACGATCGACACGCCGCGCGCTCCGCGCTCGGCGAGCTCCATCGCCGAAAGCATCCGGCGCGGCCGCCGCGGCGGGCATTCGACGCCGACGAGCTCGACCTCGTCGCGCGCTGCTCGAGCACGATCGCGGGCGACGTCGACGCGAAGCTCGAGGCCCTCATGTTCGCCATCGCCGGCGCGTGGCACGCGAGCAAAGGGCCTCCGAGCTCGCGCTTCATCTTCGGCGCGCTCGAGCACTTCGAGCAGCACGTCGACGCCGGCACGCGACGAGCTCGCGCGCTAGAGCGGCGGCCGACGTCGCCCCCTCGCGAGGCGATCGCGAGACCCGTCGACGTCGTCGAGCTCGCCGAGCTCGAGGACGTCGCCCGCATGCTTTCCGCCGCGGGCATGACCTAGGAGGCCACTGATGGAAGCACCGGAAAAAGACGTACTTCGTTCCGTGTCGAGCGTTCTCAGGCTCGTCACACACCACCTGCGCCAACGGCGCGACGCGCTCCGCGTCGACGCGACGGGCCCACTCGTGCTCACCACGCTCGACGAAGCGGCCGACGTCGTCGAGGGTCAAGCGAACGTGCTCGACGAATTGCGAGGCGCGCTGTGAGCGTTCGCGCCGCGCCGAAGCTCGCGACCGAACGCGGCCGCGCGATTCTACAGCACGCCGTCGACGCTCGCGCACGCGGCGAGCTCTTCACGACCATCATGAACAGCGAGCTCGAGGCGCTCGCGCAGGAGCTCATCGACAGCCGCGGCGTCTCGACGATGCTTCTGAACCTCACCGACGCGCAGCTCGCGCAGGTGCGCGGCGAGCTCCTCGAGCTCGTCACGCGCGTCTCAAAATCCTCACCCAAAAACGGCCGCGTCGACGCTGGGAAATCTGTCCATGCGCCGGGTGCGTCTCGTAAGTGAACTATCGAGCCATGAACCCGTACCGCGAACCCGCGCCGGGCGCCTCCGTCGAAACGAAGCTCGAGGAGCTCCGGCGCCGCCAAGCGTCGATGCGTGTCGAGCTCGCCGAGCTCCGCGCGAAGCTCGAACGCGGTGACAGTCGATGGCGCCCTGTGCTGCTCGTCGCGTGCGACTACTTCGAGAAGCTGATCGACGAGGAGGACCGCAAGCTCGACGAGCTCGAGCGCGGTAACATGCGGCCATGAGCAAAGAAGAAATTCGACGTGCGACGCTCGAGGCAATCGCGACGGCCGTTCGCGTCGTGCCGGACAAGCTCGTCGAGCTCGCGCGCAGCAGCAAGGCGACGACGGCCGACGACAGCTCGGTGCTCTTTCAATCGGCGCTGCTCCTTCGCAGCCAAGCGGAGCTGCTGCTTTCGATGTCGGGCCACGCGCCGCCGCCGCCGGCGACGTCGACGTTCACCGCACAGCCGCTCCATGCGAAGCGAGCGCCGTTGCCGACGCCTGGCGAAGTTCACTTCGTCGCGACGCTCAAGCCCGGCGAGGAGCAGCGCATCGACGGCGTGTTCCATCATCGCGTCGTGAACAGCGCCGACGTTTTCGAGAGTCGCATTTGTCAGCGACCGTTTCGCGGGTCGCACTTCACGCACCTGCCGCCGCGCTTGCTCGTGCTGAGTCTGCGCGTCGGCGTCGAAGAGCAGCTCACGATGTCAGTGCCCAGCGAGGCGCTCGAGCAAATGTCCATCTCGCTCGCGGACTGCTTTCCGGGCCAGATGTTGACGTTCGCCGTGAAGAACGAAACCGACGAGGACGTCGAGCTCGACGTCGTGCTTCACGGTTCGTTCCTGTGAAGTTCAACGTCACCGCCTCGAGCGACGACGCGAACGTGTGGGCGAGCGAGCCGCGGCCGTGCCCGTTCTGCGATGGCCTCGTGCGCCTGATTTTTCAGCGGACCGAGGTGAAGGGCTCGAGCGTCGTCGACACGACGCTCGAGGACCTGCACCGCGCGATGCTCGGCGGCCGCGTCGGCGTCGGGCACAAGTCGCCGACGTGCCCGCGCGTGTTGAACATCAACAGCCCGCGAAAAAACGGGCCGCGCGAGGACATGATGGAGCTGCTTCACACGGTCTTCAGCGTCGACGTCGACGCGTCTCGAAAGTAGAGTTTTGGCCATGAACGACGAGCAGAGAAACAAAGCGATCGCGATGTTCGTCGCGATGCTCGACGAGCTCCCCGAGGGAAGCGAGCCCGTTTGCTTCTACCTCGCGGCGGCGCCGAGCTCGGCCGCCGTCTCGCACCTCGTGAACCTTCCGACCGTCGACGTGTCCGTGCTCGAGCGCTCGCGCGGCGCCGTCGACTTGGCGCTTCGCGGCGCGTGCGCTCGCGCGATCGTCGCGCTCATCGAGCGACAAATCGGCGGCAACCATGCGAGCGACGGCCGCTTTCGCGTGCCGCTCTCATGATTGCGGCCTACGTTCGTGTGTCGTCGCTGACTCAGAACCTCGCAACGCAGCGCGACGCCATCATGCGTCGCGCGTCGCCGGCGGAGCTCGCCGTGCTCGAGTGGTTCGAAGAGAGGGTCAGCGCGAAGACGATGAAGCGTCCCGCGCTCGAGCGCCTTCGCGAGCTCGTGCGAGCTCGCCGTGTGCAGCGCCTCTACGCATTTCGTCTCGACCGACTCGCGCGCACAGGCATCCGCGACACGTTCGAAATCGTCGAGGAGTGCCGCGAGCACGGTTGCGAGCTCGTGACGATCGCCGATGGCTTCGACCTCGCAGGGCCGGCGGCCGACGTCATCATCGCGGTGCTCGCGTGGGCGGCGAAGCAAGAGCGGCTCGTGCGAAACGAGCGCATCGCCGCGGCGCGCACTCGCCTCGAGGCCGCCGGCGAACCGTGGGGGCGGCCGCCACGAATGACGGCCGCCGAGCTCGTGACCGCGCGACGCATGCGAGGGAAGGGGAGCACGCTCCGCGAAATCGCGGCGGCGCTTCGCGTCCCTCGAGCGACGGTCGGCCGCGCGTTGAAGCAACGCGCGAAGTGATTTGCTCCGTCCACTCGAGCGACCGTGAAAACGCCACGCGCTAGCGGTTCGCTAGCGGTGTGAAACGCCACAGGTTGAAGCGCCGCGGCAATGGAGGTGTGCTCGCGAAATGGTGACGGTCGTTCTCGTGCTCCTCAGCGTCGTCGAGCTCCTTCGCGTGCTTCCGGTGGGCCGATGAACGTTCGTCACTACCCGCCGATTTCGCTCGGCGCCTTCCAAGACATGCTCGACGAGCTCCGTGGCGCAAACTGGAACGTCGAGAATGCGAGCACGCACAGCGCGCGCGTGACGTCGACGAGCGGCGCGACGAAATTCAAAATCGTCACCGACGAGGACGGCCTGCGCGTGCAACTGCTCGCCGGCGACGACACGCCGGGCACATGGAAGCCGCTCGAAACGGTCGTTTCGCACTACGCATCGGTGAGCGGCGACGAAAAAACGCGCTGGGACAAGCTCGCCGGCGAGCTCGCCGCGCTCGACTCGGTTTCGGTGCACGGCACCTGGAAGGACGTCACGAGCGGCGACGAAGGCGAGATGGTCGCCGGCGAGCCGAAGACGAAGACGTTTTCGCTGACGCCGGACGAAGTGACGAAGCTGCTCGACGGAGCTCGAGCAAAGGGCTTCGACGTCACGAAGACCGGCGACAACAGCTACGCGATCGACACGCACACCGCGGGCGTGAAGCTCTCCGCGAGCTACGACGCGGGCGCGCAGACAGCGACCATCACCATCACCAATTCGGACTTCTACGTTTCGAACGCGAAGGTTTGGGAGAAAATCCAGCCGCTCATGCCGCAGCACGTGGCGGCGGCCGCGGCGTCGACGAACGCGACACCGACGCCGGCGTCGACCGACGCAGAAGGACACGTGTCCTATTTGGAGACGGCCGAGCAGAAGATTCGCAACGCGTGGGACAAGGTGAAGGACCTCGACGACTCGGCGAAGAAGAAGACGCGCGAGAAAGCGGCCGAAGCGCTCGACACCGCGAAGGAGCTCGCAAAGGACGTCGAGAGCGGACTGCGCACGACGGGCGGCGCGGTGCACGACCGCGCCGTGGCCATCAAAGAGAAGTTGAAGAACACGGCGAAAGAAATCGTCCCGTGGTACGTCGCGCTCGGCGTCGGTACGTGGGTGCTCATCGGCGGCGTGCTGTACTTCGTGTTCAAGGACGAGGGCCGGCGAAGCGCAGCAACGAAGGCGGCCGCGGCGGCGCTGTGAAGCACGTTCCGTCAGACGTCGGCCCGCCCGTCAAAGGATGCGCGTGCGCGTGGTGTCGGCACCTTCGCGAACGCGCTAGAGCGGTTTCGCTCGAGCCTCCGCTCGCACCGTCGAAAAATCGCACTCTTCGAGCAGCACAGCGCGCGCGAACGCGGCGACGGTGAGACCGCGCCGCTCGGCTTCGCGCTTCACGACCTCGGCTTGCTCGCGGGTGCAACGGACGAAGAGCACCACCTCGGACTTCTGTGCTGCTCCCCCGCGAGGTGACATGCGCTAGCGATCCGCTAGCGTCTCACGATCGCCACGCTTGTGGCAATTCGGCCATGGAGCGCTACTCGCGTCATGGCCAAACGCAATCGCAAAGGGCAGTTCGTCAAGGGTGGAGGCGGCGGCGGTCGCAAGCGCTCGCGCTCGCACTCGACGGCGCTCGCGCATCACACGACGTCGACGCGCGTGGTGCACGTGAAAGCGGCACCGCGTCGACGCGGCCGCGGCGGCGCCGCGCTCTCGACGTCGCATCTCTGGGGTCCGGTGCTGATGGGCGCCGCGCTCGGCTTCGCGAAAAAGCAGGGGTGGGAAATCCCCGTGCTCGGCGAGCTCGGTGAAGACGCGACCATCGCCGTCGCGGGCTACGCCGCGCTGAAGTTCAACGTGGTGCCCGCCGGCTTCCGAAAGCACGTCGTCAACGCGACGCTCGCGGCCGCCGTGCTCGCGGCGCACGAAATCGGTCAGACGGGGAGCATCCCCGGCCTGAAAAAGAAGGTCAGCGGCGCCGCCGCCGGCCCGCAGTTCAATTACGAAGTGAAGTGACCGGCAATAGGTCACCTGTCCTAATGGAGGCTCGAATGTCCGGTCAGAAATCGTTGTCCCTGATTCTCGCTCTCGGTTCGGTTGGCGCATGCGACGCGATGAACGTCGCGAGCTCGCGCGAAGGTCGCATCGCTTCGCACATCAACGCGAACGTCTGCGACGGCTGGCAGTACGTGCCTGACGTCGACGGTGAAGAGGAGTTCGACGTCGTCGGTTACGACGAAGAGGTCGGCCTGCAGCGCGGCTACGGGCACGCACCGCAAGGGCGTGGCGGACGCGGTGGCGGCGGAGCTCGCGGCGGACAGCACCCCGGAAACCGAGGGCCGCAACGCGGCGGCTTCCAAGGTCACATGCCGCCGGGCATGCACCCCGGCAACATGCAGGGCCTCAACATTCCGCCGGGCGTTCCGCACCCCAACTGGTTCGCGAACGCGAACCCGTTCGGCATCGCCGCGCCGCAGGAAGGACTCATTCAGTTGCCGCTCACGCCGGTCGACAACATCGGCATCATCACGTCGACGACGACGGCCATCAAATACCTCGGTCGCACGCAGAAGCCGTTTCGCGGCGAGCGCGTGCTCGCGACCATCAAGCGCCAAGGCGCGACGGCGCAGACGATCGAAGTCGACGCCGAGCAGGGCATCACGGTCGGAACGATTCCGCAGCAAGCGCAAATCGGCGCCGTCTCGCTCGACGAGTGGGCGGGCGGAAACTTCGGCGTGCGCATGGCGATGAACGTCGCGACGCCGGGTATGGACATCGTCTGCAACGTCCTCGCGCTCACCGCGCCCACCGCGCCCGACCAAATCGTCGTGCGCATCACCATCTACGGTCGTTTCGTCGGCGTGTGAAATAGGACACCTGTCCTAATCGGAGGGTTTCCTGGATGCAAATCAAGCTGACGGTTCCGGCGAAGGACGTCGACGAGCGCACGCTCGGCGCCGCCCTCGAGGCCGCAACCGAAATCGCACAGCGGCAGGTCGAACAGGGAGCGGTGCCACCGCTCTCTGTTGCGATCGACAACGGCGTGCGCTGGGCGCCCGAAGGCGCGGCCGCCGGCGACGAGTCATTTGACCCGCCGCTGACGGTCGTCAAACGCGGGTGGGGAGACTGCGACGACCTGGGGCCGTATTGGGCGGGCGAGCTCCGCGCGAGCGGCGTCGACCCCGACGCAAAGCCGATCGTCTACCAGTCGGGCCCGCGCCGCTGGCACGTCGTCGTCGAACGCGGCGACGGCAAGATTGACGACCCGTCACGTTGGGCGGGCATGGGCGGCAGCCGCATCAATGGGACACGTGTCCCGTTCACTGAGCCGCTCGGCAGTGGAAAGACTGTCGTCGGCTTCTCGCGTGTCGGCCGCGGCGTACGAGCTCGCCTCGACGTTCCCGTCGTCGGCCTGGGCGAGGGTGTTTCGGTCACGCGCTACGGGCACGACGCGCTGCACGCGCTCGACCGCACGACGCGCGCAGCGGGTTTGCTCGCGTTCTTCGGCGCACCCGACGACGTGCTCGCGCGTCTCTTCGCGCTCTCGAGCGCGCTGCACGGTGAGCCCGGCGATTACTACGATTACGGCGGCTTCGTGCAAGGCATCGCCGCTCACATCGACGCGGGGAAGGCGGCCGACATCGCTACGGCGTTCCTCGACCCGCTCGGCATTCACAACATGATTGCGCCGCTCGCGCAGTCGTTCGTTGCGAACTACGCGCAAGGCCTCGCGCAGCGCGGAGCCTCGCCCGCAGCGCCGCCGGCGGCCGCACCGAAGGACGCGAAGGCGAATGGCGACAGCGACCCGTGCCCGCCGGGCTGGCATTGGGAAAATCGTGGCGGCATCAACGTCTGCGTGCGCGACGGCGTGAACGGACAAGATTTCCTCGAGGGAGCTCGCGGCGGCGGTCGTGGTGGTGGTCGTGGCGGCGGAGCGCGCGGCGGTCAGCAAGGCGGCCGCGGTGGTGGAGCTCGCGGCGGAGCTCGAGGAGGCGACCAGGGCGGCCGCGGCGGTGACGACGCGCAGCAGCCCGACCCGAACGCGCCGCAGTACGACCCGCAAACTGGGCTCTTCTTCGACCCGCAGCGCGGCATGTACATCGACCCGTTTTCGGGCGCGTACATGTCCGCCGATTTGCAGTGGGACCTCGACCCCGACACGGGCACCTATCTCGGTCCGTCTGCGTTTCAGCAGCAACAGCAGCCGATGTACGGGCAGCCCGCCGGCGCGTCGCCTTATGGAATGGCGCCGGGCTTCTCCCCACAACAGTACGCGTTCGGCGGTGCGGGTCCCTACGGCGGCAACCCCTACGGAAATCCCTACGCGGGATGAACTAGGACACCTGTCCCAATGAACGGCCGCCCCTTCGCCAGAAACCCCTCGTGGTCGCACGAGCCTTTCAACGAGCACGCCGAAAGCGTGCCGCCGGCGAATTGGCAACAACACCCCGAGTGGTATCCGCGCAAGCTCGCCGACCACGTGCGATGGGGCGACGTCGTCACGTTCAATCAGCCCGCCGTGCCCGCGGGCCCCGTGACGACGAATCCCATCGCGCAGTTCGCAGAATTTGGCCTCAAGCTCCCCGCCGTGTGCATGGTGCGGCTCTCGTGTCTCGTGACTCAAGGAGCGGTGAATGCGGCTGACCTCGTGACGTGGAAGCTCCTTATCGGCGTCGGCAGCGCCATCGCGAAGAAGTTTCTCACGAGCATCCCCGACGCAAACACCGGCGCGACGAACCACGACTTGCTTCTGACAGTTCCGCTCGAGCACCTCACCGTGCAAGCGACGCTCGTTTGCAAAGCTGACCCCGCGGTGACTCGGACGTTCGAGCTCGCGGCGCAGATCGCTCCCTTCACCTCGTACGAAGGACTGGTGCGCGTATGAACGTCGCCGAGCTCGCGCGCTGGCTCGCAGCGCATCGCCCCGCGCCGGCGCGCGTCGTCGCGATCGTCGAGGGCTCCGAAGCGCCGCTCAAAATCGCTGGCGGCACACATCGCTGGTCACGCGCCGCGAAGCTCATCTCAGAGCTCAACGCGGAAGCCGTGCGCCTCTACGACAAGTCCGGCGAGCTCGTCGACTCGTGCGCTCTTCAACAGAACATCACCGACGTCGACGCTGGCGTCGTCGCGGCCGCGAGCTCGAGCAGCGGCAAGATCGACGACACGGTGCGCATCATCAACGTCGTCGCCGAAGCGTTCGCTCGTGTCGCGCGCGACGCGACGGCCGCGCAGGCCGAAGCGCACTCGACTGCGTTCAAGGAGCTGACGCGCGTGACGGAGGTGGCGACGTCGCGACTCGTTTCGCTCGAGCAGTTCGTGCACACGTTCCTGCAGCAGCGCAGCGCCGAAGTGCAGCAGCGTGCCGCCGAGCTCGAGGCGCGCGAAGCGGAGCTCGAGGAGGCGGAGGACACCGGCGTGCTCGACCAGGTCATGGCGAAGCTCGCCGACAAAATCACGAGCAAGCAAAGCGGCGACGCCGTCGCGGACGCCGTGAAGGAAGCTGCCGTCGACCAAGCGAAGAAGACGAACGGAGCGAACGGCACGCACGAGGCGGGCGCCAATGGCGCGCGGAAGAAGTAGCGGCGCCGGCGTCGCGATCGCCGTCGTCGCCGCGCTGCTTTTGTTTTCGCGCCGCTCGAGCGCGAAGGGAGGGACGAAATTGAATCTCACGGGTAAGCAGGTCGATCGCGTGAAGACGTGGGTCGGTTCGGCCGACGACTGGGCCCGCTCGCGCTTCGGCGCGTCGCTCGCCGCGGTCAAAGCGCACTGGGCTGGCGCCGTCGACGACGCGCTCGCGCGAGACATCGCGCTTTCCATGCTGACGCACTGGGCGATCGAGACCGCGAACGGCGCCGGCGAGTTCAATTACAACGTCGGCAACATCAACGCGGTCGGCGACCAGCAGCACTTCATGGTGAAGGACATCGACGGCACGATGCACGCGGAGCGCGCGTACGACTCGCTCACCGACGGCGTCAATTCGTACGTCGCGCTGCTCTCGTCGCCGCGCTACGCGCCGGCCGCGAAGAAGCTCGCCGACGATCCGACGAGCTCCGACTGGTTCGTCACGCTTGGCAAGTGCGGTTGGTTCGACCCCACCGCGGCCAAGCCGCCGAGCTCGTGGGACGCGGCCGCAACGGGCTTCGCCGCACGGCGCAAATCATTAGGACAGGTGACGCAATGAGCAATGTCAACGTAGGTTTAATGCTTGGGGAGCGCACGGCGCGCGGTGTCGCCGTCTCTCAACTTGTGCCGGAGAGCTCGCTGCAACCGTACTTCGACATCAC
>Ga0068858_100006599_pt1 | contig 11290 bp, 8 predicted proteins | sample KBSSwiS12_FD_66589 | JGI IMG/M metagenome (GOLD analysis project Ga0068858, IMG submission 66589) | Switchgrass rhizosphere microbial communities from Kellogg Biological Station, Michigan, USA - KBS Switchgrass S1-2 | ecosystem: Host-associated > Plants > Roots > Rhizosphere > Soil ... | reverse complement strand
GTGTTGACGCCGCGATTTTCCTACCTCTTTGTTCACGACCGCCCCGCGTTGCGTCCGCAGTTCGTGCGTGCGCTTGGCGTGGCGGCCGGGCTTGGACTTGTGCTCGGCGCGGCGTCGCTGTGGCTGGCGGGCCCCATCGTGGCGCTGCTGTTTGGGGAGTCGTATGCGCCATCAGTCGTGCCGCTTCAGGTGCTTTCAGCGGGGGCATTGTTCGTGTTCTGCACCTGGATTCTGCACGCGGCCGCCATCGCCACCAATCTCGATCGACGGTTGCTCGTCACGACGGCGGTTGGCCTGGGCAGCAATGTCACCTTGAATCTTCTCCTGATTCCGCGCTGGGGCATTGCGGGGGCAGCCTGGGCCACCGTGCTTGCGGAGGCAGCCACGGTCGTTCTACTCTTCGTTCAAGTCCACCACCGAATGCGAACGGCGCCGACTCAGGCGTAACCGCTGAGTGGTCTATCGGATCACGACGTGCAGTATCTTGTGACCTTTGACAGCCCGATGCTTCGACTGGGTTCGCGCCCCGCCGGGCAGTCGATTCCGCTTTTCGAATCGTCTGCGATCCCCATGGCCCCGGCTCCGATTCCGCCAGGTCGATAGCCTTGGCGGGGATCCGCGCAAACCCGCCACTTTCGAGTATCGGGCGCGGCTTCGTCACGATGACCTCCCGCCAGTGGCGCGCGGCGTGTGTGCTCGGCATCACGCTGCTCTTCTCGTACGCGTACTATTACCAGGCGGGCGGTTGGAACCAGAACTCGCGATTCGCGCTCGTCCGTGCAGTTCTCGAACGGCACACGCTGCAGATCGACGCGTATCAGCTGCACACCGGCGACAGGGCGATCTGGCGCGGCCATTACTACTCCGACAAGGCGCCCGGCGCGTCGCTCCTGGCCCTCGGCCCGGTGCAGGCGGCGCGCGTCGTCTCACGCCGGACGGGCGTCGATCCCGCATCGTTTCCCGGCATCGCGTGGACGTCCTACGTCGCGGCCGTTGTTACGTCTGGTGTCTTCACCGTGATTGCCGCGCTGGGCGTGTTCTGGTTATCGCTGCGTTGGGGCGCCTCGCTCGGAGGGGCGCTCTTTGCGGCGACGGCCTACGGCCTCGCGTCGCCCGCCTGGGCGTACGCCACGCTCTTCATCGGTCACGGTCAGGCAGCCGGATGCCTGATCGTCGCCTTCGCCGCGGCCGACGCGCTGGCGGAGCCGAACGCGCACCGTCGAGCCCTGGCGGCGATCGTCGGCCTCAGCGGAAGCTGGGCGGTCGTGACCGAGTACCAGACGGCCATTCCGGCGATCCTGATCGGCCTCATGGCGCTTGCTCAGGTGCGACATGAGGATCGACGCGAGGTGATGACCATTACCGGCGCGATCGCCGCCGGCGTGGCGATAGCCGCGATGCCGTTGTTCGTGTACAACGCCCTGGCATTCGACTCCCCCTTCCACATCGGATACTCCAGCGAGGAAGGTTTCAAAGAGCTGCAGACCGGCCTATTCGGCATCACGTATCCGAAGCTGTCCACGGTCTGGGAGCTCCTCTTCGGCAGCTATCGTGGGTTGCTGCCGCTGTCGCCGCTGATGGCACTCGCACCGATCGGTCTCGTCCGGCTCGCGCGTCGAGGCCGCGTCGGTCCGGTGGCCGTCGCCTCGGCAATTGGCGTCTATTACCTGTTGCTCAATGCCTCCTATTTTTTTTGGGAAGGCGGGTGGTTCTATGGGCCTCGTCAGATTTCGCCGGCGCTGCCCTTTCTGGCACTCGGTCTCGCGCCGCTGTGGGATCAGGTCCAGGTGCGCCGGGCTGCGCGCGCGACGCTGGTTGCCGGGTTGATCTGGGGCGTCGCCGTGACGCTCATCGCCGTGTCCACGACCCCGCAACCGCCATCGTCGTTCAAAGCCCCGATGCGCGAGCTCTTGTGGCCGGCGTTCCGTGATGGCGATCTGTCGTTGAATCATCAAACCTTCGTGCATGGAGGCGCCGACGCCAATCGGCTCCGCGGCGGGACGATCCCGCACGCCGCCTGGAATCTTGGAGAGCTGGCCGGGCTTCACGGGCTGCCCAGCTTGCTGCCGCTTGGCGCCGCCTGGACTGCAGCGGGACTCCTGCTGCTGCTATGACCCGGCAGTCCGAACCGACCGGACCGCGACAGTTCGGCAACGCGGAAGCGAACCTCCGATTTCTCGTTGCGACGGGCGCCTTGAGACCGGGGACGGAGGTTCTGGAGATCGGCACCGGGACCGGCGGGATGCTGCGAACGTTGCTGGATCGAGGCTGCCGCGCTCGCGGTGTCGAAATCAACGCGGATCTCATCGCCGAATCACGCCGCTGGTTTGGCGAGCTTCCCATCACACCGGTCTCGGGCGTCGAGCTGCCGTTCCCGGCGGATTCCTTCGACGTCGTCACCAGTTTTGACGTCTTCGAGCACATCAGGGACAGCGACGCTCATCTGCGCGAGGTCCACCGCGTGTTGCGCGAGGGCGGGCAGTATCTGATCCAGACCCCGAACAAGTGGTCCAACGTCCTGTTCGAAACCGTGCGCTGGAGGAGCTTGCGATGGCGTGACGATCACTGCTCGCTCCACACGCCGGCGCAGTTGCGCCGCCGGCTCCTGGCCCATGGATTCGCCATGGAGCTTTTCGACGTGCCGGTCGTCAACGACTTCTTCCGTCAGAAGGTGCGTCAGCACCTCGGGCTGGCAGGCCTGATGGCGCTCGCCATGATCAATCCCGATCGTCTGCCACTGGGCTGGCGGACGAACCTGTACGTGCGGGCGACGAAGACGCGTGGTGAGATCCCGTGATCGGCCTGACAGGAACCACCGAGGTCAACGAGATCACCAAGAAGAACCGCCTTGGGGATCGGTGCGCTCGTCCTTCGACAGGCTCAGGACGACCCTGAGCTCAGTCGAAGGGGCGGTGTTGCTTGGTGGCAGATTTCAAACTGACCCGGCACCTGACGCCGCGGTGGGTGTCGCGGATCCGCTATATTGGGCGGGTTGACGATGGCCGCCGCGTTCTCGATTCGGGGCAACGCTGCCGAACCGGGGCGTTCGCGTTGGAGCTCCCGAGTCGGCGTCGCAGTCGTCGCGTCCACACTGTTGACAGCGGTTCTTGCCCTCGCCGTTCGATTCGATCCTCTTCCGCAAGGGCTGACGGCTCAATATTTTTCGAACGCGAGCTGGGAGCCGCCGGTTGTCGCCTCGGCACTCGACGTTCAGCCTTCGACAAGCCATCTGATTGAGCACTGGAGCGGATCGCCCCCTGAGACGTTCAGCACCATCTGGGCCGGGTCCGTCACTGCGGTTCGGGATGGGACCTACACCTTCGGAACGATCTCCGACGCCGGCGCTTCGGTGTTCATCGATGGGCAGCTCGTCGTCGACAACGGAGGCCGGCGCGACGGCCAACTGGCGACCGGATCGATTCGGCTGGCTTCAGGCGCCCATCCCCTCCTGATTCGCTACCTACATAGCGGCGGGTCCGTTCGCTTCGATCTGTTGTGGTCGGGCGACGGATCGTCACTGACTTCCGTGCCGGCGTGGGCCCTCCGCCCCCGGAGGCCCCGGAGCCAGGTGCGATTGGCCGTCAGCGTGCTCCTGGACCTGTCGTTCGCGTTGAGTGAATGGATTTGGGTTGCGATCCTCGTGCTCGGGACCGGAACCGCAATCGTGGCATCGGGAGCTCGATTGAGGACGTTCCTCGAACGGAGCTGCGCGTGGCGTCCCCTGCGGTGGATCCTTGCGGGCTCGCTGGTCCTCAGCCTTGCAGGAATCTGGTGGGGATTGCCAGGCAGCTGGGTCGCGATCGAGGTCACGCCGGGATACGTGCTCGATGCGTTCTCGCAACACTTCTCACACGGCTGGTTCGACGCCTATCCGCCATTTCATTTCTATCTGCTGACCGCCGTGATGAGCCCGATGCTGCTGTTGAACGCTCTGGGCCTCGTCAACCTCGAGGAACCGGGCATCTACACGCTTCTGATCATGATGACGCGCCTCGTCAGCGTCGCCGCCAGCGTGGGAACGGTGATCGCCACTTGTCTGTGCGGTACGGCGGCTTTCGGCAGACGGGCCGGGCTCTTCGCGGCGGCGATCCTGGCGCTGGCTGCGCCGTTCCTCTACTACTCGAAAACCGCGAACGTCGATGTACCGTATCTGTTCTGGTTCGCCCTGTCCCTGGTGTTCTATTTGCGCCTGCTCAGCCACTCGCGCCTTCAGGACTACGTCCTCTTCGCCGCGTCCGCCACGTTTGCCGTCTGCACCAAGGATCAGGCCTACGGTCTCTACCTGCTCGCCCCTCTCGTCATCATCGAACAGTCGTGGCGCGTCAACCGCCACGCGTCGCTCCCACACCCGTTGCGGCGAGCCGTGTTCGATCGGCGTCTTGTCGCGGCTGCGATCACGTCGGCAGTGCTGTTCGCCGCGTGCCACAACCTGATGTTCAATTCAGGCGGTTTCCTCGATCACGTACGTTTCATCGCCGGTCCCGGCAGCGCCACCTATCGTGTCTTCGAGCCAACACTCTCCGGCCACCTCGAATTGCTTCGCTTGACGATCCACCTCATTGGAAATTCCATGGGCTGGCCGCTGTTTCTTGTCAGCGTGATCGGGCTGGTCATCGCCGCCGCGACACCATCGCTGCGGCGCATGGCGATCTGGGTGGTGATTCCGGTGGTGTCGTACTACTTCGGTTTCATCAACGTCATTCTGTACAACTACGATCGGTTCGTCCTGCCGATGTGCCTCGTGCTGGCGCTATTCGGCGGGCTCGCCGTTGACGTCTTCCTGAGTTCCCGCACCCGCGGCCGGGCCTGGCGCTTCGCCGGCGTCGCCGGTCTCTTCATGTACTCGCTGCTCTACGCCGGCACCGTCGACGTCTTGATGATCGGCGACTCACGATATGCGGTCGAGCGGTGGATGACCACGCACATCAGCCGCGACGAGCTCGTGGGCGCCAGCGGCTTGCAGGAGTACCTTCCAAGGCTCAGCGCGTTCAGGTGGGAAGACATCAGTAACATTGCCGAACTTCAGCAGGAGCGACCGGCCTACGTGGTGCTGAATGCCGATTATGCCCGCGCGGTACCGCCGGAGACGGGATGGGGAATCCTGATCGCCGGGTTGCACGACGGTACGCTTGGATATCGACTGGTGGGTCGCTTCCGGCGGGAGTCGCCGTGGCCCTGGCTGCCGGGCGCGCACCCGGATCTTGTCGGCGCACGACAGGAAACCGTGGTCTTCAGCACGCTGCGCAACATCAACCCGACGATCGAGATTTTCCGGCGCGACACCTCGGCAGCCAGGGTTATCGCCGCTTCACTGCGATGACGGAAGTGCCGTCTGCGGCGGCGGGCGCGAGACCCGTGCTGTCGGTGGTGATTCCCACTTTCAACGAAGCCCGGCGTATCGAGCAGACGCTTCGGAGCGGAGACGAATATCTTCGCGGGCTCGGCATTCCGTACGAAGTCATCGTAGTGGACAACGACAGCACCGACGGCACGGCCGCGCTCGTCACCGACCTCATCGACCGGGTGCTGTCTTCCACCAGGCTTGTCGTCCAGGGCTCTCGCGGAAAGGGCTCAGCGATCAAAGCCGGCGTCCTGCAGACTCGCGGCGACTTCGTGCTGTTCCTGGATGCCGACAACGCGACACCTGTGTCGGAGCTGGAACGTTTCTGGCCACTCTGGAAAGACGGCGTTCAAGTGGTGATCGGCTCCCGCTACGTGCCTCCGGTCCTGGTGGCGGCCCCTCAAACTCCGATTCGTATCGCGCTTTCGCGGATCGGGAACGCCGTCATCCGATTGTTGCTGTTGCCTGGTGTGCACGACACGCAGCTCGGATTCAAGGGCTTCACCGGTGAAGTCGCTCGCGATCTCTTCGAGCGCATCACCACTGGCGGATGGGCATTCGACGTCGAGCTGCTGGTGATGGCTCGCCGCGCGGGTTACACGATCCGCGAGGTGGCCGTGCTGTGGCGCGAACCGGGAGGCAGTCATCTGCGGTCGTCCGACTATCTGACAACCCTCGTCGATGTGCTGAAGATCCGCTGGCGAGCCTGGCGGGGGCACTACGATAGCGACGTCAGAACGTGACGCCGATTTCCCGCGCCCTTACCGTTGTCGACCCGGAAACGTCTGAAAAAGCTGCGCCATCAAACGAATATTTGAAATCAACTGGCTGGTTGCACAATTTTCTAACGACTTATTTATTTCGTTCCATACGATAATCCCGCTTGAAGCCGTTACCCAAGGCTGTGCTTGCGGAAAGCCAAATGCCAACGATGACGGCGATTGCCGTCTTCTGCACAACGAACGTTCTCCTCGGTTGGTTCGCTGGTTACCACTCCATCCGTTCGTATCTCACCTTCTGGCTGCTGTCGGCCTTCGCTCTCATCACGGCCCGAAATATCGTCGTGCGGATGTGGCCGCGAGAAAGCTCCGGGGACACCGTCCTGCGGATCGCGATCGCTTCGCTGGCGATCGTCGTCTTTTGCGGTCTCCTGCTGGGCGGCTTCGGTCAGATTACGGTCGCCGGTTATCTCGTCGCGCAGACGACGCTGCTCGTCGGATCGATGCTGCTCCCGCCTCATCAAGCGGCGAGTGTGTCAGCAGAGCAGCCGCCCGTCGGCAGCCCGGCTGGTCACACCCTCGTCGCGGGCCTTGGGGGCGCGCTCCTGGCGTTCGCGGTGGCGTTCGCGGCAACGCACGCCCCGTTGACGCTCTACGACAGCCTCAGTTATCACCTGTTCTTCCCTGCGCGGTGGCTGCAGGACCACGCGCTCTCCATCATCCCGACGCCCTTCAGCGATCCGGCGCAGGCCTATGCGCCCGCCAACGGCGAGTTGTTCTTTCTGTGGCTGATGGTTCCCTTTCACGGCGACCTGCTGGCGCGCATAGGCCAGTTGCCCTTCGCGCTCCTGGCGGCGACGACCTTGTATCTCCTCGCGAGGCGGCTTGGCGCGACGCGGGAAGCCGCGGTCTATCCTCCGGCGTTCCTCCTGCTCTCGCGACCGATTCTCGAACAGGCGATTGGCGCCAACGTCGATCTGATCTGCGCTGCCCTCTTCACGACGTCACTCTATCTGGGCATCGTGGCCGTCGATCGCAACCAACGGAGGGACTGGATCTTCTGGGGCGTGAGCCTGGGACTCTATTGGGGCACCAAGTACGTGGCACTCGCCTATACGCCGATCTTCCTGCTGCTCGCGGTCGCGAAACGGCCGCGGTGGCGGGCGCTCTGGGCGCTGCCCGGTATCCTCGCGTTTGCAGCCCCCTGGTACGCACGGAACTGGCTGGTCGCTGGCAGCCCGATTTACCCCGCCAGCCTGGGGTTTGCCGGCGTCACGCTCGCCCGCGGCGCGTTCGATCGTCAGGCGATGCTGAACACGGTATTCCACACGAACGACATCCGCCTGTTCCCCGTGATCGCCGCGCACGCGCTGGGACCGACCCTCTTCCTGCTGTGGCTGCCGATCGCCATTGTCGGCGGAATCGCCATGTGGCGACGCGGCTGGTGGCCGGCCGGTTTCGTCGCGCTCGTGCCGCTTCTGATGGTGCCGCTCTACTGGTTCGGTTTTCCCGTCAACGTCGACTCGCGATTCCTGATGCCGGCGGTTCTTCCGGCCCTTCTTCCCTTCGCCTTTGTGTTTCGCCGGCAGCAAAGCTGGAACACCGTCCTCCACGCCGGCTTGATCGCCGGCATGGTGTGGATTGTCGTCGGCCGTCAGGTGGATATCCCCGCTCGAGTGCCCTGGTTCATGCAGGGTTGGCTGAGCCTGAGTGGTCTTGTGCAGGCGCCCTTCGTCTCCTTTTTCGTGGCGCTCGCCGTGGCGATCGCAGCCGCCTGGCGGTACGGTCCGAGCCGATCCCGCTGGGCAATGCCCTTCGCGGCCTGTCTGATCGCGGTGCCGGCGACGGTGATGGCCGTCGGCAGCGAGCGCTGGTGTCTCCCTGAGCGATGCGAGTATCTCGACACAACGTCGCCTTACATTCGCTTGAACCTGATCTATGGCTGGCGATGGCTTGACGCTCACGTCGCGGGCTCGACGATCGCATACACCGGAATCAACCTGCCGTACCCGCTGACCGGCCCACAGCTGACCAATCGCGTGGTCTACGTGAACATCGACGGCCGGCCACGCTGGAGACTCCACGACTACGATCGGGCGTACCGCGCCGGCCGTTTCTCTCCGGCGCCGCCGCTGCTTGCCGTCAGCTCGGGCGAACTAATGCCGATCGCCAGGCGCCCGGGTCCGCGCGACGACGCGCTTCGTCCGCGCTACGAGCGCATGCAAGGCATTCGGGGTGCGTGGACCGATAACCTGCGACAGCTCGACGTCGGTTTCCTCTTCGTCGCGGCGCTCTCGGCCTACGAGGTCGACTACGTCTGGCACGACGAGCGCGGCTTTCCAATCGAAGAAGCCTGGGCCAGTGGTGAACCCCAGTCGTTCCGGCTGGTGTACGACAACCCCATGGTGCGGATTTACGCGATCGATCTCGGTGGGAAGGCCGGCGCATGATGGCCCGATCGCTCTCCATCATCATCCCGGCCTACAACGAAGCCGACAACATCATCGGCACGCTCGCGAACGTCACCTCGGCGCTCTCCACGCTGTCGATCGCTCACGAGATTCTCGTGGTCGATGACGGCAGTACCGACGGGACGGGCGGGCTCGTCACCGGCGCAAGCAATCGTTTTCCCGAAGTGCGCCTGCTCGTGAACGAGCGGAACATGGGTTTCGGGTGGACGTATCGCCGCGGCGTCGAGGCCGCGGCGCGCGACTACATCGTGATGGTTCATGGCGACAACGCGTGGGGGGCCGGCACGCTGCGCGACCTCTTCAGCCGCGTCGGCGACGCAGAGGTGGTCGTCGGATACACGCGGGACATGTGGAAGTCGCGACACTGGACGCGGGCCGCTCTCTCGAAAGCGTTCACGCTCGTCGTGAACGTCATTACCGGGCGCCGCCTCAAGTACTACAACGGATTGCAAATCCACCTCGCGTCCGTTCTCAAAGGCCTGACCATCGAGTCGACCGGGTTTGGATTCCAGGCGGAGGTCCTCGCGAAAAGCCTTCGGCTGACGCGGACACTCGTCGAAGTGCCGATGGATCTGAACGAGCGCGCCCGCGGCGAAAGCAAAGCCTTCCGGCTGAAGAACGTCGTCGATGTCGTGCGAACCCTGACGCTGCTCTGCCGCCTGGAGCGGGGACTGGCTGCGAAATGAGCGGGACCGCGAGCTTTTCCCGGCGCTACCTGGACGAGACCGCAACGATCGTTGCGGCGCTCGACCCTTCGGCACTCGAGGGACTCGCGGTGACCCTTGCGGGCGTGCGCGCCCGCGGCGGGCGGCTGTTCTTTCTCGGCGTCGGCGGCGGCGCCGCGTACGCGTCGCACGCGGTCAACGATTTTCGCAAGCTCGCCGGCTTCGAGGCCTACGCCCCGACCGACAACGTTTCGGAGTTGACGGCCCGAATCAACGATGAGGGCTGGGAGGGTGTGTTTGCCGCCTGGCTCGCCGGCAGCCGGCTGCGGCCAGACGATGCGGTGTTCGTGTTCTCGGTGGGCGGCGGCTGTCTCGAGAAGCACATCAGCCCGAACCTGGTCGCCGCGCTGCGATACGCGAAGGGGATCGGCGCGGCGATTGTCGGGGTCGTCGGGCGCGACGGCGGGTTCACCGCGGAGGTCGCCGACGCCTGCGTCGTCGTGCCGAGCGTGAATCCGGCGCGCGTAACCGCACACACGGAGGCGTTTCAGGCGGTAATCTGGCACCTTCTGGTGTCGCATCCGGCGCTTCAGGTGGCGCCGGCCAAGTGGGAATCTACGCCGTGACGAGCCTGACCGACCTCCGCGTGAAGCTCTTTGCAGACGGCGCCGATCTGGCCCAGATGGTCGCGCTTCGCGCGCATGCGTGCATCCGCGGCTTCACCACGAACCCCACGCTGATGCACAAAGCGGGGGTGCGCGATTACCGGCGGTTCGCGTGCGAGGTCCTGGCGGCTATTCCCGACCGGCCGGTCTCGTTCGAGGTGCTGGCCGACGATTTCCCGGAGATGGAGCGTCAGGCCCGGCAGATCGCAGCGTGGGGCCGGTGCGTCTACGTGAAGATTCCGGTCTCGAACACCCGCGGCGACTCCTCCTTCGAGCTCATTCGTCGTCTCTCGCACGACGGCGTGCGCGTGAACGTGACGGCGGTGTTGACGCTCGAGCAGGTCGAGAAGGCAACGGCGGCGCTGCGCGGCGGCGCGCCGTCGAATGTCTCGATGTTCGCCGGCCGCATCGCCGACACCGGACGCGACCCGGTGCCGATGGTCGCCGACGCGCTGGACATTCTGTCAGCCGAGCCGCAGGCGGAGCTGATCTGGGCGAGCCCGCGCGAGCTGCTGAACGTGTTCCAGGCCGATGCGATCGGCTGCCACATCATCACCGTGACGCCCGAGATCCTGAAGAAGCTCGATCTCGTGAACCGGGATCTCGAGGAGATCTCGCTCGATACCGTGAGGATGTTCCGCAACGACGCGTTGAACGCAGGGTTGACCTTACCTGAAGAAGGCAAGCCCGTATGATCGACGCGATCGACCGGGTGCACCAGCGCGACAAGATCGTCACTCTCGACGATTTGCCCCGGATCCGCGAGCGGTTTCGCGGCAAGAGGATCATCCACTGCCACGGCGCCTTCGATCTCGTGCACATCGGGCACCTGATTCACTTCGAGGAGGCGCGATCGCTCGGCGACCTCCTGGTCGTGACCGTGACCGGCGACCGCCACATCACCAAGAAACGCGGGGTGACCTTCGCCGAGGTGCACCGCGCGCGCCAGGTGGCCGCGCTCGACATCGTCGACTACGTGGCGATCGTGCAGGAGCCGACCGCGCTCTCGGCCATCGATGCGCTCCATCCCGACGTCTACGTCAAAGGGCCGGAGTACGCCGATCTGGTGCTCGACAAGAGCCGCAGCATCTATCACGAAATGCGCGTGCTCGAAAGCTACGGCGGGCGCATGCACTTCACGTCCGGCGAGACGTTTTCGTCGACGAAGCTGTCGCATTTCCTTCTCAGCTCGCCGGAGGCGGCGCAGTCCAATCCCCTGCTGCGCAATGAGCGCATTCTGTTCAAGGATATCTCCGCGCTCGGGTTCAAGCTCGAACAGCTCAAGCTTTTTCTAGCGAAAGCGGCGACCCTTCGCGCATGCGTCATCGGCGAAGCGATCGTCGACCAGTGGGTCGACGTCACGCTGACGAACCTGTCGACGCAGTCGCGCTGTCTTGCCGGGCTCGAGATCGCGAGCGTCCGTCAGCTC
>Ga0068858_100006596_pt1 | contig 11291 bp, 12 predicted proteins | sample KBSSwiS12_FD_66589 | JGI IMG/M metagenome (GOLD analysis project Ga0068858, IMG submission 66589) | Switchgrass rhizosphere microbial communities from Kellogg Biological Station, Michigan, USA - KBS Switchgrass S1-2 | ecosystem: Host-associated > Plants > Roots > Rhizosphere > Soil ... | reverse complement strand
GGGGAGGGCGCCGCGATCGATCTCGGAGCTGCCGAAGATCTGTTTGCGGGTGCGGGTGATGAGCCAGACGCCGGCGAAAACGAAGGCCATCTTCACGTAGAAATCCCAGTTGGTGAGTTTGGTGGCGGCATCGGCGATCAACAGCACCGTTCCGGTGACGGCGTTGACCCAGAAGCCGATCCAGATCGCTGGATAGAGGCGCTCCATGGGGCGGATGGGGATGTTGGGCCAGAAGCCCAGGACCGCCAGGCTGATCATAGCGCTGAGTCCGGCGACGATCGACATGCCGATGGTGTGCACGACCAGAAACGTGGGGAACGCCCAGATGGAACTGGATTCGCGCACCCAGATGCTGAACGGCATTTGCTCGAGCGTATTCAGAAAGTTCATGGCTAGCGTCCCTCTTTGCGTTCTTCGCGCTTCGCGCTTTTGTCGATCAGATAACCGAATACCGCGAAGATCGCGGTCACGGCTAGCACTACCAGAAGGACTTCGAGACCTAGCGGCACTTAGAACGCTCCTCCTATGAACGGCAGCATGCTGCCGAAGTAGAGCACTCCTACCCATAGCACGATGGCCGATACTGCCATGGCTTTGGCGGCGAAGGGGGCTTCCTGGCCCGCCTTCAACGCCCAGGCTTCATCGAACAGCGTGAAGTAAAACGCGTTGAGGCCGGCGAGCATCATCAGGATCAGTTTCCAGATGAAGGCGATGTTGTGCGCGTATTGCTCGGGCGAGGCTACGAAGAAGAGCATGCCCGATACGAGGTTGATGCCGAATCCTAAAATTGCCCAGGGCAAGAGCCGGTGCAAGGGCGGGAAGGCTACGTTTTTCATCACTCCCAGCATGCGCAGGTCGATTAGCAATACCACGCCGATCAGCAGCGACAGGCCGATGAAGTGGAGGGTTTCGAGGGAAGGCCAACCGTAGGGCAGGCTCAGGATGAACGCACCTACCTTGCGGGCGAAGTGGCCTTCGGGGGTGGTGGTCTCCATCGGCATTTGCATTTTCTTGCCGTCCGGCATTAATTGTTCCTGGAGCGCGCGGATTTCGGAATGGCGGATCTCACCGCCGATATTGGCGGCGCGCGCTACTAATCCGAAAGCTACCAGGGCCAGGATCAGGACCAAGCCGGTGGTCCAAGCTTCGACGTTCGAAGTGCGGCGGAGCTGCCACAGGGCCAGCCACGCAAAGGCGGCGGTGAGCAGGATCGCGCTGAAGGCCAGCAGCGCGGCACCTTCGTGAGTCTGAATCAAATTCTTAGACACTAAAGTGTCTGTACACGTGGGGGCTCGCGCGCCTCCTTCGCAAATCACTTCGGAGGCGGAGTTGCCGCTTACATAGGTGGGGATGGTGAGCATGCCGACGCCGACGAACAGCACCAGGGCGGCGCGTTTGAGTTCGGCGCTCTTCATCAAGAGGGCGACGACGAACATCGCCAGTGCGATCCCGAAACCAATGGTGGGAACGTGATTCAGAAGAAGATGCACATGCGTCATATCCATAGAGTCAACTCCTTACACACTCCCCTGGTTCGAGGAGACACTTGCGGCGCGCCTTTTCGTTTACTGCTGGACTATCTTACCGCGCGGCACAGGCGGTGGGGTTCCAGCCGGATTGGTCGTTCTGCTTCTTGAAGTGAGTGCTGGTGATGAAGGGCTGGTTGAGATACGTCGGGTCGTCTACCACTGTGGTGACTACCAGCCAGCTATCGCCATTCGGTTCATTGGTGCGATCGTAATATTCCGTGAGAACCGTCTTGTCGCTATAGGGCACGCCATTCTTGCGCAGGTAACCTGCCTTCAGTTTAGTGGTGACCACCTTCAACGAACCGCCGCGCACGGGGCCTCCGCGGCCGCCGCCGATGATATCCCAAGAGGCCTGCGACTGACCTTGCAGGTCGCCACCGGGGCTTTTCGGGTCCTTGAAATAAAACATGCGGGTCTGCGTACCGGCGTCGGTTTCCACTTTCATGGTTTCGTCGTCGGCCCAGGAGATGCGAACTCGTCCGGGAACGCGCATGACGGCTGCGGCGCCATAGGATTTGCATTGGTTGCCGGCGGCTTCATCCTTGGCGGGATCCCAGGTATCGGCCATTTTGCGGCCATCGGCATTGAGAGGAACGCTGGCGTAATCGCCTTTGGCGGGCGTGACCATGCGGTAGCGCCAGTCTTCGGTGACCACGGCGACCCACTGTCCGGTGAGATCGACGGGCGCGGCTGCCTTGGCATTCGCAGGGGCGGCAGGAGCACCGCGCCCCGCTTGGGCGTTCAAACCTACCGGTGCGAGCGAAAGCGCGACCGCCACCATCAAAAACGGCGCAGCGCGCCTCACTTGCAGGGTCTTCATGGATTCCTCTTCCTATGATCAGCGGCACACACGGGGCGCCGCAGACATCACGAGATCACCCGGCTTTAGGGGCCGGGTGACCGTCACTATCCTAACTGAACCAACCGCTGGCGGGCGGAGTTTAGTCGAACGTGCCGCCCCACTTCCAGCCATCTGACGGACGGGTGATGTTCACCATACGCAGACGGTGGTCTTCGGGGTTGCGGCCGGGGTTGCCAACGATGACTACGTGATCGCCCGGCTTCAGGGTCTCACGGGTGACGCCCTGACGGCCCAACTGGCCGCCTGCGCCCCATTCAACCGCCCAGCGCTGCATCGTGCCCTTTTCGTCCGGTGCTTCCACATGGACGAAGGAGTGCGGGTTGCGATACAGGAACTGAACCAGGTTGCCTTCAATCTTCTGGGTCTTGTCCTCGAAATAGGTCGCGGCGAAGGAGTGGTGGGCGTAGGCCCGGCCACTGGAAATTACCATCGCGCCAGCCACCAAGGCCAATGCAAACAGTGTGCGCTTCATTTAACGTATTCTCCTGAGACGAATCTAACTTCTGACCGCCAGCCGTTGAAATTTAGCATACGCCCGTGAGGGACGTCAAGGCCAAACGGCTTAGCCACAAAAAGGTTAACATGTGAACTATCCAAACGAACCCTAGAGCTGGTCAAGATGCAGTCAGTGACCGGTCAGTGACGGGGTTACGGCGGCACTTACCTTTTTGTTTTCAGCAGGCTTGGGGGCTTCTTTTCCCAGGAACTTGTAGAAGTCCGCCATGCTGACCAGGCGGCCGTGAATGGGGGCGATTTTCGACACGTCCAGCTTCAGGCGCTGGATATTGTCGTAGAGGTTCAGGGACGATGCCGGGGGGGTGATGGGCGGGGCTGCGTCGGCGGGGGGCGGGGTGTATTCGTCGGCTTCGACCAGGATCTTGCCGGCCGGGATGTAGGCGATTAGCATTCCTTCATTGTGGTTGTCGTCCTTCATCGCGTAGATCTCGATTTTCTGGGCGCCGTCAGTGAGGACGTAGCGGTCCATCACGGGGAGGATGACGGGGACTTTGGGGGTCTTGGCCAGGCGATCGGGGGCGATGGTGGGCTTCATCTTGAACATCTGGTCGTAGAAGGCCTTGTTCATGGGGTGCGTAACGATGGTGGCGCCTTCAGCGACGTAGGTGCGAAGGCCGCCGGAGTGATCGAAGTGCTGGTGGGTGTTGATCAGGTACTTCACGGGCTTGTTGATGACCAGACGCTTGGCTTCGGCGAGGACGGCTTCAGAGCGCTCTTCACTCAAGGGGGCTTCGATGATCGCCATGTAATCCTTGAACTCGACTACCAGGCTGTGATGAGTGCCGCCGGTGAGATACCAGACGCCGTCGGACAGCAACTGGACCGACACATCGTTGCGCGGGGCTTCGGCGGTCTTGACGCCATCGGGTACGGGCAACGGCGCGGGGGCGTTGGGCTTCACTTCCTTGACCATGAGATCAAAGGTGGGGTACGGGCCTTGGGTTTGCGTGATGCGGGTGGGGAACTTCACGCCGCCGTAATCTTTGTAATCGGAGTAGGTGGTGGAGATCAGCATGTCGCCCAATACCGGATTGGCGAACTTGGCTTCCACCTTGGTGATCATGTTCTTGTCGTCGACGTAGGCTTCCATAGGATATTTGCCGAAGCCTACGGAGATGACGGTCACGGTTTTGCCGGCTTCGGTTTTCTTGGAAACTTTGGCTTCGCATTCCCAGTTGATGGCACAGCCGTTGCCTAGTTTGGCGGCTTTGATGAAACCATGGGGCGTCATCCAGATTTGCAGCCTGCGTTCTTCCAGGGTGGCGCCGAACTGAGCTACTTGATTGGGTCCGGCCACGTTCCAGGCGTAGTTGGCGGCGACGTTGAGATTCTGTTTTTGTTCGCCTAGGATGGGCGCGCCGCCGCCGCGAACTGCGTTGTTGCCTTGGATGCGGGTGAGCTCTTCTTTCGAAGAGGCGTCTGTGTAATTAATGGTGCGGGTGTAGGACGTGACATCGAAGCGGGGCCAGGGGGCGGTGGGATTCACGCCTTGTCCCAGGTTGGCGTTGGAGCCGACGCCGGAGTACTGAATGGACTTCAGATCGGTGGCGCCCATTGCTTTTTCGACGGCGGCTATGACGGACTTCGCGTCGCTTTTCGCTTCGGGTTTAGCGTCTTGAGCGGGCAGCAAGCAGGCGGTTAGAAAACAACTTATGATGACGCTTAAAAACAACTTCTTAGACATGATATTCTCCATCGTTCTCCCCAAGTTTACACACCCGTGGCCCCTGCCGGACGTGCGGAGACTTTCGCCGAAAATCATACGTTAGCGGGTGGGGTAGAGTCAAGGCCAAATGGCTAGCGGACGATGGATGAAACCTGGTTCACTAGATTCGTTCAACGGGCTTCCATTCAACCTTGTCGGTGATTTGGGCAAAGGCGAGAGCGCAGACTTTTACGGCAATAAGGCGTTTGGACTTTGCCACGTACAACTGTTCGTGCGCCTTGGAATTTTCAACGCGGCTATGCGCCCATCCATCAGCCTGCCAAGCCTCAAGGTGAAGATCGCCGACGTGCGCATGCTCGTGCCGGTCATTCATGGCGCAAAAGTTTCGCGTACTACATGGCCACGGCTAGTGCGAGTCGTGGGTGTGCGAATCCTCTGTATGTGACGCGGCGGCTTTGGCGGAGGCGCCGATTTTCACGGAGTGGGCTAGCATGTCCTTGTTGCCTTCGGGGATGTCGACTACTACGCGGGCTCCGGGGATGAGGTCTTGGCGCTGGGCTTTCTGGTCGTTTTTGGTGAGCTCGGTTTTGTCGTCGAGCTTTACGTCGACGTTGCCTTTGGCGGTTTTCACGGTTAACACGTTTTGCGAGACTTGCACTACGGTTCCCATTACGTGGTCGAAGCCGCCGTGGGCGAGGGCGGGGATCGCGGCCAGACACAGCCAGGCGATTTTAGTGATGGTGGTGTTCATGGACATCTGCTTCTCCTTCTCCTTGTAAAAATTTCTTTTCTTCCTCTTCTTCTTTGAGGTCGTCGGGGCCTTTGGGGTTTAGCTTTTGCATCTCCTGCTTTTCTTCGAGAGTGAGCTGCGGGAGGTGGCGGATGAAGTGTACCAGTTTCCAGGAATCCTCGGCGTCGTGAGAGGAGCCGCTGCTCCAGGCGGGCATGGCGGTGAGGCGGATGCCGTTTTGGATTACATAAAAGAGTTCGCCGTCTGTGAGACGCTGCGTCGCGGGCAGGCGCATGTCAGGGGCGGGGGGCGAGGTGTGTTTGCCGAGGAGGGTCTCGCCGCTGCCATCGTTGGCGTGGCACGTGGCGCAGTGATCGGCCCAGTGGGCGCGGGCTTCGGCTAGGACTTCGGGAGTGTTTTGCAGGGGATTCGCGCGGGTGCGGGCATCGGAGGGGAGTGCGGCGGAGCGGGCGCGGCGGGCGATCCAACGCTCTAGGGCGCCGGGCGGTTGGCTGGCGCTGAAGCCGCGGGCGTCGCGGAGGATGATGGCGCCGGCTGCTACGGCTAGCAGGCAGGCAAAGATTGCGCCGGAGATGAACCAAGCTAGGCGGTTCATAGACCAACGAGGGACAGTACACTCAGTCCCCAGCACCCATCGGGCTGCCTACGCCGCTGCGGTGGGGACTGAGTGTACTGTCCCTCGTTGGTCTCGTTGGTAACGGGTTGTTTCATGGGCGCGTCTTTCATGGTAGTAGCATCCGCACGTTATTGTCGCGGGGGGTGCGGAACGGCTAAAGTGGGGAGCAGTTCAACATGATGCAAGCGGTGATTCCCGCACTGGCGCTCCTGCTGGCGGCGGACATTGGAAGCGCTCCGAACGGGCTGGAGCTGGGCTATCTGCAAATGTACGATTTGCAGTTCGCAGCGGCGCATAAGACTTTTGCGGATTACGCACAGGTGTACCCCGACGATCCACTGGCCCCGGTTTCGGACGCTGCGGCGTACTTGTTCGCCGAGTTTGACCGGCTCAAGATTTTGCAGTCGGAATTCTTTGTGCATGACGAGAACTTCCGCGGCCAGCACCAGAAACTGGTTGCGGATCCGGCGGTGCGCAAGGCTTTCAATGAGGATCTGGCGAAAGCCGATAAACTTGCGACAGGCGCTCTGCGCGCGATGCCGCGCGACAGTAACGCGCTGTTCGCGTCGGTCATGGTTCTAGGTCTGCGCGCCGATTTCGACGGCTTGATCGACAAACGCGATCTGAGTGCGCTGGCATCGGTGAAAACCGGACGCGCGATTGCGGAGCGACTGCTGACGATCGATCCTACGTACTACGATGCACACCTGGCGGTGGGCGTCGAGAATTACATGCTGAGTTTGAAGGCTGCGCCGGTGCGGTGGTTTTTACAATTGGCTGGGGCGCAGACGGATCGGCAGGTGGGCGTTGAACGGCTCACGCTCACGGCGGAGAAGGGGCACTACCTGAAACCTTACGCGCGGCTGCTGCTGGCGGTGGATGCGCTGCGGCGGAAGGACACTTCGAAGGCGCGTGAAATACTCACGGGGCTGACGCAGCAGTTTCCGCATAACCGGTTGTATGTGGAAGAGCTGGCGCGGCTGCAGTAAGGGCGTTTACGCGTGACTCTTGCAGTTCGGCCTGGAGGCCGAACGCGGACCGGACGTCCGCCCCACGATATAATTCGGGGGAGGTCAGGCCCCATGAAATCAGACAATCGTTCTTATTCGCGACGTAGAGTGGTGGGGGGAGCGCTGCTTGCTCCGGCGGTATTTGCGCAGAAGGCTGCGGAGGCGGAGACATCCGGCAAGGTTTGGTCGAACGAATATTGGGCGCATAAGGGCGACGTCAAGCTTTACATGTTCCGCAAGCGGGCCGCGGCTCCTCAGGCGGGGGAGAAGGCGCTGCCGGTGCTGTTTTTGATTCACGGGTCGTCGAACTCGGGAAGGTCGTCGTTCGATTTGGCTACGCCTGGGAAGGGCGAGTACTCCGTGATGAACATTTTCGCGGGGCTCGGTTATGACGTTTGGACGATGGATCACGAGAACTATGGACGGTCGTCGCAGACGCAGAGTAATTCGGACATTGCTAGCGGGGCGCAGGATATCAAGGCTGGCGTGGATGTGATCAGCAAGGAGACGGGGGTTCAGAAAGTCAATTTAATGGGCGAGTCTTCGGGGGCGATTCGCGTGGGGGTTTACGCGATGCTGGAGCCGGAGCGGGTGGATCGCGTGGTGTTGGGGGCGTTCACTTACAAAGGGGACAATTCGCCTACCTTGACGGAGCGGGCTAAGGGGCTGGAGTTTTACAAAACCCATAACAGGCGGCTGCGCGACCGGGCTATGATCCGCAGTATTTTTACGCGGGATAAACCGGGGACTACGGATCCGGCGATTGCGGAGTTTTTGGCGGATGAGGAGTTGAAGTTTGGGGATCAGGTGCCTACGGGGACTTATCTGGATATGACTTCGAAGCTGCCGCTGGTGGATCCTAAGAAAGTACTCGCGCCGGTGTTGCTGGTGCGCGGGGAGTATGACGGGATCGCCACGATGAACGATTTGTCGGACTTCTTTTTACAGTTACCGAATGGGGACCGGCAGTTTGTGATTTTGCCGGGGATGGCGCATTCGGTGGTGCAGGGGACGAACCGGCAGGTGTTCTGGCACGCTATGCATTCGTTTTTGTCGATGCCGAAAACGAGTTTGGGCTAGAGCGGGAGTGCCGGACCGGAGGTCCGGCGCGGACGGGACGTCCGCCCCACATGCTAGTTTTTGGCGATCGCGCGGTCTACTGAAGCTGCGCCGCCGCCTCTCGCCATCAATGCGATGCACATCGCGATTACTAGGGTGTGGAACTCGAAGCCTTCGCCTTTTTGGCGGCCGGTCCAGTTCATGAAGAAGCCGTTTTGCCAGTTCAGCACGTAAACGGCTACGACCATGTTGACGGCAAGGCCGAAGGCGGCTATGCGGGTGAGGGCTCCTAGGATGAGTCCGATGCCGCCTAGGAATTCGGCCATGATCGCCAGGAAGGCGAACACGGCGGGGATGTGGCCGCGTTCGAATCCGGCCATTTGGGCGGAGAAGCCGGGGCCGCCGAACCAACCGAGCGTTTTCTGCAGGCCGTGCGGCAGGATCATGATGCCGGCGGCTAGGCGGAGGATGGTCAGGGTCCAGTCATTGGGGGTCGCGAGCCATTTGCGCATAGGCTCCACTATGCCATAGACGCTAGGCGGGCATGGAGACGGGGACGACGTCGGTGTTGTGGGCGGCGGTGACTAGCCACCGGCGGTCTCCTTCGGTAAGGACGAGCGTCATCACGCCGTGGCGGACGACCCCGGGTCCCATCCGGGGAGGCCTTGGGCTCCGGTCATTTCCCAATTCACGTGGGCTAGAGCGATGGTGGGGCTGAGAAAGCGGACGGTGTGGCTTTCGGCGCGCAGGGTGGTGTTGCGGAACATGGTGCGATGCAAGTGCGTGCATTTCTTCAATTTCCTGGCGTCCGTGTTTGTGCATGCCGACTACGTTGACGAAGTCAGCGGCGGGGTGGAAGAGGGCGGCGTGGCTGGCCATGTCGTGGCGGTTGTGGGCGCGATGGTTAGTGTGCTTGACATATTGTCAAGTTCGATTCTATTCTGGCGTTGACACGTTGTCAAGTATAAAATTGACCCGTGGTCGTCCGCTCCTTGCAGTCGCGGTTCTGTGCGGAGGTGATGAGATGCACGCCAGCACGGGCGGTTATGGCGGAACGTCAATGAGCGGCCGCTACGGCGCCGGGTTTGGGTTTGGCTTTCTTTAGCATCATTACTACGGGGATGCAGAGCAGGCAGACTACGGAAATATAGCGGAGGTCGTCTACGTACGAGTAGATGACGGATTGCTGGTTCAGACTGCGGTCGATTAGGGCGTAGGCGCGGCCGGTGGCGATTTGGGGGTCGGTGTAGGGCTGCACGGCGCCTTTATAGAAATTCAGCGCGGAGTCGAAGGGTGCACTGTTGGTGATGTAGCGGCTCAGTTCGGCGCGGTGGATTTGCTGGCGGCGGGAGATCAGGGTGTTCACTACAGAGATGCCTACGCTGCCGCCGACGTTGCGCAGGAGATTGAACAGGCCGCTGGCGTTGCCGATCATTTCGTTGCGCAGCGTCGCCATGGCGGTGGTGGCTAGCGGGACGAAGACCATACCGGAGCAGGCGCCGCTAAGGATGATGGGAGTGAGGAGCGACCATTGGGAGATGTTGAGGGTTAGCTGGCTCATCCAGATGGCGGAGCCAGCGAAGCCTAGGAACCCTATCGTGATCAACCAGCGGGTGTCGATGCGGCTGGTTAGGAACGCGATTACGGGCATGATGCAGACGGCACCGATACCGCGGGGGCTCACTGCTAGTCCGGCGGAGCGGGCTGAGTAACCCATTACGGTTTGATAGAAGAGCGGGAGGATAGCGACGAGTCCGTAGATCACGCCGCCGAAGAGGGTCATCACCAGGCAGCCTAGGGCGAAGTTGCGGTCCTTGAAGACGCGCAGGTTGGTGATGGGGTGCGGGTCGCGCCATTGCTGGATTAGGAACGTTACGAAGGCGACGGCGGCTAGTGCTACGGTCCAGCGAATCCAGGGGGCGCTGAACCAGTCGTCTTCCTGACCTTTGTCGAGGACGATTTGGAGGGCTCCCAGCCAGACTACTAGCAGGCCGAGGCCGATGCCGTCGAAGCGGCCGGGTTTCGCGGAGGATATGTAGGGCGGGTCTTCGACGAAGCGCGAGACCATGAAGACGGCCAGGACTCCGATGGGGATGTTGATGTAGAAGGCCCAGCGCCAGGAGTATTGATCGGTGAGATAGCCGCCAAGTGTGGGGCCGAGTACGGGCGCTACTACTACGCCGAGTGCGAAGATCGCCATGGCGGCACCGCGTTTGGCGGGCGGGAAACTCTCCAGCAAGATGGCTTGGGAGAGGGGCTGGAGTGCGCCGCCTCCGGCTCCTTGGATGGCGCGGGCGGCGAGGATCAGGCCCAGGCTGGTGGCGGCTCCGCAAAAGAACGAGGAGATGGTGAAGACTACGATGCAAAAGAGCAGGAAGCGGCGGCGTCCGAAGCGTAGCGCTAGCCATCCGCTAGCCGGCAGAACGATGGCGTTTGCTACCAGATAGCTGGTGAGAACCCAGGTGGCTTCGTCAATCGATGCCGAGAGGTTTCCGGCGATGTTGGGTAGCGCTACGGATGCGATGGAGGTGTCGAGCACTTCCATGAACGTCGGCACGATTACGGCTAGCGCGATGAGCCAGGGGTTTGCTTTGGGTCGCCACTGTTGGTCCGGCATGAACTGACATTTTTATTATGACGCGGTGTTCGTGGGAAACTACAGTTTCATGATCCGCATTGCTAATGCGCAGGGGTTCTGGGGGGATTCGCTGGAGGCTCCGCTGGAGCAGCTGCGCGGCGGGCCTATCGATTATCTGACGCTGGATTACCTGGCGGAAGTCACGATGTCGATTCTGCAGAAGCAATTTGCGCGCGATCCGCAGGCGGGGTATGCGCGGGATTTTCCACAGATGATCGAGCGGGGAGCTAAGGAGATTGTCGAGCGCGGCGTCAAGGTTGTTGCTAATGCAGGCGGGGTGAATCCGGAGACTTGCGGGGAGGCAGTGGCTGCGGCGTTGGGGCGCGCGGGGTATAAGGGGCGGTTGAAGATTGGGGTCGTGACTGGGGATAACATTCTCGGGCGGCTGGATGATTTGATGGCGCGGGGGATTGAGCTGCGCAACATGGATACGGGGGCGGCGCTCGAGTCGATACGGGCGCGGGTGCGCAGCGCTAACGTTTATCTGGGCGCGTTTCCGATTGCGGAGGCGCTCGACGCGGGGGCGCAGATTGTGGTGACGGGAAGGTGCTCAGATGTGGCGCTGTCGCTGGGTCCGACGATTCACGAGTTTGGATGGAAGCGGGAGGATTGGGATCTGCTGGCGGCGGGCGTGGTGGGCGGGC
>Ga0068858_100006595_pt1 | contig 11292 bp, 10 predicted proteins | sample KBSSwiS12_FD_66589 | JGI IMG/M metagenome (GOLD analysis project Ga0068858, IMG submission 66589) | Switchgrass rhizosphere microbial communities from Kellogg Biological Station, Michigan, USA - KBS Switchgrass S1-2 | ecosystem: Host-associated > Plants > Roots > Rhizosphere > Soil ... | reverse complement strand
CGTCCAGGTGGACTACGTGGAGACGCTGGAAGGGTCCGGATTCAAGTTCAACAACCCGAATGTGAAATCCACCTGCGGCTGCGGCAGTTCATTCAGCGCGTAGGCGGAATCTCGACAAACGAGCACCAAGTTCAAAGAGCGCCCTCAAAATTTTTGCGTGCCGCGGCATTCGTCCGCAAATGGAAAAAGGGCGCAGCTTGCGCTGCGCCCTGAAAAGAATTCGTCGGAAGGAGGATGGAAGTTAGCTCTTCTTGCGCCGACGGGAGATGAGGCTCAAGCCCAGAAGGCCAGCACCCATCATCGAAAGAGTCATCGGTTCCGGAACCGGGGAGCTAAGGATTTGCGCGAATTCACTCACTCCATTGATGTCTTTAAAGATCCAATCCACACCAGTGTTGCTGGCCAGGAAAGGAATGAATACTGACGCGCCGCCCGGTACGCCAACTCCTCCGGAGCCTAGAAGCGTACCAAAACAAGTTCCCACGGAGTTTTGCTGCATTGAGCAAGCATTTTCGCTGACGGAACCGTTGGGTCCGACTTGGAGCGTCATGCCCGAAACGGACGGGCTAAACGAGTACCTGAGTTCGACGTCCTGCCCGGCCCCTTGCGAAAGGTTAAACTGGAGACCGATGCCACTTGCCGTCGGCGCCACGCTCATGTTGAATGCACTATTCGAATATCCTGCGCCGATGTCCAGGATAAAATTGCCAAATGTTTCCGTGCCATTAATCGAGCACGTATAAGACGACGTTAATTCTTGGCCGGTTGACACAGGGCCGGTAAACAGAGTTGTCGCTATGCAAGCGGGCGCAGCCAGTGCTATCGAACTGGTGAGGCCCGCAGCCGCCAATCCGAACACAATATAGCCTAACGTCTTTTTCATATCTTTTTCTTTATCCTCCGACTAAGTCTTTTTTCTTCGCAGTCCTTTTCAATGCAACTGCGGCAAACGCTTATCTCTTACCTAGGCAGTATAGGGTCTTCGCTAAATAGCTGTCAATGCATTACCCTAGGCTAACTATTAGTACTCCAGTAAGCCTCAATCCGTTAGCGCAATATTTTGTTATCAATACATGTCTCTCAGGCAAGCTGAACCTAGTACTTTTCCCGTTTAGACGCCATGTCTTGAACAGGCCGTATAGAATGGTATCCGGGGCCTTAAGGAAGCTACGCCGATACGAATGCTCGACGACCTATTGACGGAGCGATCCTACGAAGCCTCCCGCAATCTGGATTCGCTGCCCATCGCACAGATTCTAGGCATCTTAAACGCTGCCGACGGCGAGGTGCCGGCTGCGGTGGGGCGGGAAATTCCTCGGATCGAAGCTGCGGTGGCGGCCATTGCTGGCGCCCTCGAACGGGGTGGTCATTTACTATATGTCGGCGCGGGGACTAGCGGGCGGTTGGGGGTGTTGGACGCCTCCGAGTGCCCCCCTACTTTCAACGTACCTCCTGATCTGGTGCGGGGCATTATCGCGGGGGGCGAAGCCGCAATACGGCGGTCGGTGGAAGCGAGTGAAGACGACCCGGAGGCGGGGGCGCGCGACTTGGTGGCGGCGGGGTTCGGCGCGGGCGACGTTGTAGTCGGGATCGCGGCCAGTGGGCGCACGCCCTACGTGCTGGGTGCGGTGGCCAAAGCCAAGAGCCTGGGCGGCATCACGTGCGGCATCAGTTGTACTCCGGATTCGGAGTTGTCGCGCGCCGTCGATTTCCCCATAGAACCCAAGCCGGGGCCGGAAGTGCTGGCGGGTTCGACACGCTTACGGGCAGGCACGGCGACTAAGCTGGTCCTCAATATGATCAGCACGGCAGTGATGATCCGGCTGGGACACGTCTACGGCAACCAGATGGTGAACGTGCAACCCACCAATCACAAACTGAGGGAACGCGCGCGGCGGATTATCCGGCAGACCACGGGCGCGTCGAGTGAGCGGGCGGCGGAACTGCTGGCGGAGAGCGGAAACAGCGTGCGCGCGGCGATCATCATGGAGAAGGTCAAAGTTTCGCGCACGGAAGCGGAGCGGTTGCTGGCCCAAGCGGGTGGGCGGATTCGGGAGGCATTGGCTTCATTTGGACAAGTTTGAGATTCAGGGCGGAATTCCGCTGGCAGGCGAGATCGCCATCAGCGGCGCGAAAAATTCGGCGCTGCCGGCCTTGGCCGCGTGCCTGCTCACGGCGGAGACGGTGGTGCTGGACCGCATTCCTCCGGTGCGCGACATCCACACCATGGAGAAATTGCTGGCGCATGCGGGGGCACGCGTCGCCGTGGAAGGTGAGCGGGTAACGGTGACGGCGGGCGCGATTGAGAATCCGGAAGCGCCTTACGATCTGGTGAAGACCATGCGGGCGTCGAGTCTGGTGCTGGGGCCATTGGTGGCGCGTTGCGGGCGGGCTCGGGTATCGGTGCCGGGAGGCTGCGCGATCGGCACGCGGCCCATTAACCTGCATGTCGCGGGACTCGAGCAACTGGGCGCCACGACTCGTCAGGAGCACGGCTACATCGAAGCCGAGGCGCCGCATGGCCTGGAAGGCGCGGAAGTGCGTTTCGAGCGCATCACGGTGACGGGAACGGAAGACCTGCTGATGGCGGCCGTGCTGGCGCGCGGCGAGACTGTCATTCACAACGCGGCGCGCGAACCGGAGGTGGTGGATCTGGCGGCGCTGCTGACGAAGATGGGCGCGCAGATCGAGGGTGCGGGGACTTCGCTGATCCGCGTCAAGGGAGTCGCGAAATTGCATGGGGCGCGTCACACGATCATTGCCGATCGCATCGAGACCGGGACTTTTCTAATCGCGGGAGCGATGACTCGCGGAGATCTGCTGGTGAGCGGCTGCGAGCCGGAGCACCTACGGGCATTCATCGCGAAATTGATAAGTGCGGGAGCCGAGGTGAGCGAGCCGTCGCCGGGGACGCTGCGTGTGCGACGGAACGGGAAACTCAAGAGCGTGGACGTCGCCACCGAGGAACATCCCGGGTTCGCCACCGATCTGCAAGCCCAATTTATGGCGCTGATGACGCAGGCCGAGGGGATCTCGATCATCACCGAAACTATCTTTGAGAACCGCTTCATGCATGCGCTGGAGCTGGCGCGCATGGGAGCGAACATCCGCTTGGACGGCCGGCAGGCGATGGTCGCGGGGGGCATGCCGCTCTCCGGCGCGCAAGTGATCGCCAGCGATCTACGCGCCAGTGCGTCCCTGGTACTGGCTGGCTTGGCCGCGCAGGGAGAAACCGTGATCGACCGCGTTTACCACATCGACCGCGGCTATGACAGAATCGAAGCCAAACTGGCGGCCGTGGGCGCGCGGATACGTCGGGTACCCTAAAAGCATGAAACACAACCCTGGTTTCTTAGCCTTGGTCAACGACGCGAAGGCGCGCGTGCAAGAAATCGATATCACGGAATATCAGAAGCTGCCGCGCGAAGGACATCTGCTAATCGATGTGCGCGAAGACCACGAATGGGCCGCGGGGCATGCGGCGGGGGCCATTCATCTGAGCAAAGGAATCATTGAACGCGATATCGAAACGCGGGTGCCTGATACATCCACCAAGATGGTGCTGTATTGCGGAGGCGGCTACCGCTCCGCGCTGGTGGCCGATGCACTGCGGCAGATGGGTTATCGCGATGTGATTTCGCTCGACGGCGGGTGGCGGGCGTGGAACGCGGCCGGGCTGCCGGTCACTAAAGACTAGAACGTTACAGAAAGAGTCCGCTCCTTTTAGTCGCGGTTCGGTGCCAGCCGTTGAATCTACAGAAGCGCGAGCGACAGTGTGCGAATCCGAGACACGGATAAACTAGGTCTTGGCGTTGATCATCATTACTTCGGCGGCTGTGCGCGCAGCGGCATGGTTTATGCCTTGATTTAGAAGAGCAGGACTAAAACAGGTCGCGCCCGTCGCCGAATACCTGAGTCAGGAACACGATCACCGTCAAGCCCATGGCGAGCGAGGTCATGACGCCGATGAACTTGGTGAAGCCTTTGCCCATGAACTCGAAGCGCAGAATCAGGGCGAAGGCAATGCCGGAGTAGAGCAAATACGGCGACAGCACGCGGTCGGAGAGCACATGCACGGCCAGGGCGGCGCTGAAATACAGCAGCGGAAGGTTGCTGTCATAGCGTCCGCGCATGAGCAGGATGATCGCGATGATGGCCAGGCTGACCACCAGCAGGATGGTCATGTTCATCGGAGTTGCGTCAAAGTACATAGAGATTGATTCGCGCCTGGTGGCGAAACCCGTCCTTCTAGAACGTATAAGCGATGGCAATCATGGGCACGATGTTCTGCAAAATGCCGGACACGTGCGAGCCCACGTTGGGAGTGATGATTTCCTTGGGGAAGGGCGTGATGTAATCGTGCACTTCCAGGCGCACCTGTAGGGAAGGCGTGGCCTGCCACTTAATGCCGGCGCCGAGGCTGAGCAGCGCCTTTAATTCATTGCCCTTGGTGAGTAGGGCGAACTGGCTCAAAGGCTGCGCCTGCAGTTCCGTCCCGGTTCCACGGTAATCCTTGATGCCCGCGCCGGCGGCGAGGAACGGCCGCACTTTGGAGCCACGCGGAGTGGCGTGCCACAGGATGTCGTAGTGTATGGCATGGCTCTCACCGCTAAACGAGGTTGACGCCGCGCCGCTCTTCAGCTGCAGATCGCCGCGCTGATAGTCGTAGCGAATTTCACCGCCCCACTTATTGCCCAGGTTTTCGCCCAGCCACACGCCGCTGGCGATATTGGTTTCGATTCCGGCACTGGCTTTCGCGGAGCCGTTGCTGATGTCGCGCGACAGGTAGAAGCTGCCGCCCACACCGCCGCCGAATTCCCATTTCTGCGCCCTTGCGGACGGCACCATGGCCAGCAGGCCCAATCCGCAAACTCCCAACATTCGATACAGTCTCATAGCACTCTCCCCTGTTTATTCCGGTTCTTTCCCATGCGGGCGGCGATTCCTGGGCGATTTGGTTTCGCTGTTACCAGGTACGCCATGTGTTTAATGCACTACGCGGACGTTCACCGTCTGTGACTGTCCGTTTTGCGTGATGATTAATGGCACGCTCAATCCCTGCGGCGTGTAGCTTGGAACGTTCACTTGAATTTCATACACGCCAATTTGTCCGGGCGCCAATCCCGCGAAGGTCACGGGAAGGGCCACGCCGTTGAGAGTCACCTTGGGCTGCACCACTGCCACCGCCGGAGGATTCGAAGGGGACACGGCGCCGGCGGCTACCACAGGCGAAGTGAGCCCCAGCCCGGCCGCGAAAATAGTCAACGAATCGCCTTGATGGATGGGATTCGACGGGGTCACCAGCAAGCCGTTGGAGGCGCGGGTGATGGAAGGCAGATTGGTCGAGACTCCGTCCGTTCCATTCAGAAACACGGCGGGCGCGGTGGAACCGACGGTGAAGCTAAAATCCGGGCTCACATTCTGCGGTGTGCGGATGCTGATGGTGGACGCGCCGCTGGTGGCGTCATCTAATTGCGCGTTGATGAGCGAAGGAGAAACCAGCAGCAGCGAAATCGGCGACCCGTTCACGAGTACGCAACTGTTGCCCAAAACGGTGGGCAAGGGCACCCCGCTGGAGGCGATGGGGGACTGGCTGAGATTGCTGCCAAAAACGGAAATCAGGCCGCCGGACGCGACGCCGGAGGCTCCGTCGGCCGCGCTGGCGACTCTGCTGATGATCGGCTGGGGCAGCGGAGCGTCGTAGTTGGAGGCCAGCAAAGTGAGGCCGGAAACCGACAGGCTGACGTAGCTATTGTGGAACGGCAGCGTCGCCAGACCACGGATGAACTTGCCCATCACGCCACTCGGATTGGGCAGCAGAGGCGCTTCGACAAGAGGAGTGGGCAGCACCGCCGCACCATTCGACCAATCGACGCGTGCGCCGTATCCAGGGCTGACCGAGTCGACCGCGCCGGTGTGCACGCCCGCCCCGGAGAAAGTAAAGCCGGAGGACGCGCCGCGCGAGGAGTCTACATCAAACAGCGGAACCAGCGATCCGTCGAGCATATGTGAGTCGACGATAAAAAGACCGGTCCATGCGCCGTAGGCGCCGGCTAAGGACGTGTAATCCTGCCGCGAGACCGTGAAATCGCCCACAGCGGCGTCATAGAGGAAGGTAAATCCATCGGGCGTGGCCACCATGACCTGCGCTCCACTGGGAGAGGCAGTGGCCACCGCCAGGGTACTAAACTGGTTCTTCCAGACTCCGACAGCATCCGGCTGGGTAGCGCTCAAGGTGACCGGGTCAATCAAAAGGATGTGTCCCAGGCCTTTGTAATCGCGGGACGTGGCAATGATACGGTTATTCGCCACCGCCAGGGAGCGCACAACATTACCGTTGCCGGCTTCGATCGAAACATCAGGGAGACGGCTAAAGTCGTCGAGATTGTAGATGGCTAGGGTCTGCGCCGCGTCGTGTCCAATGTACAGGAACTGATTGTCGAAGCTCATCGCCAAAGTTGTGGGTACGTTGTCGGTGCGCAGGGTCTTGAGCAGAGCGTTGTTAGAGCCGTCGAAGACCAGCAGAGTGTTGTTGTCCTGGCGCAGCACGTAGTAACGGTCGCGCACCGGATCCGCCAGAATATCGACCAGCGTGCCGGGGACTTCGAGAATGGTTCCGCGCTGATTGGGCGCGGCATGATTAAACAGAACTTTGACCGGGTCGATCACGTTCTCGGCCTCGCTCGAGGTGAGTCCGAGGTCCACCGCTTGCGTTCCGCTGAGTCCGGAGAACGCCGTGGGGTCTACGGTGACAGTGACCGTCGCGGGCGTTCTCCCGCTCGCGGGCGAAACCGTAACCGCGGGGTTCGCCGGTTTGAAGCTGAAGGCAGTGTGGATCAACCCGCCCGGGTCCGAGACCGTGAAGGTGCGTGAAATTTTGCCGCTGTCGCAGAAGTTCCCCTGGAGCAGCACGCTCGGCACCGAGGCCGCCACGCGAGGATAGGAACTTAGATAACCGACGGGCAGAACCAGAACGCCCGAGTCCGAGACGGAATACATGATTTTCGAATCCGAACTGAAGGCACTCTTGCCGGTGGTATTTTCGGGTAGTTTCAGACGCTGAAGGACCGTGAGATTGTCCCCCGCCAGGATCTGCAATACCGGAGGGTCCTTCTCCACTGCCGGGATGTGGGCGTAGATCCAACCGCGGGAATCGTCAAACAGGGTGGTGCCGACGCTGAATTGATTGCTCGACTGGGGAACGGAATTGGTGATCCCCAGGGTGCGGTCGAGCATGATCCAACCCACCATCACCTTGGAGCCATCCTGATTCAAGCTGACGACGCGCGGCCCCAGCTTTCCGTTGCTGATCACGATGCCGCCGGAGTTTACGGTCTGCGACGGCACATCGTAGCGAAAGGTGATGGCGTCGCCGGAACCGCCCACGCCGAAAATGGTGTTGCCATCGCCGGAACGGGAGACGGACGCGGTGGTGATGTCCAGCGGAAACGTCCCATCCGCCGCCGGAATGGTGTTGGCGGTGAAGTCGGCGATGGTTTCGAGCAGGTTCGCTGTGTTCGATACCGGGTTGTAGAGCAAAAATTGTTTGGTGGTAACCACCAGCGCCTGATTGTCGGCGCCGAACATCACGGCCAAGGGTGGGTCGGGCAGCGCCAGCTTCTGCTGCGTGTTGTTCAGCAGATTGATCAGAGTCAAGTGATTATTGGTAGCCGTTCCCGTGGCCGGATTGTCGTAATGCGACAGCAGCAGCCACAGGCGGTCAGGGGACAGCGACATGGAGCCCGGGTTGGGGTCGACCGGGATGGGCGCGAGCAATTTGAAAGTAACCAGGCTCATGCGCTCGACGCGGCTGGCGGTGAAGTCGGCGATATATAACACGCCGCGCGGTTCGTCGAGGGCTAGATCGGTGGCCTCTCCGCCAATGGGAACCCGTATTCCGAAGGTGGGCGTCTGCGCCAGGCAGGCGAGCCCCGCCATGATCCCGAGGGTAAGCAAGGAAAACTTACGCGACATGCAAGACTCCAAATCTCAAGACTCCAGTTTTTAGGGCTGCGGCTTTCAAGACTCCAGCTACCATGACTTCAGCTACCTCTCCAGCGACGAATCGCCCGCTTCGCAGCGGGATGTTTATGCAATCTTGAAAGACATCTTTTCGCGGAAGGCGCGCGAGCTTTGGCTCTAGCGCGAGCGCCTTCCCCAAAAGGAGCTTTCGTGTTATTCGGCGTTCTTTTTGCGGCGCAGCACGATGATCCCTAGAAACAGGACCGCTAGCACGGCACAAACGATTCGAACAGTGGAAGAATCCATCGTATTTCTCCTTTCCTGATATCAGTGAATTCGGCTCTTCTAGGACTAAGCTTTAGCCGGGTCCTAGATGTTCTGCATCATCGGCACTAACTCGCGAATGATCTTCATGGCCACCGGCCCCACCGTCACTACGAACAGCGAGGGGAGGATACAAAAGAAGATCGGAAAAATCAGTTTTACGCCCAGCTTGGCGGCTTTTTCTTCAGCCACTTGGCGCGCCTGGACGCGCATGAAATCGGAGTGCGCGCGCAAGCTCTGCGCAACGCCGGTGCCGAAGCGGTCGGCCTGAATCAGCACCGCCACCAGTTTCTTGAGGTCGTCGACCCCGGTGCGCTCGGCCAGGTTGCGTAAAGCCTCGACGCGGCGTTTGCCGGCCTTGAGTTCCAGGTTGACCAGGCCAAATTCTTCACTGATCTCGGGATGGGCATGCTCCAGTTCCTTGGACACCTGAAGGATGGCCTGATCGAGACCCAAGCCGGACTCAACGCAAACCACGAGCAGATCGAGGGCGTTGGGCAAGCCGCGGGCAATCTCTTTCTGGCGCCCGGTAGCCTTGCGCCGCACATATTCGTTGGGGCCGAAGAAGCCCATGGCGGTCGCGAGCAAGACCACCACGAATTTGTTGCTGGGATCGGTGTCCGAACCCACTACCGCGGCCAGGGCAATCAGCGGGAAGGCCACACCACACACGGCTTTAGCGCCGTACAAGACTTTGAGCGCGCTCTCATTGCGCATACCGGCGCGAATGAGACGGCGCTGCATGACCGTCACGTCCTTGGGAGACTGCGGCACCATGTTGCCCAGCCGCTTGATCAAGTCGTGAAAGGCCAGGCTGGGATGCGCCGGCATCTCGTCGCTCGATTGCGCGCCGCCGACCACACGATCCATGGCCTCTTTCGGACGCACATAGATCTTCATGCCATACATGGCGCCGGCTACGGCGATTCCGAAAAAAATCAACAAGGGGAGTAATAGGGACATAGGCTAAACCTCGATTTTCACGATCTTCTGCATGATGCCGTAACCGATCAACTGCAGCACCACAGCCGAGCCCAGCATGATCTGGCCCACGTCATCGGTGAAAAAGAACTTGACGTATTCCGGATTGGTGTAGAACATCAGTATGGCCACCGCCACCGGAATCAGACTGAGAGCGGTAGCGGTCATCTTTCCGTGGGCGCTGACCGCGCGAATTCTGCCGCGCAGCTTGAAGCGCTCGCGAATGACATAGGCCAGCTTGTCCAGAATTTCCGCCAGGTTGCCGCCGGTGCGTTTCTGCAGGAGCACGGCCGAGACGAAGAAGTGCACGTCGAGCGACGGCACGCGCTTGGCCAGTTTCTGCAGGGCCACTTCGATGGGCAAACCCAGGTTGTGTTCTTCGAAGGTGCGCCGGAACTCGCTGGAAATCGGCTCCGGGAACTCGCGGTGAATCATTTCGAGAGACACCGAAAAGGCGTGCCCCGCGCGCATGGAGCGGGAAACGAATTCCAGGGTTTCCGGAAACAGTTCCTCGAACTTTTGCAGCCGGGCCTTGCGCTTGCGGATCACATACACCCAGGGAAGCGCGCACGCCACCAGCGCCAGCACCAGCGTCACCAGCTTGGGGATGGGCAGGAATAGCCATCCGATCGCCAGGACCGATCCGAAGGTCATGATGCTCAGATTCACCACGCGCGCCGGCGGCCAGTTCAACCCGGCTTGTTCCATGAGGGTGCCGAGTTTGGGGCCCAGTTGATACTTTTCGACCACTGCCTGGGCGAACTGGTTCTTGTTGTCGGTGCGGTTGAGAATCACCTGCTTTTCAGCAGTCGCACCCTTCTTACTCTTGGCCGCTTTGGAGCGCGAGGTGCCCAGCAGGCGGGCTTTTACCCGCTCGACATCAGAAGATTTGAAATACTTAGAGACCAGGAACCAGGCCACCATCGCCACGGCCCACACCGCCAGAATAATTACTAGAAAGGAACCCACGATCAGACCTCCAACACTTCTTCGAACAGATCCTGGCGCAGGCGGATGCCGGCGCTGAGCAGCTTTTCATAGAACTTGGGACGAATCCCGGTGGCGGCGAAGCGGCCTACCACTTTGCCGTCGGGATCCATGCCGCGCTTTTCAAATACGAACAAATCCTGCAGCGTGACTACTTCACCTTCCATGCCGGTGACTTCGGTGATCGAGACCACGCGGCGCGAGCCGTCGCTCATACGCGAAGCCTGCACCAGAAGATGCACGGCGCTGGCGATCTGCTGGCGGATCGAAACCAATTGCATGTTGGAGTTGGCGAGTGAAACCATGACTTCGAGGCGCGATACTGCGTCGCGCGGGGAGTTGGCGTGGACCGTGGTCAGCGAGCCGTCGTGACCCGTGTTCATGGCCTGCAACATATCCAGAGCTTCCTCGCCGCGGACTTCGCCGACGACGATGCGGTCGGGACGCATACGCAAACTGTTGACCAGCAATTCGCGCTGCCGCACCGCGCCATTGCCTTCGAGGTTGGCGGGGCGGGTTTCCAGGCGCGCGACATGCGGCTGCTTCAACTGCAATTCGGCCGCATCCTCAATCGTGACAATGCGCTCCTTGCCATTGATGAAGCAGGATAAAGCGTTCAGAAGCGTAGTCTTACCGGAGCCGGTTCCGCCGGCGATGATGATGTTCAGGCGGGCCTTGACGGCCGCTTCGAGCAGTTCCATCATGCCCTGCGTCATGGCGTTGCGCTCGACCAGATCCGGTGGCATCAGTTTGTCGGTCGAAAAACGGCGGATCGAAAGCAGCGGGCCGTCGACGGCCAGGGGAGCGATGATGGCGTTGACGCGCGAGCCGTCGCTTAAGCGGGCGTCGACCATGGGCGTCGATTCGTCGATGCGGCGGCCCACCTGACTGACGATCTTGTCGATGATGCGCAGCAGGTGCTGGTCGTCGCGGAAGGAGACATTGGTAAGCTCCAGCAACCCGCGGCGCTCGACGTAGACCTGTTTAAAAGTGTTCACCAGAATATCGGAGATGGTGGGATCGGTCAGCAGCGGTTCG
>Ga0068858_100006590_pt1 | contig 11297 bp, 11 predicted proteins | sample KBSSwiS12_FD_66589 | JGI IMG/M metagenome (GOLD analysis project Ga0068858, IMG submission 66589) | Switchgrass rhizosphere microbial communities from Kellogg Biological Station, Michigan, USA - KBS Switchgrass S1-2 | ecosystem: Host-associated > Plants > Roots > Rhizosphere > Soil ... | reverse complement strand
ACCGGCTCCGCGACGTGCGAACCCGTCGCAGCGCGTGGGCTGGCGCGATCTGGATCCTCGTTGCCCACAATTGGAATGCAGAAGGTCTGGATCATCGCCGTCTTGTAGGCCGCGGAAGAACGCAAAGGCGGTGCTTTGCGAGAAGCGGAGCGAGCCGGTCGAGCACATCGTCGACCGATCGGTAGTGGTAGTCGTCAGCCTCGTTGATGCGGGTCTTAGCAATCCCAGCTTCGGCAAGCTCGGCCGAAACCGCGTTGATCGCGGCGTAAACATTCGGGGCGCTCATCAAGCGCACTCCCTGATCGTGATTGCGCCGGATTTGCTGCGCTTGGCCTCGATGCCGTGCCCGAAAGTACGCGAGACATCGTCGTCGACCATCGCCTTGATCGACGCGCACGCCGATGCATGGATCTTCGCCGCGTCCCTGTAAGTGAGCCAATCGAAGGCCGCGGATGCCCAGCTATTGTTCCCTTCGAGACAGATTTCGCGGGTGCCGATTGGTCGCGGCGCCGGCGGAGGATCAGTCGCCACCGGCTCCTTGCCGGTGACGACGCAGTTCCAAAATTGCTCCTCGGCCTTGATTAGTTCGGACTGGTACAACCAGTCGGCGGCAACCTCGAAGACCTCGAACTTGTGGTTGCCAAACAGGACCGACAAGGTCGCCTGCTGGTGGGCCGTCACCGCCAGATTGTGCTGGATCTGAGGCATGTAGCGCTCGAGCACCTCGTCGCTTTTGGCAAAAGCACTGGTGTGCTTGGCTTCAAAGACGGTGTTGTTGCCGACCAGGCCATCGACCGTGCACCGACGCCAGCCATGGCGACTGCAGACAAATTGTTTGCCGACGTCGGTGACCGGCTTGCTGGTCAGCTTCTCAAACCATTGGCGGTTGAACGCCTCTGTCCAGCTGCCGAGCATCACCGAAAGATTGTCGGAAAGGTCCGCCGGCTCAGCCTCGCCGCGTTTTTCCAACCAGAGTTGACGAATGCGATGAGGGTCCCCAGAGAGCAGAATGTTGGCGTCGCTGCCGCCGATTTTCCCTCGACGCGCCGCCGCGTCACCGGACGACGAACGCATATCTTCTAAGGTGGGCCAATGGATTGGCGCAGGCCTTGCGTCAGCCGCGTGATTTTGAATTTCTGGAATTGTCGGAGATAATTCAGGGGGCTGTTTGCGGGAGCGCGGAACTCGGCTCCGGGTGCTAGGCAGGTTCTTCTCAGCATCCCCTGAATGGTTCAATAATCATCTCCGTCAAAAGTGATCCTCTAACGCTGGCACTCAAGGGTTAGATGGTGCTTCTGCACGCAAATTCAAGACGTTGCACCTCTGGACCGATCGCGTTCTAATGATGTCAGCTGTCCGCCGGTGGCGGTGCCGGGCTCATCCAACCCTATGCTAGACCGTCGGCCGGGTACTGGCCGAGCAACACCTCCAATGCCTCGACGGCAGCTTGGCCGGCTTCGATTCCGTCGAAACCCCACAGGCGGCCCATTCGGTCCCACGCGTCCGCACTGGTCAGAAGCTCGGCGACCGCCGCTCGGTGGCGAAGCTGACGCTCATCCAAACCGGGCAGCTGTTCTTGGACGCATTTCAGAAACCCTTGTCGACAACGTTCAAGAGAACTCGCCGGAAGCGTGCGCCTGCGCCGGCTGTCGAGATAGGCGCGGAGCAGCTCCTGCTCGTCGTCGTACCGTGGAAATGACGTCAACGGTGCGTCGATGACCTCGTTTGCATTGCGGGGTATCGCGGTCGATCCAATTCGCTTCTGAAGCCGTTCCCATACAGCCAGAATTAAAGTGCCGCGGTTCTTGAAGTGGCGGTAGACCGTGCGCTCGCTGATGCCGGCTCGCTTAGCGACGCTCGCCATCGTGACCACATCCTCACCGTCCTCGCAGATGAGTTCGGCAGCCGAATCGAGAATGCGACGTCTGGTATGCTGCTTATGGTCATCCCGCAGAGATGTCAGGGTCTCTGCCATCCTGTCTGTCATACAACCTGACATCCGGCTGGACAACGCCCCCAGGTTCGAAAAGGACTGCGAACAGAAATCCGCGCTCGATCAGTGCTTTGCTTGCATTCCGGATCGCGCTACAAAGCTGCCTGTAGACGAGAGCTGGCTCGGCTTGGATTTCCATGTGACTCATCAGTAGTCAGTCACAGTCCCCGCCTAACGAATTGGAATCTATAGCGACGAAGCTGCTTGGAGTTCGAAACCTGCCTTTGAATCGGAACGAAATTCATACGAATTAGAGATCTTTGACACCAAACCCGCCGAAGCCCGTCCTTGCATCCATCAAAATTAAGGTTCTCCCTATCGATCCATGTCCCGGTCACGGTGAAGTCGTCGCGCATCGCGATGAGGTCCGCCCGCCCAGCCAAATTGATCCTGAGCGCGATTGAGCGATTGGCTGGGGCGGCAGGATTCGAACCTGCGAATGCCGGTACCAAAAACCGGTGCCTTACCACTTGGCGACGCCCCAGCAGGCGCATCCGCGATGTGCGGGAGAGCGCGCGTTTATAGACCAGGCGGTCCGGAAGTGAAGCCGCCCAACAGCCTTTCGCCGATTGGTCGAAGCCCTATTCCGCCGCGCCCCGGCGCCGTCTAGCCTCCCTTCGGATTCTTTCCGTTCGAGGGGGCTTTCTCGATGAAACACATTGGCTTGTTACTGGGCGCGACCATTCTCGCCGCAAGCGTCGCGATGGGTCAGGGGACCCACAGGCCGGTCCTTCCGCCCTACGGGTTCGACGCCACTGCGGTCGACACGTCGACCCGTCCGGGCGACGACTTCTTCCAATATGCGAACGGCGCCTATCTGGCGCGCAGCCAAATCCCGGCCGACCGCCCCATCGTTTCTCGCCGGCTGGAGATGACTGACCGCACTGATCAGCAGCTGAAGAGTCTGCTCGAGGAGGCGGCAAACGGTGTCGGCGAGCAGCCGACTGACCTCAAGGGCAAGGTGGGAGCCTTCTACGCGTCCTTCATGGACGAAGCGACGATCGAGCGTCTCGGCGCTGGCGCCATCGCCCCCGAGCTTACTGCGATCCGCAGCGCGCCGGACCTCGCAGCCGTTGCGCACCTGATGGGCGAGAGCGCAACCGGCCTTTATGCCTCGCCGTTCGGCGCAAGCATCGACGTCGATCTGAAGGCCCCGAGGGTCTATGCGATCTCGCTCAGCCAAGGCGGGCTCGGGCTGCCGGACCGCGATTATTACCTGAAGGACAACTTCGCTTCCGAGCGCGAGGCCTACCGCGCTTATGCGCAGCAATTGCTGACGCTGATCGGCTGGCCGGACCCCGCCGGCACCTCGCAGAAGGTGATGGGCTTCGAAACCGCCCTGGCCGAGGCGAGCTGGACCAAGGTCCAGCAGCGTGATCCCGACACCCAGTACAACCCGGCCTCCAAGGCCGGCCTGCAATCGCTAGCCCCGCAATTCCCATGGCAGGCCTATCTAGAAGGCTCGGGAATCGCCGATCGCGACCGGTTCATCGTCACCACCAACACCGCCTTCCCCAAGCTGGCCGCGGTGATCGCCTCAGCGCCGCTCGATACGCTCAAGGCCTGGATGGCGTTTAGAGTGGCCGACAATGCCGCGCCCTATCTCTCGCGGCCGTTCAGCGATGCCCATTTCGCCTTCCGTCAGCAGAAACTGCTCGGCACCAAGCAGCAGCCGCCACGCTGGAAGCGGGGCAAGCTCGCGGTCGGCGGCGACGATTGTGGCGCCAACCCGGGCAGCTGCTTCGGCACGCTCAACTGGGCCGTCGGCCAGCTCTATTCGGAGCGCTACTTCCCCGCCGCGACGAAGGCCGCGATCACCAGCCTCGTCGGCGACGTCAAGGGAGCCTTCCGGCGCCGACTCGCCACGCTCGACTGGATGAGCCCGGCGACCCGCCGCGAGGCGCTGAAGAAGCTCGACACCTACATCATCAAGGTCGGCTATCCAGACACCTGGCGCGACTATTCGAACGTCGTCGTCCGCCGCGACGACTTGGTTGGGAATGTGCGCCGCGCCGCGGTCGCCGACTGGGATTTCTATGTCCAACGCAGCAAGGGACCGGTCGACAAGTCGGACTGGCTCATGACGCCGCAGACCAACGACGCCTACAACGGCTCGCTGCGCGACATCGTTTTCCCTGCAGGAATCCTCACCGCGCCGATGTTCGATCCCAATGCCGACCCGGCCTACAATTACGGGGCGATCGGCGGGGTCATCGGCCACGAGCTCACGCACGGCTTCGACGACCAGGGCCGCAAGATCGACGCCAAGGGCGCGTTGCGCGACTGGTGGACGGCGAAGGACGCGACCGAGTTCAAGCGCCGCGCCAAGATTCTGGGCGATCAATATGCGAAGTTCGAGCCGGTGCCAGGTGTCCACATCAATCCCGACCTGACGATGGGCGAGAATATTGCCGACCTGGGCGGGCTGACCATGGCGCTGGATGCCTATCACGCCTCGCTCAAGGGCAAGAAGGCGCCGGTCTTAGGCGGCCTCACCGGCGACCAGCGCGTGTTCCTCGGCTGGGCGCAAGTCTGGGCGGGCAAGGCGACCGACGATGCGATCCGCAACCAGACGATCAGCGATCCGCACAGCTTCCGCAAATATCGCGTCAACGGCGTGGTCCGGAACATCGACGCCTGGTACCCGGCGTTCGCGGTCAAGCCCTCGGACAAGCTGTACGTCGCGCCCGCCAAGCGCGCGCGCATCTGGTGACTGGTCGGCCCTAGGCCGGTGTCAGCTCGTTCGGGATCCGGCCGTGCACCAGGTCGTCATAGTCCTTGGCGAGCTGGCGCGTCAGGTTGTCGCCGACCTCGAAGTTCCACGGACCGGCCGACTTCACCGCCGTGATCTCGACTGCGGTTCCAGCGAGGAACATCTGCTCGAAGCTCTCGAGCTCCTCGGGCCAGATCGCGCGTTCGTGCACCTCGACCCCGCGGCGTCGCGCCAGGTCCATGACCGTCCGCCGGGTAATGCCGTCGAGGAAGCAATCCGGCGTCGGCGTATGGATTTCCCCATCGCGGACGAACAGAACATTGGCTCCGGTCGCTTCGGCGACACGGCCGCGCCAGTCGAACATCAAGGCGTCGTTGTACCCGCGCTGCTCGGCATGCTGCTTCGACAGGGTGCAGATCATGTACAGCCCGGAGGCCTTGGACTCCGTGGGCGCGGTGTAAGGCGCGGGACGCCGCCAGGGCGCGATGTCGAGGCGAATGCCGTCCTCGCTGAATCGCGGCTCATAATATTTGCCCCATTCCCAGGCCGCGATGGCGAGGTGAGGCTGGGTCTTGCCAGGCGCGACGCCCATTGATTCCGAACCGCGCCAGGCAACCGGGCGCATGTAGGCGTCGACGAAGCCGTTGGCCTTCAGCACCTCGCTGCAGGCGGCATTGATCTCGTCGACCGACCAGGGCAGCTCGAAGCCGAGCAGGCGCGCGCTCTTGTGCAGCCGCTCGGTGTGCTCCTTGAGCTTGAAAATCTCGCCGTTGTAGGCGCGCTGCCCTTCGAACACGCTGCTCGCATAGTGCAGCGCATGGGTCAGCACGTGGACGCGGGCGTCCCGCCACGGCACCATCTCGCCATCGAACCAGATCCAGCCGTCGCGGTCGTCGAACGTGCCCTGAAGCTCAGCCATGCGCTTATCCTGTTACGGAACTGCAACGCGCCTAGTGTACGGTAGGTGCCTCCGCAAGCGAACTGCTACCGCTCGCCTTGGCTTCTTCTGCAAGCTGCAGGCCGCGCGCGAATGCGGCGTTGATCGTCGCTGCGATAAGGTCGTCGAGCGCAGCCTCACCATCGAGCACCGCAAGTCCGGCCTCGGTCGTTCCCTTCGGGCTCGCAACCCGCCGAGCGATCGATTCCATGTCTTCTCCGGTGGTCGCAGCCATCCAGGCGGTACCCAGCACCGTCTCGCGCGCGACCGTGGCCGCGATGTCCTCGCTAAGTCCGCGCTTGATTCCCGCCCTGGTTAGCGCGGCGATGAAGCGCGCCACATAGGCCGGTCCCGCCCCCGCGACCGACCCCAGGGCCGCAAGCCGCGCTTCGTCGTTCATCCACATCGCGAAGCCGAGCGCGGAGAACAGGTTGCCGATCTCTTCGCGCACGCCCTCGTCCGCATCCGCGGTGAACAGCCCGGTCACGCCGCGCCGGATGGCGACCGGCAGGTTGGGCATCGCGCGAACGATCGCGCCCGCGCCGGGGAACCGCTGTCTGAGGCTTTCGGCCTCTACGCCCGCCAACATCGAGACGACGATCGTCCGGGAGCTCAGCCGCTGGCGCAGGTTTGGCGCAATCTCGTCGAGCTTTTGTGGCTTGAACGCGAGCAGCGCGAGCCTCGGTGGAGGCCCGGCGTCAGCTGCGCTGGTCACGACGCGGGCGCCATCGACCGCCTTGCCGCTCGGCCGGATGACGGTGACCGGCGCGAGGTCCAGCCCTGCGAGGCGCCAGCCGTCGAGGATCGCACCGCCCATGTTGCCGCAGCCGACGAACCAGGTCGGCGCCGGCAGCTTCAGCATGTCACTCATACTTCGCCGCCCTACGCTTCGCCGTGCGTGTCGATCAGCGCGGCGGCAATCGCTTCGCCGGGCGACTTCCCGCCCCACAGCACGAACTGGAAAACGGGGTAGAAGCGCTCGCACTCCTCAACCGCTGCTTCGGCGATGGCTTCAGCCTGCTCGAGGCTGAGACCCTCGCCTTCGCGGGCGTCGAGGATGGTCGAGTGGCGGAAGACGACAAGGCCGGAGCCTGACCACATTTCGAAATGGCCGAGCCAAAGCTGTTCGTTGATCAGGCTCAGCGCCTCGAAGATCGCGGTGCGCTTGTCCGGGCCGACCTTGATGTCGGGGAAGGCGAGGAACTGCAGCACCTGGTCTTCGGGCCGCCACACGCCGCGCAGCTCGTACTGCGCCCAACTGCCCGTCGCCGACGCAACGATCTCGCCCTCCGCCGTGCGCTCGCACGCCCAGCCGCGCGCCTCGAAATATTGCTCGAGGACCTCGATCGGCGCGCCGTCGTCCCGCTCTTCGTGAATTTCTTCCTCGCTCAGGTTCACGCTCCCGGCTTTGCCTTCGGTGCGCGCTTGGCGGTCCCGGCCGTCGGACCCGCGACCTTCGCTTCGAGCGCCGCAACCCGCGCCTTGAGGATTTCGTTCTCATCCCGGGCGGCCGCGGCCATCGCCTTGACGGCCTCGAACTCGTCGCGGCCGACGAAGTCGCTTCCGGCCATCCATTCGCGGAACTTCTCTCGCGCGCTGGCTTCGGCCTCTCGGCCCATGCCGGCGAAGGTGCCGGCTAGGCCGTTCACCATCTTGACCATGTCGTCGAACATCCGATTCTCGGACTGCATCGAACAACCTCCCTTTCGGCGCGGAAATAGGGATTTGCGGCACGATCCGCCACCCTGGGCCCCAAACCTATCCCCAAGTCGCTGAACTATCCCCAGTTTTGTAGGGATTTCAGCCGATCAGCGATTCGCCGGCGCCCGGATTCAGGCTCTCGATCGTCGAGTTGAGCGTCGCCGCGAACACCAGCCACGCAAGATAGGGCACCATCAGCAACCCGGCCGCCTTGCGCATCTTGAGGAACTGCCGCGCAGCCAGGGCCGCGACCGCGGCCATTACGAAGATCACGATCTTGGCGAGAACGATGTCGTGGCCGGCGAAAAAGATCGGCGACCAGGCGAAGTTCAGGACCAATTGGATGAAGAAGAGCGTCAGCGCCGCCTGCCGCCTAGGCGACGGCGGCTCAGCCAGAATCATTGCAAGAGCGATCCCAAGCAAGGCGTAAAGGATCGGCCAGACAACCCCGAACGCCCAGCCGGGTGGCATGAAGCTTGGCTTCTGAAGCGCATCGAACCAGGCGTTGCCATATCCGCTGTTCGACAGCCATCCGCTCGCCCCGCCAAGCAACTCGATCGCGATGACCGCAACGACGGCGATCTTCCACCATTTCTCGCGCCGTGCCTCAGTCATTCTTCACCGCTCCCAGCAGGAATTCGACATTGCCTTCGGGTCCGGTAATCGGGCTCGGAGTCACGCCAAGCACGGTCCAGCCTTGCCGTTCAACCCAGCCTTTCGCCACAATGCAGACTCGGTCGTGCACTGCGGGATCGCGGACGACGCCGCCCTTTCCCACTTCCTCGCGGCCGGCCTCGAACTGGGGCTTGATCAGCGCGACCAGTCTTGCACCGGCCTTCGCCAGCTTCAGCGGCGCTTCGAGCACCTTGGCGAGCGATATGAAGCTCGCGTCGCAGACGATGAAGTCGACCGCCTCCGGGACGATGCTGCCGTCCAGTGTCCGCGCGTTGGTCTGCTCATGAACGACGACGCGCGGGTCCTGCCGCAGCTTCCAGGCCAGCTGGTTGGTGCCGACGTCGACCGCATAGACCTTGGCCGCGCCCCGGCTCAGCAGCACGTCGGTGAAGCCGCCGGTCGAGCTTCCTACGTCGAGCACAACCGCGCCCGTCACGTCGAAGCCGAAATGGTTGAGCCCATGGTCGAGCTTGATCCCGCCGCGCGAGACCCACGGATGGTCCTTGCCGCGCACTTCCAGCGGCGCATCCTCGGCGAGCATGTCCCCGGCTTTCGACAGCTTCCGCTCGCCCGAGAAGACCGCGCCGGCCATGATCAAAGCCTGCGCCCGCGTCCGGCTGTCGGCCAGCCCCCGACTCACCAGCAGCTGGTCTGCGCGGACCTTGGCTACGCCCGCACCTCTTCGACGCCGGCGCTGTTCACGCGCAGAGCCTTCAGAACGGCCTCAACGATATGCGGCGCGTTGAGGCGCGCCTCGTCATATTGCTTCTCGGGCTTGTCGTGCTCCTGGAAGGCGTCTGGCAGCCGCATCGTGCGGATCTTGAGGCCCGCGTCCAGCAGCCCCTCGTCGCTGGCCAGCGTCAGCACATGCGCACCGAGGCCGCCGACCGATGCCTCCTCGACCGTGACGACCACCTCGTGCGTGGTCATCAGCCTGCGGATCAAATCAGCGTCGAGGGGCTTGGCGAAGCGCAGGTCGGCGACGCTGGTCGACAAGCCTTTCGCCTCCAGCTCGTCGGCGGCCTTTTCAGCCTCCTCGAGCCGCGTGCCCAGCGACAGGATCGCGACCTTCTTCCCCTCGCGAACAATGCGGCCCTTGCCGATTTCGAGCAGCTGAGGCTCTGCCGGAAGCGGCACTCCCCTGCCCTCGCCGCGCGGATAGCGCACCGCAATCGGGCCGCTGTCGTGCAGCGCCATGGTGTGCACCATGTGGCAAAGTTCGGCTTCGTCCGCCGCGGCCATCACCACGAAGTTCGGAAGGGTGCAGAGATAAGCTAGGTCGAACGAACCCGCGTGGGTCGCTCCGTCGGCGCCGACCAGCCCGGCGCGGTCCATCGCAAACCGCACCGGCAGGTTCTGGATGGCGACGTCGTGGACCACCTGGTCGTAGGCACGCTGGAGGAAGGTCGAATAAATGGTCGCGAACGGCCGGTGGCCCTGCGCCGCCAATCCCGCCGCGAAGGTCACCGCGTGTTGCTCGGCTATGCCGACATCGAAAACGCGCTCAGGGAATTGCTCGGCGACCTTGTCGAGCCCCGTGCCTGACGGCATCGCCGCGGTAATTGCCACCACCTTTTCGTCGCGGGCCATCTCGGCGGCGAGCGCCGTCGCATAGACTGCCGTGTAGCTTGGAGCGCCCGGCGCTGCCTTGGCCTGAACGCCCGACACGACGTCGAACTTGACGACGCCATGATACTTGTCCGCCGCATTCTCCGCAGGCGCGTATCCCTTGCCCTTCTTGGTCACGACATGCACCAGCATCGGCCCGATCTCGGCGTCGCGGACATTTTCGAGAACTTCGACCAAAGCGCGAACATCGTGCCCATCCACGGGCCCGACATAATAGAAGCCTAGCTCCTCGAAGAGCGTCCCGCCGGTCAGCCAGCCGCGGGTATATTCCTCCATCCGCTTGAGCCCGCTGTGGATGCCGTCCGGCATTGCCCGGGCGAGCTTCTGCGCGAGTTTGCGCGGGGTGAGATACTTGGTCGACGACACCAGCCGCGCGAGGCTGTTGCGAAGCGACCCGACCGGCGGCGCGATCGACATGTCGTTGTCGTTGAGGATGACGATCAGCCGGTTCCCCGCGGCCGCGGCATTATTCATCGCCTCATAGGCCATTCCGGCGCTGAGCGCGCCGTCGCCGATCACCGCGATCGCCTTGCCCGGAGAATCGGCCAGCTTGTTCGCGATGGCGAAACCGAGCGCCGCCGAGATCGAGGTCGAGCTGTGCGCGGCCCCGAACGGGTCATATTCGCTCTCGGCCCGGCGGGTGAAGCCGCTAAGGCCGCCGCCCTGCCGAAGCGTCCGGATGCGGTCGCGCCGGCCCGTGATGATCTTGTGCGGATAGGCCTGATGGCCGACGTCCCAGATCAGCTTGTCATCGGGCGTATCGAACACATAGTGGAGCGCAACGGTCAGCTCGACGACGCCGAGGCCGGCCCCGAGATGCCCCCCGGTCACCGACACCGCCGATATGACTTCCTGGCGCAGCTCGTCGGCCAGCTGCGGAAGCTGGTCCTTGGCGAGGCCGCGCAGGTCCTCGGGATACTGCACCGTGTCGAGCAGCGGCGTTTTCGGACGATCACTCATGCGCCGAGGGACTTACGCGGAGGAGCCGGGGAAGTCACGAAGCTGTCGCCCCGAAGTGACGATTTCAGCCATTGCTCAGATTCTGCTCAGGCCGCCTCGGGCCATTTGAGTCCGTTCTGGCCGATCAGCGCCTCGATCGCTGCGACCGCCGCCTCGAACCTCTGGTCCCAGCTTCCGCTGATCTCGACGAAATTGGTGCGAGGCAAAGCGAGCGCATCGCGCGCGATCCGGTGGAAGCGGTCTCGCTGCTCCGGCGTCCTGTAGACGCGGGTGCCGTCGTCGACGAACGGCGCGTCGGTCCCGAGCATCAGGTAGAGGTCGGCCTTGCGGTGGCACAGCAGCTGGTCGGGCATGTAGCCGATCATCATTTGGCTCCAGGCCGCGGTCATCAGCGCGTCGGTGTCGGCGATTAGCAGGCGGTTGGCCCAGGGCCGAGCGGACTCGATCATCGCCTGCTGCGCTTCACCGATCAGCATCAGGTCGGCTTCGCGGCAGTCGGTACCGTGCGTTTCGCAGTGCGCGCGGCCGTATTCGGGCACGGAGATGGTCGCATAATGGTCGGCCAGCCGCTCGCTCAGCGTCGATTTGCCGACGCTCTCGATCCCGTGCAGGCAGACGGTCAGCCCGTAGTGGCTGCGGACCGGCGCCGGCAGATATTCCCAGTAGCGCCACGGGTCGGCGCGGATCGC
>Ga0068858_100006586_pt1 | contig 11299 bp, 11 predicted proteins | sample KBSSwiS12_FD_66589 | JGI IMG/M metagenome (GOLD analysis project Ga0068858, IMG submission 66589) | Switchgrass rhizosphere microbial communities from Kellogg Biological Station, Michigan, USA - KBS Switchgrass S1-2 | ecosystem: Host-associated > Plants > Roots > Rhizosphere > Soil ... | reverse complement strand
ACGCGCGAGGGTTGAAGCTTTTCGGCAAAAGCAACCTCGTCGATCTTGTCGACTTGATGGCTGGGTACTCCGGGACCGCCGCAAGACTGACCGCGTTCAATCAGCAGATGCCGCCGGGTTGGAAACAGTTCCTCCCGCTGCCTTTTACGCCTGCCGATGATATTCACGCGGATTCCAGAAGTCGCCTTCCCCTGATCAGGAGTCAAAACCAGCCGGCAAGCCCGAATCTCTACAGCCGGCAGCTTGCGCCCGAGGGCACCGGGCCGGGGCACATCGGTCGTCATGGTGGAGACCTGCGATTGCTGGAAGGACGCGTCGGGCCGCGTCTGATGGCGTTGGCGATCCTCGTGACGGCGCGCGAGCACGACGCGCAGTACGAGTGGACCGTCAACGAGCTCGTCGCACAAAAGGCTGGCCTCGAACCATCGATCGTTGACATCGTCCGCGATCGCAAGTCTCTGACGGGATTGGGAGAGAAAGAGAGCGCCTTGCTCGGATTCGGGCGCGAACTTTTCGGCAAGCACAATGTCAGCGCAGAGACCTATGCGCGTGCCTTGAAACTATTCGGGGAGAGAGACCTCGTCGATCTGGTGAGCTTGATGGCACAGCACTCCTCGGACGGAGTGTTGGCCATCGCGTTCGATCAGCACCTGCCGGCCGGCCAGAAGCCTCTGTTACCGATACCTTGAACAGGCTTCCTTCGTCGTCGTCTAATTCACGCCTGCACGTTCGATCCCGCCGCCCGTGTCGCCTCCCGTGGCGATGTCCATCGTCCTCGGATCTTTGCCCTTGCCCTGTTTGAACAGTCTCTCCGCCGCGCGCGTGTTGGCGAGCATGCCGACCATGCCGTAATTGCCCTCGTGGCACGTCGACTCGTACACCTGGTTGGCCTTGTCCGGCTGCTTCTTCCAGGGAACCATGAACGTCCAGGGGCGCGTCCACGTCGTTGCATCTTCGACCGTCACCGTGTACTCCAGCCTCTGCTCGCTGACGCGCCGGAACCGTTCGACGAGGTGCAGGTTTTCGCGAGAGCCCTGGAAGTCCGTCTTGTGACTGAAATTGGTGATGTCGACCACCAGCGTCTCACCTTCCCACCGGCCACGCGCGTCGCCGTTCCAGAAGCGAATGTGAGAAGGAGCGTGTGCGCTCCCGTTCACCGGCACGACGCGCACAAAACCTTGCCCCTGTCCCGAGTCGTGATAGATGCCCACCTGTCCCGGAGACTGAACGATCTGATAGACCGCCCCGAGATTCGGAAGCGTGCCGGCCAGACAGCGCTCGGCGAGCGAGCGGTCCTCGGGTCCGTTGGCGCGATTCATTCGATCAACGTTGTAGACAGGAGGAGGCTCGGCGTGCCTTGGCGAAGGTGGCCCCGTTCTGCCGCCCGACGATCCCTGGAGAAGCGCCTGGAGGTACTCTCTGACCTCGTCCACCCTCTTTTTTGTCTGCGGAGTGAACGGGGGCACTCTCCCATCGGGCGGATCGATGATCAGCGACGTCCGGCCGTCGGACAGTTCAGTGCCCCGCTGAACGAAGAGTTGGTTGTAAGCGCCGGCAACGTCCTTTTCGGTGCCGCGAGACGATCGATCCTCGCGGCCCGGACGTTTGAGGACTTCCGCGACGACCTTGGCCGCTTCTTCGGGTGTGAGAACAGGCTTGTTGGCGAACCGGGCCGGTCGCTGCAACGGCGTCAACGTCTCGCCGCTCCAGATGCCTTGCAGATCGGGTTCGCCCCAGGGCGTTCGAAATTCCTGTCCGGAAGTGGCTGTGGCCCGGCCGGACTGCGCGAGCGGGACCGCGGCCAGCCCTCCCAGCAAAAGCGCCAGCGCGCCGATCGACGCGAAAAGGCGAGAGCCCATCACATCCTCCAACCTTCGCTTCCGGTGATCATGCGAAGGTTGCCCACCGTAGCGGCGGAGGCGCGAATGTGCGCCTCCTGTGTCGCCGCGAGCTTCGGTTGGCAAGCCTGGACCGCGTCAATAATACCTCCGGAACGCTTGACAGATCGCCCTGATTTGGGCCAGAAAACCTCCTGCTTCCGCGCCCCGGGTCGACGGCGCGGAAAATCGCATTTCCGGGAAGGGTGTACAGCGTCGGCCAGGTCCGTGATCTGGCCTGGACTCGGCCCTGCAACGCGATTTTCCGACTGTCGCTTGCGTCGCGCCGCTCCCACGGGTCGCGTGCGCAGCGGGTTTTCTGGCGACTGGCAGCCGTGATCTGAAAGTCGAACTATGGAGCTTCTCATGCGGAATCGTTTACTAGAGGCGCTGGTCGCGATCGTGACGGCCGCAGTCGTTGGCGGTCTTGCGCCGTTGATGACGCGGACCGCCGGTCAAACTGCGGGGTCCCAGGGACCGCAGGTGCCGCGCAGGGAGGACGGGAAGCCCGACTTCAGCGGCATCTGGCAGGCCAACAACGGCGCGAATTGGGACCTTCTGACTCACGCCGCGCGTCCGATCGTGGCTCAGCCAGGCGTGTACAAAGACGTGGCGGTCCTGGCCGCGCCGGTCGTTGCGCTCGGCGCGATCGGCTGGGTGCCGCCTGATGTCGGCGTGGTCGACGGCGACGAGATCCCGTACCAGCCCTGGGCGGCGAAAAGGCAGAAGGAGAACTTCGACAACTGGCTCGACCGCGATCCGGAGATCGCCTGTTATCTCCCGGGCGTTCCGCGCGCCATGTACATGCCCTACAAGTTTCAGATCATCCAGGGCACGAACAAGATCATGATGATCTTCGAGTTCGCCGGTGCCGCGCGGACGATTCATCTGGACACGGTGGATCCGTATCCCGCCGACGCCTACATGGGACATTCCGTCGCAAAGTGGGACGGCGACACCCTCGTCGTCGACGTGTCGCGCTTCACGTCGCAGACGTGGTTCGACAGGTCAGGAAATTTCCACAGCGACGCCCTCCACGTGGTCGAACGGTACAGTCCAATCAGCCGCGACGCGTTCCGCTACGAGGCCACGATCGACGACTCCAAGGTGTTTACCCGCCCCTGGAAAATCAGCATGCCCATCTCCCGTCGTCTCGAACCGAATGCGCGATTGATGGAATTCAGATGCCAGGAGATGGCGGAAGAAACCGAGCTGGGGCACCTCCGCAAGCAACAACTGGTCAGGCGGTGGACAGGCAGGACGATGAGGGTTGACATCACGCGGAGGGTCCCGCCTGGCGAGGGGGTGTACGAGCGTCACGTGGATGGCAACCCGCCGTGACGGAAATTCGAAATTTCGAATTTGAAATTTCGAATTCTTACGGCTCCGGCGCTCCGGTGCCAGACGAACCGACGAACAAAGTTCGCCCGTCGGGAAGCGTCAGACTTCTGCCGTTCGCTCTTCGCGTCCCGTCCTTGGCCCGGTAGCCTTCGACGACGATCTTGGTTCCAGTCGCGAGCGACTCCTTCGTGAAGCCCCGCCGGAAGAGCACGTTGGGTGTGCCCGCCTCGATCGCCCATCGTTCGACTTTGCCGCCGGCCGCGGGCACGTCGATGTGGATCCACGCGTGCGGGTTGACCCACTCCATCTTCACAACCGTCGCGCCGTCGAACTTCACCGGCTTGCCCGCATCGAATTCCGCCGCGAACGCGTGATGCGCCCGCGCGGGCGTGACCAACAGGGCCGGCAGTAGACCCACCGCAATCGCGAAGCCTGCGTTGACTCGCATGGCAGCACCCCAGTGTCGCAAGTGCTCCACAGTGTGACCAAAACCGGGTGGAAGTCAACGATCTTGAGTCCGCTTTGGAATTGTCGCCGGCGGCCGCCGTGGCGATGGTAAGCTGCGCCACGTTTGCCCGAAGGAGGATTTATGCGTTGGCGAGACACGAGGCTTCGAACGGTCGTCGGGTGGCTCATGGCGATGGCTGCGATGTCGGGGACGGTCGTGTGGTCCCAGGGTCGCGGCGGCGCAGGGGACGTCCAGGCGTCCAGGTTCCTCGCCCCACCGATGCAGGTGGTCGCCGTCCGGGCGGGTCGCCTCTTCGACCCGAAGTCCGGAACGTTGTCGAACAATCAGGTGATTCTGATCCGCGGCGACCGGATCGCGGACGTCGGTGCGACCGTGCAGGTGCCGCCGGACGCGCGCGTGATCGACCTCAGCGCGGCAACCGTCCTCCCCGGGATGATCGACGCACACGTCCACGTGTTCCCGCGCGATGAAAATGCGTCCAACGAGGCCCGCACGCTGGTCGGGGTGGCGAATGCACTGACCAATCTGGAGGCCGGCTTCACGACGGTCCTCGACATGGACTCGCGCGGCGGTTACGGCACGGTCGATCTCCGCAACGCGATCAACAGCGGCCTGGTTCAGGGGCCGCGCATGCAGGTGGCCGGCCCCTCGATCAACCAGCGGGCGAGCGGCCCCGTTTCAAGCTCGCCGGCACGCCTCCTGGAGGCGTTCACAGAAAACAAGAACGTCAATTCGCCGTGGCTCGGCCGCGCGGCCGTGCGCGAGGCGAAGCTGCACGGCGTCGACTGGATCAAGATCTATACGACACAGGACTTCGTGGGCGCGGAGTACAACGAATTCAAGCCCGACGGCACGCTGGTCGCGAGCCCGTCGTTGACGCTCGAGGAAGTCCAGGCGATTGTCGACGAGTCGCATCGGCTGGGACTCAAGGTCGCGTGTCACACCTACGGCGGCGAAGGCCAGCGCAGCTGCCTGACGGCCGGCGTCGATGCCCCCAATCACCTCACCGATCTCGACGACGAATCGCTGAAGATCCTGATCCAGAAAAAGCTGCCGCTGGTGCTGACGATCGACGATCTTCTGGCCCTGGATGCCGGCGATTTGAAGATCACCGGCGGCAAGAACAGCCGCTTCCGGATGGCCGAGCAGAGTTTCAAGAAGGCGCGGGCCGCCGGCGTGCCGATTATTTTCGGCAGCGGTGCCACCTCTGCGAGCGTTCCGCACGGGAAGCAGGGGAACCAGTTCGCCTATTACGTCAAGTGGGGTATGACGCCGGTGCAGGCCTTGCAGATGCCCTTTCTGACGACCGCCGCGATGCTGAACTACAACTGGGTGGACAGGATTGGCAGCGTGGAGAAAGGGAAGTTCGCCGACCTCGTCGCCGTGTCGGGCAATCCACTCCTTGACGTCACCGAAATGGAACGGGTCAGGTTCGTCATGAAGGGGGGCATGGTGGTCCGGAACGATCTCGGGCCGCGTCCGGCGAAATGAATGAGAGGTCAGCGCCTGGCCGTGGCCGGTCCCGTCGTGGTGGCCGGCACCGCCTGGGTGAGCCAGCGCGCCAGGATGGCAGCGATCTCCTGGTTGTTCTTCTCGAGCATCATCATGTGGCCGTTGCCGTGAACACCGGCATCGGCCAGCTTGATCCACGTGGAACGGACCCCCGCCTGTTCCAGATACTTCACCGTGCAGTTGTCGTACGGCGCATGATACGAAGCTTCCGCCGTCACGATCAGAATCGGGAGCGTCAGGAGATTCGGCAGTTGCCGGGCCGGCGCCTGCTGCAGCCAGCATCTGCTGAGACCTGGCGCATCGGGTTGGTCTTGTCGCACAATCGCCAAATCTCCGGCCGTCGCGGCCGGCGGCGAATACGCCAGCGGAACGGACGTGATTCCCCAGGGCCGCGTGCGACTCGCGGAGTCGCGGAACCACTCGGGCGCCGGAATGTTTTCGATGTCGAAGAACGGTGGTCCGTTCGGCTCGACTGCGACGAGCGCCTTCACCAGAGCGGGTCGCGCATCGGCGACCGGCCAGCCGAACGCCCCTGATTGTGAGTGGGTGAGAAGAATCGACGGGCCGATCGTGTCGAGCAGCGCCAGGAGGGCATCGCGGTTCAATACCTGCTGCAGGGTGAAATCCTGGATCGACGGCACCTGCGACTCATAAAACTGGTCGAAGACCGGATCGCCCGGCGCGCCTGTCCCCGGCCACTGGGTGTGAAGATGCGCCTGCGGCCAGAGACGGTAGCGCTCGGGTGCGACAAAACGTCGCTGGATGTTCTCGAGGTTGAGCGACGTCGCCGGTCCGTACACGTCGGCTTCGTACGCGGCCCTCCCACGCCCCGGCTGATCCACCACATAGACGGCATACCCTTGTCGCAAGAAGAACTGCGCCCACCCCTCTCGACCGTCCGGGGTCCCTGTAAAGTTGGTCCCGGACTGGCCTCCCCCGTGGACCATCACGATCGGCCAGCGATGTGTCTGCCGGCTCGGTATCTGAAATTCCGCGTAGAGGTGGCCGCTCCGCACCCGCCGGTTGTTGACCGTCGAATACGTGCCTCCGGCAAACAGATAACCTTGTCGCGCGATCGACAAGGGCGCCGGAGATTTCACCTGCGCCGTCACGTGCGTCACGACGCCAACCATCAGCACCAGGAGGGCAATCGCGGCAAGAGCTCTCGTGTGGTCCTTCTTCATGGCGACGCTCCAGTCGCTGTCGGCGACAGGCGACAGGTCGTCTGTCCAGACCGCGCGAGGCCTGATTCTACTGCTAGAGTGCCGGGACGCCCCGGGCCACGTCCACGACACGGGTCCACAGCAAATTGAGTATCATCTGGGCCGGCCAGTCACCGCTGGCGATCACGGAGGAGATATGAAGAAGAGATTCACGCGTGCGGCGTTCACCGTCCTGGCGGCCGTTGTCTTTGCCGTGGCGATCGCCGCGGCTGCGGCTCAGAGCGCTCCCGCCGGCCAGGCGGGCCGCGGTGCCGCCGCGCCGACGCCACCGTGCGGCCCCAATCTGCCGGCCGACGTCAAGAACGTGGCCCGGGATTCCCGCTGCTTCGAGCTGAGGACGTACACCGTGCGCGAAGGCAGCTCCATCGATCTGCTGCACTCGCGATTCCGCGAGCACACGACGGCGCTCTTCAAGAAGCACGGCATGACCATCATCGGGTACTGGCAACCGGTCGCCAAGCGCGACACGCTGATCTACGTGCTCGCTTACAAAGACGGCGCCGCGAGGGACGCCGCCTGGGCCGCGTTCGGGGCCGATCCCGAGTGGGTGAAGACGCGAACCGAAATGCAGGTCAACGTGCAGGTCGACAACGTTTTCATGAGCGCGACCGATTACTCGCCGATGAAGTAGGGGGCAGCACCATGGAGAGTCCGCTCGCCACGGCCTATCTGCGCGACGTTCTCCGGACATATCGGAGCTACAAAGCGCTTGGCGAGCGGGCGATCGCGCAGGTGCCCGGCGATGCCGGCCTGCATACCCTCCTCGATCCCGACTCCAACAGCATCGCGATCATCGTCAAACACGTGGCGGGCAACCTCCGATCGCGTTTTCGTGATTTTCTGACAACGGATGGCGAGAAGCCCGACCGCGATCGAGACGCGGAATTCGAAATGACCGGCGCGGTCTCACGTGAAGACATCCTGACGTGGTGGAACGAGGGGTGGGCAGTGGCGATGGACGCCCTCGAGGCACTGAGACCTGAGGACCTCGAGCGGACCGTCTTCATCCGCGGCGAAGCCTTTCTCGTGGCGGAAGCGTTGAACCGGTCGGTGACGCATACCGCGTATCACGTCGGTCAGATCGTGTACCTGGCGCGCCACCTCGCATGGCCCGAGTGGAAGTCGCTCAGCATTCCCAGGGGCAAGTCGGCCGACGTCAAGGGCTCATTCAAGAGTGGCGTCGGTTTTCTACGCTGACGAGAGCACGCCGAGGCGCCCGATCGCACGGAGATTCCAGTGACGGAGTATTCGAAGAAGTTTTCCGCGCTCGACACTAACGTCGTCCACGCCGGCCGCCCCGCTCCGAACGTCGAGGGCGCGGTGGTCACCCCGATCTTTCAGTCTTCGAACTATCTGATGGGGAAAGAGACGGCCTATGGCGACGTGCGCTACGTTCGACTGAGCAATTCACCCAACCATCAGGTGCTGCATGCGCGGCTGGCCGTGCTCGAGAACACCGAAGCGGCACTGGTCACGTCGAGCGGCATGTCGGCGATCACGAGCACATTGCTTGCGTTCCTCCAGGCCGGCGATCACGTCATCGCCCACAATTCGCTGTACGGCGGGATGCAGACGTGGTTCGATTACGACGCGCCGCGGCTGGGCATCGCGTCCACCCGGATCGACGCGAAGCACGAGGCTGGCTGGGACGAAAGCGTTCGCCCTGAGACGAAGGTCGTCTACGTGGAGAGCATCACGAATCCGCTCATGGAGGTGCTCGACCTCGAGGCGATCGTCCGGTTCTCGCGGCGGCACCACCTGACGAGCATCATCGACAACACGTTCACGTCACCGGTCAACTTCCGTCCGGCGGACATGGGGTTCGACATCGTGGTGCACAGCGCCACCAAATACCTGAACGGCCACAACGACATCGGCGCCGGCGCCGTGGCGGGTACAGCCGCCCATATCGAGCGCGTCATCCACGTAGTCAACCATATGGGCGGATCGCTCGATCCCCACGCCTGCTTCCTGCTCGAACGCGGGATGAAGACATTGGTCCTCCGGGTGGAGCGACAGAACGCCAGTGCGCTGCGCGTGGCCGGCGCGCTGGCAGGGCACCCGAAAGTCCGACGCGTGAACTATGCGGGGCTCGAGAGCGACCCCGGCCACGCGATCGCCAGCACGTTGTTCAAGGGGTGCGGCGGCATGCTGTCGTTCTACACGCAGACGGCGGAACAGGCGGAACGATTCCTGGAGCGCGTGAAGATTCCTCTTCACGCGGCGAGCCTCGGAGGCGCCGAATCGCTGGTCGTCCGGCCGGCGCGCAGCTCTCACCTTGGCCTGACTCCCGATCAGCGCGCCGCGATCGGCGTCACCGACGATCTCATCCGCGTCTCGGTAGGGATCGAGTCAGCCGACGAGCTCGTCGCCGATTTCCAACATGCGCTCGACGACGCGTGATCGGACGCGGAGCACAACCGCCGAGACCGCCGGGCAAGATCAAGAGCACGTTTCAAAACTATGGCTCATGGCTGAAGGCTAATGGCAAGACTTACACAACAGCGGCGAAAGCCCTGAGCCATCTGCCACCAGCCCTGATTTCGAAGCGCACTCAAAGAATTCTCGGCGAGCTCTGCGAGCTCTGCGGTCAAGATCACGTTCTTACGCTCTCAAGAGGGGCCGAGAATGCCGGCGGCGATGATCATCCGCTGGGCCTCGGACGTACCCTGGTAGATCTCGGTCGCCCGAACATCGCGGAAGAGGCGTTCGACGGTCGATCCGCGGCGATAGCCGGCGGACGCGAGGATTTGCATCGCCTTGTCGGCGGACTTGTGCGCCGCTTCAGAGGCGGCGAGCTTCGCCATCGAGGCCTCGACCATCGAGCGTCCCTGCAGATCCTTCACCGTCGCCGCTTTCAGCGTCAGCATCCGCGCGGCGTCGAGCTCGGTGGCCATATCGGCGAGCATCCACTGAATGGCCTGGTAGTTGGCGATCGGCTGACCGAACACTTCACGCCGCTTCGCGTACGCGATCGCCTCGTCCAGCGCCGCTTCGCCGATGCCGAGCGCCTGTGCCGCGATCGCGACACGGCCGCCTCTGAGGGCCCACATCGCCAGCCGGAACCCCTGGTCGACCGGCCCGAGAACCTGATCCTCGCTGACGAGCACGTCGAGCTCGAGATCCTGACAGCCCAGGCCACGGACGCCCAGCGAATCGGCGCGCGCGATCCGCGTCACCCCGGGGCTGTCCATCGGCACGAGGAACGCCGTCACCCCCTGGCCACGAAGTCCCGGCCGCGTGCACGCGAAGACGATCGCCACCGACGCGACGTCGGCGTTTGCGACCCACACCTTGCGGCCGCTGAGGCGGTAACCGGAGCCGGTGTGGACTGCTTTGGTCTGTTGATTGGCCGCATCGGTGCCGGCATCCGCTTCCGACAGGGCGAACGCGCCGATCGCGGCGCCGGTCGCCAGCGGCCTGAGCCACTGCTCTTTCTGGGGCGCGCGGCCCGCGTGCGCGACGAGCTCGGCGACGAGCGAGTTGTTGATCGACAGCGCGACGGCGACCGTCGCGCTGGCCCGCGCGATCGCCTCGATCGCGAGCGCGTAGCTGACATAGTCGCGCCCGGCACCGTCCCAGACGGCAGGAATCGTCACGCCCATCAGGCCATGAGCTGCGGCCGCGCGCATCACGTCGAGCGGGTACGCACCCGTTTCGTCAATCGCCGCCGCGCGCGGCGCGACCACCTCGCGCGCGAACTGCTCGATCGATGCCTTGAAGGCCTGCTGCTCGGGTGTCAGCTCGAGAACCATAAAACGATCAACGCTGAGACCGCAGAAATCGCAGAGGCCAGTCTACTCTGCGTGCTCCGCGAACTCTCGCGTTAAACGTCGTCCCTGGCAAGTCGCTCGAAGATCGGCCGCAGGCGCTCCGCGGTCTGTCCGAGCTCCTCGGGCAGAACGCGGACGTTCCCGACCACCGACATGAAGCTCGTGTCGCCGTTCCAGCGGGGCACGAGATGCACGTGCAGATGACCGACCACTCCTGCGCCTGCCGGACGCCCGAGATTGACCCCGATGTTCATCCCGTGGGGCGTGTAGGCTTCGGTCAGCGCCATCTCGGAATAGCGTGTCAGCTCGATGAGCGCCTGGCGCTCGTCGCGAATGGCGAGTTCCAGGCTGGGTACGTGGCGATTCGTCACGACCATCAAATGGCCGTTGTTGTAGGGATAGCGGTTCAGGATGACGAACGCGTGCGGTGCGCGAAGAACTACCAGGGCTTCGTGCTCGGGCGATGACGAGGCTGCCTCACAGAAAATGCAGCGGGGGACGCCGTCGCTTGCGCCCGTCACGTACGACAGTCTCCAGGGGGTCCACAGGCGCTCCATCTGGTCATTTGGTCATTTGGTCATCTGGTCATTTGATTGATCGATTGGACAATCCAACGACCAGAGGACCAGACGACCAGAGGACCAAATTCAAACGGCAAACGCATCGGGCGGGATCGCGGCCTCGCCGGCAGGCGAAGCCACTTCAGCCGAGGGTTCCTTGTTGATCAGCTCCTTCAGCTCTTTGCCAGGCTTGAAGTACGGCACTTTCTTCGGCGGCACATCCACCTTGTCGCCGGTCTTGGGGTTGCGTCCCTTGCGCGGCTCGCGCTTCCGCAGCCGGAAACTGCCGAAGCCGCGCAACTCGATCTTCTCGCCGCGATGCAACGCGTCGATGATGCTCTTGAACACCGTATCGACGATGACCTCGGAGTGCTTTTTCGTGAGGTCCGACACGCGCGAGACCTCTTCTACAAGCTCCGCCTTGGTCATGCTGCCGCCTGTCATTGCCCACTCCTCGCGGGGGTTAGCGGTTGGGGATTGGGGATTAGTCGTCCCCGACCCGATGGTCCCACGACGAATCCCTGACCCCGAATCCCCAAGCCCT
>Ga0068858_100006579_pt1 | contig 11303 bp, 9 predicted proteins | sample KBSSwiS12_FD_66589 | JGI IMG/M metagenome (GOLD analysis project Ga0068858, IMG submission 66589) | Switchgrass rhizosphere microbial communities from Kellogg Biological Station, Michigan, USA - KBS Switchgrass S1-2 | ecosystem: Host-associated > Plants > Roots > Rhizosphere > Soil ... | reverse complement strand
CCCGTCAACACGTCGAAGCCCGGCGAAGTCGAACACGGCGTCGGTAGGCCAGCTGAAGCCGGCTACGCGCGGGCCGGCCAACCAATTCCCCATGACCTCGAACACTCGAATCATCGGAAGTGTTGTTTGCACATGATGATTCATGGCTGCTCGCGATTCCTCGTCACCCGCGGCGAACCGCTGCAGCAACCGGTCGAACGCGGTGTCCGCAAGCAGCGTCGCACACTGATCGAAGTAAGCATACGGATGGTTGAACGGAAGGTACCGCAGAACGAAAGATCCATCCGCCTCATCCTCTCCCCAGTCTGCATAGTCTCGCTCGACGAGTTCGGTGTCCATTCCCAACCGATCGCGCCACTGCATGCTGAGCCTCTCCAGAACGGAGCGATTCGGATAGAAGTCGTGATAGCTGATGCACAGCCGCGGCGGGATGTCCACCGCAGGCCGAGCCGACCCCACGTAGAGCGAAGTGGGCCGAAGCCCGCCAGGAAAACTCGCAGCGATCGAGGCGAGATCGAGACATCCCGACATCGCCCTCCGCAGGGGCGGATTCGCCAGCGGCCCTTCGCCTGACGGGTTGGGTTCCACCTGCATGTAGATCCCGGTGGGTGCCCGGTGCATCGCACTGTTTCCCCGCCATTCCTCCAACCGGTCCAGTGGGAAGGCGGTGTTGCAGGTGATGTCGGATTCACCGCGGAGGAACCTTTCGGGCGCGCCGTCGACGTCGGTCTGCAGGCGGAACACGAGCTCTGGCCGCTCATCGGAGTCCTCTACGTGAGGGTTCGGTGTCAAATGGTAATACCCGCGGTCGGCGTCGAACTCGTCACCGATTCGGTAGGGCCCGTTGCCCAGGCCGTCGGGATGGGTGGGTGCGAATTCGACCGTTCGGAGCATGTCGGGAAAGAAACAGGCGGGGCGCCGCATGCTCAGGCACAGGCGGTCTCCGATGATCTCAGCTTTCTCGAGGTATGCGATCTGCCGAGCCCACTGCAACGATGACGCGCCGGCGATGAGCGTTTGCAGCACATGCCGCGGCTGCACCGCCGAGCCGTCGGAGAAGCGTTGACCATCTGCGACGTCGAACTCGAAATAGTCTGACCCGCGGCTCGCCGAAAGCAGGCGCAGCGCTGGACGGAACAGTGCTGAAACGACGCAACGTTCGAGGTAGTCACCGCTTGTCGGCACATTGAGCGCGGTGGGCGCCGAGTCCAACTCGATCACGACCGCGTCCCGATTGCCCATGTACTCCGTCTCCGCTGACTACTAGAGAGGAAGCCTCAGGCCTTCGATGGATCGCAATTCTGCCCGAATCTGCGCGAATGTGGATCGTGCTCTTTCCACCGCACGCTGGGCTTTGTCGAGCGACACGGCATTGTCCGAGGACAGGGCCCGCGATATTCGATCGAGGTCGACGACGTCGAAAGTGTCCAGTTCGTCCCAGATTTCGCGCTGCCACTTCGGCAGCCGAATCGTCACTCGCGAGCCCGCCGCAGAAAGGTAGATCAGATAGGTCGTGGCTCGGCATTCCAGCGAGGCCCCGTCCTTGACAGCCCCGTTGGGGAACAGACTCACCACATCCGCTTCGACATCGACCAGCACGTAGCCCAGGCCGGGAGCTCGTCGGCTCATCTGTGAGTAGACATTGTCAATCTCGAGCTCGACGTCGACGTCGATCAGGGAATCGCATGCCGATTCGTAATCGTGGAGCGCCCTCGCAAATGGCTGTCGGTCCACCGGAAGACGCGTGATCATGTGCCGGATCGCTTCCGGGAGTGCACTTTCCGCGACGCCGAGCAGCCCCTCGAAAACGTCCACATAGCGGCGATGACACACCACTTTGAGGTAGCGGAGAGTGAGGAAGAAGTGCCTACCGAAGTAGCGAACGAGACGCAGCACCTGTTGGTAGTAGTCGAACGGGCGGTTCCGATGATGCAAGAAGCCGAACCCGGACAGGATCTCAAGGTGTGCGCGAGCGAGCTCCGTTGCTTCCTCCGGCAGAAATGTACCGAGCCCCGCGTCGCCGACGAATTCCAGCGACTGCGCGTATTCAGCGGTGACCTCGGCACCAGGCAGCGGTTGCAGAATGCTGACGTCGCTGCTTCCCGCACCGTAGGAGATCGCGTCGAACACGACGTCGAGGGCGGCCTCGAGGTCGTCGGGGGTCTCCTCCGGATAGCCGATGATCGTGTTCGTCTCGAACGGAATACCCAGGCGCATACAGTTCTCGAACAGTTCGTACGATCGCTTGGTCGACGGCATTTTATGCATCGCCCTGAGTATCTTTTCTGAGCCCGCGTCGGTTCCGCAGAAAACGCTGAAGCAGCCAGCATCGCGCATCCGCTTCAGGTCGTCGAACCGAACGTTGTCCGGGCGAACCGCGCAGCCCCATTGAAAGCCGGGATTGTGCTCCGTGAAGTAAGTGATGAACTCGTCCAGATAGGCGCGTCTGTTGGCAAAGTTGTCGTGAAGGAAGTTGAATTGGGAAATGCCGTAGTTGCCGTGGAGGTACCGCAATTCGTCCAAGGCGGCCTGCGGTCTCTTCGACCGGAAGTCTCTTTCCCAGAAGGTCGAGGTCACGCAGAACTTGCACTTGTAGGTGCACCCCGAACCTAGGTACACGTCGAAGATGCGCGGCGCGGCCATCTCGAGGTATTCCGTCACGGGTACGGCGTCATACGCGGGCATCGGTAGGTCGTTGATATTCGCCAACTCTCGACGAGCAGCGAGAAGCACGCCCGACGGGTCCAGCGACCAGAAGCCAGGTATCCGCGGATGCGCGTCACCATCGGCGATGGCGTTGGCCAGATCCGTCAACGCCAGTTCACCTTCGTTCATGCAGACGTAGTCGACGGCGTCGCCGAACTCGCGGAACAAGCCGGGGAACGCCCCGAACACGCCTGGCCCGCCTATGGCGACGACGATCCCCGGATCCACGCGACGCAGATACCGTCCCATGAGAAGGCCCACCGGGAGGGTGTCGGCCAGGACGGTGATACCGATCAGTTGAGGCGCGCGGTCAAGCAAGGGTGCGCATACGTCGGCGAGCCAGGTCTCGTCGTCGAGCCGGAATCGGCCTGCCCGCGTCAGGAATTCGTAGTCGACGATCTCGACGTCGTGGCCGGCGTCCCGAAGCGGGGCCGTGACACAGAGCAATCCCAGGGGCAGGAAAAAGGGCGCGTGCGGCGATCGATTGATCGGAGGCCTGACGAGGACGACGCGACACTGACCCGCTGCTCGATCCATCCCGTTTCAGCAGCGGCGCGCGATGATGAGCCGCATCGTCGTGCCATTCACGGTCCACACTCTGAGATTGAGAGGGTCGTCCACGTCCATGCCTTCGGGCACGAATAGGACGGCTTGCGGTTCGCCTGCCGGAGGAGGTTCCGGTGGGCCTGGAGGTGGAGGTGGTGGTGGAGGTGGCCTTTCGGGCAGTCGAAAGCCGGGAATTGATGGCTGTTCGATACCTTCGGTTTCTTCGCCGTCTGGCTCTTCTGGTGGCTCGCCATTCGTCATGTCGTCCCCTCCGAGTTCTCCCCCGCGTTCGCGGTAAGGGATTTCATATGTTGAAACCCACACGGTACGCGCTAGGGGACGACTTGGATGGGCGAATTCGGCATCCGTGAGATGTCCGTTCTGCGAAGGTCGGCAGTTACGGCAGAAGGGAACGAGCCAGCACGAATTCCGGCCAACATTGATCCGCCGGAAAGCGGCCGAGGGCTTCTGCAAGTACAGAATGCGCGCGGTCGCCGCGCAGTGCTACGTCATCGATCGCGGCGCGCAGTTCGAAGAGTTTCGCACCCTGTCGGCATGCGAGATCTCTGGCGGCAGCGATATCGGCGGCTCGGGCGGCGTCATCGGCGTGGGTGCGGGCACGCAGCCTGAACAGTTCGGCGTCGTAGAAGTGCATCCCGCTGTCGTCTGCGAATCGCAGGGCGCGGTCGATGCCGACGCGGGCTCGGTTGGTCTGGCCGTCTCCGATCAGCAACCGACCCATCACGCTGTCGAAGAAGATGACGAATTCGTTCACCTCCAGCGACCGCAAAGTGTCGACCCGATCCGTCATCGTGACGATGCATTGCGCCAGGTCATTCGGTTCTGCGTTCGCATCACCGAGCTTGACCCGTGCCTCAACGACGGCCTCCCACGTAACCCCGAAGAGCCGAATTATTTTGAGGCCGTGGCGTTCACCCATCTCGGTAAGGTCGGTCGCCGCCGCGGCGGCGCGGTCGATATCACCCGCCTCGAGGCGCAGCCAGATCTCCACGAAGCGCACGAAGGCGAGGCTGAATTGCTCTTCGGGGAACTTGAACCCGTGCGTCAAGCGTTCGGCGTTCGTCACTGCGGCTTCGGCAGCGGTGAACTCGCCGCGGACGAGGTGGGCCAGAACCAGCTGGCTGTAGGCCGAGACCACGGTGAGGTTGAATCGCTCCTCGAGCCTGGGCGGACCTTCCGTGCGATGGTCGGTCGCAGCGAAACCAGCCGTGGTCTGTTCGAGTTGTCTTGCGGCTGCCTCGAATTCGCCGCCAAACCAGGCGACCGTTCCGAACCAGGTATCGATCAAGAGGTTGAACGGCCAGGTGTCGCCAAAACCCCCGCCGATCGCCTCCAGCAGTCGGAGCACCCGGCGAGGATCGGCCCGCATGATGTAGGACTCCACCACTTCGAGCAGGTCGAGTACTCCGTCGACATCGTCGGCTTGCAACTCGGTGCCTGTGAGTTGTAGACACCGGTCGAAGTCCGCGGCGGCCGCGGCACTCCGACCACCCTCCGCAGACGCGACGAGCCAGGCTCGCTCCAGCAAGATAGTGGATTCCCGACGATCACGTTCCTGGCCGGGCGCGGCGCGCGCGAGTTGATCGAGCGCCTGACTGAGATAGCCACGCGCTTCGGCGAGAGCGCCGCGGCGGCGGGCGTCGGTTGTCGCCTGCTGGAACGCCAATGCGGCGGCATCGAACCGCTCCGCACGCGCGTAATGGCCTGCGACCAGGCCCCAGTCGGGGTTGTCCTCAGCGCCGACCAGCGCGTCTGCCACCTTGGCATGCAGCCTGCGGCGCACCGTCGGCGGTGCTAGTTCGACAGCGACTTCGCGCAGCAGCTCATGCCGGAACCGCCAGCCTTCAGCGCCCCACTGCTCGAGCACAAGCGCGTCTTCGAGCTCCTCGATCACGTTGTCGATGTCGGTCTCGCTCATCGTGCACACGGTGCCCAACAGTCCCCGGTCGACGTGTCGCCCGATGATCCCCGCGACCTGAACGACCGGCACCGCGTTGGCGCTGGCACGAAGGCGGGCGAACAGCGGCTCGTACAGCGCCTCCGGCACCTCCCCAGGCCCATCCAGTTCGGCGGCGACCTGTTCGATGTAGAAGGGAACTCCGTCACACCGAGCGCATACCGCCGCACGCTCATCGTGTGTCAAGATCGGGTTCAACGAGGCGATCAGTGCATCGGCCTCGTCGTCGCTCAACGCCGTGAGTTCCACCACGTTGACGGGCCAGTCGTCAGGCAGCCAGTCACCCGGCCGCCCAGTGATGACGATCAGCAGCCTGCCGTTGGCCGAGCCGAGCAGCGCGCCGAGTATCTCGAGCGTGTCCTCGTCGAACCAATGCACATCCTCGGCTACCAGCAGAGCCGGCCCACTGCCTAGACACGCCAGCAGGTAGGCCTCCACCGCCTCGGCGATGAGGCCGAACAGCTTTTCGCCTTCCGCGGCCACCGGCTGATATCCGGCCTCGGGTGGGATGCCCGCGACCGGTGCCAGTAGCGCAACGTCCTTCGGATCAAGGTTGTGGGCTGCGACCTCAGTCTCGAGGAGCCGTAGCCGCTCGTCCTGAGTGGTGAGCCTGCTGATGCGGCAACGACGCTCGAGCAGAGTACGCACTGGATGTAGGCCGGTACGGGTGTGGAATGCCGATCCCGTCAACTCGACAACCGTTTCGCCACATTCTCCGACCATCTCCTCAGCAAGCGCCGCAAGCCGCGACTTGCCGATTCCCGGCTCGCCACAGAAGACGACGCCAGGCGTCATTAGCGCCCCCGCCTGCGCCCGCGACCAGCTTTTGTGTAGACGGCGTTGCTCCCGGTCGCGACCGACCAGCGGGCAGACCCGCCGCTTGGCCGGTTCGGGACGCTCAGCGAGCACCCGATGATGCGCGATCAATCCCTCGACGCCTTTGACCGCTGCGGGCTCGCACGCCTCGAGCTCGAAAGTGCCTCGGACCAACGGTTCAACCGCCTCCGACACCACGACCGTCCCGGGCTGGGCGAGGCTTGAAACTCGGGCGGCGAGGTTGGCGCCGAGTCCGTACACATCGTCCTGCGTGGTGTCCAGATACACCAACCCTCGGTGCACCCCGACACGCACCGCGAGATCGATCCCGAGCAGCCGCTTGGCCTGCTTAGCGATGCGGGCAACCTCCCGTACGATCGACAGCCCCGCCAGCACGGCGCGCTGCACGTCGTCCTCGTGGGCTATCGGATGGCCGAATTCCGCGAGGAGGCCGTCACCTTGGGTTGACCCGATGTGTCCCTCGTAGCGGTTGACGATCCTGATTACTTGTTCGCGGTACCGGCCCACCAGGCGGCGATAGATCTCTGGCTCCACTTGTGTGGACAACGCCGTCGAATCCACCAGATCGGCGAATAGCATCGTCAGCCGGCGAATCTCGCCGCCCTCGACGGGGCACGCCAGCATGTCGTCGGCTTCGGCGTCGAACTCGTCAGCCATCGCGCGGTCCTGTGGATCGTCGATCGGCGCCCTACGCTTACCACCGCCCACAGACCCCCTCCAATCCCTGGACGAGGGTCAGCATATCGCCGAACACGCATGAATACACTTCTATATTCGCTGGTAAGCTCCTTACGGCCGCGTCAATCAATATCGGCGGGTGGGCGACCTGCGGGTCTGCGTATTTCCGGGGTATCGTCCGAAATCCATCTGCTTAGCCGCCCCGTCAGCCCGAGGGACACTCGCTGATGTCAGCACCGCCGAAACCACTGACCAGACACCCCCCCTCGCTGGTAGAGGCCAGTTCGCGCGGTGGTGCGGTGGCTGTCAAGGATCTGCCTTGAGCCGACCAGTAGCGGGCGCGGCCGTGACAGCCACCGGACCACCGTTGAGCACAATTTGAGTCCGGGCGAGGCAGCCATCCAGATAGATCATCTCGATTCGAAGCAAGCGGATACGGGAAACCCGCTTGACCGCAGAAAAGTGCTTGTAACCGTTGGATGCCGTGCGACACGTTAAAAGACGCTCAGATCGTTCACCATCGCGCATCACGTGTGGTCCCAAACATGGGGTCCGATCCTCGCCACGACCGCGTAAACGGCCGGCAATGCCCGCTTAGCTCAATCCCAGTATCGCGCATCACTATTCGTGCAGTTCAGAACCATATCTAGGCTAGCTCAACAGATTTGTGTCCAGTTCGCGGCGGTGGCGGCGGTCGACAACTCCACCCCCTCGGCTTGGGCCTTTTCGAAATCGGCGTTCATTGCGCGAACATGGCGCGGATCACGCGGTCCCGCTTGGCCCGCATCTTGACCCACTTGGCCCGCTCGTCGGGCAGCCATACGAACAGCGACACGTTGGTCGGCATGCCGTTCAGTGCGGTGTAGTACTCGCCGCGGCACTTGAGCTATCTGCTTGACCAGCGGAATGTCCTCTGCCTCAACAGGAATCATCTGTTCCGTTCGATCCGTTTGCGCTTTGCACACAACGCATTGCCGACCCAACGTAACCTTCTGAATTGGCTTGTCAGGGAACAGCTTATGGAAGCAATCAAAGCAAATCTTCTGAGTCATCCGATCGGATCTTTCAGTCAGAGGTCCCGGTATCGGTCGAGGTTCGTGACCCCGGCCGGCAGCTAAGCTAGCTGCCGCGGCGGCGTGACTTGATGATCTCGAGGCGTTCCTTGAGCAGTTCATCGAGTTCCTCGATCGAGCGGCGTTCACGCAGCATGTCCCAGGGTGTGCGCGGCACCTTGACCTTCTTGGGTTCGGCCAGGTCACCACCCTCGATCAGGGCGCCCTCCATGCCGTTGCGGCACAGCCAGGTGCCGGGGATCTCGGCGTCGTGGGCGAAGGGCATGTCGAACTCCTCGCCGTTCTCGGTGCGGTACCGCGCGATTTGACGGGGCGCCAGGTCATGGTTCCGGTCGTTCTCGTAGCTGACGGATCCGAGGCGACTGCCCCTCATGACGCGATCAGCCATCATCAACACTCCTCATTGCACGGATCACCGCATATCTCTGTAGGTTACGCCCCGGCCGTGCTAGCTAACGCCGTCACGTACGCGAAAGGTACGCGACCGGGGGCGCCCATAGCCAAATCGGAGGCGAACCGCGGACGTGGAGACTCTTTCATGGTCGGGCCGACGGGGGCGTCGCCGTGGCCGGCGCGCCAGTCAGGGGAAACTTTGAACCCAGCACACGGCTAGGCGAGAAGCCGGTGTGCACATCAGGCGGTGGCCGACCTGCTCGGGGCCAGGGCGTTACGACAGGACGCCGCGCAACCCACCAGAAACGTCCTACTGTGAACGTATGCCGCCAACATGTCCTCGATGCCGCAGCGTCGGGACGTACCCGATCGAGGACACCAAGAAGGCCGGCGGACAACGCTGGGAATGCGCCGAGTGCGGCAAACGATTCTTCAACGCACCAACGGCCTGCCCCAAGTAGTCGTCGAACAACCAGTCAGCCGCCGGGACGCCATTCAAGCCGTCGATGAGTTCGCCCCACATACTCGGGACTGACCAACCGACGGCCGAAACCCCAGCCGACCTCGACAGCCGTCGCGCGACGCCTAAACACACCAATGGGTTGGTGCGAGATCCCACCAGCCCATTGGTGTGTTGGGGTCAGCTAAACCGCGGTCACGCCGACGGCCTGAGGACCTTTGGGTCCTTGCTCGACCTCGAACTGGACACGCTGGTTTTCCTCGAGCGTCCGAAAGCCGCTGCCGCGGATCTCGGAGAAGTGGACGAAGACATCCTTCGACCCATCGTCAGGAGTGATAAAACCGAAGCCCTTGTCACCGTTGAACCACTTCACAGTTCCCTGCGCCATTTACTTTCTTCTCTCGTTCAGAGCGGATGTACAAAACATCCGCGCGCACTCTAACAGGATTGATGATGGACAAAGAATCATTCGCGCGCAGCGTGGTGCCGCCCTTCAACAGGAACAGCGCGGTGCCGGACTCATCCACGGCGCGTTGAAGCGCGGCGGTGACGACGTCGCAGCCATGGGTGTTTATCGGTGAGCCCGGCAAGGTTGACCTGCTAATACGCGATCGACTCGCCGTGGCCACTCCCGCAGGCGCTGATGCGTTGAAGGCAGCCTACGCACGCTTAAGAGGGACGATCGATCCGGCAAGAACGATCGCCAACATCTCTGCAGAGCGGGACCGCCTACTGCGCGTCTACAACGACCTGCCCGCGTCGTGCAAGAAAACCGTGGTCGAGCCCCGGGTGGTCGATGGCATCGACCCCATGATCCACCAGCTGTGTAGGGCGCCGCGGTATTCGTCGATCGGGTGCGTCGGGTCAGCAGTCTGAATATTTCGCGGGCGATGGCTCGTTTGAGCAGCCGCAGAATCTCCTTGTTGGTCCGACCGTTGGCCAGTTGACGTTGGACGTAGCCGCGGGTTTGCGGGTGGGCCGACATGCGCACCAGCGCGATGCGGTGCAGGGCGTTGTTGGCTGCCCGGTCGCCGCCGCGGGACAGTCGGTGGCGGGTGATTTCGTCAAAAGCGAAATGCCCCAGGCGGCCTACCGCTGGCAGGGCCATGGCGGCTAGGCGACGGTTCGCGGCGGCACGTACCTGCGGAGCTGACCCGCCGTGTCTCTGGCAGACCGTTCCGCCACGGACCGCATAGCTACCACATGGCTTTCCGTCTTGCCTGCGGGCAGTGCAATCTGCGCGCCGTGCGGCCGCGCAAGCCCACCAGATGTTGCTCAGGCCGGATCCGTTAACAGTCACGGTGGCGTCGGTTGCTTGCCAATGGGGCTTCACCAACCTCGGCAGGTTTGCTGCCGCCTACGCCGCGCGCTACCGTGAGACACCGACAGAGACTCTGCGGCGCGGCTCGTTCCGGCGCAGCGCAACGAAACTACCGGGCCGCGCGAGAACCGTTCGGCGTTGATGGGTTCACCGCAGGAATTCGGACATTGCCAAAACGAATCGCGATCGCGGACCGGATTGGATGTACCACAGTGACAGTAGACAATAACGCGTGGGTTTGCGTGCGGTCGTTGGACGACTTCGCCGAGCTGCGCAAGCACCAGCTGGAGTCATTGCCGTGCTGGTGGCCAGAGATTGGGCCGCTCGGTGACACAAGCTCGTTTTCATTCACGCACCGTACGGGTCGCCTCGGTCCGATCACAGTGCTAGACGTGGATTTTCATGACGACGTATGGGTCGACGGTGGTGAGCATCGTCCCCACTATCATGTCACTCTGCCAGTCGCGACTCCTTCGGCCGCGATGGATAACAGTTTCTCCGTCGTCGCGGAGCCGGGCTCAGTGGCGGTGTACCGGCCGGAGGGCAAGGCGGCCGTCTCCCGTTACGTCGGCCGTCTGCTGGCTGTGATGATCGATCGCCACGCTGTCGAGGATGCTCTTGCATGTGCGCTCGGACGCTCTATAACTTCCCAAATCGACTTCCGGCCCACGATGACGACCACGACTCAAGCCATCCGCAGCTGGATCTCCATGGTTTCGCTGTTCACCGAGCAGCTGTTCCGGCCTCGCAGTGTCCTGCATCAGCCGATGGTCGGCATGCCATTCGCCGAGAGCCTGGTCCGCGGTCTCTTGCTGGCCGCGGACCATTCACATCGTGCTGCCTTGGAGGGCGAGGTGATCGAGATCCCGTCGCGCGCCATCCGCGAGGCAATCGAGATCATCGAGGCCGAAGCGGACCGGCCGTGGACTGTCTCGGCGCTCGCTGAGCGCAGCCATGTCAGCGTCCGTTCGCTACAGCAAGCCTTCCAGCGTCACTTAGGCACCTCGCCGATGGCGTATCTGCGCGAGGTCCGGCTGCGCCGAGCGCACCACGACTTGCTCGAGTCTGACCCATCTACCGTCACCGTAGGTTCGGTCGCCTACCGTTGGGGCTTCTCCAACCTCGGTAGGTTCGCTGCTGCCCACACCGCCCGCTACCAAGAGCCGCCCTTGAAGACACTGCATCGCAACTCATTCCGCCGCAGCGCATAACGGTGCACAAACCCAACCTGTTGTCGGCGTAGTTCAGTCCTCCAAGTTATTTCAACGATGGTGTGCGGTACGGCCAGGGCAGTGCGCGAGACGGCTACTG
>Ga0068858_100006569_pt1 | contig 11313 bp, 11 predicted proteins | sample KBSSwiS12_FD_66589 | JGI IMG/M metagenome (GOLD analysis project Ga0068858, IMG submission 66589) | Switchgrass rhizosphere microbial communities from Kellogg Biological Station, Michigan, USA - KBS Switchgrass S1-2 | ecosystem: Host-associated > Plants > Roots > Rhizosphere > Soil ... | reverse complement strand
TACTCGCTGTGCACGGTGTAGAACAGGCCGTTCTTTGCAAACTCGGGATGAAAGGTGAAGCCAATGAAGCCGCTCTCCAGACGCTTGTAGATCGCGTTCGGGAACACCGCTCCGATGTTGGCGTAGAGGTGAGTCTGGTTGTTCGAGTCAATGATGTATAGGAAGCCCCGCGAATCGTTCGCGAAGCGACGGCCGTCGGGAGCGTCTTTCACGTAGCTCACGCGCGCGTAGTTGCCGGCGGAGACATCCTGATCGGCGGACCGCGTTTCGCGCGTATCGGGCAGGCGGACTACGTCTTTCACCTCGGCAGCCAAGCCTTTCTTCACGATAGGCTCGGGCAGCGGGTTGCTTGTAATGGGCGCCTGGGCGAGGCTGACCGCAGCAAGTGCCAGCAGGGGGAAAACGACAGACTTACGCATAAAAGCTCCTCTGTTTCGCGTTTGTAAGTGATGATATCAGAAGCCCCTCGAGGTGGCTCTGGCTTGGAGCGAATTGCCGTTGATTGGCGGCGCATGCAAGCACGTCCTCGGCTTGATGTTCTCCTTCCTTCAGAGGTAATATCCACATGACATAGCTTCCGATAATGCCCATTAACAGCATGGACCGCAATGTTGATCGCAGAGCCCGACCGCTCTGCTGCTAGGTTTTGGGACGGGTTCCATTAATGGAACTGAGGAGACGCATTGCAATCGCCGTACCGATCCCCAGAGCTTTCGCGGTTCGACGCCAACTTGTACAGCGACTTCTTAGCTGGCGGACCTGTTCAGGCTTGGGGGTCACCCTTGGACGACCTCTGCGCTTCTTCGCGACACTGCCTCGCATGCGATCACCGAGGCACCTCAATCGTCAGACCCAGATGGTCGCAGGGCGCGTCAATGAGATCCTGTCTTACGCCTAGATAGCGTTCCGTAGTCGTGATCGAAGCGTGTCCTAAGCTCAATTGAATCTGCTCTAGTCCCGATCGGCCCTTGTGGGCGAGTTTTGCGAATGTTCGTCGGAGATCGTGTGGGCCTAGATTTGGCGCGCCGATCATGTCACCGAAACGTCGAACCAGCTGAAATATTGCTCGAGGCATTATGCTCGTTGCGATGACCCGACCGGCTCGATTCATGGCGCGGAATACTAATCCATCCTTGATGTCGGCGGCTGCGATCCAAGAATCGATGGCGCTCTTGGTCCAATTCGGCATCGGAACGGTGCGGACTCGCCCTCCTTTGCCGATCAGATTCACGATCACCCATCAGGCATCGCGCAGTTGAATGTGCCCGACAGTGAGCGCAGCGGTTTCACGGCGACGGAGTCCGCAGCCAATCAGAAGGCGAGTAGAGCTCGATCCCGCTCACCTTTGCTCCCTGTCGCATCCGGTGCAGAGATTAGCTCTTCGGCTTGCTCACGGGTCAGCCATTGGCCAGATCGGATGCCAGCTTGTTTGGCGCCCCGCACTCGGGAAATAGCCGTTGCGACGTTGGGCGGCCGTGGCGCTGGCGTTGCCTTGGTATGCATTTAACTTTCGTTCAGCGCTGGCAACCGCTTTTGCGACCCGGAAGCGCCGAAACCGGACGCCTTTACGGAACCGGCGATATCTTTTCACTTACGGATATCAGCCACTATTTAAGCAACCTGTTCAATGCCGGTCCGCTGCTTTACTTTGTTGCTTTGCCGGTGCTCTCACATCAGGCGGTGAACGCGGACAGTCACGTCGACGGTTTGCCGACTTCTCGGCCAAGTGGAAAACTTCCGGATTGCCGACCCCAGGGGGCTCGCAGCACCACTTCCTCGATCCCGCAAGCCGCTTTCGGAACGGCGCTTCCCGCAACACTCTGTGAGGGGAAGTACTCTAACACGTCAAGGGTGGATTATTTCCGGTTTGCATTTGGGTCGCGTCACTACTTTGCCATCTTGCGTGCTTCAACAGACTTGAGCAACGATTGAAAACGTGGTTCGTTTCGCAATGTTGCCAGGCGGGGATTGCGCCTGAAGTACGCGATGCGCTCGTCGCCGCGGCTAACGGCGAGTTGCAACCATTCGATGGCCTTTGAAGGATCGCCCTGCAACGTGTAAAAATCCGCCGTTGTGGATGTAACCGTCCAAGTTATCCGCACGAATTTCAGCGTTTCCTCGTTCATGGCCGCAAAGGCCTGCTCGCGTTTCCCCGCCGCCGCCAGAACGATCGCCCAGGCATGGCGCCACATAAAATCGTTTTCAAATTCGGGACGCATCCCCTCAAGCAAGGCCCGAGTTTTTTCAGGCTTGTCACGATCCAAGTACGCCATCGTGAGAAACCATGCGGCCGTAGGATGATGGGGTCCTTGCTGAAACACACGCTCCAAGGTCAGGCTGGCGCGAAAGACGGCCTAGCTCAGTCACGCTATATTTTTTTCAACAGATCCTGTTCTCGGCGTTGTAGAAGTTCAGCCCGTACACCGAGAATACCTAGCGTGGGAGCCCAAATCGCTATCATGAGCGCCGCGTGCTCGATTGTTTCCCTCGCATAACCAATCCTTGGTCCCACGGCGAACGCAAAGAACGACAGTAGAACACAGAAGATCATAACGAAATACCATCGTGTAGCTTGTTTGGGAACGTTGTTTGTCATTTTTCCTCGGACCGGAATGATTTAACTGCTAACGGCTGTGGATTGTTTCATATGTGAGGGGTGAGCGCAACCACCCACTGTCTCTGTCGTCAACTTCGAAGGGAATAGACCCGGATAGCGCCGGATGCAGTTTGGCGACCCGATTGGTCCCGATAACCACCATTATCGGTAGCTTTTTTGCCGCCTAGCGATACGGGCGTTTTCTGGGCGAACCATGAGCGCTTGGCGGGCGGAGAGGAAGGAGCAGGCCGCATCGGAAATCATTGGAAGCGACTTGCGGAAATGCTTCGGAAGCTGGGCATAGTCTAGGCTGGTCAAGATTTGGGCGGTCTGGATGCAAAATCGCCACGCTTTGCTGACATTCGGCAAAAAGTGGCCAATGAAGACCAGAGCACATGAAACAAGTCCTTCTTTGTCGTTTTCTTACAGATGAGGAGGAGCCGATGAAACACGCAGTACTCTTGCTGTTCCTCGTGAGCTTTGTCTCGGTTTTGGCGGATGCGCAGGATCGAGACCAACGCATTGCTGATCTAGAAAAACAGCTTGCTGAAGCTAAGAGCAGTATCTCAGTCCTTCAGAAGACCATAGACTCACTTTCCACTGACATAATGGCATTACATCAGCCCGAAAAAGGGCCTGCGACGGACGTTACGACGGCCGCAAAAGAGGAGAGCGGGGGAAAACCTGACGCTGCCCGAGATTTCACCGCGCGGATCATTGGTGCCGAAAATGGGAGCAACGAGCACGACAGTGACCTGAACGCAAAGCCGGAGATCTTCATCCAGACGCGATATTCTGTCGCTCCCATTGAGGGCTCCGGCGCGGCCTTCAATCCCAATCTTCGGCTAAGCCGAATAGAGACTCGCTGGGCAGGAAAAATCAACGAACGCCTTGGGGCTGGTGTTGAGATCCAGTTTCAAGAGTCCGTCGAGGGCAGCCCGGAAAAACTCGTTAATGACGCCTTTCTGGAATACTACCTGACTGACCATGCCACTATTCGAGTCGGTCAATTCATTAAGCCGTTCGGCTTCGACGTCCAGCAATCCAGTTGGCTGCGTGAATCTCCCGAGCGGCCGATCTTCTCAGGTTATTGGTTTCCCGGCGAGCGCGACCGTGGGGTCATGCTTTCAGGTGATCTAGGCTTCCTTCCCTCCGCCGCCTTCAAGGATCTTCAATATTTCGTGGGAGCGTTCAACGGCAATCGTTTTTTCAACGACAGCAATCGCCAGGTGAATTACATCGCGCGCATCCGCAAGATTTTCGACAAAGACAAAATGGCTGTGGGGGCTTCGGTTCAACTCGGCAAACAGCTCTTGCCTCCCGGAGTTTCGGGTAACGATAACGAACGGATCTTCGGAGTCGATTTCCAATACGCAATGGGGCGTTTCGGCCTGCGCGGCGAAGCCATGACTGGAAACATGCCTTCCACGCCCGCCAGCATCGAGCCGGAGTTTTTTTCTGCGTTCCATCCGGGAGCCCATTCCTCTGCTGGAGAACTGCTGGCGAGCTATCGCCTGGCGGGGGCCCAAAACGTTTACGCACGCTACAATCAGTTCAATGGCGACCCCGTGACTGGGATGAACATCCGCGCGTTCAACTTCGGCTATTTTTTCCCCGTTGGTCACCTTTCCCGGCTAAGCTTCGATTATCAATTTAAAAATCATCCCTCGTTCGAGGACGACGCTGTAAACGGTAGGTTCCAAATCACGTGGGGAATTCTCGTGAAATGAGAGAGGCATAGAGGTGAGCATGCCCTTAAGGAAAATAGCGGTAATAGCAGTCGCTCTTTTTGCTTTAGCTGCGATAGCCCTCTACGGCTACATCGTTTCAGGCGGCTTGACAGCCCGACAAAGCCCACCGGCCCTCGAAAAGAACGTGACGCGGTGGATGTTGGACGTGAGCGTTCCCGATTCTGCGAAAACCATGAAGAATCCTCTCCTGACCGATAGCGGTAGCGTAGACGTATTCGCGGGTCAGGACCTGTACAAGCAAAAATGCGAAGTCTGTCATGGTTACGACGGCAGCGGCAAGACCGACGCGGGCGCTGGCCTGTATCCCCAGCCACTCGATCTTCAAGGTCCGGAGGTAAAGCGAGCGACCGATGGCGAATTGTTCTACTTCATCCGTAACGGCATACGAAATACTGCAATGCCCGGTTGGCAAATGCCGGATCAAGACACATGGCGGCTGGTGGTCTTCATTCGGAATCTGCCAAAAGTAGCATCCGTGGCCGCCCGGGCACCGGCAGCCACCGTATCTCCGGTTTCCCCCTCCTATGTCGGGTCCACCGCCTGTAAATCGTGTCACACCAGTATCTACGAACGCTGGAGCAAGACTCGCATGGCGAACGTAGTCCGCGATCCGAAGGAACATCCCGACGCCATCATCCCGGACCTGTCGAAATCCAACCCGCTTCTTACGTTTACTAAGGATGATATCGCCTTCGTGTACGGGAGCAAATGGAAGCAGCGGTACTTCACGAAGGTCGGCGACGACTACTTTCCCCTTCCTGCCCAGTGGGACGTGACCAACAAAATCTGGCGCCCTTATAATGTCAAACCTGGAACCGACTGGTGGACAAAATACTATCCCGAAGACAATATGCACCGGCCCACCGGACCAACGTGCGATGGATGCCACTCCGTTAATTACGACGTGGCAACGAAGAAAGTGACCGAGTGGAATGTTGGCTGCGAGAAATGTCACGGGCCTGGCAGCGAACATGTGAAGCAACCAACCCAGGCAAATATAGTCAATCCATCGCGCCTCAAATATGTTGACGCAACCGACACGTGTATCCAGTGCCATTCGCAAGGGCAACCGTTGACGACCGCTTCACCGGGGAAAGCCTACGATTGGCCCGTCGGCTTCGATATGGGCAAGCACCTGAACGACTTCTGGAAACTGGAGGAGCACAAACTCGGCGAGACAACCTTCACGCATTTCGCCGACGGAACAGCCCACAAGAATCGGATGCAAGGCAATGACTTCGTTACCAGTCTTATGTATGCGCGCGGGGTTACTTGCTTCAGTTGCCATGATGCACATGGCACCGATAACGACGCCTTGCTGGTGAAGCCGGCCAATATTCTATGCCTCGATTGTCACGGCCCGAAATCACCCAATGGCCCGCGCGCAGCGACCATCGCGCAACATACGCATCACAACGTCAGAAGCGAAGGCAGTGAGTGCATCGCTTGCCACATGCCGAAGATCCAGCAGACCATCGCTGACGTGAACGTGCGGAGCCACACCTTTCATTTCGTCACTCCGGCCATGACCGACGCTTTGAAGATTCCGAACGCCTGCAATGTGTGCCACGCAGACAAGTCGACGGCATGGGCCGCTACTGCCCTGAAGTCTTGGAACGATCGCTCACCTTGGCGCGCAGCCGAATAACTGCAATGGCTCGTTCGCATCGACTCCCCTGTCGATGGCTCCGGGCGACAAGGTCGCAGCCAAAGAGGCCTGATGTGTCACATTATCGGTAGTCACCCTGGGCGGCACCGTGGCGAGAGTATTGCAATAAGTTAAATTCGCCGGCATAAACCACAATAGCCGCGCTTCGGATTACGTTTGGCTCACCCCCAATTCCGTTTCGTGTTGAGTCCCGGAATAAACGTCCTTCGCGTTGTATACTTCTCGTGGATGAAGTACGCTATAGCCGCGGCTGCTTTCCTGTCTTTGGCACCCCTGAGCCAGACTCAGGATCTCCCCGACGCCCCTGGCAAGCAACAAGTTCAGACTGTCTGCGCGGGATGCCACGAGCTCGGCACCGCCCTCGGGCTTCGCAGAACGAGAGCCCAGTGGAAGGATGTCATTGACAGCATGATCAACCGAGGCGCCGCGGCCTCGGATCAGGACTGGACTGCCATTCTCAACTACCTGGCGACAAATTTCGCGACCGCCGGGGAGCAGAGCGCCGCGGATCCGCCCAAGGCGATTTCCTACACTGCGCCTGCCTCAAGAAACATTGGTCCTCTGAACAAGCCCACTTTAAACTGGCTCGGCTACAGCGGCGACAACGCGGGGCTTCGCTATTCAGCTCTCCGGCAGATTAATACCTCCAATGTGGGAAAGCTCAAGCTCGTCTGGCAATACGGAGTTGCCACGACTCCCAAGAACGAGCCACTCTCGGCGAACGGCGGTGTTGCAACGACGGAAGCGGTGCCGATCATGATCAACGGGATCCTCTACACGCCCACTGCGCAGCACACCATCGTGGCTCTGGAGTGTGAAACCGGCAAAGAACTGTGGAAGTTCGATCTGGGCAACACAGGGGCGCCGTTGCGGGGCGTCACCTACTGGGCCGGGGACAAGGACCATGTCGGACAGATCATGGCTGGTACCAGCGATGGGCATCTGATCGCTCTGAATGCCAAGACGGGTAAGCTCGTGCCGGGTTTCGCGAACGAGGGCTCGCTCGATCTTCGCCCCGGAGTCGTGGATAAATTTCCGGACATGCCGTATCACATGAGCTCTCCCGGGGCGGTTTGGAAGAGTATGATCATCACGGGTGCGCAGGGCCAGGAGGAAAACCCGGAAGGCCCCGCCATGGACATACGCGCATGGGACGTGCGCACCGGAAGGCTACTCTGGACTTTCCACCCCCTGCCACATCCTGGCGAACCCGGTTACGAGACTTGGCCGAAGGACAGCTGGATCAACGGCGGCTCTCCGGCTAATTGGGGCGCCATGACAATAGATAACGAACGCGGCCTGGCATTCGTGCCTATCGGTCAGCCCGCTTCGCAGTACTACGGAGGGGCGCGGCACGGCACCAACCTGTATTCATCGTCCATCGTGGCTCTCGATTTGAACACCGGGAAACTGAAATGGGCGTTCCAGATGACGCATCACGATATGTGGGATTACGACGCCGAGGCCGCGCCGGCGCTCCTCGAGATCGTGAGGAACGGCAAAAAGATTCCCGCGGTAGTGGCGATCTCTAAGATCTCCCTGATGTTCTTTCTAAATCGCGAGACGGGCGAGCCGATCTATCCAGTCGAAGAGCGCACCGTGCCGCAAAGCGATATTCCCGGTGAAGAGAGTTCCAAGACGCAGCCGTTTCCCGTAAAGCCGCCGCCATTGGCGCGCCTCAGTATCACTCCCGATGAACTGTTCAAGGGCGAGCCGGAACATGAAGCATTCTGTAAGGAGTTGGTTGATAAGATCGGGGGTATTCACAGCCTTGGCCCCTATACCCCCTACAGTGCGACGGAGTACCGCATTATCTTCCCCGGCCAGCAGGGCGGGGCGAATTACGGCGGTGTGTCGATCGATCCTTCGCTTGGGTATGTCTTTGTGAATACGCGGGATGTTGGCGGTATGGGTATGATGCGGAAGCGGCCCGAGGGTTCTCCTGTTGCCTACACACGGTTCAGCCCCCTGGGAACCGGATCGTTCTTTTCCCGCTTCTGGGATCCGTCGAACGAACTGCCTTGCCAGGAACCGCCGTGGTCACATCTTTATGCGATCAACGCAAATACGGGAGAAATAGCGTGGCAGATCCCGCTCGGGACCAATGATGAGCTCGAAGCGAAAGGCATGCACAACACAGGCGCTTTCGGACAGGGTGGTTCGATCGCGACTGCAGGCGGACTGGTGTTCATTGCTGGAACGGTAGACAAACGCTTTCGCGCGTTCGAATCTAGAACAGGAAAACTTCTCTGGGAAACGAAGCTGGATTCCCAGGGCCAGACGAATCCAATGACATATCGCGGCCGCGATGGCAGACAATACGTCGTCATCATCACAACCGGTGTGAACACTTACGCTCTCGATTAATGAGAGACAGCTCGCGCCGATGTTCGTCTGGGCGAAACGTGGGAACGATTCCGCATCTCGGAGAAGTGGTGGAAATCCCGTTATCTAAAATGTGGTTCCCGCAGCCCGTTAATCATCATTATCGGAAGGCTTCAGCGCTGCGCCCAACCGGCACATGCCCGGTCTTGCGCACTTATACGTCAAAGCGGGCTGAATTGCGGTTCAGCAGTTTGGCACACGCGTCGAACGCGTTCCCTCAAGGGATCCGGGCAGAAGGTGTGCTCTCAACTAGGATTGCGTGCTCCAGACCCCCGGGAGTCTGGCGCCTGCCCTTTCTACTAATCGGATATTCTATTTCGCCAGCGGCTCGCGCATCTTCAGTTGGTATGCCATCTCGTAATTAGCCGCTTCAAACGCGGCACCCGAAGAATACTTAGCGAGCTTTTCGGCCGCTTCGACTAGCGCTTCCTCGCACTTCAAGGCGATTTCCATCGTCGAGCTATCTACAATCCGCGCCGTCTGATTTGTGGGGGTCACGTTCTGGCGTAACCAGGTAGTGTAAGCTGTGGCGACCTCCTTGTAGCGAGCCTTCCTTGGTTGAACAGAGCTTTTGCTACACAAACTTATCGTGAAAGCGCCTACTTGCCGTGTAGTCGGAAAACCGTCGATGTGGCGGCTTTTCGTCGCCTGATGTCAACCATTATCGGAAGGCATGGACCGTGATTGTTTTAAGCTCTTTAGCTCCCGCTCAACGGCCTCGCGGACCGCACCTATACGTTAGAGTGGTGTTAAGGTCCCGACAACTTGTATCTTGCAAACGAGCAACGCTACAACGGCATGGTGTACCGGCGCTGCGGCCATAGCGGCATTCTTCTACCCGCGATTTCGTTAGGACTGTGGCACAATTTCGGCGGCGTAGACAGTTTGGAGAACAGCCGCGCCATGCTGAGACGGGCATTCGATCTGGGAATCACGCACTTCGATCTAGCCAATAACTATGGGCCACCCTATGGCTCCGCGGAGTCGACCTTCGGCCTCGCCCTGAAGATGGACCTGGCTCCGTATCGGGACGAAATGATCATCTCGACGAAAGCCGGTTACGATATGTGGCCCGGACCGTACGGCGAGTGGGGATCGCGCAAATATATGATTGCCAGCCTGGACCAGAGTCTAAAGCGCATGGGGCTGGAGTACGTGGACATCTTCTATCATCACAGGCCCGATCCCAACACTCCGCTGGAAGAAAGCATGGGAGCGCTGGACCAGGCGGTCCGCTCCGGCAAAGCTCTTTATGCCGGCATTTCGAATTATCCGCCCGAGCGCACGGTGGAAGCCGCGGCTATTCTGCGCCGCTTGAATACGCCGTTTCTAATTCACCAGTTCGCCTGGTCAATGTTCCGGCGGGCGCCGGAAGAAGGCTTGCTCGACACGCTGGAAACGGAAGGCATCGGCGGGATCGCGTTTTCGCCCCTAGCGCAGGGGTTGCTCTCCGATCGCTACTTGGAAGGCAAAATCCCGGCCGGGTCGCGCGCCTCCCGCCCCAAAGGCTTCCTGAAGCCAAAGGATGTAGACGACATTCGCATCCACAAAGCGAGGGAATTAAACAAGCTCGCCCTCCAACGCGGCCAGAGCCTGGCGCAGATGGCTCTAGCCTGGGTGCTGCGTTCGAATGCCTGCACCAGCGCGCTTATCGGCACCAGCACGGTGGAACAAGTGGATCAGGACGTGGCTACCATTGCAAATCTGGCCTTCAGCAATGCCGAGCTGCAAAAAATTGAAGCTATTCTCGGCTGACTAGCTAGCATCCACAACAGCCGGGTCAGTATCTAATTTTTGAGTTCCTTAACGACCGTTATGAGCCATTATCGGAAGCGAATAGTACCTTCGCGCCGCGGAAAGCCGAGCGCTATATAATTGCGGCATGGATGCGAAGGTTCTTCGGGAGCACGGAAACATAAATCGACGCGGATTCGTGTCGGTGGGCTTGAGTGGACTCAGCTTCGCCTCGGTCCTCGGACAACCGGCCTATGCTCAAAGCGATCGTTCGTCAGCGCCTATCCGACCTGAACCAAAACGCGGACCGCGGCAAGACCCAGATCTCGTGAAGAGTTTCGTTGTCGCGGCGCACAACGACTCGAATCTTGATCGGATCAAAGAATTGCTGGCCCGCGATCCCAAGCTTGTGTTAGCGTCTCATGATTGGGGCGACGGCGATTGGGAAACGGGTCTTGGCGGCGCATCACACATAGGCAGTCGCAAAATGGCCCAGTATCTGCTCTCCCAAGGGGCGCGCATCGATAGTTTTTGCGCGGCGATGCTGGCGCAGCGGGAGGTGGTAGCAGCTCTTATCGCGGCCAATCCATCTGTGGCGACGGCGAAAGGGCCTCACGGCTATACACTCCTTTATCACGCGGCAATCGGGGGAGATGTCGCGATTGCCGAATTGATTAAACCGCACCTGGCGCCACATCCCGCAGCTTATACCCAGGCTCTTAGCGCGGCTGTAAGGGATGGCCATCTCGAAATGACTAGGTGGCTATTTGAAAATGGTCAGGTTGACCCGAACCTACCGGATGCTCTCGGAAAACGGCCTCTGGCAACCGCGACTGCAAAGGGCTTCCGCGAAGTAGCTGAGGAATTACGCAAGCGCGGCGGTGAGGAATGAGAACCTAACCATCTCGAACCACCAATCATAAATTGACACGTAACTCGCAAACAGTTGAGTCAGGAGTTTCAGAATATCCTCCTGAATCGGTGCCCATTCCCCTTCCTAGGGGTGTAGTTGCACGCCCCGATATTTGCCATTATCGGTAGCCAATTTGCGTCGTCTGTGAGTGCTCGCCAGTTGGGCGAAGTGGGCAGCTTCCGATAATGGCAATTATCGGGAACGGGTGGCCTGTCTTCTCAGACAGCTTCGGGCAGCCATGCGGAGCGTGACTTTGCGCGTCTTC
>Ga0068858_100006565_pt1 | contig 11317 bp, 10 predicted proteins | sample KBSSwiS12_FD_66589 | JGI IMG/M metagenome (GOLD analysis project Ga0068858, IMG submission 66589) | Switchgrass rhizosphere microbial communities from Kellogg Biological Station, Michigan, USA - KBS Switchgrass S1-2 | ecosystem: Host-associated > Plants > Roots > Rhizosphere > Soil ... | reverse complement strand
CGGTCGGGCACCCCTCGGTGCGGCGCCCGGCCGGTCCGGTCGACCCACGTTCTATTCAAAGGATCGAACCCTTGCGGAGTCACGGCAGAAGCAGCATGGAATGCGCGAGATTGCCTAGGATCTGGTTGCCGAGATTCGGCAATATCGTGAGTTCGGCGCGGACATCCAGACGACCGAGGACCGCGGCGACACACGACCCAGGCGACCTGGGAGGCCGGTGCTGGGCGAGGTCTGCGACGGGACGAGGGAGGGTGGCGCATGTCGGTCGAAGAGGAGCCCGCGTCGTCGCTGGGCCTGCCGGGCACGAGCCTCACGAGGCTGCCCCGGCCGGCGGTGCTCGCCGCCCAGGACGCCCGCCTGCCGGCCAGCCTGCTCGGCGACTACCTGCCGACGCTCGCGTCCGCCGCGCGGACCGGCCGGCGGCTCACGCCGGCGGAACTGGCCCGGTTCCATGGGCTCGGGCAGGCGGCGGCCGAGTCGGGCGCCTCGCTGCGCGCCCTCGTCGACCTCTACCTGTCGGCGACCTGGCGGGTATGGCCGTCGCTCCCGGCCGCCCGCCAGGCGGGCGCGCGCACCGAGGCCGACCGGACCCGGGCGGCGGCCACGGCGGTGCTGCGGGCAAGCGACGACGCCGTCGCGGCGCTGTGTGAAGGCTACGAGGCGGCCAGGGTCGCGCGAGCCCGAGCCGAGGAGGCGCTACGCCGTGAGCTGGTCGAGGACCTGCTGACCGGCACGCCGACCGAGCCGGGCCTGGTGCTCGAGCGGGCCGCCGCGTTCGGGCTGCATTTGGAGGCCCCGCACGTCGTTCTGGTCGCCGCGGGCGAACGCCGGTTCGTCGACGGCCGCGGGACGAGCCGGGCGGTGGACGCGGCACTGCGGTCGATCTGCGTCACGGAACCGCTGGTCGCCGTGCAGGGCGGCCTGCTGGTCTGCCTGGTGCCTCAGGAGACCGATCAAGGGGAAGCCGCGGCCATCGGAGCGGGCCAGGGCGAACCGGCCGAACCCGCCGACGCCGCTCGGTCGACGCCAGACCGGTCGGCTCCGGACCGCGGCCGGCCGGGCTTCTTCACCCCGCTGCGGGCCGGGGCAGCGGCGGCCCGTGGCGCGCCGCGGGCGCTGGCGGCGCTCACCGCGGCGTTGTCGGCTGGGGCTCCGACGTGGCGGGTCGGGGTCAGCCGGCCGCGTCTCGGTGTCACCGGCACCCGCATCGGCTTCGGGGAGGCCTCCGCCGCGGTCGAGCTCGCCGGTCGGCTCGGACTCGTCGGGCGCCCCACCCACGCCGACGAGCTGCTGATCTTCAAGGTGCTGCTCCGCGACCGGGAGCCGCTCGTCGAACTGGTCGAGGGGGTGCTGGGCCCGCTGCGGGCGGCGCGCGGCGGCGCGGGGCCGCTGCTCGACACCCTGGACGCCTACTTCGTCGCGAACGGCGTCGCCCTGGCCGCCGCGCGCCGGCTGCGGCTGTCGGCACGGGCGCTGACCTACCGGCTGGCCCGGATCCAGCAGCTGACCGGGCACGACCCGGCCTCTGCGGCGGACCGGTATGTCCTGCAGACCGCGGTTCTGGGCGCCCGCCTGCTCGGCTGGGAGACCCCCTCGCCCTGACCGTGCCTGGACGGCCACCGCGAACGTGGCGGACGCCCGGTCCGCCGCGTTCGCGGTGGCCGCTGTCGGGCCGGGGACGGAGGCGGGAGGATGCTGCTGCGCGGCACGAGGGAACGGAGCGTTGACGACGTGGGTCACTGGCAGCAGCCCGAGGGCGACGACACCGGCGGCGCGCCGCCCAGCGATCCCCGGGCTGGCGGGCGCCTCGACGGCCCGCCCCCCGCCGGCCCGCCCGACGCGGGGCCGCCCGCCGCCGGTCCGTGGGACCTGGGCCCGGGCGACACCCGCCCGCTTCGCCGGCCCGGTCCCGCGCCGACCCGGCGGCTGCCGCCCGCCGAGGGGTACCCAGCCGGGGACGATCCCGACGAGCCCTGGCGCTGGGGGTCGACCGCGGCGCACGTCCCGTCAGTGGGCGGCGCGCTGTTCGAGGCCGAGCCCGAGCCGGGCGTCGCCGTCGAACCCGCCCGCCGGCGTCGCCTGTGGCGGTGGCTGGCGGCGGCGCTCGTCCTGCTGCTCGTGGCGCTGGCGGTGGTGGACCGGCTGGCCGCGCACCTCGCCGCGTCCGAGATGGCCAGCCAGGTCCAGAAGAGCCAGCAGCTGCCGACCAGGCCGGGGACGTCGGTCGGCGGCTTCCCGTTCCTGACCCAGGTTGTCCTGGGCGACTACCAGGACATCGGCCTGAACATCCGCCGGGTCGCCGCGTCCGGCGTGTGCGTCGACGACATCGACGTTCACGTCAAGGGTGTGCACCTGCCGCTCAGCAAGCTGATCGGCAACGACGTCAAGACCGTGCCGATCGATCGGGTGGTCGGCTCGGTGCGCCTCACCTACGCCGACCTCAACGCCTACCTCGCCCGACAGCCCGGCGGCATCCAGCTGGCCGCGGCCGGCTCCGGGATGCGGATCTCGGCGCCGATCGACGTCCCGATCATCGGGCAGGTCACGGTGTTCGGCGACGTGCGACTCGGCGTCGAGGGCGACCACCTCACGATCACCGCGACCGGGATCGGTGTGGCCGGGCTGGGCGCAGTCCCCCTGCCCGAGGATCTGGCGCGGGACCTGGCCGTGTCGCTGCCGCTCACCGGCCTGCCGCTGAACCTGCGGCTGACGTCGGCGAAGACCACGCCGACCGGCATCGACGTCACCGCTGAGGCCGACCACCTTACGCTGAACACGACCACCGCGCCGACCGGCCCCCAGCTGCGCGCCTGCTGAGCCGGGCCGCGAGCCGCCGAACCCGGCCGGGTCAGCCCGCGGCGGGACCAGGCCCAGGTTGCCCTGCTTGTCTCCCGATAGCCGGAGGAAGGCCGCCCGGCCGGGCGTCTACTGGCACGCGGCCGGAGTGGGAGCGAGCCAGGGGGAGGCGAGCGCGCCGGAGATCTGGTCCGCGCTGCCGGGCACGGGCTCGGCCGGGTCGGCGCCGACGGCGACGGGGCGGTTGCCGGCGTCGACGTGCACGACCCGCGGGGTGAAGGAGTGGACCTCGCGCTCGTCCACCTGTCGGAACGCCATGATGATCACGAGGTCGCCCGGCGAGATCAGCCGCGCCGCCGCCCCGTTGATGCCAATGACCCCGGAACCGGCGGGGCCCGTGATCGCGTAGGTGACAAGCCGGGCGCCGTTGTCGATGTCGACCACCTGGACCTGCTCGCCCTCGACCAGGTCGGCCGCCCGCATCAGCTCGTCGTCGATCGTGATCGAGCCGACGTAGTGCAGGTCGGCCTGCGTGACGGTCGCGCGATGGATCTTGCTGGACAGCAGGGTTCGGTACACGAGCTGGCTCCCTGGTTGCTGCGGACGGTCACGGCCGGGCGGGCTGACCCGCGACCGGCGCCGCGGCGACTCCGGGTGCTGACCAGCGACGATCGCGCACGCCGAGGTTAGTTTGCCTAACTTCAAAGCGCCTGTCGCTCGCTCGCCCGGCGGCCACCTTCCTCGGTGGGCGCCGCGGGCCGGCCGGGCCCGACGGTACCTGACAGCGTCGATGGCGGGCGGCGCCGCGCATGTGACTCATATGTTCGTCGCGTGCAATGACGGCCGGGGGCGCGCTCCCTACGCTCCTCTGCTCGGCATCAGGCGGGCCGCGGGCGTCCCCCTCCTCCGGCGCGGCGCGCCCGTCGCCTCCGGCGCGGCGAGGCAGGCACATGACCGAGACCGGGACGCGGTGACCAGGCCCGCGTCGCTGCCCGGTAGGGTGGTCGCGTTGCCTGTTCTCCGCTGTATGTGCGTCATGCATCGTCGAACGGAACGGCCGGGCGCGGAATGGTCCGCCTCCGGCGCGAGGCCGGGAGACGAGAGACGTCTGTCGGGAAAACCATAGGGAGAACACTCGTGGCTCAGGGCACCGTCAAGTGGTTCAACTCGGAGAAGGGGTTCGGCTTCATCTCCGTGGATGGCGGCGGTCCGGACGTTTTCGTCCACTTCTCCGCGATCCTCTCGAATGGGTACAAGTCCCTCGATGAGGGGCAGAACGTGCAGTTCGAGATCGTGCAGGGCCAGAAGGGCCCGCAGGCCGAAAAGGTCCAGCCCTTCTGACGGTCTCCGACTGTTGACACAACAGCGCGCAACCTCAGGGCTGCGCGCTGTTCCTTTACGGGCTGCCTGTGGGCGTGGGGCCGCGCGGGGCTGTGATCGCGCTCGCCGGCCACAGCCCACGCGACAGCCGGCGCCGCTCCGGGCACGTCCGGCAGCCCGCGACCGGATGCCTTCCCGGTAGCGCGTGTCGTCGGGTCCGGGACCGCAGTGTGGGCGTGGCGCCCTCCACGCCACCGACCGGCCGGTACTGTTCGTGGCTGTGCTCCGTGGCTGGACCTCCTCTGCGGTGCCGCCGAGTGGCGAACCCGTCAGCCGATTACCGGCGGGCACGCGTCACGTTGTCGCACGCTCACCTGACGGTTGTCCGGCACGCGTTGTCTCTCCGCCTGTCCGGACCCACAGGTCTTTCGGCCGCACGTCATTCCGTGCGCTCATGCCTTCCCTCGCCGCACCGTGCGCCGGTCAGCCAGCCGGGCCGCGTTGAGGACGCCGGCGTTTCTCGCTGCCGACAGGAATTTCCCGCCGACAAAAAGGACAACATGGTGACCTTCTCGACTGCGCCGAGCATCGCGCGGGTGATGTGACCGCGCGCGCCATCCCGCTGCGGCCGATCGTCCGGGCCGCCTCACTGCTGACGACCCCCCTGCGGTTCGACGACTTCGTCGAACTCGTCAATCCGCTCTGGTCGCGGCGCCAGCTGTGGGGCCGGGTCCAGGCCGTCCGGCCCGAGACCGCCGACGCGGCCACCCTGACGATCAGGGCCAGCCGGGACTGGCCGGGGCACCGGGCCGGGCAGTACGTCGGCACGGCCGTGCGGGTGGCCGGCGTGTGGCGGCGCCGGACGTACTCGGTCTCGTCCGCGCCCGGCCGGCCCGACGGCTGTTTCGAGATCACGGTGAAGGCGGTCGAGGGCGGGGTGGTCTCGCCGCGGCTCGTGTTCGGCGCGGCGCAGGGCACGATCGTGCGCCTCGACCCCCCGGCCGGCGAGTTCACGCTGCCGGATCCGGTCCCGCCACGGCTGCTGTTCCTGACCGCCGGGAGCGGCATCACGCCGGTCATGGCGATGCTGCGTGACCTGGCCCGGCGGGGTCGGGTCCGCGACGTCGTGCTGGTGCATGCGGCGCGGTCGCGCGCCGACGTCATCTTCGGGACAGAGCTGCGCGCGCTGGCCGAACGGTTCCCTGGACTGCGGCTGCACGAGAGCTACAGCCACGCGGACGAGGGCGCCGCTGCCGGCGGCGCGGCGCGCGCTCGGCTCGCGGACCTGCTCGCCGCCTGCCCCGACTGGCCGTGCCGGGCGACCTGGGCCTGCGGGCCGCCCGGGCTGCTCGACGAGGCGCAGGCGCTGTGGCGGGACGCCGGCGTGGCGGACCGGCTGCGAATCGAGCGTTTTCGCGGCGTCCTCGTCGCGTCCGGCGCCGGTGCGGGCGGCGGCGTCCGCTTCACCCGCAGCGGCAGGCAGTGCGCGGCCGATGGCGCCACCCCGCTGCTGCACGCCGGCGAGCGGGCCGGGGTGCTGATGCCGAGCGGTTGCCGGATGGGCATCTGCCGTGGCTGTGTCGCCCGGCTTGGCGCCGGCCGGGTCCGGGACCTGCGGACCGGCGTCGAGCACGGCGAGGCCGGCGACCTCATCCAGACCTGCGTGTCGGCCGCGGCCGGCGACGTCGACCTCGACCTGTAGCATCCCCGGGCTTGTAGTACCTGTGTAGTAGTACCTCGACCTGACGTACCTCGACCCGAAGGACGTCAATCCGCCGTACCCCGGCGCGATCTGCAGACCTGGACGCTGTGTGGGACCTGGACCGGGAGGGGCTTTGCCGGAGACACCCGAGATGACCGCGGCCGACATCGAGGAGCTCGGTCGGGAGCTCGACCAGCTCCGGGCCTGGGTGGTGGCGAGCCTCGGGGAGGAGGACGCCCGGTACATCCGCCGGGTCGTCTGCGCGCAGCGCCTCCTGGAGGTCGGCGGGCGGGTGACGATGTTCGCCGCATTCCTGCCGCCCGCCTGGATCGCGGCGACCGCGATGCTGGCGGGCGCCAAGATCCTGGAGAACATGGAGCTCGGCCACAACATCCTGCACGGCCAGTGGGACTGGATGGGTGACCCCGCGATCCACTCCACCACCTGGGAGTGGGACTTCGCCGCCCCGTCCGAGCAGTGGCGCCAGGCGCACAACTACCGGCACCACACGTTCACGAACGTGCTTGGCAAGGACCGAGACCTCGGTTTCGGCATTCTGCGGATGACGCCGTCGCAGCGTTGGCGGCCGTGGCACCTCGCCCAGCCGCTCTACAACCTCGGCCTCGCGGCGTCGTTCGAATGGGGCGTGGCGATCTTCGATTCGGAGATCGACCGCGTCTGGCATGGCGAGCGGACCTGGCAGGAGGTCGCGGGCCGGCTCGGCGCCGTCGCCCGCAAGGGCGGCCGGCAGGTCCTCAAGGACTACCTGGTGTTCCCGCTGCTCGCGGGCCCGGCGTTCCTGCCTGTGCTGCTCGGCAATCTCACCGCGAACGTCGTCCGCAACGTGTGGGCGCACACCGTCATCTTCTGCGGGCACTTTCCTGAGGGCGTCGAGGTGTTCACCGAGGAACAGGCCGAGAACGAGACCCGCGGCGAGTGGTACCTGCGCCAGATGCGCGGCTCGGCCAACCTGGAGGGCTCCCCGCTGTTCCACGTGCTCACCGGGAACCTGAGCCGCCAGATCGAGCATCACCTGTTCCCCGACCTGCCGAGCAACCGCTACGCCCAGATCGCCCCGCAGGTGCGGTCGTTGTGCGAGCGGTTCGGCATCCCCTACACGACGGGTCCGCTGGGGCGGCAGGCGGCGAACGTCTGGCGACGGGTCCTGCGGCTGGCCCTGCCGGGGCCGGCGGCGGCGCCCGGCCGCTCGGTCGCGGCCGGCGTTCCGGCGCCGATGGCCGCCCGGCCGAGCGGCGCCGGGCCCACCGGCGCGGGGCCGGTGGGCCCGGTCATCCGCCCCGCCGTGGCCCGGGGCCGGGGCCGCGGGCGGGGTCAGACCAGGATCGGCAGCTTCTCGTAGCCGCGGACCGTGCTGGTGTGCAGGCGGGACGGGCTGCCGGCCGACGAGTTCACCGCCCTGCGTGCCGCCGGGGACCGCTACGTGAGCGCGCCGGCGGACGACATCTTCGACCACGGCCGGGCCCTCGTCCTCGACGGCGTCGCGAGCCAGCTGCCCGCTGACCGCTGACCGCTGACGAGGCCGCCTCGGCCCGGTGGGCCGGCAGCGGACCCCCGGTCAGCCGGCGTCGTCGCCGCCTGCGCGGCGGCCGCGCGGTCCCGCGGGTCGCGCCCTGGCGAGCCAGGCGGCCGCCTCCTGCGCCGGTAGCTGGGCGTCGACCCGGCAGGTCGGCGTCATCAGCGGGTAGGCCCGCCCGGCCCGCCACCGGCGCGGGTAGACCGGCGGATCGAGGATGACGACCCGCGCGCCGTCGAGCAGCGGGATGTCCGCCGGGCGGCCCTCGTTCCAGATCCAGTCGCCGTAGGGGTCGACGAGGTTGAACATGGCGCGCAGGCCACCGGGCGGCTCCATCGGGCCCGGCCCCTCGGCGGCGGCGATCATCTCCGGCTCCGGTGGCGTCCCCGGCAGCCACCCTTCCTCGGGGTCCCCGATCAGGCGGGCGGCGAGCAGCATGTGCAGCTGGAAGTTGTCGCCGAGGCCGCCGATCGTCATCCGGTAGCCGCGCCCGGTCTCGCGGTGCAGCACCAGCAGCGGCGCGTCGTCGAGCACGAACAGGAGTTCGTGGAGCAGGTGGGCGATGTCGAAGTCGTCGCGGGTCTTCTCGACGGCGGACAGCAGGCGGCCGAGCTGGGGCAGCGCGGCCCGGACGTCGGCGCGCTGTGCGAGCAGCAGCACCGGCTGCGCCCACCCCGACCCGGTGAACCAGGCCTGGGCGAGGGCCAGCGGATCCTCGACGCGGCCCTCGGCGGCGGGGATGAACGTGCGCAGCGTCCGCTGGACGGCGCCGAAGTCGTCGTGCGCGGGCGGCTCGCCGAGCAGCTCGCGGTGGGTGTCGCGGAACGCCGCCGCGAGCTCGAGGGCATCGCAGGCCCGTTCGACGAGGACGCCGAGGACCGCCGACGGGTCCTCGACCAGCCAGGCCAGGCCGCCGGCCGCCCTGGCGAGGTCCGCGGCCGCGCCGAGCGCCGCGCCCGCGAGCACCGGTTCCAGCCGGGCGAGCGCCGGCGGCAGGTCGGCGGCCTGGGCGTCGCCGACGGCCGCGGCCAGTTCCTGGAGCGCCGTCCGGTAATCACTCTCCTGCCCGGCGGCGATCGCGGCCGCGATTTTGTCGACCACCTCGACGGGTGACATCACGGGCGCATCGTAACGAGCCGCGGGCGGTGTCCAGGCGGCCGGCTCCCTTCCACCACGGCGGCCATCACGTCGAGCGGGCCCTGAAGCGGGCGGCGCGGCTTCGATGCCGGGGCGGAAAACCGGGCGGGCGGCGCCGCGAGGGCTCGGCGCCCCGCCGGGTGGGGCGAGGCGCCGGGGAGCCGCGCTGTTCTGGGGCGGCGCGGCGCCCGCGGGCCCCGCGCCGCCGGCCGATATCAGCCGCAGACTCGTACGGACCGCGGCGGGATCCAGGTCCGATGGCCGTTGACCCATTCCCAGTGGCCGCTGACATGGCGCCAGTAACAGTGGTAGGCCGTTCCGGTGGCGTTCTTCGGTGCGCCGGCGGCCTGGGCGGGAGCCGCGACCAGAGCGGAGCCCATCGCGGTGGCGGCAACAAGCAGAGAAATGGTCCGGCTCTTTCGGTGCGCCATATCTGCTCCCCCCGGCGTGATACGCCTGTTTGTCGAGGAAGTGCTGGCCGGATTGCGCAGGAGGAATACCCGAGGCCGCGCACCGCCAACCGCGGCGGCGCCGAGCCGAAAAGACAGAGAACTGCCGCCATCCGCCCTGGGAAACGTGCGGGATCTGCCCGCCCTCGTCGCCCGGCCGCGCGGCGGCCCACGCCGTGACACGGCGGCATTTCCGCGGACATCCCGGCCGCCCGTTCGCCCGGCCCGAGGGCCGTGCGCCGACAGAGCAGATCCGGTGGCACGTCGTGGTCGTGACCGGTCGCGGACCCGCGACCACCTGGCAGGAGCCGACGCAGCGTACTCGAGAAGCGGTGAGTGCTCGGGTACCGAGCCCGCGTCGCGGCTGTCGGGCATGGCCGGCCGTGCGCCCCGCGACGTTAGGTGCGATTCCGCCGTACGGTGACGATGGGGTCGTCGCCGCCCATCGTGGCGGGCCCTGTTCATCGCGCGAGTGACCGGCGCCCAGACCGGCGGTCCACGGCTACGGGAGTCGGATGCCGATCTTGACATGGGAGCAGGCGGTCGTCGTCGCGGTCGCCCTGCTCGCGGTGGGCCTGGCGGGCCTGGCGGTCAACCACTTCTGGCCGCGCCGGGCGGTGGAGGTCGTCGCCGCGGCCGCCCGGGAGGCGGGGATCATCCTGGCCCTGTTCGGCTTCTGGCAGATCGTCCGGATCCGGGCGGTGACCCGGGTGGCGGGCGGCATCCGCAACGGCGAGTGGATCTGGCACACCGAGCAGCGGCTCCACCTGCCCAGCGAGCTGGGCCTGGAGCGGTTCATGCTGCGCCACGAGGGGGCGCTGCGGCTGGTGAACCTCTTCTACAACAACGTGCACTTCCCGGCGATGATCGCGTTCCTGGTCTGGCTGTTCGTCCGGCACCGGCCGAGCTATCCGTCCGCGCGCACCGTGATCGTGCTGCTCACCGGCGCCTGCCTGACGATCCAGGTGTTCCTGCCGGTGGCCCCGCCCCGGATGCTCACCTCGGCCGGTTTCGTCGACGAGGCGGTCCAGCTCGGCCAGTCGGTGTACGGCGCGTTCGGCAGCGGGGTGGCGGCGCAGCTGTCCGCGATGCCGTCGGTACACGTCGCGTGGGCGGCGCTGATCGCGATCGAGGTCATCCGGGCCAGCCCCAGCCGCTGGCGGTGGCTCATCGTCCTGCACCCCGTCGTGACGACCTTCGTCGTTGTCGTCACCGCGAACCACTACTGGGCCGACGGGATCGTCGCCGTCGTGCTGCTCGCCCTGGCCGAGCTGGCCAGCTCGGCGATCACCGCCGGCGCGCGCCGGCTGCGCGCCGGCGTCCAGTGGCCGGCCCGGACCTCACGGTCCCGCGACCAGGACCTCCCAAGCCCCGAGGGTGCCCCGGTCGGCGCGGCCACCGGAAACTGACCGCGGCCCGCCCGCGGCAAACCACGGCGGCGCGTCGCCCGCGATGGCCGGCGGGTCCGCATCCTCGACCCCACCTACGCCGAGGACTTGTGCGGCCCCTACGTCGCCACGGTCCGCGTGACGACCAGGCACGCCGCTTACCGCCGTGGAAATGGAGCGGACCGGGATGGCCCGGTCCAGGGTGCCGCCGGCCGGCGGCGGAGCGGCCTGACCGGGGATGCCATGGCCCCCGCCGGCGCGGATGGAGCGTAGGGTAGTGGCGTTGTCTGTTCCCCGCTGTGTGAGCGTCATGCATCGTCGAACGGCACGGTTGGGCATGGGACCAAGCGTCACGGACCAAGCGTCACGGACCAAGCGTCACGGAACAAGTGCCATGGCACGACAGGGCAAGTGGCGCAAGGTAAGGCAGAACAGCGCAAGGCACAACAGAACAAGCGCGACAGCGCAGGAACTGGAGTGCCATCCATGTCCGGCGTCAGACCGGGAGACGAAGGACGTCTACCGGGAAAGTAAGCAAGGAGAACGCTAGTGGCTCAGGGTACCGTCAAGTGGTTCAACGCGGAGAAGGGTTTCGGCTTCATCTCCGTGGACGGTGGCGGTCCGGACGTTTTCGTCCACTTCTCGGCGATCATGTCTGATGGTTACAAGTCGCTGGACGAGGGACAGAACGTGCAGTTCGAGATCGTGCAGGGCCAGAAGGGTCCGCAGGCTGACAAGGTTCAGCCCGTCTGAGGACACCACAGACCTCACCGGAACAGCGCGCGGCCGTACGGCCGCGCGCTGTTCTGTCTTCCCGGCGTGTGCATGCGGACCGGATCGGCCGGTGCGCCGCCCACTTTCTCGAGTGTTGGCGGCTCGCAGCCGGTGGTTGATGGGATTGCCCCGGGCGACGGGGCTTGGCCGGGTCCGTCCTCCCTAGACTGGGCGGGTGCCGATCGTGCTGACCGTGCTGGACCGGGTCTGCTGGCGT
>Ga0068858_100006564_pt1 | contig 11317 bp, 6 predicted proteins | sample KBSSwiS12_FD_66589 | JGI IMG/M metagenome (GOLD analysis project Ga0068858, IMG submission 66589) | Switchgrass rhizosphere microbial communities from Kellogg Biological Station, Michigan, USA - KBS Switchgrass S1-2 | ecosystem: Host-associated > Plants > Roots > Rhizosphere > Soil ... | reverse complement strand
GGTACCGGCGCGGCGGCCGGCGCGGCGGACGTGCTGGTCGCCGCGGCGGGCAGCACGAGCCCCGTCCCGGTCATCGGGCATCATGATCACGGGCTGCCCGGCTGGGTCGGCGTCGCGGACGTGGTCCTCGCGGTCTCCGGCTCCGGGCGCTCCCCGCTGACCCTGAACGCCGTCGAGGAGGCCGCCCGGCGCGGCTGCCGCATCCTGGCGGTCGGGCCGCCTGACAGCCCCCTGCACTATCTGGCCGACCGGGCCAGGGCGCCGTTCGTCCAGATCGACTCGGGTCGCCCGGAGCGGGCGAGCCTATGGGCGCTGGCGACCCCGCTGGTGGCCGTCGGCGCGGCCCTCGGCATCTGCCGGGACGCCGCCAGCGGCGTCGAGGCCGCCGCCACCAGGCTGGAGGAGATCGCCGGGCGCAGCCGTCCGTCCAGCGAGTCGTTCGTCAACCCGGCGAAGCTGCTCGCCCTCGAACTGGCCGGCACGCTGCCGATGATCTGGGGCACCTCCGCGGCGACGGGCGCGGCCGCCAGCCGGGCGGCCACCCAGCTCGCCGTCACCGCCAAGTACCCGGTGCTGCACGGCCGCCTGCCGCACCCGGGGATCTACCAGATCGCCACCTTCGACGGCGTCTTCGGTGCCCGCGCCGCGGCGGCCGCCGGCGCCGGGGACGACCTGGACGACTTCTTCCGCGACCGGGTCGACGACGAGCTGTCCACCCGGCTGCGGCTGATCCTGCTGCGCGACCCGGGCAACGAGCACCCCGACGTGACCCGCCGCGCCGAGGCGGTCGTCCGGGTCGCCGCCGAGCGCGGCGTCGGTGTCACCGAGCTGTCCGCGACGGGCACCCATCCCGTGGAGCGGATGGCCTCGCTCGTCGGCCTGCTGGACTACGCGTCGGTCTACCTGGCGATGCTGATCGGCATCGACCCCAGCCTCGAACCGGCCATCCACGACCTCGACCGCATTCCCTGAGCCGGCGGGAACCGCCCTGAACCGGCGCGAGCGTCTCCGAGCCTGCGCGAGCGTCCCGAGCCTGGCGTGAACAAGTCCGGCCGCCTGCTCCCTGAGCAGGCGGCCGGACTTTGTCTGTCGAAAGGCCTAGTGGCCGTTCCCGCTGTCGTTCCCGCCCCCGGTTCCGTTGTCGCCACCGGGCAGGTTGCCGCCGCCCTGGCCCGGTAGCTGCGGGGTGAGCGTGACGTTGCCCGGCTGGCCGGCCTGTCCGTTGAGCGGCAGCCCGGTCAGCGGGTCAACCGAGGGCGACGCCGTCGACGGGGGCGGGCTGTTCTGCAGGCCGCCCTTGGTGCCCTGCGCGACGGTCGGATCCGGCTGGGGCAGTGGTTCGACCGGCTGGCCCTGCAGGGCGGGCTTGAGGGTCCGGCCGAAGATCAGCGCGGGCAGGTCGCCACCGAACACATGCGACCAGGTCCTGCCGTCGGCCTGAAGGTTGGTCAGCGGGTAGTTCGAGCCGCGCGGGTCGCCGAGCGCGACGGCGGCGGCCATCTGCGGGGTGAAGCCGATGAACCAGGCGCTGGCGTACCCGTCGTTGGTTCCGGTCTTGCCGGCGACCGGCCGGCCGATTGTCGCGTTCGGATAGGCGGTCCCGCCTGGGCTGACCACGCTGCTGAGCACGTTCGCGACCGTGTCGGCGATGCCCTTGGAGATGACCTGCTTGCAGTCCGGCTTGGGCGCGATGTCGACGTTCTCCTTGGCGGAGTCCGTTGCCGACGTCACGAACCGGGGCGTGCAGTACTGGCCGCCGGCGGCGAAGACCGCGTAGGCGCCTGCCATGTCCAGCGGCGGGATCTCCGTTTGCTGGCTGAGGGTCAGGCCGCCGAACGTCGGGCCGAGATCGTCAGGCATGTCGATCTTCGGAATGCCGAGGCGCTGGGCCATCGCGGCGACGTTCATGACGCCGACCTTCGCCTCCAGCTGGATGTAGTACGTGTTCACCGACTTCGCGGTGGCGCTGCGCATGTCGAAGACGCCAGCCTCCGAGTCCGCGGAGTTGGAGTAGCCCTGGGGACAGGAGTCCTTGGCGTTGTTCGTTCTGGTGAGGGGAAAGATGTTCTTGATGTCTGGCCACGTGTCCGGGTTGAGGCAGCCGGGCGAGTAGAAGGCGGTGGACAGGCCGTAGCCCTGCTCCAGAGCGGTCGCCATCGTGAACGCCTTGAAGGCCGAGCCGGGCTCGAAGGCGGCAGGGGTCCGCCTATGGGTTCGGGGATTGATCGTGGCCTCTTGGGTCACGAGGTTGACCTTCGTCTCGTTATGGGAGGCGTCGGCGCCGTAGTAGCGGTTGACGGCCATCGCGAGGATGTTGCCGGTTCCCGGCTGGACGACGGCGATTGGCGCCGCGGCGCGGCTGTCCCGGCCGATGGTCTGGTCGACCGCGTTCTGCGCCGCGGCCTGCACCTTCGGGTCCAGGGTGGTGTGGATCTGCAGGCCACCCTCGTAGAGCCGGCGGCTGCGCTCCTCGGGCTTGGCGCCGAGCGCCTTGTCGTTGGACAGCTGGGTGCGCACGTAGTCGCAGAAGAACGGCGCGGTGGACTCCGCGCACGAGTCGACCTCCTTGCCGCTGATGATGTGCAGCTGGATCGGCATCTGCTTGGCGCCGTCGTCCTGCGTGATCGTGATGTACTTCGAGGTCGCCATGTGGTCGAGGACCTCGTTGCGTCGCGTCGTCGCCGCCTTGATGTTCGTGCGCGGGTTGTAGTTCGACGGGCTCTGCACCAGGCCGGCCAGCAGCGCCGCCTGGTCGAGGGTGAGGTCCTTGACGTTGACGCCGAAGTAGTGCTCGGCCGCCGTGCCGACGCCATACGCGCCGTCACCGAAGTAGGCGATGTTCAGATACCGCGTCAGGATCTCGTCCTTCGGCAGCACCTTCTCCAGCGCGGACGCGTAGCGCAGCTCCTGGATCTTGCGGGAGATCGAGGGGTCCGTCGCCGCCTCCCGCTCGGCCGGCGTGGTCGCGTTCTGCAGCAGCACGTTCTTCACGTACTGCTGGGTGAGCGTCGAGCCGCCCTGCTGCACGTCGCCGGCCTGGCTGTTGCGCAGCGCGGCCCGTAGCACGCCCTTGGGGTCGAAGCCGCCGTGCTCGTAGAAGCGGGCGTCCTCGATCGCGACGATCGCCTGACGCATGATCGTGGGAATCTGGTCGCCGTCGACGACGACCCGGTTCTCCGCGCCGTGCAGGGTCGCGACAACCGACCCGTCGGAGGCGAGGATCTCCGAGTTCTGCGGCAGCGGCGGGGTCGCCAGCACCGACGGCAGGTCCATGTAGTGGTCAGCCGATGCCTTGGCGAACAGCCCGACGCCGGCGACGAACGGCAGCGCCAGCAGCGCCACGACCAGGCCGATCACCAGCGCGAGCACGGCCGCCCGGCGGCCGAACACGGCGCGGCTGGCACCCGCGCGCGCCTCCGCGGCCAGCGTCAGCTCGAGCACCGAGCGGCTGGCCCCCGGGCGTCCGGAGGCGCGGCCGTCGCCGGCCTCGCCTCCGCCGCGACGGCCTGAGCCGGTGCCCGAACGCCGGGAGGCGCCCGCGCGGCCGTCGCGTCCCGCGGGCCGCTCCGCATTCGCGACCGGTGTCTGTGTGTCCCGTCCGGCAGCCGTGGCCGTCACCCCCAGCGCGAGAGTCCGTGACGTCGGCCCGGCCGGTCGGGCCGAGGACGTGTCGGGTGGACCTGTCAAGCATGCGTGAGCAGCCAGAAGGTCGCCCCGGCGGCGTCCGGTCTGGGAGTCGCCGTCCCGGGTTGAGCCCGCGCGCTCGATCCGTCGCAGGCATGGCCAACCGTACCGGATACCCCCGCGCCCACGGACTGGCGCGCCCATGTGGCGGTTTGCCCGCCGCGAACCTCCGCCCCGGTTTGCCCGCCCGATGGCCACCCATTGCCGCCGGCATGTCTAGTTCCTGGCCGATCCACGTGGAATCCATGGTCGCCAGGCCAGCGTGAAATCACCAGATCACGAAGTTCAGGGCAGGTCGAGGAGGCGGCGGGCCTTTTGGGCCTCGAAGTCGAGGGCGGCGACGCGGGTGGGGGTGATGCGGCGGGTCAGCTCGCCCAGGCGGCGGACGTCGGCGGCGACGGCCGGCTCGGCGAGGACCCGCACGGCGAAGGCCAGGTCGCTGGGGCTGACCTGGTAGCGGCGCTCCAGCTCATCGGAGTAGGCCGCGGCGAGCAGTTCGCGCTCGCCGTACTCGCGGTGGCCGCCGGCTGAGCGGTCCGGGGTTACCAGGCCGAGCGACTCGCGGTAGCGCAGCATGCGCGGCGTCGTGTCCAGGATGGCGGCGGCCCGCGCGATGGACAGCCGCTGCTCCGGCCGTAGCCGGATCTTCGACCGCAGCCGCTCCAGCACCTCGCGCACGAACCGTTCCTCCCGCAGCTGGGCCTCGGCGAAGGCCCGTCGCGCGGTCGGCAGCCAGCTCCCGGCCCGGCTGGAGGCGGAGTGGCCGGAGGCCGCCGCGCGGGCGGCGGCTCCGTGGCTGGCAGTGGTGTGACTGGATGCGGTGCCGCTTGGGCCGGTCGCCTCGCCCAACGCGTCAGTGTGCGCCGGGCTGTTGGCCGGCGTGGCGCCGGACCTGGGGGCGATCACACGGCGAAGCGTAGCCGGGGGTGGCCCTTCATCGCACGGAGTCTCACAGGCTCCTGTCAGATTCGTTGACGTCGCCCCGGCGGTAGCCGATCGTCGGAATGTGACCACCGAGTTCCATGGCACGCCCCAGGGCGAGCTGCCCAAGCACGACGTCGCCGACCTGTCGCTGGCGGAGCAGGGCGTGGCCCGGATCGACTGGGCCGACCGGGCCATGCCGGTGCTGCGCCAGGTGCGCGCCCGGTTCGCGCGGGAGCGGCCGTTCGCCGGCAGTCGGATCGCCGCCTGTATGCATGTCACGACCGAGACCGCGAACCTGATGCGCGCGCTGGTCGCGGGCGGCGCCGAGGTCGTGCTCTGCGCGTCCAACCCGCTGTCCACCCAGGACGACACGGCCGCGGCGCTGGTCGCCGAGTACGGCGTGTCGACGTTCGCCCGCAACGGCGTCGACCGCGACGGCTACTACGCGCACATCGACGCAGCGCTCGACACCGCTCCGCACTACGTCTTCGACGACGGCTGCGACCTGGTGAACACGCTGCACCTGGCCCGCACCGACGTGCTCGACGGGGTGCTCGCCGGCTGCGAGGAGACCACGACCGGGGTGATCCGGCTGCGCCGGATGGCCGCCGACGGCGCGCTGCGCTTCCCGGTGGTCGCGGTCAACGACACCGACACCAAGCACATGTTCGACAACCGCTACGGCACCGGCCAGTCGACGCTGGACGCGGTGTTCCGGGCGACGAACACGCTGCTGGCCGGCAAGACCGTCGTCGTCGCCGGCTACGGCTTCTGCGGTCGGGGCCTGGCCTCGCGGGCCAAGGGGATGGGCGCGAACGTCGTCGTCACCGAGATCAACCCGACGAAGGCGCTCGACGCGGCGATGGACGGGTTCCGCGTGCTGCCGATGGCGAAGGCGGCGGCCGTCGGCGACGTCTTCCTTACCGTCACCGGGAACCGGGACGTCATCCGCCCGGAGCACATCGAGTTGATGCGGGACGGCGTGATCCTCGCGAACTCCGGGCACTTCGACGTGGAGATCGACGTCATCGGGCTGGCCGCGCTGGCCGTCGAGGGGCCTCGGCGAGTGCGGCCCAGCACCGACGAGTACGTGCTGGCCGACGGCCGCCGGGTGCTGCTGCTCGCCGAGGGCCGGCTGGTCAACCTGGGCGCGGCCGAGGGCCATCCGGCGGCGGTGATGGACATGTCGTTCGCCGACCAGGCGCTCACCGCCGAGTGGCTCGTGCACGCCGCCCCATCGCTGGAGCCAGGCGTCCACGATGTGCCGGAGGAGATCGACAAGCAGGTCGCGAGCCTCAAGATCGAGACAATGGGAATCGAGATCGATGCTCTTACGCCAGCACAGATCCAGTACCTGAACTCGTGGCAGTTCGGGTCCTGACCGCGAAAAGCTGACGCTTCGCTGTCAAAATCCGCTGGTCGGAGGCCGGGAGGTGGCCAACGAACCTGACATTGGTTTGTCAGGGCGGAGGAGGAGGGGAACCGCTCAGCGAGGCGGGCCCGGCGGCCCGGCGGCTGGCCCCGGCCCGGCAGCTCCGGTCACGGCAGGGAAGGGCGCGACCGGGACGCCACCCGGGTAGACGGCCAGCGGTGGGGGCGCCACCGGCCCCGGCGAGGCCAGATGCGCGGGGTAGTACTTCAACGGGATGCCGGGGATCTCGCCCGGCCCGTAGTGTGCCCGGGAGATCGCCCGCAGCCGCCCGTAGGACCGCCGCGTCCGCTCGGCCAGCACCGCCGACAGGTACGCCCAGCCCGGAGTCCCCGGTGGGGGCGCCGGCGTGACGACGGCCCGGACCTGGTCGGCCAGCTCCATCCCGAGACGTTCCCTGGCCTCCGGCGACAGCTCGTGCACCCGGGCGAGAAACCCGCGCACCGTGGCCGTCAGCTCGTCGTCGAGGCCGGTGAGGTCGAGCTGCACCACCCAGCCGGCGAGCGGCGCCGGCACGGTCGGCACCGCGCCCAGCAGTGCCGGCACCGACTCGTGCACCACGACGGTGCCGGCGAACAGGTCGCCCAGGCGCTTGGCCCGGCTGGAGAAGGACATCGCGAGGACCCCTGGGAGCCCGAACAGCACGCCCGGCCGCTCCGCGACGGCGCCCACCAGCCCACGGGTGAACGCGTGCCGGAACCGGATCGGGCCCCCGTCGTCGCGGACCACCCGCAGCCGCATCACCATCTTCCCGATCGTCCGGCCGCGCAGGAAGGTCTCGCAGGCGACCGGGTAGCCGAGCATCCCCGTCACGTAGACGACCAGGAAGACCGCCGCGGCCAGCGCGTCGTCGTTCGGCCGTACCGCGACGAACGCGCCGATGAGCAGCAGGTAGAGGACGAAGAGCTGGATGGCCAGGTCGATCAGTCCGGCGATCATCCGGGAGCCGAGCCGGGCCGGCCGCAGGTCGATCGCGACGGCCTCGCCGGTGACGACCTGGCTCATCCGGTCACCGCCTCGGTCACCGGCACGAGATCGGCCCGCAGCTCGTCGTCGAGATCTCCCGTCTCGCCGGCCGCGGTTGCCCGGTAGCCGTAGACCCACACGTAGCCGACGAACAGCGCCCAGGCGAGCGCTCCGATCCCGATCCGGACCGGTGTCGGCAGGCCGGACGGGGTGACGAAAGCCTCGATCACCCCGGAGACCGCGAGCGCGACCGCGAGACCCAGCGCGATCGACACCGCGGCCCGGCCCTCGGCCGCTAGCGACTCGACGCGGCGCCGCCCGCCCGGAGCGATCAGCGACCAGCCGAGCCGCAACCCCACCGCGCCGGCCGCGAACACCACCGTCAGCTCCAGCATCCCGTGCGGAAGGATCAGCGAGAAGAACTGGCCGGTCTGGCCGCAGCTCGACATGTAGCCGCCGACGACGCCGGCGTTGACGGCGTTCTCGACGAGGACGGCCAGCGTCGGCAGGCCGAGCAGCACACCGAACCCGATCGCCTGCGCCGCCACCCAGGCATTGTTCGTCCACACCTGGCTGGCGAACGAGCTCGCCGGGTTGTCGGTGTAGTAGGAGGCGAAGTCGTGCTGGCAGAGCTGGGCGACGTCGCTCGGCGGGATCAGGTTCTCCCGGGCGTTCGCGTCGTGGGTGATCCACAGCGCGCAGGCCAGGGCCAGCAGCACCGAGCCGACCGTCGTGCCGATCACCCACCACCGGCGGGTGTACACCGCCGCCGGGAAGGTGGCCACGAAGTACCGCCCGACGACGTGCCAGCCGGAGTCGACGCCGCCGGTCACCGCCGCCCGCGCCCGGATCACCAACGACGACAGGTCGTCGACCAGCGCCTGGTCGTGCGACCGGCCGCGGACGACGGACAGCTGGGTGGCGACCCGCTGGTAGAGCTCGACCAGCTCGTCCAGCTCCGCGCGGGACATCCTGCGCGGCCGGTTCGCCCGGTCTACGAGATGGCTCAGCCGGAACCACTCCGGCCGGTGGACGGCGACATACGCGTCCAGATCCATGGCACCGCCTTCTCCGCCGCGCGGTATCCCGCCTCGGAACGCCACCCCGGCGGGACATTCGGCGGTGTCGAAATACTGTCAGACCGCCCAACCCGGGGGTCGGGTCCCGTCGGACAACCGACGGCCGGCGCCCGTTTCGCTGGGGCGTCAGGCGGTCGGGGAGCCCGCGGCACGGCCGAAGACCAGGGTCGCGACGGCGGGCAGTCGCACCTCGACGGTGCCGTCCGCGCTGGCGGTGAGCGCGGCGGTTCCGGCCAGGGGCACCTCGCCTCGGCCGTTGTAGGCTGCGTCGTCGGTGCTGAGGCGCAGCTGCCAGGGCGCTCCGGCTAGCGCCGGGTGCCGCAGCAGATAGCTCGGAAACGCGGCGTTGTTCAGGCTGGTGACGACCAGCAGTTCCTCCCCGGCCGGCCCGGCGGCCGGGTCTTCGGCCGGGTCGGACCAGCGGCGGAACGCGATCACTCGGCCGGAGTCGTTGGTGTGCAGGACCTCCAGGTTGCGGCTCTGCGCCGCGGGCGAGCCGAGGCGCAGCGAGGCCAGGTCACGGTGGGCCGCGAAGAGGCCGGCCCCGGTGCCGGCGCGCAGCCCGTACAGGTCCTCCTTGTTCTCGGTGAAGTGGTCGTACGTGTAGGCCTTCGTGGCGCCGACCTCGTCGCCCATCAGGAACATCGGGGTGCCCGCCGCCAGCAGGCTGAGCGCCGTGACACAGCGAATCCGCGCCTCGGCGTACCAGCGGGTCTCGCCGACCAGCGGCGCGTTGTTCACCGCGACCAGGATGTTGCGTTCGGAATCCGTGGAGTTGCCGGCCTCGTCGTGGCTTTCCGGGTAGACGACGGTCCGACTCGCCGAGCCGGCGAGCGCGCTTGCGAAAAGGCCCATCGCGAGCGGCCCCGTGAGGTCCTTCCCGGCGGTGTCGAGCAGCCGCGCGTACTGCGGGCCCTCGCCCTTGTCGCCGATCAGGTGATGGTAGAAGTCGACGTACCAGCGGGCGTCGAATCCCATTCCACCGGTCGGCGCCGGTTCGGTCACCTCAGCCCAGCCGGAATGGTCCTCGGCGATGAGGATGATGTACGGGTCGATCGTCCGCAGCGTCTGGCAGAACTCGCGCAGGAACTTTCTCCCGGCGATGTTCGCGTCACCCAGCGGGCTGCCGTCCGCGTGCAGCGTGTTGTACAGGTGAATGGACGTCGTCTGGTCCAGCCGGAACCCGTCGACGTGGAACTCCTCGACGAGCGCGACGGCGCTCGCCACGAACAGCGCGCGAACCTGCTCGTCCCGGTAGTTCGGCGCCCAGCCGGACGACAGGTTGTCGACGTAGCCGCCGTCGGGAAAAGCCGCGTGATCGGCCTCGCTGCCCTCGTACCAGTAGTACGAGTTGTGGCTCGGCGTCGTCGTGTCGTACATCCACTCGGCCCGTTCGGCGTCCTGCGCGAAATGGTTGAAGACGAGGTCGACGACGACGGCGATGCCACGCTGGTGGCAGGCCCGGACGAACGCGGCGAGCCCGGCCCGCCCGCCCGCGCTCTTCTCCACGGCCAGGAAGTGCGATGTTCCGTATCCCCACGACCGGGTGCCCGAGAACTCCAGGATCGGCAGCAGCTCGACGGCGTTGACGCCCAGGTCGGCGAGATAGCCGACGAACGCGACGGCGTCGGCGAACGTCCCGGCCTTCGGGTCGCCGGACGGGTCGTCCTGCTCACCGGGGACGCCGAAACCGAGCGCTCCGACGTGCAGTTCGTAGATGACCAGGTCCTCGACCCGGCGCGGCACCGGACGCGCCGGGTCGAACTCGTCATCCCAGAAGCCGTCCGCGCTGACATCCGTGCCGGCATCGACGACAACGGAGCAGCTGACCGTCCCGTCGAGGTTCAGGACGTCGCCGTCGTAGTGGGCGCCGTCCGGGTCGACGTCTCCGCGGCCGCTCTGCTGGCGGGAGTACAGGTCGGTGCGCCAGGCGATCGAGCCGTCCTCGCGGCTTATCCGGTAGACGTAGTAGTCACCAGTCCGGGCGGCGGAGTGTGCCGCGGTGGCCTCCCAGATACCGTCCGCGCCCCGCGTCATCGGCAGGCGCGGCCTGGTCGAGTCCTCACCGTATCCGTCGTCCGCGACATAGCCGCTCGGCCCGCCGAATGCGACCTCGACGGCCCTTGCGTTCGGCGCCCACACCCGGAACACAAACCCGGCCGTGTTCGTCGTATCCGCCGTGTTCGTCGCCGCGGCCGGGGGCGGGCCGGCCGCTCCGGTGGGAATGGCGCCGAGGAAATGGTGGGTGGTAAGTGTGAACGTCGTCTCGACGGCGGCCGGCGCCGCGGGGCCGAGCATGAGTTCTCGTACCTGGTCGGTTGCCGCCGGATCCGCGACTTCACCGGGGATTCCCCAGACCTGCGAGCCGTCTTCGCGCAACAACCATACGCCCCAGCGAAAGGTTGAAGGCGTGGACGCGTCGAGATCCACCGAGGACCGGAAGGCCAGGCAGCCATCCGGCCCGGTGGCCTCGGTCATCGGTACCGACGCCCAGGTGCCGCTGGGTCTGCCCGCCTGGTCCCAGCCGCCGGTGAGCACGGCACCCGCCGCGATACGCCGCGTCACGCCGGTCCGGTACTCGAAGTCGACCCGCGTCATCCTTCGCCCGCCGGGTGAGCCGATCGTGCGGAACCGATCGGCGCGCGGTCGCGCTCCGCGCCAGGGCTGCGCCTCATGGCAAACAGCCTAGATAGTCCGGCTACGCCCGCCGGCCGGCGGGCGGCCCCTGTCCGGTTCGCGACGCGCCGCCAGATGACCGTCACATCAAGTCACAGAAGGTCGTCCAGGAGGCGCCGGATTCCGTGGCTCCGTTCGTGACACCCATAGGTGACCCTTACCTGTGCTAGGTGAGCCTAACCTGCATTTCTGGTAGCGTCCCCTCGTCGCACTCGGGCGAAGCCGGAGGTATCAGACATGTGGAGCGACTTTCTGCCCAACCTCCTGATCGGACTGCGGGAGGGGCTTGAAGCGGGCCTGATCGTCTCGATCCTGGTCGCCACGCTGGTACGCGCCGACCGCCGTGACCGCATCCCTCTGGTGTGGACGGGCGTGCTCGCCGCTGCCGCGCTCTCGATCAGCTTCGGCGCCGTGCTGACCTTCGCGGCCGCCTCCATGTCGACCGCGGCCCAGGAGATCTTCAGCGGAGTCGCCAGCCTGATCGCGGTCGGGTTCGTGACGATGATGATCTTCTGGATGCGGACGTCGGCACGGGCGCTGTCCACGGACATCAAGGGCA
>Ga0068858_100006558_pt1 | contig 11321 bp, 9 predicted proteins | sample KBSSwiS12_FD_66589 | JGI IMG/M metagenome (GOLD analysis project Ga0068858, IMG submission 66589) | Switchgrass rhizosphere microbial communities from Kellogg Biological Station, Michigan, USA - KBS Switchgrass S1-2 | ecosystem: Host-associated > Plants > Roots > Rhizosphere > Soil ... | reverse complement strand
CGTCCCCGTACCCCGCCCTCACCGAACGCAGCTCGAACATCAGGCCACCTCGGTGCCGAGGTACGCGGTGCGCACGGCAGGGCTCGACGTCACGTCGGCGAGGGCGCCCTCAGCGATGAGTCGCCCGAAGTCGAGGACGTAGACGTACTCGCACACGGAGGTCACCAACGCCATGTCGTGCTCGACGAGCAGGATGCCGGCGCCGCGGTCCTCCACTGCGGCGCGGAGGATCCGGCCGAAGGCCTCGGTCTCGCGGACGTCGAGACCGGATGACGGCTCGTCGAGGAGAAGGATGCGGAAATCGCCGGCCAGCGCCCGCGCCAGCTCGACGAGGCGGCGCTGCCCCGTCGACAGCACACCGCATCGCTGCCCGCGGAGTCCGCCGAGCCCGCACAGCTCGATCGCCTCGTCGCGCGCCTGCGTGATCTCGGCGCGCTCCGCCCGCGTGCCCCAGAGGAGACCGAGGGCGCGTCGACCAGCGAAGTTCGCCTCGCGCCCCAACGCGACGTTCTCCTCGACGGTGAGCCGGTCGTAGAGCTCCATGCGCTGGAACGTCCGTCCGAGGCCGAGCCGGGCCCGGGCCGGCGGGCTGGTCAAGGTGATGTCACGCCCGAACAAGGTCACGATGCCCTCGGTTGGCCGGACGAGCCCTGTGCAGGCGTTGAACGTCGTTGTCTTGCCGGCACCGTTCGGGCCGATGAGGCCTGTGAGCCGGCCGACCGGCACGTCGAGGTCGACCCCGTCGACGGCGACGAGACCGCCGAAGACGATGCGCAGGCCGCGTACGTGCAGCGCGTCGGCGGTCAACGGGCACCCGCCTCGGCCAGTCGTGCCGCGATCGGGCTGCGCCCGATGCGCCGTGCGGCTGCCGTCGCCAGGCGACCGCCGGCCTGAGCGGACTCGTCTCGCCCCTCGAGCAGCGCGACGGCGATGGCACCGACCCCGAACATCACGGGGAACCACTCGAGCAGGGAGTCGTTCGTCACGTACGCCGGGATGATCGTGAGCGCGATGGCGGCACCGAACGCGGCCCGGTACTCACCGGCACGTCCCTGCAGCGCGAGGACCACGACGAGCAACAGCGATGGAAACGCACCGAACGACTGGGGCGCAGCCCTTCCCACGACGGGGCCGAGCAGCGCCCCGGCGAGGCCGGCCAGGAACGCCGAGATGCAGAACACGGCGACTTTCACCGCAATCACCGACGTCCCGTACGTCGCGAGCGCGACGGGCGCATCAGCCATCGCCCGAAGGAAGCGCCCCAGACGACTTCGATGGACGACGACGACGAGTGCGATGGCTGCGGCCACGAAGGCGACGACGACGTAGTAGTACGCGACGTCGCCTTGGGCGATGCTCGGGCGCGGCGCCGGGACCGAGTCGCCGCCGCCGAACATGAGGCTCGTTTGGAAGACCAACCGTTCGAGCAGGAGCCCGAACCCGAACGTCGCTAGCGCCAGGTGGAGGCCCGAGAGCCGGATCGCCGGGATGGCGACGAGCGCCCCGACGGGAACGGCGACGAGCGCGCTCACGAGAACGGCGACCAGCCACGGCGTTCCCGCCGTCGTGAGGCGAGAGAATGTGGATGCGCCCACGGCGGCGAAGCCGAGGTGGGCGAGCGAGATCTGTCCGGATGTGCGCTCGAGCAGCGCGAGCGACAGGAAGACGATGACGTAGACGAACGCCTGCGTGTAGGTGATGAGCTTCGTGTCGACGACGGCCGGGATGAGCACGATCACGACGCCGGCGACCGCGAGGCCGGCCCGCTTCGTTCCCGCACCGAGTTGTCGCGTCGCGGTCACCCGTCGAGCCCGTTCCGGCGCGACCTGGACCAGACGCCGCTTCGGCGCGGCGATGAGCACCGTGAACAGCACGACGAACGGGAGGCTGGCCGGAAGGCCGCTCAACCACGAGATCGAACCGACGTACTTCGTCGAGAGCGCAGCACCGATCCCGACCGCCAGCCCGCCGGCGTAGGTCAGCGGCAGGCTCGTGAACAACCCGACGGCGGCAGCACCGAATGCCTGCACGACGAGCAGGGTGAGCACGGCGGCGTCGAGCCCGACCGACGTTGCCAGCAGCACGCCCGATGCCGATGCGAACGCGGCGCCGATGCACCACGCCCACCGCCGCACCACGACGGGGTCGGTGCCCGTGAGGGCGAGGAGGCTCGGATCGTCGACGACACCGCGCATCGCCCGGCCGAGCCGGGACAGGCGGAAGAACAGCGACAGGCCGACGGCGGCGCCGAGCACGGCGGCCATCACGATCAGCTGGCCGACCTCGACGTTGACGGAGGCGATGCGGACACGGCGGGCCGGGAGGAAGCCCGGGAACGCTAGCGTCGCCGCCCCGTAGCGGATGATCAGCAGCTGCTGCACGCCGACCAGCACGCCGAGCGTGGCGACGATCTTGGTGGCCGTCGGCGCGCCGGCGAGGCCCCGCGTCAGCCGCTCGAGGATCACGCCGAGCATCGGTCCGACCACGACGACGCACAGCACGAATGCGATCGGCCACGGCATCCCGTGTCGATCGCGGAGCTCGTAGAACGCGAACGCCCCGAGGGCGGCGACGATGCCGTGGGCGAAGTTGAAGATGCCGGACGTCTTGTACGTGAGCACGAGCCCGAGGGCGGCGAGTGAGTACACCGACCCGCTCACGAGACCGACCACGATGAGCGGAAGGAAGCTGTTCACGGCCGGCAGATCCCACACGGCGCCCTGCCGGCTTCGAGGTGCTCGTCGGGCGTGGCGGCGACGACCGGCTTGCCCAACGCCAGCTGGCACTCCGGCCGGTGGAACCGTCGCATCCCGGCGGCGGCGACCGGCAGGCGATGTTCAGCCGTCACGGCGACGCCGCGACGCGGCTGCGGGTCGACGTCGACATCGGCGACGAGGAGTCGCCGTCGCTGTCCGACGGCGCGCCGGCCGGCCAGGAGCCAGACGCCGTTGCCCGTGCCGAGCACGACGAGACCGGTGATCCCGACCTGCAGCCACGGCAGCTCGTCATGCACCACCGCGCTGCCGCTCGTCCCCCACCACGAGGCGGCGACGAGTGCGAGTCCCAGGCCAGTGGTGACGTAGATGGCGACCACCGCGGCAAGGGACCACGGAGCCGAACGCGCCCATGCCGGGTTCACGCGTCGACCAGCTCAGGGGCAGGGCCGGCGGTGACCGCGTCGGCGGGTCCGTCCAGGGACCGCTGCGACCGGAGCACCGACTCGATGGCGTCGAGCTTGCGCCATTCGTCGCCGAGGTCGGCACTGATGAGCAGCGTCGTCCCGATGCCGATGAGCGCGAGGCCGAAGAGCCCGCCGGAGACGACGTAGGGGATCTGCTCCGAGGGCAGCGGCGTGCCACTGACGCCCACCCACCCGAGCACGAGCGCGAGCCCACCGGCGGCGATCAGCAGCCACCCCCCGGCGCGGTCCCACAGTCCACGGATCACGACCTTCAGGTCCATCGCAACTTCACCCCCAGGGTCCGAACGAGCACACCAGCGCCGACGAGCGCCACGGCGGCGCCGGCAAGGACGAGGTACAGGCTCTCCGACGAGAACCCGCTGACGACTCCCGAGCTGAGGCTGCGGGCGAGGACGACACGGTGACTCGGCGGTGTCGACCTCGACGGTGTCGACCTCGTCGGAGCGGCACCGCCGGTCGTTGCGGCCGGAGCCACCGACGCGAGCCCTGATCCACCGCTGTCGCCCGCACCAAGCCCCACATCGCCGGTCGAGGCCACCGCGTCTTCCTGCGCCGGACCGCTGCCGCTCGCGGTGGCGAAGGCACGGCCGAACGTGTACGTCACGACGGTCGGGCCGGTCCCGACGACCTGCCGCGTCACTTCGATGCGAAGCACCGGTGCTGTCACACCGCTGCCGTCCGGCTGTGGCTGTGGGGCGACGTACGAGAGCGAGATCCCGGCCGCTTCGAGCGCGTCGGTGACCGGGTTCTGCGGCAGCGGCAACGACTGACCGCCGACGACGATGCCACCGGCACCGAACCCGACGGCTTGACCGGCGATGGTCATGCCGGTCACGTCGAGACCGGACTCGGGCCGGGGCTTGCCGTCGGTGCCGACGACGACGCGGGCGAATCCGCGCACGCGCCCGATCCGGACGGTGCCGTCACCGACATCGATGCCGCTGGCGACGCTCTCCGCCTCCGCCGCGATCGTGCCGTCCTCGGCGCAGCCCACGTTCGTCGTCGCCTTCGTCACGCCCGCGCTGCTGGCGCCGTCGGACCCGCCCTGTGCCACCGCGTTGGAGCTCCGCTCCCGGGAGTGCGACGCGAGAGCGACGGCGCCCCCGCCGGCGGTGGCATCGGGCTGCGCCGGGTAGCTGCTCTCCGCGACCAGTGGATACGTGTTCCGCGGGACCGACGCGAGCGGCAGCACCGAGAGCGCGGCCTCGCCGGGATACGGGTAGCCGGCGTAGCCGCTCGACGTGCCGTCCGAGCTGACCGCCGACTGCGCCGCCGGTCCCGAGGCGTCCGTCTGCTCCACGAGCACGAAGCCCGGGCTGGCGACCGCGATCCGGGCGCCGTCGGCGGTCGCCACGGCGTGGTACCGGGTGCAGCTCCCGTCCGCCGCCGCTGCACCGGTGAAGCCGAGCAACGTCGACGTCGCCGCCGTCACCGCCCCTGCCGCCACGGCGAGCGCGATGCGCCTCATCGGGTACACGCCGTGAGCTGGACGCCGTTGGTCGCGACCCATTTGCCGCCGGCGACGCGCATGACGTAGACGCAGTCCGCCTCGGGTGCCGGCTTGCCGCGCACGAAGTTGAGGGCCGGCGCCAGCCCGCCCAACGTCTCGTTGTGGAGCGCGTATAGCCCCTCGAGCAGCTCCGCGCTGGTCGGCCGGTCGGACACCCGGGCGGCCGCGGCCTGGAGCAACTTGCCCGATGCCCACCCGAAGCTGCTGAACGATGAGCGGAGCGCGTCAGGGGCGTAGGTCCGCACGGCCTGCCCCCATTCGTCCAGCGCCGGCGATCCGGACGTGAGCGTCCACGGGAACGACGGCAGTATCGCGATCGCTCCCTCGAGATCCGGAGGCGGGTTCCCCACCGGAGCGCTCACCATGTACTTGGGCTTGAAGCTCTGACGGGCGCACGACTGCGCGAGCCGGTTGACCGAGTTGCCATCGACGACCGGAATGAAGGTGTCGGCGCCCGCCGCCTTCGCATTCAGGCATTCGGCCGTGAAGTCCGGCTGCGCCAACGAGACCCGGCCCTCGTAGACGATCTCGAGCCCGACCTGCTTGGCGTAGCCCTCGAACGTCTTCGCGTTGTTCTCGCAGACGGCGGCCTCGGTGCAGTAGACGACCGCGACCTTCTTCGCGCCGCCGTCCTTCAGCACCTTGGGCTGCGCCTTGTACCACGTCTGGTACCCCGTCGTCTGGGGGAACATCATCGGGCTCTGGTTGAAGATCTCGGAGTACGTGCCGCCCCCGATGACCGGCACGTTCTTGCTCTCGGCGTAGCGCGCCACCGGCACGTCGCCTCCTGCCGCCGAGTAGAAGTTGACGAGGGCGATCGCCCCCTTGTTCTCGACGAAGTCCTTGGCGATGGCGAGGTCGCGCGCGCCGTCGTTGCCGTCGTCGGCTGAGTACAGCTTGACCGGGTGCCCGTTGATGCCGCCCTTGGCGTTGATCGATTGCACCCACGCCGAGAACGCATCCCGCGACGGAGCGAACGACGCCCCGACGACGCCGGAGAAGTCGCCGATCTCACCGACGACGATCGGCGCCTTGGGGCCGGCGGCGGGCACCGACGTGCCGCTGGCCGGCGCGCCCGCCGCCCCGGCGGCACCGCCGGCTGGCGTCGCGCCGGCGGCCGCGGGGGAAGCGACCTGCTCTGCCGGCGATGTCCCGGGTCCCGCCGCGTCCGGCGCCGGCGAGTCGGCCCCAGCACGTCCACCCGTGTCCATCGAGCCCCCACGGGCGATGGCGAGCGCTTCGTCGTGTGGCACCCGGGTGCCGCACGCGGCGAGGACGAGCAGGAGCGCCAACATGCAGCTGCGTCCGGCGCGCTTGTTCATGACCCCGTGACCCCCCTCGGGCGACGACAGATTCGTGGACTGCTTCGCCTGTTCCTTCGCCGCCAGTGCACGGAATCCTGCCTATTTGGGCCACTCTTTCATGTGCCCTGGCCCTCGGCGGGGCCGCGAAGAGGATGCTCTTCGTCCATGCCCATCACGTTGACCGACGACCATCACGTGCTCGCGTCCACGGTGTCCGACCTCCTCCGTACGTTCGGTGCACGGGAGGACGCACGTCGGTTGCTGGAGGAACGCAGCCCGGCGCTCCCCCGGATCTAGTGTCCCGAGTCAGAAGTTCGCCGCGAAATCGCCGCTCCTCTGACTCGGGACACTAGGACGACGTCGTCGGCCTCGGGTTCCTCGGGTTGCACGGCCGGAGGCCGACGGCGGCGCCGGGTACGGGCTCGGCGCGCTCGTAGTCCTCGTGGAGGAGCTCCTGATCGGCGTCGAAGGCGAAGCGCACGGCATCAGACCTTTCGTCCGGAGGTCGCCCAGTAGCGATCGCGGAGCACGCGCTTGTAGAGCTTGCCCCCGTCGGTGCGGGGAAGCTGGTCGAAGTCGACGGTGCGCGGACACTTGTAGCCAGCAAGGTGGCCCCGGCAGTGGGCGATGAGCTCCTCGGCGACCTCGTCGCTCGGGTCGACACCGTCGACGAGCTCGACGACCGCCTTGACCTGTTCGCCCCACTCGTCGTCGGGGACGCCGATCACGGCCGCGTCCCGCACGAGCGGGTGGCTCGACAGCACGCCTTCGACCTCGGCCGGGTAGATGTTCACTCCGCCGCTGATGATCATGTCCTTGGCGCGGTCGGCGATGAACAGGTAGCCGTCCTCGTCGAGGTAGCCGACGTCGCCCAGGGTGAAGGCGCGACCCCTCGTCACCGATGCGGTCAGCTCGGGATCATCCTTGTACTCGAACGTCGGCTCGTCCGGCTGCAGGTAGACCGCGCCGAGCTCGTTCGCCGGCAGCTCCTGCCCGGCGTCGTCGAGGATGCGCACGGTCATGCCCTTGATGGCTCGCCCGACCGTTCCCGGCTTGGCCAGCCAACGATGCGGCTTGGCGATGGTGGCCGCGCCCTCCATGCCGCCGTAGGTCTCCCAGATCACGGGTCCCCACCACTCCATCATCTGGCGCTTGATCTCGACCGGGCATGGAGCCGCGGAGTGGACGACGACCTCCAGGCTCGAGACGTCGTAGCGGGCGCGCACCTCCTCCGGCAGTCGAAGGAGACGGACGAACTGCGTCGGCACCATGTAGGCGGTCGTGACCCGGTGGCGCTCGATCATCGCCAGCGCTGCCTCGGGGTCGAACCGGCCCATGATCGCCAGCGCCTGTCCCGCGTGGAGCGCGCCCATGAAGAAGCTCTGGCAACCGCCGTGGTGCATCCCGGCCGAGACGAGGTGCGTGCCAGTGCATGGTGCGAAGTGGAACGCGCGGGCGAACAGCTTCGAGGCGTCCGCCGCCTCGGAGGGCCCCAGCTCGGGAAGGGGCCGCACGATCGCCTTCGGCCGGCCGGTCGTCCCCGACGAGTACGCAAGCGGACCCCCCAGCACGCGGTCGTCGGGTGCGGTCGTGGGCTGTCCGCGACGAGGTCGTCGAACCTCGTGAATCCGGCGATGTCGCCGGCGACGGCCACGCGCAGGCGCACCGACGAGGCGCCGGCGAGCTCGGCGGTGCGATCCCCGTACTGCTCGTGCACGACGACGACGGCCGCCCCGGCGTGGTCCATGATCGTTCGGAGCTCGGCTCCCGCCAGCGCCGGGTTCAGCGAGATGTAGCGCAGCCCCGACTCCTCTGCCCCCAACATCCAGACGAGCACGTCGGCGTCGTTCGGCAGGGCGAACGCCACCACGTCGCCGACACCCAGTCCCCGCGCCCGCAGGGCGTGCACCAGTTGGTGCGCCCGCTCCGCCAGCTCCCGGAACGTCAGCACCGTCCCGGACGGCGACGCCACCACGGCCGGCAAGTCCGGGCGGTCCTCTGCCAGCCACCACGCACCGAACCGGCCAGCCCACACGTCACTCACGATAAATGAGGATACTATTCAGAACGCGCGGAGCAGCGACGACGATCAGCCCAGGGCGCCCGATGCGCGCAAGGCGGCGATGTCGTCCCAGGAGCGACCGAGCTCGAGGAGCAGCTCCTCGGTGTGCTGCCCGAGCTCGGGTGCGGGGCCCGCCGGGCTCGACGGCGACCCCCCGAACTGGGCCGGCGGCGCCGGCAACCGGTACTCGCTGCCGTCGACCGCGGCGTTGTGCGGCAGGTATCCGTTGGCCTCGACCTGCGGGTGGTCGTGCAGCTCGGCGGGCTGCAGTACCGGCGCCCATACGCCGGAGAAGCCGTCGAGGATGCGCCGCCACTCGGCCAACGGCTTCGAACGGAACGTTGCCTCGAGCTCCTGGATGCACGCCGGCGCGTTCGCCGCCCGGGTGGGAAGGTCGACGAAGCGCGGGTCGGACGCGAGGTCCGGCCGCTCGAGCCGTTCGCACAGCTCCGCCCAGAACCGGTCCGCCTGCAGGCACACGAGGTACAGCCACCGATCGTCGGAGGTCGGATAGGAGTTGACCAGCGGGTTCGAAGCCAGGGTGCGATCGATCGGCGGGAGCGACCCGATGTCCGGCCCGACCATGATGTCCGGGCTGAGGGCCCACATCCCGACGCTCATCAGCGACACGTCGACCTCGAGCGCCTCGCCCGTGCGCTCGCGGTGGAACAGCGCACTGCCGATCGCACCCGCGATGGTGTTGGCACCGATGAGGTCGAAGAACGCCGCCGGCTGGAACATCGGCTCGAACGGCGGGCGGGTCATCTTGTACGCCATCGCGGAGGTCGCCCACGCCGAGGCGAGATCGAAGCCGCCCGTCTCGGCCATCGGGCCGGCCGGCCCCCAGCCGGTGCCGCGCACGTAGACAAGCCGTTCGTTGACGGCACGGAGGTCGGGGACGTCGATCGCCAGCTTCCGGCGAACCGAGCCGAGGTAGCTGGTCAGGAACACGTCCGCGGTCGCCACCAGCTCCAGCAGGACCGCACGTCCCTCCGCCGACGCGAGATCCAGCGTGATGCTCCGCTTGCCGCGGTTCGGGATCTCGAGGAACGGGTTGGCGGCCCCGCCACGCGCGTTGGCCAACAGGTTCTGCAACCCCCGCTGCGGGTCACCGGTCGGCGGCTCGACCTTGATGACCTCGGCCCCGAGGTCGGACAGCACAGCGCCAGCCGCCGGCACGAACGTCCACGACGCCACCTCGATGACGCGCACACCGCTGAACGGAGAAGTCATGAAACGAGTATACTCTTCTTCATGGCTGAGGTTCGGAGACCGGTCGAAGCGCTTCGGGCCGAGGTCCGCGAGTGGCTTGCGGTGAACTGGTCGGAGGACATCACGGTGCGCGAGTGGTGGCGGCGGCTCGCCGACGCCGGCTACACGGCGCCGACGTGGCCACGGCCCTATGGGCTGGGTGTCAGCGCGAGCGAGGCACGCGCCATCAGCGCCGAGCTCGCGGCGGCGAAGGTCGTCGCGCCGCCGACCGGTGTGGTCGGTGTCCGCCTGGCGGGCCCGACGTTGCTCGAGCACGGGACCGACGAGCAACGAGCTGCGTACCTTCCACCGCTGCTGCGCGGCGAAGAGGCCTGGTGCCAGCTCTGGAGCGAGCCGGGCGCAGGATCGGATCTCCCGAGCCTGTCGACCCGCGCCGAGCCCGACGGCGACGGGTGGCGGGTCAACGGGCAGAAGGTGTGGAACTCCGGCGCCGACATCGCCCGGCGAGGGTTGCTGCTGGCCCGGACCGATCCCGCCGCACCCAAGCGGGCCGGCCTCACCACGTTCGTCATCGACATGGATCAGCCCGGCATCGAGGCGCGGCCGTTGCGCCAGATGAACGGCGAGGCACACTTCTGCGAGGTGTTCCTCACCGACGCACGGGTCGACGCCGGCGAGGTCGTCGGCTCGGTCGGCGCCGGCTGGGAGGTCACCAGGACGACGCTGCTGTTCGAACGCATGACCGCGACCGAGCGCGTCGCTCGCGGCCTCGTGTTCGTCGACTCCGGCCACCCCGCCGGGAACCTCGACCGGACGACCGGTGATGTCCTCGCCGCCGCCGCAGCTCGAACCACGCCGCGGTTCACGGGGACCGCGATCCGGGCGCGCGAGATGATGCGACTCGCCCAAGAGCAGGGCGTCGCCACGGACCCCGTCCTCCGCGATCGGCTCGCCGGCTACTGGTCGCTCGCCGAGGTGCACCGTCTCACGCAGCAGCGGGCGGCGGCCTCGGTGCGGCTCGGACGACCGCCCGGCCCCGAGGGATCGATCTCGAAGCTCCTCCTCGGCCGGATCTGCACGACCTCCCGCGACCTGTCCTTCGACATCGTCGGCGCCGAGGCACTGCTCGACGGCGATCTCGTCACCGTCGGGCTGTCGAGCCCCGCCGTCACCATCGGCGCCGGCACGGACGAGATCCAGCGCAACATCCTCGCCGAGAAGGTCCTCGGCCTCCCGCGCGAACCCGGTCTCGAGTGACGTCCACGGCACGGACCCTCGACATGAGCACGGGGATGGTCCTGGCCGAGGTCCGCGACGGCGTCGGAGTCGTGACGCTGAACCGGCCCGAGCGGCGCAACGCCTTGCACCCCGACATGTACGACGCCATCCCGAACGTGCTCGAGGAGCTCTTCGAGGACCCGGAGGTCGGCGCCATCCTCCTGACGGCCACGGGAACCGCCTTCTGCGCCGGAGGAGACGTTCGCGATGGCCGTGGCCGCGGTGACACCGAGGACGTCTCCGTCGAGGATGCGGCGGCGCGGCTCGTCCACAACGCCCGCATGGTTCTGCTGCTGCACGAGGGCCCGAAGCTGTCCGTGGCCGCCCTGCCCGGGCCCGCGGTCGGCGCCGGGATGAGTCTGGCCCTGGCCGCCGACTTCCGGATCGCCGCCGCGTCGGCGCGCCTCGTGCCCGGCTGGTCGAATCTCGCGTTCAGCGGTGACTTCGGCGGGACCTGGCTCCTCGCCCGCGCCATGGGGCCTTCTCGCGCCCTCGCCGCGCTCCTCGGCAACGAGTCGATCGCCGCCCCGGCGGCGCTGGCGGCCGGACTGGTCGACCGCGTCGTCGAGGACGACGAGCTGGCGGGCGCCGCCTTCGCGTGGGCGCGGGCACTGGCGGACGCGCCTCGGGTGATGGCGCGCTTCATGAAGGCGAACGTGCGTCAAGCGGAGAGGCTCTCGCTCCGAGACGCGCTCCCGCTGGAAGCCGAGCGCATGGTCCGGTCCGGCCAGACCGAGGAGCACCGCGCCGCCG
>Ga0068858_100006553_pt1 | contig 11323 bp, 6 predicted proteins | sample KBSSwiS12_FD_66589 | JGI IMG/M metagenome (GOLD analysis project Ga0068858, IMG submission 66589) | Switchgrass rhizosphere microbial communities from Kellogg Biological Station, Michigan, USA - KBS Switchgrass S1-2 | ecosystem: Host-associated > Plants > Roots > Rhizosphere > Soil ... | reverse complement strand
GTTGCTCACGCCGCTCAACGCGAGAGACCGCGGAGATCGCAGACCGTTCTTTCTCTTCGGCTGTCGCCTGTCTGACGCCGAACACGCATGAGGGTCCCCTCGTCTAACCGAACCAGCCTTCCGCGTGACGACCTTGAACCGCGTCAGCTTCGACTGCGCGGACCTTCGAAGCTCGGTCGAGTGGTATGGGCCTCCGGCCCGGCAAGGTCCTCGGCCCGTCAGTCGGCCTCTGCAGGGTCTCCCGCGCATACGCCGCATCGAGGACGTTCATGGCCACGGTTCCAGCCATGTCTTGCAAATTCCTGTAAACGACCCGGTGGGATCCGCAATAATCTCGCGTGGGCTGAGGGTAACAGGGACTGAGGGCTGGGCTATGCAGATCAAGAAACGATGGTTCTGGGCCGGCGCGATCGCGGTGGCGGTCGGCGCGGTGCCCGCGCGAGTCGGTGCGCAGAACAATGCCGACGTAGACGGCGGCAGGCGGCTCTTCCAAGGCATGTGCGCCGAGTGCCATGGCGCCGGCGGCACCGGCGGCGACGCACCCAGCCTGAATCGTCCGAGGTTGAACCACGCGCCGGACGATAAGGCGCTGGCGCGCGTCATTGCGGATGGCATTCCGAATACCGCGATGCCGCGCATCCGGCGGTTCACCGAGAGCGAGCTGAACCAGCTCGTCGCCTACGTGCGATCGGTCGGGAAGATGGCACAGGATCGCGTGCCAGGCGACGCGAAAAAGGGCGCCGCCATCTACAAGAATCTCGCCTGCTCGTCATGCCACATCGTCGCCGGCGAGGGCGGCACACTCGGTCCGGATCTCACCGACATTGGAACAATGCGGGGCGCGGCGTACCTGCGCGAGGCCGTCGTCGATCCGGGGGCGTCGCTGCCGAAGGGCACGCTGTCGGTGCTCTCACGAGGCTACGCGGAGTACCTGCCCGTGCGCATCGTCACCCGCCAGGGCCGCGAAGTCCGCGGGATCCGCGTCGACGAAGATGCGTTCACGATTCAAGTGCGCGATGCGGCGGGCCGGTCCTACTCGCTGCGAAAGAGCGATATCGAGGTGCTCGAGAAGCAAGTAGGGAAGAGCCTGATGCCAAGCTTCGCATCACGAGTGGCGGCGCCGGAGTTGACCGATCTCGTCGCCTATCTCGTCAGCCTGCGGGGGACTGAGCCATGAAGATTGTTGCGGCAGTGATTTTCGCGGGCGTCCTCGCTGGAGGGCCCGTCTTCGCGCAGGTTCCCTACGACCGCATCGTCAAGGCCGAGAGCGAGCCGGCGAACTGGTTGACGTACGCCGGCAGTTACAAGTCGCAGCGGTACACCCAGCTCGATCAGATCAACAAGCAGAACGTGTCGCAGCTGAAGCCCGCCTGGGTGTACCAACTCCGGGCGGGTGGCGTCTTCGAAACCTCGCCCCTCGTGGTGGACGGCGTGATGTACATGACCGAGCCGCCGAGCACGGTGACCGCGCTGGACGTGCGCACCGGGCGGCCGCTGTGGACCTGGACGCCGAAGATCCCCGACGATGTGATCGTGATCGGGTCGCCGCCGGTGAATCGCGGCGTCGCCGTGCTCGACAACATGGTGTACGCCGGATCGATTGCCGGCCACCTGGCGGCGCTCGATGCGAAGACCGGGGCGCTGCGGTGGGACGTCACCGTGGACGACAACAAGCTCGGCTACTACCTGACGCTGGCGCCCCTGGCGATCGACGGCAAGATCATTGTCGGCGTGTCTGGCGCGGAAAACGGCATCCGCGGGTTCGTCGACGCATACGACGCGAAGACAGGGAAGCGGCTGTGGCGCAGGCATACGATTCCGGCACCAGGCGAGCCCGGAAACGACACCTGGGGCAAGGACAGCTGGAAGACCGGCGGCGGTTCGACGTGGCTGACCGGTTCGTACGACCCCGACTTGAAGCTGTTGTACTGGCAGACGGGGAATCCCGGACCTGATTGGAACGGCGATAACCGTCCCGGCGACAACCTCTACACCTGCTCGGTCCTCGCCCTCAACCCGGACGACGGCACGATCAAGTGGCATTTTCAGTTCACGCCGCACGACACGCACGACTGGGACGCGAACGAGACGATGATTCTGTTCGACGCACCAGTGGCGGGGCGCCCGCGCAAGCTCCTCGCCCAGGCCAATCGCAACGGGTTCTACTACGTGCTCGACCGCGCCACCGGCGAGTTCGTGGCCGGCAAGTCCTTCGTGAAGCAGACGTGGGCGGACGGTCTCGATGCCAAAGGCCGCGCGATCGCGAAGCCGGGCCTGGAGCCGACCAGGGAAGGCATGCTGGTCTATCCCAGTATTCAAGGCGCGGCGAACTGGCACAGCCCGAGCTACAGCCCGAAGACCGGTCTCTTTTATCAGACGGCCGTCGAGATGGGGACGATCTTCTACAAGGGCGAGGCGGTGTACAACCCCCTCATCGGTTTCACGGGCGGGGGCGGGCGCACGCTCAACACTGACGACTCCTCGAGCGCCATCCGTGCGTGGGAGGCGACGACCGGCAGCTTGAAATGGGAGTTCAAGCTGCTCTCGGCCGGCAGGAGCAGCTTGTTGTCCACCGCGGGGGGACTCGTGTTCAGCGGCACGGAAGAAGGGAACTTCTTCGCGCTCGACGCCGAGACGGGGAAGCCGCTGTGGGACACGCAGCTCGGCGGAAACATCCGCGGGATCCCGATGTCGTTTGCCGTGGACGGCAAGCAATACGTCGCGATCGCCGCAGGCTTCGCGTTGTTCGTATTCGGGCTGCCGTAGTAGTTCGTGGGCCCTCGGCCAGAATGAGGAGGCGTGCCATGAAACGGTTCACCACGGCGTTCTTGACTGCCATCGTCGCCATCCTGTCGCCGTCGCTCTCCGCACAATGGCCGCTGTATCCGCGCAATATTCCGAAAGGGTCCGACGGCAAGCCGAATATCAGCGCGCCTGCGCCGCGAACTGCCGATGGCAAGCCGGATTTCTCCGGGGTGTGGATGATCTATAACGGTCCCGAGCCGGACGGCGCACCTGGCCGGCCTCCGCGGGTGATGGGCGGCAATGCCGGGGCGGGATTCAAGGACGGGCTGCCGTTCCAGCCATGGGCGGCGGATCTCCAGAAGAAGCGCTTCGCGGAGGGAGGCTTGAACGATCCTGATGCGCTGTGCCTTCCCCAAGGTCTGCTCCAATACCACGTCGATCCGCAGCCGCTGAAGATCGTCCAGATGCCGCAACAGATCCTCATCATCTACGAGTCGAACTACGGCCTTCGCACGATCTACATGGACGGCCGGCCTCTCCCGCCGCTGGGCGGCCCGCAGCCGTTCTGGCACGGGTATTCCGTCGGGCGCTGGGAGGACGACACGCTGGTGGTCGAGTCGAACAATTTCCGCGGCGTCGACCCCAACGATTTCCACGGCGTCGAGCCTGAGAGTTTTCACGGCGTCGGGTGGCTGGATCACAGGGGCAGCCCGTACACGGAAGCGATGAAAGTCACTGAGCGGTTCCGGCGTGTGAACTACGGGCAGCTGGACATCGAGTTCACCGTCGACGATCCGAAGGCGTACACGAGGCCGTTTACGGTCAGAGTCGTACAGCGGAATGTGGCGGACGGCTCGGAGCTGATCGAATTCATCTGCCACGAAAACCAGACGTTTCTGAAGCTCACTGGCCGCGCGCCTCGATGAGCCGCTGACACGTTGCCAGCGTCTTGGTCGCCGGTGGTTTTCGTCGCACGTCCTTCTGGAACTTCACCGTATGCGATCGCGTCCGCTTGCGCTCACGACGTCGTATTTCGGCAATGCGACCTTCGGAACAGCGAGGGACTACCTGACGCCGTTCTTGACCGGCGCGGCGGTGGATCAGGTAGACCTTCTGCAAAGCCAGGCGGGTAAATAGAACCCGCCGATTCATTGCCTCGCGATTGCACGGGAAGCGGCCGGCGGCGGCGGTTCATGCAAGTACCGCTCTCGCTCTTCGACAGTGAGCGCGCGACCGCGGGTTGAAGCAGAACCCGCCAGATCCCGCACGGGCTTGCACAGCTCGCAGGTAAACACGAGAGCTGGTCCGCCGGCACCAATGGTGAGGATGCGGGCTCCATCCTGGCTGAACTCCGCCAGTACTACTGGACTCTTGTGACCCTTGAACGTGAACACGCGGGCACCGGTGCCGGATTCCCAGACCTGGGCCGTCATGTCATCGCTTGCGGTGAGAACCCAGCGGCCGTCCGGGCTGAATGTTGCGCTTTTGACTTCGCCCTGATGGCCCCTGAGTGAGATCTTCAATCGACCCGTCGTCGCATCCCAGATTCGAGCGAGGTTGTCCGCGCTGGCGGTCACGACGTCACGGCCCGTCGGAGAGAATCGAGCGGTGTAGACGCTCGCATTTCTCGCTCCGCGACGATCCTCGAGGATCGATACCAGCTGCCCGTCTCGTGCGTTCCACACCCGCGCCGACCCGTCTTCGCTGGAGGTGACAATCCTGGTGCCGTCAGGGCTGAAGGCTGCCTGGGTGATGTTGCCGCTGTGGCCGCTGAACAGCGACACGACCCGGCCTGTCAGAGACTCCAGAAGCCTCGCCGACCCGCCGGAGGTCATCAGCAGAAACTGATCGTCTGGACTGAAGACGATCTCGGTGACCCGCTTTTGATCTCCCTGCGGCAACGATGACAATGGCTGCCCTGTCGTGCTCCAGATGCGCGCCGTGTTGTCCTCACTGGCCGTTGCCACGTACCGGCCGTCGTGGCTGAACGCGGCTTTGTACACTCGCTTCTCGTGTCCACGCAATCGGGCAACCACCCGGAACGAGCGATCATCGGAATCGATTGATCCGATATTCACGGTGTTATCGTCGCTGGCGGAGGCAAACCACGACTGGCCAGCCGGTCCGAACGCCACGTCGTTGAGCGGTTCCGGAACCGGAAGCGACGCCACGAGCGCTCCGGTGAAGGGGTTGAAGATCTGGAACGTGCTCGTTTCTGCTGCAAGCTTCTCGCTCGCAGGCGCCGGGGTCGCGCGTTGTCGTTCGGCCGTCGCGATCCGCGCACCGTCCGGACTCAAGGCCGACGCGAGCAGAACGTCGGCCTGGATTGTTGCGAGGTTCGTGCCCGTGGTTGCGTCCCAGACGCGCGAAGTCCCGTCGAGACTCGCGGTGACGACCGTTTTCCCGTCTGGACCGAAATGCGCTGACTCGACCGAGCGGACATGTCCTCGCAGCAGCCGCAGCTGCCTCCCGGTTCCGGCATCCCAGATTCGGGCGGTGTTGTCGTCGCTTGCCGTGACGACCCACCGGCCATCGGCACTGAACTCGATACTGTTGATGGTGTCGGTGTGCCCGGACAACGTCGCCACCTCCTGGCCGCTGCCGGATTTCCAGATTCGCCCCATCCTGTCGGAGCCTGTCGTGGCGATCAGATCGCTGCCGGGGTCGGGGCTGAACGTTGCGCTGTCCAGCGTTCCCGCCGGCGTCCGAATTGAAACCAGCAGACGGCCCGTCAGGTCCGATACCGCGACCCATCCGTCGTTCCCGACCGTGAGCACGCGGCGTCCGTCGGCGCTGAACGTCGCGTTCGTGACTTCCCTGGAGTGATGACGAATGACGGCCGCCGTCGACCACGATTGTGTGCTCCATATGCGAGCGGTGCGGTCGTCACTGGCTGTCACCAGGTAATCGGCGTTCGGGCTGAATTGAACCGTGTTGATTTCGTCACTGTGACCAGACAGGGAGCGGAGGCGGACTCCGGTGACGGGCTCCCACACGGCGGCAGTGTTATCAGCGCTTGCGCTGGCGACGTACCTGCCATCCCCGCTGAATGTGACCTGGTACACTTTCGCCTTGTGTCCTTTGAGCTCGACGGACCCGCCCCGGATGTTCCAGACACTGACCGTGTCGCCAAGATTCGTGGTCGCCAGTAACTGACCGTTCGGGCTGAACGCGACGGAATCGATTGTCGGCGCGATCGTGCCAATCACGCCAACTCGTGCGCCCGTTGCGACGTCCCAGAGTTGAAGTTGGGAAGTCTGGATCGGCCTCAAAGGAGGCGGTGGCTCTGGTCGGGACGGCGGCCCAGTCACGATGATCGAGGAAGCGCCGTCAGGCGACCACGCGGCCCGCCTGAAGGTGCCGTCGCGCGCGTTGAGTTGCGAAAGCTGACCACTAGCCGTCGCATTCCACAAACGGACCGTGGAATCGCGCCCCGCCGTCGCTACACGCCGGCCATCGGGGCTGATTCGCGCGTCTTTCACGATACCCGTGTGTCCGCGCAAGGTGACGAGTTCCGCACCGGTTTCGGTCGACCAAATCCGGGCGGTCCCATCCCTGCTGGCGGTCACGATCCATTTACCGTCGACGCTGAACGACGCCCGGCAGACGCTGTCGGAATGGCCGGTCAGGATGGCGAGCGTGCGGAACGAGTTGGCGTCCCAGACGCGAGCGGTCTTGTCGGAGCTGGCCGTCACGATTCGGTTGCCGTCGGCGCTGAACACCGCCGAATTGATCAGATCGGTATGGCCTGTCAGCGTCGTGACCTGCTGGCCGTTGGCAGGGTTCCACAGATGCGCCGTTCCCGTGCGGCCGGTTCTCGACGGCTGCCGGCCGTTGGACTCCTCGATATCGCACTCAGACGGGCTTGCGTTCGAAAGCACCATCAGACGCTGGCCGTCCGGACTGAAATGCACGGCAGTGACTTCGGCGGGATGGGACATCGCCGCGACAGATTCACGGCCAGTCTCCAGGTTCCAGATCCGCACTGTGCGGTCACGGCTGCCTGCGGCCAGAAACCTCCCGTCGCGACTGAAGTCGAGGGAGCTGATTCCGTCGGCGGGACCGGTCAATTGCAGACGTGCAGCGCTCGTCTTCAATTCCTCCGCCTTGTCGCTGCCGGGACGGGTTGTGACGTCCCACACGAGAACGGCACCGGGCCGTTTGCCGGCGGTCGCCGGCAATGTCGTCTCAGTGGCCAGCCGGCCTCCATCGGGAGTGAATGCCAGCGTGGCGACGGGACCGGAGGCCTCGGGAATGGTCAACAACGGGCGACCGCCCGGGATCTCCCAGACCCGGACGCTTGAATCGGCCGCCTCCGTGGCAGCCAGCGTTCCCGCGTCGTTGACGGCGATCGCATGAACCGCCGCCTTGTGCCCTCTTAACGTCGCCAGAGGCGCGCCTGAGACGGCGTCCCAGAGCCGGGCCGTCGCGTCTTCGCTATCGGTCAGCAGATACCGCCCGTCGCGGCTGAAGAGCGCCTGATTGACGGTCTGCGTGTGGCCGAGGAGGACGGCCAGCTGGTTCGATTCCGCGAGCGACATTCTCAGCGTTTCCTCGGCCTCGACCGTCGGCGATATCCTGAACGCCTCGGCAGCCAGCGAGATGGCAAGCCGTGGATCATCCTGGACGCGCTGACTCGCTTTCGTCGCGAGCTCGCGAGAGACGGCGATCTTCTCTGCCTCGTCCTTCTTCCGCAAGGCTTCGTCCTTCTCGAATAGCGCCTTCTCCTTCTCGGATAACGCCCTCTCCTTCTGATTCAAGGCCTGCTTTGCGTCGTTCGCGCTTGCCTTGGCGCGCGATTCATTGTCACTGGCGACATTCCGGGCCGCTTCCGCCTGTTGTCGCAGTCCTTCTGCCTGCTGCCGCGCCTGATCGGCCTGCAATCGCTCCCTTTCGGCCAGCTTCGCTTGCTTCTGTGCATTGTTAAACTGCATGAAGGCCATCATCGCAAGACCGATCATCACCACGAGCAGGACAGCGAGCACCCCGACTCTGGAGCGAAGCTGCTGGATCTTCTTCGCCTCCTCACGATCGTCGATGAGCGCCCGGCTCGCCTGGATGAACGCGCGGACCTCCTCCGGAACGCCGACCTCCACGGCCTCAGGACTGTTCAGCCAACGCTCGGCTTCGAGCAGTGCCACGCCGTCCATGAGATCCGCGGATCGATGGCCCGATTGGGACCATGCGGCGGCCGCTCCCCGCAGACGTGCCCGGATCTGATCCGCCCAGGCTCGCGATGCGATCCAGCGCCGATTGGATTCGAGAATCGGTCCGATGAAACGGTCGTGTGTGATCTCGTACCACGTGGCGCCACGCTGCACTTCGCGCCGGATCAGGTGAAGCTTTTCCAGCACGTCGACGACGGCGTTGGGAAGTTCAGCGGTGTCGGTCTTGCCCCGGAACACGGTACCGCGTGTTCCGGCTGGCGTAATCATTTGCTCCTGGAACCATCGGCGCAGCACCGGTTCGTTGACAGCGGTCCTCGCGGCCACCTCGGCGAGGCAGCGCTCGTAGAAGTCCGACAGCGCTTTGTCGACGTTGCCGAAGCGGCGAATATGAGCATCGGTGATGACGACGGTGTCGGCCGGCAACTCGCGCCAGAGCCTGTCGCACACCACCTGAAGCTGGACCGGTTCGACAAATTCCTGAGAGACCGTTACGCGGGCGCCGTCGGCGGTCGCCGTCTCGGTCTTCATCAGGTCGGTCACCAGCTGCTCCGCCACCGTCGGCGCAAACCGTCGTGAGGTGAGCTTCTCCACAGGCTTCCGGATCGCGTCGAGCGCTGCCGGCGCCCCCAGCCGCTCGAGCCGGAACCGGATGCGCAGCCGTTCAGGCAGGAGTGGCGCGAAGGTGTCCAGTTCGGCGAGGAAATCCTCTCGAATCACCAGCAGCACGCGCAGCAGCGGGTCGCCTTCGACGCTTCGGACGAAGTGGCCCGCAAACATGGCTTCGAGCAGCAAACGGTTCAGGCGAGGCAGGCGCCGTTCGTGCTGCTCGCGCAATTGAGCGAGCAGTGTCGGGTCGATCGGCGGCTGAAACCACGCTGGTCCACGATAAAGTAGCGCATTCTGAATGACGCGATTGAGCTCGTGCGCAACAATCGTCCGGAGCTCATCCGACGAAGGATTGACTTCCCGCAGGCGTTGGACGGCATCCGGCTGCATTCGTGCCCGTAGATACGCCGCCGAGGGGTCTCGGTCCTCCTGCAGGCGCTCGCAAAAGGCTGGCGCGTCAATCACGCTCTCGGGCTGCAGCAGGGTCGGACTCCCCTCCAGGGCGTCGCTGATGGCGACGATCAGATCGCGCCGATCGGCGGGCCGGTCCAATGACGATGTGAACAGCTCCTCGAACTGATCGAAGATGGCGATTCGGGCGGTCGGCTGGTCCTCGTCAAGCATCAGTCGTGGCCGGGTTTTGAGATAGCCGGCGAGCGACATGCCTTCGACGGCAGCGAGGTCGGAGGGATTGGCCCACGACGTCAGCACGTTGTGGATGTACTCGTTTCGCGTTCCACTCGAGCTGCGCGGTGCGCCCTGGACGCGCGCCGGCGGCAGCACATCGAATCGCTGGGCCTTCAGCAAAGGCGCAAGCTTTGCGTTGATCATCGACGTTTTGCCCGCGCCGGACTGTGCATAGAGCAGGACGACGGCATGCGCCGTCACGAGCGACAGGAGCTCGGAGGCTTCAAAATCGCGTCCGAAGAAGCGCTCCCGATCGAGGTCTTCGTCTTCGAACGGTCGCGGGCCGACGTACGGCTGCAACTCGTGATCTGTGGCGCTCACGTCACACCCCCGCCATCTATATCCAACGGCTTCTCAGTTCGGCCGAAAACTCGCGGCACGTCCCCCAATACACTTTCACGTCCGATTTGCCGAAGTACTTGTCGAGGTATTTGAGCGCGTGGACGGTTTGTTCCTCGGACGCCTTGTCGCCAACAGGAACGAGCTGCACTGAGATGTGCACCTTCGACAAGCTGCGCTCCATGTAGGTGATGAGGCTCCGAAACAGCACGCGGAAGTCCCAGTCGGCGAGCCGGTATCCGAGGAAGAGCAGCGACGATTCCGCGAGCGCTTTCTCAATCGGGTGCGGCAGCACGGAGGTTTCGCGGGCGACCGTTACGAGGAAATCGAGGTAGTCGTCCTCCGTCAGCACCATCGACTCGATGACCGCGATTCCGCCGTGCAGGTGATAGACGAGCGGATTCGGCACATCGGGCCGGAATCCGTCGTCGAACACCGACCCCTGCCCGCGAATGAATTTGTTCCATGCACAGTAATCGGTTCGTGGAGCGCGCCCGGCGCGCTTGAGAGCCTGAACCATGAAATTGTCGTAGTTGGTGGTCATGTAGATCGGAAGAGGCAGGTCAGCCAGCAACGCATGCGGTTCGTCGAGTCCGGCGAAATCCGGCGGCGGCACGCGCATCAATTTATCGACGAGGTCGATCTTCGGAAAGTAGGGGTCGTATTCGACCGCCAGGAATTGCGCCACGTGCGCCAGGTCGTTCCTGTCGTCAAGCGGATAGTTGTTGTCGCTGGCCCATTGCGCCGCAATATCGCCGCCCAGCGGTAACGTGCCGTGGCAGGCGCCTGCTCCGAGAAATGGGATACACCGGCCGGTCCTGATCCGTTGAAGGAGTACCTTCCAATCGTTTTCCATCAGCGATCTGGGCAGGGCCTTCGTGCTGGGGGATATCATTTTTCAGCCCACTCTTTCCACGGTTCGTCTCGAGCGCCGGGTCACCGACTTCCAGAAAACCCTCGCTTGCCTAAACGACGTGAAGGCCCGAAGCGAACAGCCACGTTGAGCCCCTTCGCGGCCCAACGGTTCGTATGGCGTTGACAACCGTGGAGGCGGGACGCACGTGAGTGTTATAGTGAGCTCATGAAGAGGCTCACACTGATATCTGCATGTCTGGTCCTGCTCCTTGTGGCGATTGAGAGCGATGCCAGGCTTGCCGGAAAGATGCCGGCACCGCCCCCAGCACAGGCAGGCCCGCCGGCAGCTCCGCCGCCACCTCAGCGCGGGCACCCTTCAGGCAAGCTCGTCATCTGGGGCGACGTCGCACTCTTCGACCGTCCGGAAGCCCCCGACAATTGCATCCTGACCAACCGCTTCAAGAAAGGTCAGCGTGTCGGGTTTCGCATGACCGCCATCGACGGCGGGACCGGAGAGGTCGAGAACACGGCAATCCTTGTCGTGCACGTGAAGTATGCCGGCAAGACCGTCGATGTTCCCATGCGGTGGCGTGGTGCCGCCGGCCCGACGGCTCCGACTCCAAGGGGTTACTTGCGTCCGCCGGTCGAGCTCTGGACCGGATCCTGGACGGTACCCAACGACGCGCCGACCAGCGTCATCAGTTACACCGTGACGGCGACGGACAGGTTCAGCCGGAACGCCACTTTTACCCCGTTCTCGGCCGAAGCCTCTCAGCTCGTCATCGTCCCATAGCGACTACTAGCAGGATGCTGAAAAACGCATCCTGCATGGCTGATCGCTGAAGGAGGATGGCTGGAACGCGCCAGTTTCTGCCATGAGCCATTTGCCATCAGGCCGGCTTTTTCAGCGGCCTGTTAGTGGC
>Ga0068858_100006552_pt1 | contig 11323 bp, 7 predicted proteins | sample KBSSwiS12_FD_66589 | JGI IMG/M metagenome (GOLD analysis project Ga0068858, IMG submission 66589) | Switchgrass rhizosphere microbial communities from Kellogg Biological Station, Michigan, USA - KBS Switchgrass S1-2 | ecosystem: Host-associated > Plants > Roots > Rhizosphere > Soil ... | reverse complement strand
AAGACCGACCGGATGCATACGGTCGTCGCCGCCGATACGGACGGCCGCCCCATCCGCGTGGACTGCGGCTACTGCCACAGCGAGCACAATTACCGCGGGGGCGGTCGCATCGGCGTCGAGCCCGGATCGCGCGGAGGGCCCGACTCGCGCGCAGGCTCCGGCACCGGGCGAGCCCATGCGCCCGCCCCGACGTCGTCGCGCGCCGCGGCTGCGAAGGCGGCGTTTCCCGTTGTCTCCGAACGCGAAAGGACAGGCCCGCCGATGACACCCGATCGAGAAGCGGATCTCGAGCTGATGCTGCGCCGCGTGATCCGCGAAGAGGCGGGGATCACCGCCGTGGCGCCGGCGGAGAAATGGCGTAACGGCACGCTGGTGCTGCGGCCGGGCACGGCCGGTCTTCAGGAGAAGACCTGGCCGATCGAAACGTTCTTTCACAAGATCGTAATGCTGAGAAACCGGCTGCGGACGCTCGAGCAGCAGGTCAACGGCGCCGAGCTGCCCGATGACGTGAAGGTGAAGCTGCAGGGATACATCAGCGGCTGCTACGGCACGCTCACCAGCTTCAACGTGCTGTTCGCGGAAGAAGAGGATCAGTTCAAGGGCGCGGGTGGCGATTGACGTTTCGCAGGGCTGAAGCCCTGCGCCACACCGAGCCGTGTGACCCTGCGCCACACCAAACCGTGTGACCCTGCTCCATACCGGGAGCTGTGGCCCCGGCGGCACACCCGGCGCTGTGGCGCAGCGCTTTAGCGCTGCGGAACGGTGACTCTCAGCGGTGCGCGCTCGACCTGGCGCGGCGCCTCCATCGTCCGGACCGCAAGGAACAGCCCGTTGGCGCGGAGCGCGTCGCGGTCGGCGGCGGCCAGCTTCACGATCCCCGCCGCCTCGCTCGCCTTGTTGGTCATCAACGTGGCCAGCGCCGGCCCCTGACGCCCGCGGTGCACCGACGCGACCAGCGGCCTGATCGACGTCGCGTCCCACGCGAGCGATCCCGCCACCGGATCGAACGAGAACGTCACGTGGGCGCCGGCCAGGTTGACGATGAAGGTCAGCACCGACGGCGCCTTGTTGTTGACGAGCGCGGGCGTCGAAGGCGGCGGGCGGCGCGGATGCGTCGCCTGTTCGTAGGCAAACGCCATCGCGAGCAGTTTCGCCTCGCTCCACGCCGGTCCCAGCAACTCGATGCCCACCGGCACGCCATCGTCGGTGAACCCGGCGGGCATGGCGATCACGGGCAGTCCCGTGCTCGGGCTCAGCTGACAGTTCTCGGCGCCGCGCTGGGGCTCGCCGATGATCGCCGCCTTGCGCCGCAGTGTCGGATACGCGAGCACGTCCACCCGTTGCGCGTCCATCGCGCGGCTGATCGTCTCGAGAAGTTCGGCACGTTTCGCCTTCGTTTGCGCGACATCGGGTGTATCCGGCGCGGTTCTCGCGTTGCGGCGCTTGAACATCGTGTCGAGCGCGTCCGAATAGTCCCCACGCTCGAGAATCTCGCCGAGCGAATGCACGGGCGCGTCCGGCCATCGCGACAGGTACGCCGACAGATCGAACTTGAACTCCGCGTCGATGAGGGCGGAGCCCCGCATCTGGTCGCCGACGGTAGGAACGGTGACGTCCACGAGCTCCGCTCCAGCCTTCTTCATGGCCTCGAGCGCCTTCCGATCGATCCCCGCGACCTCGTCATCCTCCGGCGACGATCCGAACAGCTCCTTGACCACGCCAATCCGCACGCCCTTCAGAGCGTCGGCCTTGAGCAGATCCCGATAGCTGGCGGGAATGTGGCCGGCGCTCGCCTGCGTGATCGCGTCCGCGGGATCCGCGCCCACCGTGATGTCCAGCATGATCGCGAGATCGGCGACCGTACGCGCCAGCGGACCGCCGATGTCCTGCGTGTGCGAGAGCGGAATGATCCCATCGCGGCTCGACAGGCCCGCGGTCCCGCGCAGGCCGAACAGGTTGTTGTTGGCCGACGGGATGCGGATCGATCCGCAGGTGTCGCTCCCCATGCCCGCCGCGGCGAAGCTGGCGGCGACCGCCGCGCCTGTGCCGCCGCTCGACCCTCCCGGCGTGCGCGAGGGATCGTATGGATTGCGCGTCTGGCCGCCGGCCGAGCTGATCGTCGTGATTCCCGCGGCCAGCTCGTGAAGGTTCGTCTTGCCGATGATGACCGCGCCGGCATCGCGCAGACGCTTGACCTGAAAGGCGTCGCGGCCGGTCATGAAGCCGGTCAGCGCGAGCGATCCGCCGGTCGTCGGCATATCGACCGTTTCGAAGTTGTCCTTGATGACGATCGGAATGCCATGGAGCGGACCACGAGGACCGCGCACGGCGCGCTCGCGGTCCATCGCGTCCGCGATCTCGAGCACCTTCGGGTTCATCGCCAGCATCGCGTTCAGCTGCGGTCCCTGAAGATCGTAGGCGCGGATGCGGGCGAGGTACGCGAGAACCAGTGACCGGGATGTCACAGCGCCTGATGCGAGCGCCGCCTGGAGCTCGACGATCGTTTTCTCCTGCACGTCGAACGCCGGTGCCGTGGCCGCCGGCGCCTGAGCAGCACGTTCGAACGCCACTGGTGCCGCAGCCATCGCGACCGCGGCCGCGCACGCAGAGATCCACCGCGTCATTTCGCCGCCCAGGCGCGGATCTTCTCGTGCAGGAAGCTGACGGGGATCGCGCCGTCCTCGAGCACCTGGTCGTGGAAGGCCTTGAGATCGAATCGTTGTCCCATGCGTTGTTGCGCTTCGTCACGCGCCTTGCTGATCTCCAGCTTGCCGAGCATGTACGCGGTCGCCTGCCCCGGATAAATGATGTAGCGGTCCACCTCGGACGCGACTTCGGTGGGATCTTCCGCCGTATGCGCGAGCATGAAGTCGATCGCCTGCTGGCGCGTCCATCCGAGTGTGTGGATGCCCGAGTCGACGACGAGCCGGGCGGCACGCAGCGCCTGGCTCGACAACATCCCGAGCCGATCGAAGTCGGTCGAGAACAGCTTCATCTCGTCAGCCAGCCGCTCGGCATAGAGGGCCCAGCCCTCGGTGTAGCCCGAGTTCCCCAGGTAACGCCCAATCGGGTGGATCTCTTTCCGCTCGAGGGCGATCGCGATCTGCAGGTGGTGACCGGGAATTGTTTCGTGAAAAGCGGTCGACTCCGCTTCGACCCGGCTCCGCTTCTCCGCTTCGTAGGCGTTGATGAAAAATACCGCCGGACGGCTGCCGTCCTCGGCCGGTGGATTGTATTCGTTCGGCCCGTTCTTCTCTCTGAATTTCGGGTAGCGCTCGATGACGACGTCGGCCTTCGGCAAAAGTCCGAAGGACTCGTGGATGCGCGCCTTGGCGCGCGCGAGCGCGGCCTGCGACCGCGAGATGAGATCCTCGGAGTTCTTGAACAGGTACTGCTTCTCGGTCCGCGCGCGCTGCAGCAGCACCGGCACGTCGCCGGTGGAGAAGACGCGCGCGCCGATCGCTTGCATCTCCGCGTCGAGGTGCTCCACCTCTCGCAAGCCGATCGCGTGCACGTCGGCCGCCGGCGTCGGCAGCGAGCTGTGGAATCGAACCGACGCGTCGTAGCACGCCGCGCCGTTCGGGTTGACCGACACGCCGATCGCCTCGCGCGCCGCCGGCAGGTACTCCGCCCGGAGAAAATCGCGGTAGCGCGTGAACGCCGGGACGATCTGCTCGCGGACCAGCAGGTCGAACTGCTTCGCGAACTCGGGCGTCTTGTCGCGCACCGACGGCGAGTCGAACGGCGATTCCGCCGTCGGCGTCGCAATCAGGCTGTCCATCTGGTCGATCACGATGCGGACGTTCCCCTTGGGGGCGGAGTAGCCGGCCTTCAGCCCCTCGCGAAGGTTGGCGATTTCGGTGTCCACGTATTTCGGCAACCGACTCCAGCGCGCGAGCGCGTCCTTGCGCGCCTCGTCAGTGCCGACCGGCTGGATCGTGACGGTATAGCCGTCCTGAACCTGCCAGCCGTTCACGAACTGGCTGACGGTCCACAGCTCCAGGCGGCACACGCGGGCGGCCGCCGACGACTCCAGCGCCTCGCGGACGATGGCGTAGGTCCCCCGCAGCGGGCCCGACGTAATGGCCGCCGGATCGATCTTTTTCGCCTGATCGAGCCAGGCGTCTTCCTTGGCCTGCCAGGCCCGAAGTGCGGCAAGGGAGTTGTCCGGCAGAGCGTCGTGACGGCGGCCGGGCACGCCGAACAGCGTCACTTGATCGGGGTTTCGCTCGAAAAAGCCTTCGAGATAGGCGTCGGCCAGCGCGCGGACGCGGGCGTCGGCCGGCTCCGGCACCGGGGCGGAGGCCGGCGAGGGCGTCCCCCGGTTGCAGGCGGCCATGACCACGACAAGGCAGGCGCCGACAAAAGCCGTTGTCTGGGGTCTAAGCATGCCGGATTATACTTTCCGCGCGGAGGACGCATGCAGATCTCGGAACGGACAGTGGGTGACGTGGTAATCGTCGACGTCTCGGGCAAGATCACGCTGGGTGATGGTGGCGACGTGGCGCTGAGAGACAAGATGCGCAGCCTGATTCAGCAGGACCACAAGAAGGTGCTGCTCAATCTCGGCGAGGTGTCGTATGTGGATAGCGCCGGTCTGGGCGAGATCGTTCAGTCCTACGCGACGGTAACCAAGAACGGCGGAAAGCTGAAGTTGCTGAACGTGACGAAGCGGATCAAGGACCTGCTGTCGATCACCAAGCTGCTCACCGTCTTCGAGTGCCACGACAACGAAGCGGATGCGGTGAAGAGCTTTTAGGCGTACGTAGGCCGGGTCCTCGGACCCGGCTTGCGGCGGGCCTGAAACGACCCGCTACGAAGACGTTTTCGCAGGGCTCAAGCCCTGCACCACATCAGTGCTGGTTTTCGGCGGCGACCACCGCGCTGTGGGCGATCGGTTCGGGCTGTTCGTAGGCCGGCAGCTTTCGCAGCATCTCCGGGCGAATCGGCAGGATGAACGAGAAGCGGTAATCCCCCTGCATCCGGCCGATCGGGATGCCGACGAGGTTGCCGCGCTGGTCGAGCACACCGCCGCCCGACACGCCGGGATGACCGTCGGTGAGGCAGGTGACCAGACCGTTCGCGGTGTGCTGCCCGACGTAGCCGGTCGAGAGGATGATCCCCTTCGAGTAGTCGTTGCCGAGCCGGAAGATCGGGTCGGCGAAGTCGTAGGCGAACGCGGAATCGACGCGCAGCGCCGGCAGATCGAGATCGCGCGTCTTGATAATCGCCCAGTCGCCGTTGTGCACTTCGACGTCGGCGTCGCCCGTGTCGACCACTTTCGCGGAAATCTCCTTGCCGTGGTAGACCACCTTCACGGACATGATCTTGCGAACGTTCTGCCGATCGTCCTCGTCGTGGAGCGCGACGACTGCGTGCTTGACCGTGATGAAGTAGCCGCCGCCCAGGTATCCCGCCGTCCCGTAATTGGTTTTTCCCAGGTTGTCGTAGGAGTAGAGCTCGACGAAGCTCGATCGCCGGTCCCGCAGCAGGTGGACCGGCAGCAGCCCCATCTCGGTCTGCAACTGCTCCTTGATCTCGGCCACCATGCTGGCGCGTCCGGCGCCGGTGGGAGCGGCGTCGCTTTTGACGGTGCTCATTCGACCACTGGTGCCGGCCGCAACGACGCTTTCGCCTCGCCGCGCGGTGCCAAGCTGCGTTCGCACCTCGTCGCGAATCGCGTCGAGCTTCGCGTCGTACGACGCGCGGTTGGCGGCGGCGTCGCGACGTGAGTGCACCACGCCGAGCATGAAGAACAGAATGGCGGTGGCGAGCGTGGAGGTCGTGAAGATCAGACGCCGGGACATCATGCGGTACTCCAAGTTCGGCAGCTAAACCACCTTGCCCCGGCAAGGTTTACAGCTTTGCGTTCCCGCATGGGCGACGACACGGTCCCCCACGAGAGAAGCCTTTTTCGCTTGGTAAAAGAGTACGTTCAATGTAGCAAGAGGCTGCTACCGTGTCAAGCGAGTAATCGTCCAACCGGCGAGAAACATGAGGATGCCGATGGTGAACAGCCTGGGGCTTGGCCCCAGCGGACCGGCGGTCACGATGTCAACCAGCAGCTCGAACATACCCATGAGCTGCGCGAGTCGGCCAATGTAGTACAGCGTCGGCGACTTCATATGCGGTCGAAATTCTTCTCGATCTCACGGCGCGTCAGCCGGAGCATCACGGGACGGCCGTGAGGACAGATGGTCGAATACGAGGTCGCCCTCAACTCATCGAGGATGTGCGCCATTTTTTCGTATGTCAGCGGGTAATTGGCCTTCACCGCCGCGTGACACGCCGTCGTCGCCGCGATCCGCTGCAGGGCGTCCTGCACCTGCGCGCCGCGATCGAGTCCTTCCAGATCCTCGGCCAGGGCGAGCAGCGCCTTCGAACAGTCCTCGATCTTCAGGAGAGCGGGCACCGACGTCACTTTGATCGTGGCGGCGCCGAACGGTTCCACCTCGAACCCCAGGCGATCGAGTTCGGCGGCGCGGTTGATCAGCGCCTGCTGGGCGGACGCCGTCAGCTCCATCACCATCGGGAGCAGCAGCTGCTGCGACTCGAGCCGGCCGCCGGTGAGCCGCTCCATCACCCGCTCGAACAGCACGCGCTCGTGTGCAACGTGCTGGTCGATGATCGCGATCCCCTCGTCGTCCACCGCGATGATGAAGGTGTCGCGGAACTGGCCGAGCGGGATCATGGGTTTGATGTCGAGCGGTGGGTGGTGCGCGGGTGCGGCGTGCGAAAACGCGGAGTCGACGGTCTGGCTGAAGCCAGACACTACCGATGCCAGGTCCCGTGTTCCGGTAGTGTCCGGCTTTAGCCGGACCTCTTGCGGGATCCATCTGTTGGGATACGCCCCACCCGACAGGACGTTCGGGAGCGGCGCCGTGAAGGGCGTCTGCGACATGTGCTCAGGACGCAGCTGAAGCTGCGGTGCGGCGCTGTGTCCGAGCGTATCCATCAGCGCGCGGCGGACGACCTCGTGCACGAGCGACTGGTCGCGGAACCGCACCTCCGCCTTGGTCGGGTGTACGTTGACGTCGAGCGCGTCGGGCGCCATCTCGATGAACAGGTGCACCTCGGGGCTGCGCTCCTTGATCGACGCCTGGCTGTACGAGTCGATGATCGCGTGCGCAATCGTCTTGTCCTTGACGATCCGCCGGTTGATGAAAACGTTTTGCGGTCCGCGGGTCGGACCCTGCTCGGCCAGCGCAGCGATGAAACCGTTCAGCGTGATGCCGCCCGCCTCTTTGTGCACTTCCATCAGGTCGGCACGCTCGCCGTACACCTGATACAGCCGGTCGCGGTGCGAGACCGCGGGCGGGCACTGCAGCACTTTCCGGCCGGCGCTGGTCAGCGTGAAGCCGACTTCCGGATACGCCATGGCAAGTTGTGTGACGACGCGCGACACCTGCGCCGACTCGGCGCCGTCGGACTTGAGGAACTTCCGCCGCGCCGGGAGATTGTAGAACACGTCGTTCACCTCGACGAGCGTGCCCTGGGGCGCCCCGACTTCGACGATCGACGCCACTGTGCCGCCGTTGACGCGGATCTCGGTGCCGCTGGCCTGCCCCTTCGCGCGGGTCCGCATGACGAAATGCGAGACCGATGCGATCGACGGCAGCGCTTCTCCGCGGAAGCCGAGCGTCAGAATCGCGGCGAGGTCGTCGGCGTGCCGGATCTTGCTGGTCGCGTGACGCTCGATCGCCAGGCGGGCATCCCCCGGTTCCATCCCTTCCCCATCGTCCTCGACGCGGACCTGTTTCTTGCCGCCCATCTCCACCTGGATCGTCAGACGGCGGGCGCCGGCGTCGATGGCGTTCTCGACCAGTTCCTTGACGATGGAGGCGGGACGCTCGACGACTTCGCCGGCGGCGATCTGGTTCGCGAGATCGGCGGGAAGGCGATGGATCTTGCCCATCAGATCCAGTGTTTACGGCGGAACATCGCGAGCATCCCGGCCGCGACCCCGACGCTGATACCGAAGAGCCACCAGAACTGCGCGTGCTCGCCACCCGGAAACTGCGGCAGCGGCATGTTCATGCCGTAGGCGCCGGTCAGGAGCGTGAGCGGCATGAGGATCGTCGACACGACGGTGAGCACCTTCATCACCTCGTTCAGGCGGTTGCTGACGTTCGAGAGATGAGCGTCCAGCATCCCCGTGATCCTGTCCTGGAAGATCAACACATCGTCGGCGAGGCGGACGAGGTGGTCGTACACGTCGCGGAAGCGGAACGACATCTCGGTGCTGACGTCGACGAAATCGCGCCTCGCCAGGCGGGCCACGACGTCCCGCTGCGGCGTGACGATGCGCCGGAGGCCCGAGACCTGGCGCTTCTGGTCGAGGATCCGGCGGACCAGTTGCGGATCCGGCTTGTCGAAGATCGCCTTCTCCAGATCGTCAATCCGCTCTTCGAGCTTGTCCATCTCCGGACGGTAGGAGTCGACCATGGCGTCGACGATGCGGTGCAGCAGCGAGACCGGGCCCTCGGACAGAATCTTGGGATTGCGCGTCGCGTGGTCGCGCAGCTCGTTGATCGAGGCCGAGTCGCCGTCATGGATAGTGACGAGATAATTCGGTCCGACAAAGAAGTCGACGTCGTGCGTGCCGAACGCCTTACCTCCCTTCGGATAGTGGATTCCGTGGAGGATGACGTAGAGGTAGCCGTCGTACGCCTCGACTTTCGGGTACTGGCGCGCGGACATCGCGTCTTCGACCGACAGCTTGTGGAAGTTGAACGTGTCGCTGAGGATCAACGACTCCGGAATCGACGGTGCGGCCAGGTCCACCCAGACGTGGACGCCGGAGGACGGATTCAGCCAGGCGCGATCGAACTTCGGCGCCTGCTCGGTCTTGCCGTCCTTGTTTACAAAGATAGTGATCATGAAGGGCTTAGGGCCCTATTCAATCCCCGACCTTCACCGAGAGCGCCGCTTGTGCGGCCGCGAGCCGCGCCACGGGGATCCTGTACGGCGACGCGCTGACGTAGTCGAGACCGACCTTGTGGAAGAAGTGGACCGACGCCGGGTCGCCGCCATGCTCGCCGCAGATGCCGAGCTTGATGTCGGGACGCGTCTTCCGCCCACGTTCGACGCCCATCGCGACGAGCGCGCCGACGCCGACCGTGTCGATCGACGCAAACGGATCCCGGTCGAGGATTTTCTTGTCGGTGTAAATCTTGAGGAACTTGCCGACGTCGTCTCGCGAGAAGCCGAACGTCAGCTGCGTCAGGTCGTTGGTGCCGAAGGAGAAGAACTCCGCTTCGACCGCGATCTCGTCCGCCGTGACCGCACCGCGAGGGATCTCGATCATCGTGCCGACCAGATACTTGATCTTGACGCCCTGCTCCTTCATCACCTCGGCGGCGACACGATCGACGATCGCCTTCTGATCCTTGAGCTCCTTCACGAGCCCGACGAGCGGGATCATGATCTCGGGCACGACCTTCGAGCCTTCCTTGCTCAGGCGGCAGGCAGCCTCGATGATCGCACGGGTCTGCATCTCGGTGATCTCGGGATAGGTGATCCCGAGACGGACGCCGCGGTGCCCCAGCATGGGGTTGAACTCGTGGAGCTGCTCCACGCGCGCCAGCAGCGTTTTCTTCTCGTCGAGCTCCTTGCCTTTCTTGCCGGCCGCCTCCAGCCGCGCGACGTCGACCATGAGATCCTCCCGCTTGGGCAGGAACTCGTGCAGCGGCGGATCGATCGTGCGGATGGTCACCGCTTCGCCGCGCATGCCCTTGAAGACGCCGTAGAAGTCGTCCCGCTGAAGCGGCAGCAGCTTGTTCAAGGCCTTGCGCCGGTCGGCTTCGTTGTCGGCGAGGATCATCTCCTGGACGATCGGGATGCGTCCTTCGCCGAAGAACATATGCTCGGTGCGGCACAGGCCGATGCCGCGCGCACCGAACGCATAGGCGAGCTCCGCCTGATCCTGTAGATCCGCGTTGGCGCGGATGCCGAGACGGCGGAACTTGTCCGCCCACGACAACAGCAGGTCGAAGCGGCGGTAGATGTCGGATTTCTTGGCGTCGAGCGACTTGTTGACGACCTGCAGGATCTCGCTCGGCTTCGACGCGACACGCCCGAGCTTCACTTCCCCGCTGAGGCCGTCAAACGAGATGAAATCGCCCTCCTTGACGGTCTGGCCGCCGACACTGCATTTCTTGTCGGCCTCGCTGATAACCAGCTCGCCCGCGCCGACGATGGAGGGCTTGCCCATCTGGCGGCCGACGACGGCCGCGTGTGACGTCATGCCGCCGGTCGCGGTCAGGATGCCCTGCGCGACGAACATGCCGTGGATGTCGTCCGGCACGGTCTCGCGGCGCACCAGGATCACCGGCTTGCCCTGGTTCGCCCATTCGACGGCGTGATCGGCGGAAAAGACGACATGGCCGCTCGCGGCGCCGGGCGATGCCGGCAGTCCTCGGGTCGCTACGGGAATCTTCTTCCACTCCGCCGGGTCGAACCCCGGCGCGAGCAGCTGGTTCAGCGCCTCCGGATCGACCAGGAGGATCGCTTCCTTCGGCGTCACCAGCTTTTCGGCGACGAGATCGGTGGCGATGACCACGGCGGCGTAGCCGGTGCGCTTGCCGCTGCGCGTCTGCAGCATGAAGAGCCGTTCGTCCTGGATGGTGAACTCGAAGTCCTGCACGTCCTTGTAGTGTTTCTCCAAACGCGTGGTGATCTGCCGCAGCTGGGCGTACGCCTTGGGCATCACCTGCTCGAGCTCGCGGATCGGCTGCGGCGTCCGCACGCCGGAGACGACGTCCTCGCCCTGGGCGTTGATCAGGAACTCGCCGTAGAACTCTTTCGCGCCGGTCGCCGGGTTGCGGGTGAAGCCGACGCCGGTCCCGGATCGATCGCCGGTGTTGCCGAACACCATCATCTGCACGTTGACGGCGGTGCCGATGTGATCGGGGATGTCGTAGATGCGGCGGTACTCGATCGCGCGCGGGTTCATCCACGACCGGAACACCGCATCGCGCGCCATGGTCAGCTGCACGCGCGGATCCTGCGGGAAATCCTTCTTCGCCTTGTCCTTGACGACCTTCTTGTAGCGCGTCACGACTTCGCGCAGCGCGACTTCGTCGAGATCGGTGTCGAGCCTGGTGCCGCGCGACGCCTTGACCGCGTCGAACTCGTGCTCGAAGGCATCCTTCGAAATCTCGAGGACGACGTTGCCGAACATCTGGATGAAACGGCGGTAGCTGTCGTAGGCGAAGCGGCCGTTACTGGTCCGCGCTTTCAGCCCCTCGACCGCGGCGTCGTTCAGGCCCAGGTTGAGGATCGTGTCCATCATGCCGGGCATCGAGAACTTCGCGCCGGAGCG
>Ga0068858_100006549_pt1 | contig 11326 bp, 10 predicted proteins | sample KBSSwiS12_FD_66589 | JGI IMG/M metagenome (GOLD analysis project Ga0068858, IMG submission 66589) | Switchgrass rhizosphere microbial communities from Kellogg Biological Station, Michigan, USA - KBS Switchgrass S1-2 | ecosystem: Host-associated > Plants > Roots > Rhizosphere > Soil ... | reverse complement strand
CTCAGATTCTTCGGGGGTCTGACGATCGATGAAGCCGCCGAGACGCTGGACATTTCTCCGGCGACCGTCAAGCGAGACTGGGCCATGGCGCGCGCGTGGCTCTCACGTGAAATGAAGAAGGACGCTGATGGACGGGGAGCAATGGAATAAGGCCAAGGAGATCTTCGGCAAGGCGCTCGCCTGCGATCCCGATCGTCGGAACGATTTCCTGCAAGAGGCCTGCGGCGGGGACGAGTCGCTGCGCCTCGAAGTTGCGTCACTCCTTTCCGCGTACGACTCGTCCGACGGATTGTCGATCCCGCCGTGGCTCGACGTGCTACCTCCCGGTATTCCCGTCGAAGGCCGGACGATCGGTCCGTACCGCCTGGTGCGCAGGCTTGGCGAAGGCGGAATGGGCCAGGTCTGGCTCGCCGAACAAGCCGTGCCGGTGCATCGCCAGGTGGCGATCAAGCTCCTGCGGATCGGAATCAACGACCCTGCCGCGCTCCGCCGCTTTCACGCCGAACGACAGTCGCTGGCGATGATGGATCACCCCGCCATCGCCAAGGTCTTCGACGCCGGCGCCACGCCTGACGGCCAGCCCTTTCTTGTGATGGAGTACGTCCCCGGCCAGCCCATCACCGACTATTGCGATCAGAACAAACTGGGGCTTCAGCAGCGGCTCGATCTCTTCGTGGCCATTTGCGAAGGCGTGGAGCACGCCCACCAGAAAACAGTCATCCATCGTGATCTGAAGCCGGCCAATCTGCTGGTGGTGAACGTCGACGGCAAGCCCACGCCGCGGATCATAGACTTCGGGTTGGCGAAAATCATCGCGCTGCAGGCCGACGATCACAGGTTGACAGGAACCGGAAGCCGTCTCGGCACACCAGGGTACATGAGCCCGGAGCAGGCCGACCCGCGGCGATACCGTGTGGACACGCGGACCGATGTGTACTCGCTCGGCAGCGTGTTGTACGAGCTGATGGCAGGCGTGCTCGCCTTCGACGTGGAGTCCGGTCGCCCGCTTGACCAGGTGCTGCGGCAATTGCGGGAGCAGGATCCGCCGCGGCCCAGCGCGAGAATCGGCCCTGCCTGCGCCGACATTGCCGGCAATCGTGGAACGGACGCCAGGTCGCTGGCCCGTGAACTTCGAGGAGACCTCGACCTCATTGCGCTGAAGGCGCTCGAACGCGAACGCGAGCGGCGGTACGGCTCGGCGGCGGAGCTCGCCGAGGACATCAGGCGATATCGCCTGAATCTGCCGATCATGGCGCGACCGGCAAGCCGCCGCTACCGCCTCGGGAAATTCCTGCGCCGCCATCGGCCCGGCGTCGCCGCCGTCGCCGCGGCCCTGATTCTGGTGACGATCGCCGGCGGGAGTTTCGCCGGTTGTCAATTCACGCTGACGCCCTGAAAGATCTCAGAGCTCACATCGCTGTCCGATTCGTTCCCTCAGCCGCGCGCGCCGCCGCGAGGATCACTCCTGTAAAGAGCAGCGTGTCGGCGAAGTAGTTGACCGCCTCCACCTTGATTCCTGCATTCGTCTGGAGCAGGGCCGCGATCAGGATCGGGCCGTACATCGCAATCACCAGCAGCAGCAGCCACGCGCCGAGAGCGGCCGCCACAGTCTTCGTGTTCCTTCCGAGCAGGATGCTTCCCGCGAGAACGAGGAGCCCCGCGCCGGTGACGTAGTCGATCAGCGCGCGACCTGGAAGCCATGCCGGCATCTGCTTCACGAGCGGGACGCCGGGCAGCCCGGTGGGGTACAGGAAGTGCTCGACGCCAAAGACAACCGCGGCCAGGAGAACGCACACACGCCCAGCGGTAACCAGCACCTTCTTGCCCGTGGCGCCCCACCCGTCCAGCGCCGTTCCCGCGAGGATCAACCCGGCTCCTCCGAACGACGTTTCGCGCACGACAATCGTCCAGATGATGCGATCGTGGGGGCGAGCCACCGCTCCGCGGAGGTGGATCATCGCGACGAACAGGAACATCATGATGCCGAACAGCAGGCCCGACCATCGGACGGCGATGCCGCTCGCGATGCTGAGAGAGGCAGCGATCAGGGCGCAGCCGACGAAATACACCCAGAACATCCGCCACGGCATGTACCGCGGCACGAGATCCCGCACCAACTGAGGTCCGAACAGGTGCAGTGCGCCGAAGACGGCCAGCGGAATGGCGACGGAGAGGCCGGCAAGGGCCACGATCCTGTCCGCACCGCGCGCGCCGGCGATCGTGTGTGTCGCCGCGGGAATGCCGACGAGAAAGATCGCGATGCCGGCGACGCACATCGCGACTTCAACGGGAACGGCTTCGAAGACCGTGGCTATCGTGAGGGGCAGCACAGCCGGTCGATTCTGGACGAACCGCCACCTGCGGGAAAGGACCACTTTCCCCCAGACGCATCAGACCACCGGTTCTACTGCGATTCGCGCTGGCGCTTCACCGCCTGCAGAAGCACGGGCGTCGTCCCGAAGTTCTCGAGCGTGATCGACTGCTTGTCCTTGTCGGCAATCACCTTGGTAGCCACCGACATCGTCCCCTGACCGTCGCCGTCGCCGTTGACGTGCATCTCGATCACCGTAAAGGGGTAGTCGATCGAGCGGGGCTGCCGGGACGCTTCCCAGAATCCAATCGGTCGATCGGTGGCGATGACGATCTGTTCCCCGCCGTCGGGCAGCGCCACGTGATGTGCATAGTGCAGATCCCAGCCGACGCTCTCGGGCGTCCTGATGTAACCGACACGCGGCAACTTCTGAAGCGTGCTGAGCAGCTTCTCGGGGCCCTTGTCCAGCGCTGTCTCCACCAACCCCGTCCGCTCGGCGTCGGTCGACCAGCGGTTGACGACGATCTCGACCGTGCCGGAACGGCCCCGGTCCATGTTGACCGCCATCGCAGTGAACCGCTCGGGTTGCCCCATCGTCTGCGCGTGACTCGTCAACGCGGCAATAGACATCGCGGCTGCGAACACGCCCGCAACCACGATTCCCTTACTTATTCTGGCGCTCATGTTGTGCCTCCACATTGGACGAGTGCAAAGTCCCGTCCAGAGGCAGACGCTGCTTATACGCTCGTCCGCGAGCTGGAGCATCGGTAGTGTCCGGCTTCAGCCGGACAGTCGCGGAGACGATCAGTGTGGACGTTCTGACCGCGCGCTGGTGATTCTTCTCGTCAGCGAGACGAGACCGAACCGTGAGGGTTCTGCGGGTTGCGGTTCGAACCTGACGCGTTTGACTGCGTCGCCGCCCCACACGGTGCCAATCGCGAAGAGCAGGTGAACATCGGCGCGGACGATGTCGGTAATGCTTGGGTCGACGGCGATTTGCTTGAGTTCCTCGAACGAGATCTGATCGAGGCGTGCCGCGCGCCGGCCCTCCCCGATGACGTGCGGGTACACTCGCGTTTCATCGAGCAGGATATCGAGAAGCCGATTCCGCCACGCCGGCGAGAGGCTTCGAAAGACAGTCCGGCACCACGGCGTGGCGAGAAGTTTCCTGATCTGGCTGGCCTCGATCGGAAAGTCACAGGAACTTCCGTCGGCGGCGACGGCCAGCGCGGAAGCGTCGTTGCGATTGAGCGCCAGCGCGAAATCCCACAGCGTCGAAAACGATGTGGGACTGTCCGAGTTCTCCTGTCCGACATTCGAGACGGTCTGTGCAGCGCGCCGTTCGACAGCCCTCGCGACCTCGGGACGCCGCTCACCATCGTCCGGCGCGAGCGAGATCCGCGGTTCGCTTGCGCCATCGACCGCGACGCCGACGGCACCGGCCGTCGCGGCGGCGGCTGAAGGGACCCAGAGCGGCCGAACCGCGCGCACCTCGGGCCATCTGATCTCGAGCGGCGGATGGTTTCCGGTGTATTCCGCGAACAGCGCGGTGATCCCCCACGGTTTCGGAACGGCGGGAGCAAAGGCATGCAGCGGGTTGTATGTGGCGTGCCCGGTGCCGGCGGCGGCCAGCGCCGCGAGGCCACCCTTGAGACGGCCGTCGACCACGTTCGACCACTGTCCCTGGATGCAGATGAGCGATGTGCCGACCGGCTTGCTGAAGAGTGAGTACGGATTGTCCCAGCACATGCCGATCGCCTGAGCGATCTGCTCGTCCGTCGGATCGGATGCTTCCGGCGGATCGATCTCGGCGAAGCCGATGCGCAGCCGGCCCGGGCCGGCGAACAACATCGAAAGGTCCGACGGATCCACTTGCGACAGATCCGACAGCACGTACAGCAATCCGCGCAGACCGCGCGCAATTGGACGGTTCATGCGCTCCCAGACTGCGTTCTGCGGCTGCGGGTTCGCGCTCGAGTACCCGCGGTCGTTGAGCACCTCGATGAAGCGGATGGCCGCCCTGTCGAACTGCTCGGCGATCGTCAAGGCGTGGTCGTAGCGGCGCTTCTCGACCTCGTGCCACTCGAACGAGGGCCTGACGAAAATCGGGATGACCAGCTTGCCCTTCTGCCGAGCCATCTGCGCGATCGGCACGATCGTGCCCGCGCCCGTGCCTTTTCCACCCGTTCCGATCAGGATGACGACGGGATAGGGATCGAGCAACGCTTCAACCGCCGTCTTCGACTCCTCCAATGCACGCCGCGCGACTTCGGGGTCGTGTCTGGATCCCAGATGGCGCGCCATCTGAGGACCGATCACGAGCCGCTCCTCGCTGGGAAGATCGGTCACCGAAAACTCGTTCGTGTCGAGGAATCGCGTGACAACGGCACGTCGAAGCCGTTCGGCGTATCGCGGATCGGTTTCCTGAATGACCGAGAGATCGCGTCGGAACAACGCCTTCAGAGAACGGAGGATATTGCCCCCGCCACCACCGAGACTCAGAATCAGAACCGTCATATCCGATCTCCTGTGCGCCTTCGCGGCTTCAATCGAAACGGAACCACGACCCATTGACCCTCGGTCCGCAGCGGCCGTTGAACGAACGGATGGTGTCTCAAGCGATGAGCGATGCGCGCGACGTCGTACTCGACGTTCCGCCTGTGGTCATGGAGATTCGGATACCGGCGGCCAGGCGCCGGTGCGAGCAGAATGTCGAGCTGCCGGTGAAACGGAACCCAGCGCGTGCGCGCGCGGATGGGATGAGGCACGACTCCGTCGATCACGAGCGGGCGCTCGAAATTCTTCACGAACAGGTGACCGAAGTCGTGGACCTCGCGTTGTCGCGTGCGGCGATTCGTGAGGAATCGCTCCGCTCCGTGCCATCCGACGGCCATCGCGGCGCCGAACGCCACCGTTCCCAGAAAGAAGAGCGCCAGGTCCCTCGCCTTTTCGTCGGGCGAGGGCCAGTCAGTCGCTGTGTGCTCCGCGTCTACCGCTGGCGACGCCTCGACCGGCGGCGGCGAAGCTTCGACCGGCGGCGTCGCCTCAGGCGGAGTAGAGATCACTTCGCGTGCAGCAATCGCCTTTGGGGAACCGATGCTGGAGAGCTGCGGCGCGAGATGCGTCGATGGAATGCAGACCTGCCATCCCACGAGAATCCGGTCGTAGCGGGCTTTGGGAATGACCCGCGAATTCGCTCGATCGACGATGCGAAACCATCGCTGGTGACGGTTGTCCGCGCTGCCGGTGACGCGCTCGGCAGCGGACGCCGCTGTATCGCCGAGCTTGAGCGTGTCACATACGAGTGGCTCTGCGGCGGCGCACAGACACGTCGACAGGGTCGCGAGTGTCACCAGCAACACGCGGGCAAACAGATGGGTCACTTCTTCGTGCGCACTGCGGAGCGTACCTGTATGTCAAGGTTCGTACCAATGAAACATGCCTGTCAGCATTCGGGATTTGTTGGACGCGCGATCTACGATCGTCCAAAACTCCGGCCGAGCGTGTCACTTCAACCACAGGCTGAGACCACAGCTCATCTGCAGAACGAACGCACGGCCCTCGAGCACAAAGAGTGGCCGCTTTTCCGTTTCACCCGCGTCAGTGCTTCGGTACGCGTTCCAGTCCGTTGTCCTCCAGTGCCGCGTCCACGAATCGCGAGGCGAGATAGGCAATGAGCTGTCTTGCGGCTTCAACATGCTCACTCCCGGCGACGATCGCGGCGCTGAACACCGACGTGAACTGCAGCTCCGCCGGCACGTTCCCGACGACGACCGCACCGGGCGCGTGAATCAGCTCGCTGAGCGGTTGCAGGGCGATCTCGACGTCGCCACGCGCGACGGCCGGCACGCCGACTGACGAGAGCTTCCTGCCGACGTCTTCGGCGATGCCGAGCCGGGGAAACATCACCGTTTCCATGTAGATGCCCGTCGTGCTGCCCTGGTGCGTTACCGATCTCGCTCGCAGCAGCGCGTCTCGAAATCCCGCGACGGTGCTGATGTCTGGTCGCGCCGTGCCGGTGCGAACGGCGACGGCGAGCGGGCTCTGCGCGAGATCGATCCCAGTTCCGGCAGCAATCCTTCCCTCTCTGATCAAATCCTCCAGGCCCTCTTTCGACAAGATGACGACATCGGCCGGAGTGCCGCGCCGCAGCTGGGCCGCGATCGTGGACGGCCCATCGCCTTGAGACGCACCGGCTGCTGTCGTCACGGTGATGTGTGTGGTCGCCTCAAACGTGGGCAGCACCGCGAGGTAGGCTCCCCTGAAGCCGCCGGACGAGATGACGTGCAGCTGCGCAAAGACAGTGGCCGGAGCCATCCACAGGAAGAAAGTGACCGCCAGTACCGCCTTCTTGAAAAACATGCGCACCTCTACATAGGTAACACGCGCCTGAACGATTTCGGCCTGGCGGCTCGGTCTGCCGAACGCCGCCGCCTTCCCGAACAGCTTGCGATCGAATGAACTGCCTCGGCTCTCCAGTCGTCTCAGAACCCATGATGAAGTGCCTTCTGGCGGCTGTCGCACTGCTCGGCGTGACGGTCCTGGCGCAGGACACCCGGCCCTCGGCCTCCCTCGAACGGCCGTTCGCCGCGAACGGCGCCGTGAACATGGACCTCAGCGCCGGCGACTATCACATCGTCGGGAGCCAACAGGATCGCGTGCGGCTCGACTGGAGCGTGCGCGACGCCGAAGCCCTGGCGAAAGTGCGGGCGAGCGCCGACGTGAGTGACCGCGCGGTCAGGATCACGACGGACGGTCCGGGCAACAAGGGGCTGCGGTTCACGATCGAGGTTCCCAACCGGTCCGATCTCTACGTGCGGCTGTCGGCCGGCGACCTCACGATCGAAGGCATTCGCGGGAACAAAGATGTCGAGCTGAAGGCCGGTGATCTCCGCATCGACGTCGGCCAGGCCGCGGACTACAAGAAGGTCGACGCATCGCTGTGGGCGGGCGACATCAAGGCGTCGGCGTTCCAGATTTTCAAAGGCGGGTTGTTTCGATCGTTCGAGTGGGCGGGCAGCGGACCGTATCGCCTGCACGCCCATCTCATGGCCGGCGACCTGCACCTCTATTCAAAGTAGTCACGGAGCAGACGGCCGGATCTTGATGCTGCGGAATGCGACGTTGTCGCCGTGATCCTGCAGTCCGATGTGGCCGCGCCGCGCGCGGCCATACTTCGGAAAATCCTTGAACTTGCTCTCGCGCAATCGCCGCTCCCAATCGGGAGTCCACAGCTCGTACGCGACGATCTTCACACCGTTCAGCCAATGCTCGACGTGCGCGCCACGCACGAGCAGGCGCGTCAGATTCCACGAACCGATCGGGTTCGTCGCGTCGCGTGACGGTGGATCCATGTCGTAGTTCGCACCGGCGTACTGTCCCGGCTTCAACGGCTCCTTGTAGGCGTTGTCGATGATCTGATACTCCGGCGCCATGTGCCACATCACCGGATCGTCTTCGACGACGCGGTAGAAGATGCCGCTGTTGCCGTTCGACGCCAGCTTCCACTCGAGCGTCAGCTCGAAATCGCCGAACTCGTCGATGGTCACGATGTCGCCCGCCTGCCCGATGCGAGTAAGGGCGCCATCGATCGCCTGCCACCCCGAAGGCAGCGTCGGCTGCCGATATCCGCGCCAGCCGGACACCGTCGTGCCATCGAACAACAGGCGCCAGCCGTCCGCTCGCTCTTTCGAAGTCAGCGTATTCGGCGCGGATTGCAACATGGCCGGCTCCTGGACCTGAAGAGCGACGGCCGCCGGGACTCTGGACAGTTGCGCGGCGGCGACCGCGGTCGCTCCGAGACACAGAATGAACGCTGGTTTTCTTCTCATCTAGTGCGACTCAATCGATGTGCGCGTCATCTTTTCGGCGTCCCAGCCGATCGCCCGGTTTTCGAAGTAGCTGTGGTTCGCGAGCAACGCCGGACCGGCGGCGCGCAGCCCGAACACGGCATCTTCGACGACCGGACGCCGTGTCCGCATCGCATCGAAGAAGTTCTGGAAATGGTCGTCGACGCTGGAGTAGCGCGGCGGCGCCGCGTACGTCTCGTCGTTGCGCGGCTGGAGCTCCGCCCGGTCGGAGTATTTCGTCCGATACTCGCGCATGAACGCTTCTCGTGTAGCCTTCGGGAAGGTGTCGCTCGTCTGACCCGGCTCTTTCGCGGGCTGGAGGCGCGAGAGCGTGACCGCGTTGTCGCCAATCGTGAGGACACCTTCAGGTCCAACAAAGCGAAACACGTACGCGTTGCCGGCGCCTTCGGCGAAGTTCACTTTCAGCGACAAGGTGAACGCAGGATGCGTCGGCGTCTTCGGATAGTCATACAGCGCGAGCATCACGTCCGGAACATCGCGGCCGTCATTCCAGTGACGAAGTCCGCCGCTCGCGATTGCCCGCGTCGGCCCGATGGCATCGAGAACGAAATGGATGCCGGTGAATAGATGGACGAATAAGTCTCCGGGAATGCCCGTTCCATAATCGCGATAGTTGCGCCAGCGGAACAGCCGCACCGGATCGAACGGCTGCTTTGGCGCACGCCCCAGGAACCGATCCCAATCGATCGTCGCCGGCGAGGCGTCTGGGGGAATCGAATACTGCCACGCGCCCAGCGGCGAGTTGCGGTTGATCCAGGCTTCGACGAGGTTCAGCTCGCCGATCGCCCCGGCGCGAAACAGCTCTCTGGCCTTCGCATAGACGATCGAGCTGACGTGCTGACTCCCGACCTGGAGGATCCGGCTGGTCTGCCGCGCGGCGTCGATGATCCGCGGACCCTCTTCGAGCGCCTGCACCATCGGCTTCTCGACGTACACGTCCTTGCCTGCCTGCATCGCATCGACCGCCATCTGCATGTGCCAGTGATCCGGCGCCGCGATGATCACCGCGTCGACGTCCGGACGCGCCAGCACCTCTCGATAGTCGCGCGTCGTGAAGATCTGACTGCCCCACAACTCCTTCGCCAGGGTGAGCCTGCCGTCGTACACGTCGGCCGCCGCGGCGAGCTCAACGCCAGGTGCGCGGAGCGCCGAAAGCAGATCCTGCTGCCCCCGGATGCCCACCCCGACGATACCGAGCCTGATTCGATCGTTCGGCGAGACCGTGCGTGAGGCCGGACGCTGCGCATTCAGCACCGTCGGCGCGGCCGCTGCGGCGCCTGCCACTGCCTGGAGGAACTCCCGGCGCGATTTTCCATTGCTCATCGTTCGCTCCTTGCCCACTGCGCGTTTCGCTTGACGGCGGACCTGAGGGTCCGCACTACACCGGATCGGAACACCGGATCGGAAACGGTCGAATCAATCGGCGATCAACGGCAGCGACACCGGCGTGCCGCCGCGCTCCGCCGACCTGTCCGCCGCGAGGCAGACCTCCATCGTCTTCTGCGCGTCGAAGACGTCGACAACAGTGTCGCGCCCTTCGAGCACGCACGCCACCAGATCGTCAATCTCCGCCTGGAACGGATGATGCGCCACGTCGGCCGTGTCGGGCATCGTGCAGGCGATGCGAATCGCCGGCCGGCCCGACGCGTCTTCCGCACGGGTGAGCGCGACATCCGGAAACGGATTCGCCGCGGCCAGTTGCGCCAGGTCGATCGGCGTGTCGAGCCATTGCAACAGGTCCTGCCGCAGCGTCGCTCGTTCGCCCATCAACTCCACCAGGAACGTGTACGGCAGCATGAAGTCCGTGGAGCTCGTGACGTGTCCCAGCGCTGCGGCGCCGAGCGTCATGTTCGCGACAATCGACGTCGGCCATTCGTAACCATCGGTCAGGTGCGTGTGAAAGGCGCTCACCGACGTCGGCTCCAGACCCGAACACCAGCGCAAGGCGTCAACCGCGTGACAGCCGGCCGCGAGCAGATGGCTGCGTCCGCTCTCGCGCGTGCGCACCCACGGCCATCCGCTGTACCAGTCGGTCACGCGCGACAAGTACTGCGTGCGAGCGAACCGGATGTCGCCGAGCCAGCCGGCGCTGCGCAGCCAGCGCGCAAACTTCAGGAACGGGTTGTACCGCAGCTCGAACGACACGATCGTCCGCACACGCGCGCGGCGAACCGCATCTCGAATGCTGACCAGTTCGGCGCAGTCGAGGCCGGTCGGCTTTTCGAGGAGGATGTGCTTGCCGGCCGTCGCCGCCGCAACCGCCTGCGCCGCGTGCAGATGGTTCGGCGTCGCGATCGAGACGATATCGACCTCGGAGTCCGCGAGCACGTCCTCATAGCTGGCGGTGATCCGTGCGTCCGGCAGGACGAGTCCCTGCTTGTCGAGATTCGCGCGGGCGCGGGTTTCATCGCGCGCGCACACCCACGTCACCGTTGTCCGCGGGTTGTGCAGAAACGCCGCGATGTGCTGCGACGCGCACCAGCCGGCACCGCAGACCGCGACGCGCAGTTTTCCATCTGCCGTGGGCATCTGACGCCGTGTAGCCTAGACTACGGTGCATGTCGAAGGCAAAGCTCCTCATCATCGGCACCGCGGCCGCCGGCCTGATGAGCGTCGCGATGACGAATCAGTCGAGCGGGGGCCGTCCCGTCAACAGCGCGCGCATCGTCTACATTGGGACGTACACGGGAGAAGCGAGCCGCGGCATCTACGCCTTCCGATTCGACGACAGCTCTGGCGGCTTGACCCCGCTCGGTCTTGTCGCAGAGACACCCAGTCCAAGCTTCTTGACGTCGAGCGCGGACGGGCACGTGGTGTTCGCGGTCAACGAGCTGCAGTCGTTCCGAGGTGCGGCGAGTGGGAGCGTCACTTCTTTCGCGGTCGATCCAGTGACCGCGAGGCTCACCGAGATCAGCGTCCAACCGACCCAGGGCGCCGGTCCCTGCCATCTCGCAATGGATCGAACGGGCCGGTACCTGGCAGTGGCCAACTATGGCGGCGGAAACTACGCGCTCTTCCCGGTGAGCGCCGATGGCCAGCTGCAACCGGCGACGAACGTGTTTCGCGGCGACGAATCACAAGGGAGTCCGTCCACGGCGCCCGTACGACTGGGCCACATGGTGGAATTCGATGCGCGCAACCGGTT
>Ga0068858_100006548_pt1 | contig 11328 bp, 8 predicted proteins | sample KBSSwiS12_FD_66589 | JGI IMG/M metagenome (GOLD analysis project Ga0068858, IMG submission 66589) | Switchgrass rhizosphere microbial communities from Kellogg Biological Station, Michigan, USA - KBS Switchgrass S1-2 | ecosystem: Host-associated > Plants > Roots > Rhizosphere > Soil ... | reverse complement strand
AACGACGTCAGCGCGGTGCCCGTGGCCCGCTGCACGGGATTCCGATCGTCATCAAGGACAACATCGACACCGGCGACAGGATGGCGACGACGGCCGGCTCGCTGGCGCTCGAAGGGCCGCCGGCGCCACGCGATGCGTTCGTCGTCGAACGCCTGCGGGCTGCGGGCGCGGTGATTCTCGGCAAGACCAATCTGAGCGAGTGGGCCAATTTCCGCTCCCGCCACTCCACGAGCGGCTGGAGCGCCCGCGGCGGCCAGGTGCGGAATCCCTACGAGCTCGATCGCAATCCGTGCGGGTCGAGCTCGGGAAGCGGCGTCGCGATCGCTGCGAATCTCGCCGCCGTGGCCGTCGGCACCGAAACCGACGGCTCGGTCACCTGTCCGGCCAGCATCAACGGCCTGGTCGGCATCAAGCCGACCATCGGCCTCGTGAGCCGGGCTGGCATCATCCCGATCGCACACAGCCAGGACACGGCGGGGCCGATGACGCGGACGGTGCTGGACGCGGCGGTGCTTCTCACGGCGATGCGCGGACCCGATCCGCGCGACCCGGTGACGGAGCGCTCCGCTGGCAAGACGCAGGACTACGCCGCTGGGCTCGTCGGTGAGGCGCTGAAAGGCGCGCGCATCGGTGTTTCACGCGCGGTGCACTTCGGCTACAGCGCCGCCGCGGATCGCCTCGCCGAGGCCGCCATCGAGTCGATGAAGGCGAAGGGCGCGGTGATCGTCGATCCGGTGGAGATACCGAACGTATCGCGGCTCGACGCGTGCGAGATGGACGTCATGCAGTACGAGTTCAAGGCCGATCTGAATGCGTATCTCGCGGCTCGGCCCGGTGCTCGCGTCAGCACGCTCGCCGGCCTCATCGCGTTCAACCGCCAGGAGCGCGCGCGCGAGATGCCGTTCTTCGGTCAAGATCTCTTCGAAGACTCAGAGAAGAAGGGGCCGCTGACCAGTCCGGAGTACCGGACGAACCTGGCCAACTGTCAGCGATGGGCCGGTCCCGAGGGGATTGACGCGGCCATGGAGAAGCACCGGCTCGATGCGCTGGTGGCGCCGATGACCGGTCCGGCCTGGCCGATCGATCACCTCAATGGCGATCACGTGCTCGGGTCGAGCTCGACGATCGCGGCGGTGGCGGGCTACCCGCACGTCGTGGTGCCCGCTGGCGAGGTGTCAGGCCTGCCGGTCGGGATCTCCTTCTTCGGCCGCGCGTGGTCGGAAGCCACGCTGATTCGACTGGCGTACGCGTTCGAGCAGGCCACCCATCATCGCCGTGCGCCGCGGCTGCTGCCGACCGCGGTACCCTGAGCCCCCCTATGACGACCAGACACGCACTGGGAGCCGTGCTCGCAACCATTCTGCTGTGGGAGCCGTCGTCGCGGGCGCAGAGCACGTCCACACGCGAAAGCGAAGGCGTGGGCGGTCCCGTTCACGTCCTCACCGCCGAGTCGGTATCGGCTCGCCGCACTGGAGATCAGCTCGTTGAGGAAAAGGGAAGGCGGCGCAGGCACGACACTGTGACCTTCGATGTGGCCGGCAATGTCAGCGAGCGCGAGGTGATGGACGACTACGGGTTTCCCGTCGGCAAGGAGACCTATTCCTACGAGCGGGGACGTCTCATCGAAATCGTCCTGAACGACGAGAAGGGAGCTCTTCTCGAACGGCGCCGCTACAGCTACTCGAACGCCGACAGTCCGGAGTCGCTGGCGATCACCGCGCGCGACGGAAGCGGCTACGTCGAGCGATACACGCGAGGTTCTGGTGGCAGGCTCGAACGGATTACGTATCTCGTCGGGAAGCAAGAGATGGGGAGGACTGTCTTCACCTATGAAGGCGCGGCCAAGGAGCCAGAGGGTGTCGCGTTCTTCGATGCGGCGGGAAAACGGGCCACTGCACCCGTGGGCCCCTGTCTCGGCGCACATCGGCTGGAGTATCGCTACGCAGGCGGCGCCGTGGAAGCGCGAGCCCTCTACGAGGTGGACGGGACGCTGAAACGCCGATCAGCCTACCGATACGATACGCGCGGAAACGTCCTCGAGGAAGTGAGGAGCGGCGGCCTGTCTCGCGCGCGTTTCACCTGATGACATCGTCAACGTGACCTACCGCACGATCACCTACTACTGAACCATTTCAAGGGCAGGTGTCGCCGACCTTCGACACCATCGACACGTTGATGCCGTCGGCGCCGCCGGCGCCGATCAGGATGCCACTCACCGACACGCGCTTGCCGACGTTGGCGTCGAGCCGCGCCAGCACGAACTTGAGCGTCATGGTGCGATCGCCCAGCGCGGCGGTGGCGTCATCCGGCGCGGCGCCAGGCTTTTCGACGCGCTTCGGCGCGGTGGCATTCGTAATCGTCCAGTCCGAGCCGCTCTTCGGGGCCAGGCATCCCACGACGCGCGCGAGCGTGCTGGCCGGCAGTTCCCCCGGCCCATCCTTCGGGATGATCTGAATGTTGGCGACCGTGTCGGGCGCCACCTCGAAGGTGCCGGCGGGGAAGCCGTTCGACTTGAGAATCAGCGCCACCAGGTCGTTGTAGGCCGATGGCGACAGCGAGCCGGCGCCCACGCCGTTCGGCATGTTGGTGCTGACGAACGTCAACAGCTCGCCGACGCTCTTCTGCGTGTTCTTCTGCCAGAACTGCGTGCCAACGAGCGGACGTGCCCCCTCGGTGGTCAACGTATGGCAGCGCGAACAGTTGGCGCTGAAGGTGCCTTGCGCGCGCTCGGCCTGCGCGTCGGTATAGGCGCCGTCCCACACGGTCTTCGCTGGCGTCTGCGCGGTGAGAACCGCGTGTGCCGCAACCGCCAGGAAGAGAGCTGCTGCCCCCAGGATGCGAATCGGAACCATTGTCGCGTGCTCCTCGCTCGAAAGCCGGGACCCCGCTTGCGGGGGCATTCTAGCTCTAACTGGCGGCGCGAAGTTTCTAGGGACGGCCGCCGTTCGTCACAGCTGAGTGCATTCCGGCCCCGGCCGGCCTGCGGGCACGGGCTCGGGTCGTTGCTACAGTGCGGCATGCGCATTCCATCCCGACGCGTACGACCGCAGGTGCTGACCGCCGTTCTTGCCGCACTGAGCCTGGCGGGAGCAGGGGCGCGTCCGGCGCGCGCGGAGCCGGTGGCGCCGGATTCGCCGCGATGGCTGCTCGAGGGCGAGGCCCGCGTGGCCGACTATCTGGGCCGCCGGAGCATCCGCCTCGACGGCGGCGGCGCCACCGTGAAGGACCTCGAACTGCGCGACGGCGTCATCGACGTGGACGTCGCCACGCCGGCCAATCGGGGGTTCTTCGGCATTCAGTTCCGCATCGCTTCCGACGGGGCCAACGGCGAATGGGTCTATCTCCGGCAGCACAAGTCGGGCCTGCCCGACGCGCTGCAGTACACGCCTGTGTTGAGCACCGGCCTCAACTGGCAGATCTACAACGGCCCGGGGTTCACTGGCCCGATGGACATCCCGCGCGGCGCCTGGTTTCATCTGCGGCTCGAGCTCACGGGCGCGCAGGCGAAGCTCTACGCCGGCGACATGACCATGCCGGTTCTGGTGATGCCGGACCTGAAGACAGGCGTTCAGAAGGGGCAGGTGGCGCTGGCGGTCCTGCAGGGCGAAACCTACTTTTCGAACTTCACCGTGCGCGAGACGCCGCCAGTGCCGTGGGAGCGCCGGCTGCCGGCGATGCCGGCGGGCACGCTCACGCGCTGGCGCCTGTCCCCGTCCTTCGATGCGCTGACGCGCGACGTCGAGCATCCCCTGACGGCGTCCGAGAGCAAGGCGATCAAGTGGCAGGAGGTGGAGGCGGAGGCGCCGGGGTTCGTGGTGATCAATCGCTACCGCGCCAGCCCACATCCCGCGGTGTCGTTCGCCAACGACTTCTCCAAGCGTCTCGAGCCGCAGCCCGGCACCGCGCTGGTCTACGCCACGACGACGATCGAATCCGATCGAGCCGAGGTGAAGAAGCTGCTGCTCGGTTACAGCGACGAGGTCAGCGTCTTTCTCAACGGCCGTATCCTGTATCGAGGCCGCAGTGCCCAGAACTTCCGTGACCCCGGCTTTCTTGGCATCGTCAACCCCGAGAACGACGCGCTGTATCTCCCGCTGCAGAAGGGGCGGAACGAACTGATGCTGGCCGTCAGTGAGCTGGGCGGCGGCTGGGGCTTCATCTGCCGCCTGGAATGAGCCGCATGCGGCAACGGGCGGTGTGGCCGCTCCTCGAGCTCCTGCTGGCGGCGACGATCATCGCGGTGGGGCTGACGGTCCCCTCGCCGGCGTTCGTGCTCGGTTCGGCGCCATGGCTGCTGGTGTTCGGGCTGGCCCTCGTGTGGTGGCGTGGACCCGGCTGGCGCGAAGCCGGATTGCGCGCGCCGGTCTCCTGGCCGCGCACGATTGCCGTCGGCGTCGCGGTGGGCATCGGCTGGCAGGTGCTCGGCACCTACGTCGTCGAGCCGGTCATCGCGCGATTGACCTCGGGCGCCCGTCCCGACGTGTCGCAGTTCAGGACGCTCATCGGCAATGAAACGCAGCTGGTGTTCTGGCTCACCATTACGTGGACGCTTGCCGCGGTCGTCGAGGAGCTGGCCTATCGCGGCTGGATCCTGAGCCGCTGCGCGGAGGTCGGACGCTTCTCCAAGAACGCGTGGCTGGGCGGTGTGTTCGTTTCGTCGTTGCTGTTCGGAATCGTGCACGCCTACCAGGGGCTGTCGGGCATGGTCGCCACGGGGCTCACGGGCGTGGTGTTCGGCGGCACGTACCTGGCGACGGGGCGCAACCTCTGGGCGGCGATGATTGCCCACGGCGTGCTGGACACCGTAGGCTTCCTGATGATGTACGCGAACGTCTATCCCGGGCTCTAACCCTTCACGAGGACGGCGGTCTCCCCGATCGCGCGGATGGCGAGACGGCCGTGCTCTTTGGCCAGGGCTTCCTGCGCCCGCTCGATCGGCTCCATGCACGGTTCCCGACTGAGCTCGAACGACTGGTGGTGAACCGGCACGAAGAGGCGCGCGCCCGCCGCGTCGGCCATCGTCACCGCCTGTTCGGGCGTGCAGTGGTTCCAGATCCACGGGTCGTAGGCGCCGATCGGCATCACCGCGGCCTCGAACGGACCGAGCGCCTGATGCGCTTTGAACGCGCCGGTGATCGCCGTGTCGCCGCCGATCAAGAGCTTGCGCCCCTCGCGTTCGACCACGAAGCCGGAGTAGCCGCGCCAGGTGTCACGGCGGATGCGCGCACCCCAATGCTTCACTTCGATCCCGCGCACGACGACGGCGCCGTGGCGCGTCGTGACGGTGGTCGATTGCCCCCAGGCCAGCTCGTGGACGGCCGAATACTTACGTCGCGGCAGCAGATCCGACGTGCCCATCGCCATCACCGCCACCGGCCGGCCACGGACCGCCGCCAGCGACGGTGTGTCGAGATGATCGAAGTGCGCGTGCGACACCAGCACCAGATCGATCTCGGGCAGATCGACCGTCGGCAGCGCGCACTGGACCAGGCGCAGTGGGCCCACCGAGCCCACGCCGACGTCGATGCCGATGCGGCGGAAGAGCACCGGGTCGGTGAGGATGTGCACGCCGTAGAAGTTGATCAGCACGGTGGCGTGTCCGAGCCACGACAGCGTGATGGCGTTGTCGTTCCAGCGGTCGGGTGACGGACGGTGCGGAGCCGCGGGAATCTCGCGTCCGAATTCCTCGACGCGCCCGCGAATGAACCGGGCCGCCCACGACTGCGACCAGCCGGCCCACGCGCCCGCGCCGGCCGCCGCCCCCGCCCCGATGAAATAGCGGCGCTTCACAAAGTTCACTATATCGTGCTCCGATGATGACCATGGCATCCGACGCACCCGACGCGTGCGCGTTCTGCGACATCGTGGCGGGACGCACACCGGCGACCATCGTTGCGAGCGACGCGCTCACCGTCGCGTTTCTCGATCTGCGGCAGTTCCATCCCGGCCACGTGCTGGTCGTGCCGCGCGCGCACGTCGCCGATGTGCGCGACGCCGACGACGCGACGGCTGCCGCGATCATGGCGAGTGTGTCCCGCGTCGCGCGCGCCGTGTCGGCTGCTTTTCCGAACGAGGGGCTGAGCGTGTGGCATTCGATCGGACCGGCCGCCGATCAGGAAGTGCCGCATCTCCATGTCCACGTGCATCCGCGGCGTCTGCACGACGGGCTGCTGCGCGTCTATCCGAGCGCGCCCGCGCATCCCGACCGGGCCACGCTGGACCAATGGGGGAGCCGGCTACGCACGGCGCTCGCCGGCGTTGCCGGCGTCGTGCTCGCGCTTCTGTTGGCCGCGCCTGCCACCGCACAGCCGTCGCGGCGTGCCGAGGCCGCCGCGCAGGTCGTGGCCGCATCGATGCCGGGATTCGAGGGCAGCGACTTCGGTGTCGGCGGACGGTTGGGATGGCGCACGGGCGCGCTGCTGTCGTTCGAAGGGGAGCTCAACGTCTTTCCGGGTAAGTATCCCGACACGCCGGCCGCCTTCAGCCGGCGCCGCGTTGAAGGTCTGTTCGGCCTGACGGCCGGCCGGCGATTTGGCGCGCTGCGCCTGTTTGGCAAGTTCCGCGCCGGCTTCCTGGACGTCCAGGAGGCTCCCGCGCCGGTGGTCTGCATCTTGATCTTTCCACCGCCGCTCTCGTGCACATTGGCGGCCGGCCGCACGATGGCGGCCTTCGATCTCGGTGGTGGTGTAGACATGGACGTCACGCCACGGACGTTCATCCGCGTCGAGGCCGGCGACCGCGTGCTGAAGTACCCGGCGTCCGACGAACACGCCGTGCGTTTCGCGGCTGCGGCAGGCGTCCGGTTCTAGGGCAGTCGTCGGGCCAGTTGTTCAGGTAACCTCCGGCACTCACGCACTATCCTGTCAGCGTGCCTCGCCCCGTGCTCGCCTATGCCGTGGCGCTTCTGGCCGCGGCCGTGGCCGTCGTCGTGCGCCAGCTGCTCGATCCGCTGCTCGGGGACTCGCTCCCGTTGGTCACGCTGTTCGGCGCAGTGGCCGGTGCGGTCTGGGTGGGCGGGTACGGGCCGGCCGTCGTGGCCGCGGTCGCCGGATATCTCGCCTCCAGTTTCCTGTTCATCGCGCCTCGCGGCGTCATCGTCCCTACCACGCTGAAGGACATCACTGGCGCGGTCGCGTACCTGTTCACGTGCGTGATGATCATCGCGATTGGCGAAGCGATGCGGTCGGCCCAGGCGCGCGCGCACAAACGGGGCGAGCTGATGCGCGTGACGTTGTCCAGCATCGGCGATGCCGTCATCGTCACCGATGTCGACGGGCGCGTCGTCTCCTTGAACGCCATGGCCGAAGGGCTCACCGGCTGGGCATCAGCCGACGCGATCGGCCGTCCGCTCGATCAGGTGTTCCGCATCGTCAACGAAGACACGCGAGAGGCAGTGCCGAATCCGGCCCTGCGTGCGCTTCGAGAGGGTGCCGCCGTCGGGCTGGCCAACCACACGGTGCTCATCGCGCGCGACGGCACGGAACGATCGATCGACGACAGCGCCGCACCCATTCGCTCCGAGGGCGGTGCCGTATCCGGCAGCGTCCTGATTTTCCGGGACATCTCGGAGCGGCGCGGCTGGGAACGGATTGAAACCGGCCGTCTGCTCGCCGCCCGCCAGCTGGCGTCCATCGTCGAGTCGTCCGACGACGCCATCGTCCGCAAGTCGCTCGACGGGATCATCCAGAGCTGGAATGCCGGTGCCGAGCGCCTGTTCGGCTACACCGCCGACGAGGCGATCGGGCGTCACATCTCGCTGGTCATTCCTCCGCACCGGGTCGCCGAGGAGGACGACATCATCGCCAGCCTCAAGGCGGGACAGCGCGTCGACCACTTCGAGACGGAACGGCGGCATCGCAGCGGCCGCCAAATCTGGGTCTCGCTGACCATCTCTCCCATTCGAGACGACGACGGTCGCGTCGTCGCCGCATCGAAGATCGCGCGCGACGTGACGCGGCAGCGGCAGCTCACCGAGGAGCTGGCGGCAGCGGATCGGCAGAAGAACGAGTTCCTGGCCACGCTGGCGCACGAGCTCCGCAATCCGCTGGCCCCGCTCGGCAACATGCTCGAGGTGATGAAGCGCTCCGAGGATGACGTCCGCGCGCGGACGGTGGCGCTCACGACCATGGAACGGCAGCTGCAGCAGCTGGTGCGGCTCGTCGACGACCTTCTCGATCTCAATCGCATCACCCACAACCGTCTCGAGCTGCGCAAGGATCAGGTCGATCTCGCCGCGCTCGTCGAGCAGGCCGTCGACGCGTCGCGGCCGCTCGCCGATGCCTCGGGCCTGGCTCTGACGCTCGTGCAGCCGGCCTCGCCGATCCTCCTTTCTGCCGACGCCGTGCGTCTGGGGCAAGTGTTTGGCAACCTGCTCAACAACGCCTGCAAATACACCGATCGCGGCGGCACGATCAGGGTGGTCGTCGAGCGCGCCGGCGACGACGCCGTGATTACCGTGGCCGACACCGGCGCCGGCATTCCGGCCGATCACCTCGAGGGTATTTTCGGCATGTTCGCGCAGGTGGAGACGGCCCGCGAACGGTCTCAAGGTGGGCTCGGCATCGGACTGACGCTCGTGCGCCGGATCGCCGAGATGCACGGCGGGTCGGTGAGCGCGTCCAGCGCGGGTCCCGGCCAGGGAAGCACGTTCGTGGTGCGCCTGCCGATCGTGCTCGAGCCGCGTCCCGTCGCGGCGCCGGCGGTCCCGTATGAAGCGGCGCGGCGCCGCCGCATGCTGGTGGTCGACGACAACCGCGACGCGGCGTTCTCGCTGGCCATGCTGCTCGAGCTCGACGGCCACACGATCGTGCAGGCGCACGACGGTCCGTCGGCGCTCGACGCCGCGGACGCGCTGCGCCCGGAGATCGCACTCCTCGACATCGGCCTGCCCGGCATGGACGGCTACGACGTGTGCCGTCGTATCCGGGAGCGCGCCTGGGGCCGCGGCATGATCCTCGTGGCGCTCACGGGATGGGGGCAAGAGGAGGACCGCTCGCGCACGCGCGCCGCCGGCTTCGACGCCCACCTGGTGAAACCGGTCAACTATGCCGATCTGATGGCCCTGCTCGGTTCGCTCGCCGAACGGTAGTCGCGGGACTAGTAGCCGCCCTGGTCGTTCGCGTTCAGCAGCACGAAGATCAGCGCGGCGATGACGGCCAGCAGGACGAGCAGCACGATCTTCCAGATGCTCTTCGGGTAGCGGCCGGCAATGCGTCCGGTGTAGCCGTTGACGATCACCTGAAACGCACTCGCGCCATAGGTGTACGACAGCAGCCACACCGGGACCAGCACGTGCTTGAACGTGCGCCCCGAGAACTCGGGAAAGATCCGCAGGTTGCGGTAAGTGTCGCCGGGCACCTGCTGCGCGCACAGCTGCTGCAGGGCGGCGTTCATCTGGTCGATGGATCGCTGTGCGGCATCGAAGAGCACCACCCGGTAGTGCTCGACGACGTGCCCGGCGAGGAACGCGGTGTCGTAGGGCACGAGTTCGGCGGTTGGAAACGGCTCGACCTGTTCGAGGAGGTCGAGCGGCAGCCCCTGCGTGCCCGGCACCGGTTCGTCGTCGAAGAAGTGGTCGACCACGCCTGACGCGGGCTCCCACCGGACGCGCCGCTCCTGACGCGTCACGCGGCGCCCCTGCGAGTCGGTGCCCTGCACCTCGACGAAGTAGTAGTGGCCAGCCTCGGCGTCCCACGGACAGTGCACCTGCGCGTCGAATGTCCAGTAGGGGATGTAGAGGCTCTTGACGGTGTCGACGAGCGCCGTGCGCCACAGCCTGCCGGGTGCCAGCCACTTGCTGCGCCACCACCCACGGATGCTGTCCCGCACCGCACTGGTATCGATGCGGAACGGCAGCACGCCGGCGGGGCTGATGGGCGCCTTGATTTCCTGATACGCCACGAGCGCGGGCGATCCGCAGAATTCGCAGTTCTGACCCACGCGCGCGGGGTCGAACACCATCACCGCCTTGCAGCTCTGACACTGCACGCTGTGTCGTTCGGTCTGCCAGCCGCGTGCTTCGTCGGGCAGCTCGCGCAACGCGCGCGCGAGGTCCTGCTCGGCCACTTTGCCGGTGGCCCGATCGATCTGATACGGAGACTCGGTGCCGCAGAACGGGCACACGAGCTTCTGTTTCGAAGGGTTCCACTCGGCCTGCGCGCCGCAGGCCGGGCATTCGTGTTTGTCGACGGCGACGACCTGATCCACGGTTACGAACGGCAGACGGGCCGGATTACGAAGACATGTAGGTGTCGAGCGCGGCGCGCGTGATGCGCCAGCTCGCACCAATCTTCTTCCCCTTCAGCTCGGCTGATTCGAGCACCGCCATCACGTCTGCCTCGGTGACCCCGAGGATCTGCGCCGCCTGCGCCGGGGTGAGGAGTTCGGGTGCCGCGGCCGTTGCGGCGGGCGCACTCGCGGCCGTGGGCAGCGGGCCCGGGATCGGCGGCACGGCCACCGTGGGCGCCGCGTGGCCGGCAAAGCCGTCCTTCATCATCTGCTGCGCCAGCCCGAAGCCGACGGCGAGCTCCGCGGCGGTGCCCGCCGCACCGGTGCCGCCGCCGTTTTCGAACCCCTTGCCCATCTGGTATTTCACGAAGTCGTTCAGGTTGCCGATCGCGGCCATGCTCGACCGCTTGTCGATGGCGGCCTCGACTTCCGGCGGCACCGACACGTTCTCCACGATGAAGCTGCCGATCTCGATGCCGTACTTCGCGGTGACCGCCGGGTTGATGAGCGGCAGCAGTGCGTCGCCGAGCTCGCTGTAGCGCGACGCCACGTCGAGCACCGGCACCTTGGCCGACGCGATGGCGTCGGTGAACACGCTGACGATGCGCGAGCGCATGGTGTCGCTGAACTCGTCGAGGCGGAAGTTGTGGTCGGAGCCGGCGACTTCGCGCAGGAAGGTCTTGGTTTCCACCACCTTGAAGTCGTAGGTGCCGAAGGCGCGGACGCGCACCATGCCGAAATCTTCGTCGCGCAGCATCACCGGGTTGGCGGTGCCCCACTTGTTGCCGGTGAAGAGGCGGGTGGTGACGTAGTAGACGTCGGCCTTGAACGGCGAATTGAAGCCGTAGGGCCACGACTTGATCTTGGTGAGGACCGGGATGTTGTCGGTGACGAGCGTGTGCTTGCCCGGGCCGAAGGTGTCGCCGAACTGCCCGAGGTAGACGAACTGCGCCACCTGGGATTCGCGGACGATGAGCTGCGCGCCGTTCTTGATCGCCTTGTCTTCGTCGGGGAACCGCCACGACAGCGTGTCGCGGGAGTCGTCGGTCCACTCGATGACCTCGAGCAGCTCGCCCTTGATGAAGTCCATGATGCCCATCG
>Ga0068858_100006547_pt1 | contig 11329 bp, 8 predicted proteins | sample KBSSwiS12_FD_66589 | JGI IMG/M metagenome (GOLD analysis project Ga0068858, IMG submission 66589) | Switchgrass rhizosphere microbial communities from Kellogg Biological Station, Michigan, USA - KBS Switchgrass S1-2 | ecosystem: Host-associated > Plants > Roots > Rhizosphere > Soil ... | reverse complement strand
CCCGCACCAGGCCAACCTGCGGATCGTCGAGGCCCTGGTGAAGGGGCTGGGCGCCGAGAACGCCGTCGTCGCGCGCGACGTCGTCGACGCAGGCAACACCTCGGCCGCCAGCGTCCCGCTCGGGCTCGCCCGGCTGCTCGACGCCGGTCAGCTCCGGCGCGGCGACCCGGTCCTCCTGTTCGGCTTCGGTGCCGGCCTGACCTACTGTGGCCAGGTCATCCGCTGCCCCTAGAGGGCCAAAGGGCATGTGAAAACGATTTTCCTTCGCATGCCCGGCGGCCGCGGTCCCCAGAGTCACTAGCGGGACAACCAAACCTGATTCTCCTGCCCGATCAAGAAAGGTCACAGATGTCCCAGACTGATGTCCTCGCCGGTCTCGCCGAGATCCTCGAGGAGGTCGCCGGCGTCGACCCCGCCGATGTCACCCCCGAGAAGACCTTCATCGACGACCTGGACGTCGACTCGCTGTCGATGGTCGAGGTCGTGGTCGCGGCCGAGGAGAAGTTCGGCGTCAAGATCCCGGACGACGACGTGAAGACCCTCAAGACCGTCGGTGACGCGGTCTCGTACATCCAGAAGGCTGGTATCGCGGCGTGACCAGGTCCCCTAGGCGGGTCGTCGTCACCGGCCTCGGGGCGACCACTCCGCTCGGGGGCGATGTGGCGTCCACGTGGGAGGGGCTGCTCACCGGCAGGTCCGGCGTGCGCACCCTCACCGAGGACTGGATCGAGACGGTGCCGGTCCACATCGCCGCCCCGCTGGCGGCCGAGCCCCCGCTCGGCCGCGTCGAGGCCCGCAAGCTCGACCGGACCCAGCAGATGGCTCTGGTCGCGGCCCGGGAGGCGTGGGCCGACGCCGGCTCGCCGGAGGTCGACCCGCTGCGGCTGCAGGCCTGCGTCGGCTCCGGCATCGGCGGGGTGCTGACCCTGCTCTCCCAGCACGACGTGCTGCGCGAGCAGGGCAGCCGTAAGGTGACCCCGCACGTGGTCCCGATGCTGATGCCCAACGGCCCGGCGGCGACGGTGGGCCTCGCGTTCGGGGCGAAGGGCGGGGTGCGTGCGCCGGTCAGTGCCTGCGCGTCGGGCACCGAGGCGATCGCGCTGGCGTATGACCTGATCAAGTTCGGCCGAGCCGACGTCATCATCGCGGGCGGCACGGAGGCGGCGATCCACCCGCTGCCGATCGCCGGCTTCGCGCAGATGCAGGCGCTGTCGAAGCGGAACGACGACCCGACGGTGGCCTCCCGGCCGTTCGACAAGGGCCGCGACGGCTTCGTGCTTGGCGAGGGCGCTGGCATCCTGGTGCTGGAGTCCGAGGAGCACGCCAGGGCGCGCGGCGCCCGGATCTACGGCTACCTGGCCGGTGCCGGCATCAGCGCCGACGCTTACCACGTGGCGGCTCCCGAGCCGAACGGCGCCGGAGCGGCCCGGGCGGTCACGGAGGCGCTGGAGACCGGCGAGCTGGCTCCTGGCGACGTCGCGCACGTCAACGCGCACGCGACGTCGACGCCGGTCGGCGACCTCGCCGAATCGAAGGCGCTGTACCTGGCGCTCGGCTCCGCGGCCGGCGAGGCAGCGGTGACGGCGACGAAGTCGATGACCGGGCACCTGCTCGGCGCGGCCGGGGCCGTCGAGGCCGTGGCCACGGTCCTGGCGATGCAGCAGTGTGTCGTCCCGGCGACCCGCAACCTCGACGCGCTCGACGACGAGATCGAGCTCGACGTGGTGCGGATCGACAACCGCAAGATCTCCTCGGGCGCGGCCCTGTCGAACTCCTTCGGGTTCGGCGGGCACGACGTCTGCCTCGCGTTCACGCCCGCGTAGCCCGCGGCGGGACCTCGTCCGCCGGGCAACAGCGCCCGGCGGACGGGAACGCGGTCCGGGGCCGATCCCCGGAGGCACGTGGCAGACGCTGGTGGCCGGGTCCGCACCCGGCCACCAGCGGCTCCCGTGCTGGTGGTGGCGCCAACGACGGCGCCGAAGGCCCGCCCGGCCGGACGGAGACCCCGTGCGGCCGATGGACAGGCCGAAGGGCCGGGCTCCAGCCGGAGCCCACGCCGAACCGAGCTACGCCCCATGAAGTCGCGACTCGCCCGCGTAACACGGATGTGCAACACACCCGGTCGCTGCCGCGCCGGGTGCCCGAAGCAGACCGAGCCTTCGCCATCGTCGTTCCAACCAGCGCCCGCGTCCCGGGCAGGATGGACGAGGCTCAGCGTTCGCCGTTCAAGGAGATATCCGGTGAGTCTGTCCACGGTGGAACTCGTTGACCCTCGCAGCCCGGTCGCCCGGCTGAACCGCTTCTTCGATGCCGACAGCGGCACTCTGTTCGCCGCCCCCGACAGCTCGGGTGTCGTCGCCGGGCAGGGGCTGGTCGACGGCAACGAGGTGGTCGCGTTCGCCACCGACGCCACGGTCCAGGGCGGCGCGATGGGCCGGGACGGGTGCGCGCGCATCGTGCACGCGATCGAGTCCGCCGCCCGGATGGGCGTGCCGGTGGTCGGCATCTGGCACTCCGGCGGCGCGCGGTTGCAGGAGGGCGTCTCCTCGCTGGACGGCATGGGCCGGATCTTCTCGGCGATCGTGCGCGCGTCCGGCCGCATTCCGCAGATCTCGCTGGTGCTCGGCGCCGCCGCCGGTGGCGCGGCCTACGGCCCGGCGCTCACCGACCTGGTGATCATGGGACCGGACGCGAAGGTCTTCGTCACCGGGCCGGACGTCGTCCGGTCGGTGACCGGCGAGGACTGCACCTTCGACAGTCTCGGCGGCCCGGACGCCCACTCGACCAAGAGCGGCGTCGTGCACATGACCTGCGAGTCTGACGACCAGGCGTTCGAGACGACCCGCCACGTCGCCGGCCTGCTGGCCGACCAGGCTGAGATCGGCACGGTCGAGCCGCGCGAGCTCGCCCAGTTCCTCCCCGAGTCGCCGCGGCGCGCCTACGACGTGCGCCCGCTGGTCGGCGGCATGCTCGACAACGGCTTCGTCGAGATCCACCCCCGGTGGGCGCGCAACATCGTGACCGCGCTGGGCCGCCTCGGCGGCCGCACGGTCGGCGTGATCGCCAACAACCCGCTGCGGCGCGGCGGTTGCCTCGACTCGCTGTCGGCGGAGAAGGCGGCCCGCTTCGTGCGGTTTTGCGACTCGTTCGGCGTCCCGCTAGTCGTCCTCGTCGACACGCCCGGCTACCTGCCCGGCGTCGGCCAGGAGTGGGAGGGCGTCGTGCGCCGCGGCGCCAAGCTGCTCTACGCCTTCGCCGAGGCGACCGTGCCTCGGGTGACCGTGATGACCCGCAAGGCCTACGGCGGCGCCTACATCGCGATGAACTCCGCCTCCCTGGGCGCGACGGCCGTCTACGCCTGGCCGACCGCCGAGGTCGCCGTCATGGGCCACGAGGCCGCGGTGAAGATCCTGCACCGGCGCACGATCGCCGCCGTGCCGGAGCAGCGTCAACCCGAGGTCATCAAGGACCTCGCCGAGGAGCACGCCGTGGCCGTCGGCGGCGTCGCCAAGGCCATCGAGCTCGGCGTCGTCGACGCGATGGTCGAGCCGATCGACACCCGCGGCGCGGTCGCGGCCGCGATCGCCGACGCGCTGGCCGCCGGCCGGCCGGACAAGAACATCCACGGCAACATCCCGTTGTAACCGGACAGCTGACCTGAAGAGGGCCGGTCAGGCGATCTCGCCGGCCGGCCCTTTCGGGTTCCCGGTCACCTCAGGCCTCGGCGATGTCGCTCCAGGTGTTGACGACGCGGGCGACCTGGCGGGGGGTCATCCAGGCCGCGGCGCGGGCGAAGATCGGGTCGGCGCGGCGGGCGAGGTCGAGACGGTCCGGGCCGCGGCCGATCGCCGGCGCGATGGCCCGGACGTGGTCGAAGCTGATCGTTCCAGTGCTGAACGCCTCCCGGGTCGCCGGCAGGTCCCGCAGCGCCCGCGCCACGGTGAGCAGGTTTGTCGAGGTGGGCGCGTTGATCCGGCATTCCCGGCGCAGCCAGGCCGACGCCGAGGCCGCGCCGTCGGCGAGCCACAGCGACCGCCGGTCGAACTCCCCGAGCAGCAGGATCCAGCGCGCCGTCGTCGCGTCCACCGTCGTCCTGCCCTCGATGAGGGCGGCGGCGAGATCGATGTCAGAGAGCCGCCGCGGGTCCGCCGGCAGCTGCGGGGCGGCCGGTGCCCAGCCGGGATAGGCCGGCCCGTCACCGCCCCCGGCGCGCAGCGCTGACGCCGCCAGCTCCGCGCCGTCCAGCCCGGGTAGCCGGGCCTCCGCGGCGTCAGGCTCGCCGGGATCGGCGTGGGCGCCCGGCACCGTTTCGCCGGCCACGGCTGCGCCGGCGGGGCCGTCTGGTCGGGCGGCTGGCTGATCTTGTCTAGGCGTCTCGGCCGGCTCGGACCTGACCGCGCGGTCGTCGGGGACGTCGGTCACCTTGCCACCCCTCTGCGACAGCTCACCACGGCTCGCGACCACACACCGCCACCGGCACGGCGACGAAGGCGACCGGTCGAACATATGTTCGGATACTACGACATCAAGCAGTCCTTCGCCACCGCGTGATTGTTCGTCCGTTGACTCCCGTCTTGGCCATTGGCAAGGTAGTTACCTGATGTGAAATAACGACCTCATCGGCGCGGTTGTAGCCGGTGGAGGTGCACAGCTGGTGGGACGAGACGTGGGAGCGGAGCTCGAGACAACCGAGGTGATGGAGGCGACCCGGCCCGGCAGCGCCGACGCCGGCGAGCGCGTGGAGCGTGTCCCGGCCATGCGGCGCTCCCCCGTCATAGCGGAGGCCCCGCCCGTGACCGGCGGCGACACCAGAATCGGCACTGCCAGGGCCGCCGGCCCGCCGGTGGCCCTGGCAGCCGATGCTCCAGCGGCGGCCAACACCGGATCCGAGCGGCGAGCCGGTCGGGCCGGCGGGACGTTCGCCGCACTGCGGGTCCCCAACTACCGGCGGTTCATCAGCGGCCAGATCGTCTCCCTGTGCGGCACCTGGATGCAGACGATCGCCCTGGGCTGGTTGGTGCTGTCCCTCGGCGCCTCCGGCACGATGCTCGGCGTCGTCACGGCGGCCCAGTTCCTGCCGATCCTGCTGCTCGGCGCCTACGGCGGGCTGGTGGCCGACCGGTCGGACACCCGCAAACTGCTGATCACCACCGCCTCGGCCCAGGCGACCCTCGCCGCGGTCCTCGGGGTCCTGGTTCTCAGTCACGCCGTCTCGCTGTGGATGGTCATCGCCTTCGCCGCGCTGCAGGGCCTGACCCAGGCCGCGGACAACCCGGCGCGGCAGAGCTTCGTCCAGGAGATGGTCGGCTCGGACACGCTGCCGAACGCCGTCACCCTGAACTCGGTGACGATGAACGCCGCGCGCGTACTCGGCCCGGCGTTCGCCGGGGTGATCATCACGTTCGTCGGCACCGGGATGTGCTTCATCCTCAACGCGGCATCGTTCGCCGCCGTGATCCTCGCCCTCGGCCGGCTCGACCGGTCGGCGCTGCGCCCGAAGCGACGGCTCACCAGGGCTCCGGGCCAGATCCGGGAAGGCTTCCGGTACGCGGTCCGCACGCCGGGCATCCGGATTCCCCTGATGATGATGGTGATCACGGGCACGCTGGCCTACGAGTTCCAGGTCACGCTGCCGCTGGTCGCTCGGGAGACCTTCCACGGCACCGCGGCGACCTACAGTCTGCTGACCGGCGCGATGGGCGTCGGCGCCGTCGTCGGTGGCCTGCTGGTGGCGCGCCGAAGGCTGACCGGCGTACGCACCCTCGTCGCGGTCGCCGCGGTGTTCGGTGTGTTGATTCTCGTCGCGGCCGCCGCGCCGTCGCTGGTGCTGGCGGTCGCGGCCCTGGTACTGACCGGTGCCGCGAGCGTCGCGCTCATCTCGACCGGCAACGCTACCGTGCAGCTGTCCGCGGACCCGCGGATGCGCGGCCGGGTGATGGCGCTGTGGTCGATGGCGTTCCTCGGCACGACGCCGGTCGGCGGCCCGATTGCCGGCGCCGTCGCCCAGGCTCTCGGCGCCCGCGCCAGCCTGGTGCTCGCCGGCGTGGCCGCGCTGGCCTCCGCGCTGCTCGGGCTCGCGTCCCTGCGCAGGATCGCGGCCCACGAGCCGACAGCAACCGACCCGGTCCCCCCGACGAATCCGATCCGATCAGCCGATCCCAGCCTCGCAGCCCGCCGCGACTCCACGCGGGCACATAGCGCGCGCTGAGCCTGACAAACCAGCGCGGCTACTGGGGGTCGCTCGGTGCCTGGACCGGCGCGGCGTTCTGGGACTGGGCCCCCGTCGGCGCGGGGGCCTTGGCTGCCACCCGGCCCAGCTCGGGCAGCTGCGCCTGGTCATCGAGACCGCCGCGATGCGCCCGCAGTGCGCTGGTGTGGTACTCCTCGGCGATGTCGACGAACTCCGGCTCGTGGTAGCGACGGCCGTCGACGGTCGGGCCGACGGTCCCCTCCATGATCGACTCGACGTCCTCGCCGGTGATGGTCTTGTGGGTCTCCAGGGCGTGCGTCAGGGCGAGCACCTCGCGGCGGTTGGCCGCCAAGACCTCTTCCGTTCGCCGGTAGAGCTCCTGGAGCTTCACCTCGACCTGCTTGCCGAACGGCCGGTCGGCATCGATGGAGCCGACCCCCATTCCCTCCGAGAGCATCAACGTCCAGTTCGCGATGGTGTCGCCCATGCCCCACCGCGTGACGCTCTGCGCGACCAACATCGTCGCGGAGCCCAGGTCACCACCGACACCCATCGTGTTGTCACCGTCGAAGAACATCCGCTCCCCGACCAGCGAGGCCAGCGAGACCATCACCCCGACCTCGATCTCGGACTTCCACGAGAACATGGAGTCCTCGAGCTGGACCGAGGCGACGAAACCGCCGGTACCGCCGCGACGTTCGATGGTCGCGATGTCGATCGCCATGTTGCGGCGCAGCCGGTAGGCGACGACCGCGTGGCAGGCCTCGTGCAGGGCGACGCTGTGCCGCTCGCGCTCGATGTGCTCGTGGTCGTCCGGTAGGCCGTGCTCCTTGATGACCCGTGCACGCAGCACATCCGCCCAGGTGATGACCTCGCGGCCATCCTTGATGGCCTGGGTGAGCGCCTCGTTGACCGTGTCCTTGATCGTCGCGCCGGTCCCCTGCGGGCTCATCACGGCCAGCCGGTCGATCTGCTCCTCGGTCAGCTCGTGCTTGACCTTGGCGAGGTAGCCGTTGTAGGTCTTCACCCGGCCTTCCTTGCTCGGATAGCCGACCTCGTACTGCCGGTCGATCCGGCCCGGCCGCAGCAGCGCCTCGTCCAGCGAGTTGGGCATGTTCGTGGCCATCATGATCAGGATGCGGTACTTCGGCGGCGGCTTCGGCTTCATGCCGAGGGCTCGGCGCACGACCCGGTTGAGGAAGCCACGCGGCTTCTTCAGGCCGGACATCTCTGCCAGCAGGGCCTGCAGAGTGCCCATGTCGCCGCCGACCATCCCCCCCATGGGCGTGATGGCCCGGTTCTTGCCGGTCTGGTGATCAATCGTCCCGTCCGCCCGGAACCCCAGGCCGGAGGCCGCCGCGGCACGGTGACCGTACAGTTCGGCCTGCGTGCGGGCACTCAGGTAGTGCGCACCGTTGCACAGGTCGGTGCCGCCCAGACCGTCCGCGTAGGACGGCGCCCGCCAGCCGTACTGGCCGAGGTGGCTGGCCGAGTGGGAGGCCCGCTGCGCCGGCCGGTTGAAGCCCTGGGCGAGCTGGCCGCGGTTGCCGAGGCTGTCCGCCTCGTCGAAGAAGGCGATGACGCCGCCGTAGCGCAGCGCGAGCTTGCGCAGCTTGCGGAACAGCGACTTGACCTTGAGGATGCCGACGCCCATGAACATCGCCTGGAACGCGCCCGGGTCGATGAACACGTACGGCTTGCCGGTCTCGCCGGCGACCGCCTCGGCGAGCAGCGTCTTGCCGGTTCCGGGCGGGCCCCACAGCAGGATGCCGCCGGGGACGTAGCCGCCCTTGCTCTCGATCTCCTCCGGGTGCTCCAGGTAGAAGACGTTCTCCCGGACCCGGGAGACGACGTGGTCCTGTCCCCAGACGTCGGAGAAGCGGGTCTTGACGTCGTCGGGGTAGTACACCTCGACGCCGCCCTTGGACATGAACCAGAAGATCGCGGCGAACTGGCCGACCACGATCAGCAGCAGCAGCACGATCTGGAACAGCAGCGGGATGGCGCCCCAGATGGCACTGGGCACCTTGACCACGGCATCGAACAGCGACACGTGCTCCAGGCGCGCGTAGACAAACAGCGCCACCGCCAGCGTTACGACCCACTTGGCCGCCCGGCTGAGCCGGTAGCGGTTCCAGTCGTTGTAGCGGTGCAGGCGCTGTTCCGCGCCGCCGAACACCCGGTCGGTCCAGAACACGTAGTACGGCGAGGAGCGCTCGCCGATGAACATGTGAATCTGGCGGACGACCTCGACGCCCATCAGGGCCAGCAGCCACCAGCTTGACCGTGCCTCGATGCCGAGCGCATCACCCCAGGACATCAGCGGGTTGCCGGAGACCTGCGCCGCGACCACAAAGGCGAACAGCGCGACCAGGAACAGCAGGAACTTGCCCCGGTCCCACGGAGCAAGCCTCTTGCGCAGCGGGCCGGGCTGCGTCGCCGCCGCCGGCTGCGCGTCCGCTGCTGGCTGTGCGTCCGCTGCTGGCTGTGCGGTCGCGACGATGTCCGGCGTTGGCGGGTCGGTGTGGTCCATGACTATCGCCCTCGGTCCGTCGATTCGTCGATGTCGTCTGGGTTCGTGGCCACTGCGTCGGCTGCGCCGCGTCGCTGCGCTGGGTCAGCTGCCCGACGTCGGCTTGATCGTGAAGGAGTTCTGGACCTTGACCACCGCCGGGCTGTTCTGCGCGAAGCAGAGCGCGGTGCACGTCAGCACCAGTTGGTAGAGCACGGTCTGGTTCTGGTCCAGCAGGCTGGTCTGGTCGATCTCCGCGAGCCCCGCCGCCGTCGAGAGCTGGTAGACGAGGTGCACGCCGTGGACGCCGTTCGGCTTGCGCACGGTCTCATCGGCCAGCAGCAGGAAAGCCGGGCTCAGCCGGGCGCCGACCGGATCCTTCTTGATGGCGGCCTCCTGCGTCGCCTCGGCGTCGTCGATGGAGACCAGCAGATTGCGCAGACTGTCGGTGGAAATCGTCTTGGCTTCCTCCGGCAGCAAGGTCCGAACCTGTAGGAAGCCGTTCGGCTGCTCAGCGTCCGGAGAAAGCGCGGTGGTTGGCTTGGTGCTACCGGACGCGTCCAGCTTGGTCATCCACTCGCGCTGGCTGAGCGCGACGTACATGTCGGGGCTCATCTGGCGCGCGTCGATGCCCAGGAGCTGCGGATCGTGGATCTGCACGTGGCTCCAGCCCTCGGGCACCTTGACATAGACACCCGCGGACTTGTTCGTCACATATTTGTTACTTGCGGAGCCGCAGGCTGAGGTGAGCAGCAGGACGCCGACGACGGCACCCGCCACGGCGGCCCTTAGGACGGACCAGGACCAGCGGCGGCGATCGGCTGCTCGCGCGACCACGGCAAACCTCCCCAATATGAGGCCGAATCCATGGTGCGGCACCGAGCCATGGTCAAACCACGTCTTCACGCAACATTAAAGCTCCTGGCCGGGGTGCCGCGTCCTGCTCGCCAAACGTGATCCCGTCCGCTCCCGCGGGTGACCCGCGCACCCACCGTCACCACCTTCTCCACTACCCTGCGACGCCGCGCACCTCGCCGCCACTGGACTTGACGGAAGGCCACCGGAGGCACACCGGCCCGGCGTGTCGGCGGCGAGCGCCGGCCCGGGCTCGACCGGGAGTTCCCTAACCCGAGCATGGGCCGGGGCGTCGCCCGCGGGGCCCGGCGGATGCCACCAGTGGCTCCCCCGCGCCGGACCCGCCTTGCGAGGTGGGCCCGCGCTCCCGGGCGAGGGTGCCACCCATGGGCGGCTTCGTCCGTTCCCGCGGCAGATCACACCGATCCCCCAGCGGTCACAGCGCCTAGCCACCCAGCCGACGCCAGCGGGACATCCCGCACCCATCACGCGAACGGCCGGCTCGCTCCGGAGGCCGGGCGGAGTGAGGCACACTGGTCGACATGGGGCGTACGCGGGCAGCCGGGAACAACGCACCGAACGCGGTCAGGGACGGCGCCACGTACCGGGCCGGCGCGGGTAAGAACGGCGCCGCCCGTTCGGCGCCCGCCAGCGGCCCGCGGCACATCCTCGGCATCTCGGCGGTCGTCGCGGTCTTCGCCCTCGTCGGGCTGACCCTGTGGCGGCCGCTGTCCGTACTCATCACCGTCCCGGTCATCGCGGTGCTCGCCCTGATCGTCCGGACGGCCGTGCCGGTACCGGCCCTGGGCAGGTCGGGAGCCGGCGCCAGGGCCCGCCGCCCGGCCAGCCAGGGCGGCGGCTCCGCGACGGCGCCGCGCGGTTCGTCGACCGGCTCCCGCGGCTCCTCGACCGGGCCCCGGGACGCGGCCCGACGGCCCGCCGGCGCCGGCCGCTACGATGACATGCCCCCGTATGACCAGGAAGCCGACCCGGCGGCCACCTCGATGACCCGCCGTCCGGCGCGTCCCGCCGCGGACCGCGAGCGGCCGGCGACCGCCCGGTACGAACGCGACGACGCCCGGCGGCCCCGCCAGCCGGAGCTCGAAACGCCGCCGAGGCGCTCCGCGGCGGGTCCCGGTGCGGCCCGGTACGGCGACCGTGACGACAACCGCCGCACACCCGCCGAGGACCCCCGGTACGCCGGTTCCCGCAGCCGCGAGGCCGCGCGGGACCGGTCGCGAGACCGCCAGCCCGACGCGGCGGACTATCCGGCGTACGGCTCCACCGGCCCCCGCGCCGCCGGCGGCCGGGACGGCTACGACCATGCTTTCCCCGCAGGCCAGGACACCCGCCGCCCAGCGTCGCGGGGCTCGTCGACCGGCCCGCGGTATCCACAGGACGCCGCCGACGAGTGGCGGTACACCGGTAGGCACCCCGGCGCGGGACCGGATCCCCGCGCACCCGGCGCCAGCGACCGGCAGGATCCCCAGGAGGAGCACGACGGCCACGACGAGTACGGGAACGAGCTCTACGCCTCGGACCGTGGCGACAGCCGGGCCGTCCAGGTGGGCCGTTGGCGCGGCTGGCGGCAGCCGGACTGGGACGACGACGCCGAGCCCGAGCCGGAGCCGGACGAGGACATGATGCACACGATGGCCCTCGACATGAGGGGCTACCTGGACGACACCGGCAGCTTCCGGATGCCCTAGGGGCCGGCCGGAACCGGGCGCAAAGCGCCCTTCGCAGACCTCCCAGATCACGACCTCCGAGAT
>Ga0068858_100006546_pt1 | contig 11329 bp, 11 predicted proteins | sample KBSSwiS12_FD_66589 | JGI IMG/M metagenome (GOLD analysis project Ga0068858, IMG submission 66589) | Switchgrass rhizosphere microbial communities from Kellogg Biological Station, Michigan, USA - KBS Switchgrass S1-2 | ecosystem: Host-associated > Plants > Roots > Rhizosphere > Soil ... | reverse complement strand
ACAGTCGGATCCGAGGAGTCCACCTGCAAATAGTACGCTTGTCCGGTCCGTGGACGACGTCGACGTCATCGTTGTGGGAGCCGGAGCGGCTGGACTGGCTACCGCCATCTTTGCCGCGGGTGCCGCGCCGGGACTCCGCGTGGTCATCCTCGACGGCGCTCGGAAGATCGGCGCGAAGATCCTGGTGAGCGGCGGCTCCCGCTGCAACGTGACCAACCGGGTCGTGACCGAGCGCGACTTCTGGGGCGGTTCGCCACGTCTCATCTCGCGTGTGCTCCGCGCGTTTCCGGCCGATGGCGCGGCGCGATTCTTCGAAGAGCTTGGCGTGGCGCTGCACGAGGAAGAAGACGGGAAGCTCTTTCCCGACTCGAACAGCTCGCGCACCGTGCTCGATGCGCTCGTCGCCGAGGCGTCCCGCCGCACCGTGACCATCGAGACCGGGGCGCGCGTGACAGCCGTGCGTCACGACGGCCAGGCGTTCGTGGTGGAGTGCGCGAGCGGCCGTACGTGTGTCTCGCGCGCTGTGGTGCTCGCCACCGGCGGGCGATCGCTTCCGAAGAGCGGCAGCGACGGGTTCGGCTATCAGCTGGCCGCCGGTTTCGGCCACTCGTGCGTACCCACCACCCCGGCGCTGGCGCCGCTCGTGCTCCGCGGCTCGACGCACGCGGAACTGGCCGGCGTGTCGCACCCGGCGGCGCTGACGCTGCGCGCCGAAGACAAGACGCTGGTGCGGCTCGAAGGCGCACTCCTGTGGACGCACTTCGGGGTGAGTGGCCCGGTCGTGCTGAACCTTTCCCGCCACTGGCACCGGGCCGTACTCGACGGACACGTGACCACCGTCCGGCTGTCGCTGCTGCCGGCCGAAACCTTCGAGTCGCTGGAGCGGCGGCTGCTCGATGAGGCGGCGTCGCGGCCGCGGACCCAGATTGCCACCGTGCTCGGCGGATGGGTGCCGCAGGCGGTCGCTGGCGCCTGGCTCGCGCGGCTGGGGCTCGATCGGGAGACGACGATGGCGCACCTCTCTCGCGAGGATCGGCGCCGGCTGGCGCATGCGCTGCTGGACTCGGAGCTCGAGGTCGAGGACAGTCGCGGCTACCCCTACGCCGAGGTCACCGCCGGGGGCGTGCCGCTCGACGAGATCGACTCCGCGACGATGGAGTCGCGCCGGCAGCGCGGGCTGTATCTCACCGGCGAGATTCTCGACGTGGACGGCCGCCTCGGCGGCTTCAACTTCCAGTGGGCGTGGTCGTCCGGCTGGGTGGCGGGGCACGCGATCGCACGAGGAGTGGAGGCGGCGCGATGACCGACGGCCATCACGGCCTGGCGCCCGCGACGTGGCTGACCCTTCATCGCGCGCTCCTGCCCGCGTCCGGCCGAGCGCTCGACGTGGCCTGCGGTCGCGGCCGCAACGCGATCTGGCTCGCGCAGCAGGGCTTCGAAACGACCGCGGTCGATCGCGACGCGGGCGCGGTGAGCGCTCTGGCGGATCGCGCGCGCGCGGAAGGGCTCCGGCTCAGCGCCACGGTCATGGATCTCGAAGCCGGCGAGGTGACGCTGGGCGACGCGGGCTACCACGTCATCGTCGTCGTGCACTACCTGCACCGCCCGCTGTTTCCGGCGCTGCGTGCGGCTCTGCGGCCGGGCGGCGTGTTCGTGTACGAAACGTTCACGCGTGCGCAGGCGGCGCGCGGCCGCCCCACCAACCCGGCATTCCTGCTGGAGCCGGGCGAGCTGCGCCGGCTGGTCGCGGGGCTCGAGATTCTGGACGAGCGCGAAGGGGACTTCGAGGGGCGGATGGTGGCTGGCGTCGTGGCCAGGCGGGTCTAAAGACCCGCCTCTACGTACGTGACTCTACGTACGTTTCAGGCCCGTCTCGACGTGCGTTTCGAGTGCTTTTGCGACCGCGTCGGCGGTGACGCGGAAGTGCGACGCGCTCCACACCACGCGGCGGTCGCGAATGAGTAAAGCCTGCGGCGTCTCGTGCCGCACGCCAAGCCGCGCGCTCACTGCGTTCGAGATCTCGCGGTGTGTCTGCACGGTCACGACGGCGTAGTCGGTGTCGTGGCGGCGCTTCTCGTCGAGGTGGGCAATCAGCTCGTCGAGCGCTTCGGCACTGGTTCCGCACGAGTAGCTGTGCTTGAAGAGCAGCACCGGGCGATGGGTGGAATCCTCGAGCAGCCGGTCGAGATCATCCAGATAGCGCAGCGCCTTCAGGTCGGGTCGCATTCCTGTGATCGTATCAGGCGCCGGCGCGCCAGGCCTCGCGCGCGGCTGCCGGCACTGCGGCAGGCCCGCCCTCCAGCCACCGCTGCAGCTGGGCGAACACCACCGCAAACCACGGCGTGAGGGCACCTTCGCCCTGTTGCAGCGCGCGAAGCGCATCCGGCGCCATCCACCGCCATCCGCACACTTCGGAGGGGTCCGGGTCGGCGGTGCCGCTGAAGAGCCCCACGAACACGTGATTGAACTCGTCTTCGCGCAGGCCGTCTCCCACGTCGAGCGAGTACGAGACGCTGCCGGCGGGAACGAGTGGGCAGCGGATGCCCATTTCCTCGGCCAGCCGCCGCTCGGCCGCGGCCGCCACCGGCTCGCCGGGTCGCGGATGCCCGCAGCAGGCGTTGGACCACAACCCCGCCGAGTGGTACTTGCCGGCGGCGCGGCGCTGCAGCAGCATGGCGCCATGCTCGTCGAGGACGAACACGGAGAACGCGCGGTGCAGCACCGGTGTCCGGTGCGCGCGCAGCTTTTCCTCGTGCCCGAGCTCCTCGTCGGAGTCGTTGACGACGATGACGTAGTCGTCGATCGGCATCAGCCAGCTCTCTGCTGGAGCGCCAGCACACCCGCACGGCGCAGGAACAGTCGGTCCATGCCGTCGGCCGCTCGCGCCTTGAGCAGTTCGGTGGGCGCGCCGAGGATCTCGTCGTACACGAGCGTCCTCTCCTGCGACACGATTTGCAGGCGCCGGCGATTCGTGGCGCTCTCCGCCACCAGCGCCACCGCGGGCGGCGCACCGGCCTGCAGCGCCAGCGGCAGCGCCTGGCGGACGAGCATGTCCGTCACGGTCCACTCGAAGACCACTCGGCCGTCGAGCGCCACGACCCGCAGCGCCGGACCTCCCGCGAGCACGTAACGGCCGTCGGGCCAGTCGATCACGCTGAGGGGGTGCGCGTCTTTCATCGTCAGCACGGCCAGTCGCGTGCCGGTGTCGTCCCACACCACCATCTGGCCCGAGCTTTCGGTCACGATCCAGCCGGGATCGCGCCGGGTGCGCGGGGCGGTGGCCGTGATGTGGCCCGAGGACAGCGGCGCTCGCCACACTTCCTGGCCCTTGGCGTCGAGGCGCACGAGGTTGCCCGTGATGGTGGCGTAGAACTCGACGTCGCCGTCCCCGTCGAGATCGGCGGGCACGAACGACGTCGGCGGCACGTCGGCGTCGGGATGATAGCGCCAGCGTTCGGTGCCGTCCACGTCGTGCACGCGCGGGACGTCGAGGCCGTTGCCCGTGTCCACGACGACCAGCGTGCCGCCGATCCGCGCCAGGCGCGAGGACTCCGACCATCGCGACCGCACGTCCCCCGTGAACTCGACCCGCTCGCGCTCGCCGAGCGTCGTCGGCAGGACGATCCGGACGCCGTTGAAATCCACGAGCGCGAGATCGTCGCCCGGCTCGCTTTCGAAGGGGCCCGTCTGCGGGGTCATCGACTCTTCGGTGACGGCGACGGTGTCGAATGCGTTCGCGCCAACGAGCACTCGCGGGCGCAGCCGCCACCCCTCGATGCGGTCGGTCACCGAGGAGACGCCGCCCGTGAGCCCCACCGTCAGCCCAATCGCGGTGGCGACCACGACGACGATCAGCAGCCCTCGGCGCATCGGTGCCGCGCGCCTAGCGGGCGACGGCCTCGACGACCGACAGCGGCGACGCCGTGGGCACGACGCGTGTCAGCTGGAACCCCGCGCGCGCGAACAGCGCCGCGAACTCGTCGGCCGTGCGTTCGCGTCCACCCGGGATCAGCAGCATCTCGATGTCGATCAGTTTTCCGAAGTCGGTGACGTTGCCGGGCTGGACGACCGACTCGAGCAGAATCACGCGTCCGTTCGGGACGCCGGCGAGCTGGCGGCGGATGTTGCCGAGAATCGCCAACGACCGGTCGTCGTCCCAGTCGTGGATGATGTGCTTCATGATGTAGGCGTCGCCGCCGCCCGGCACCGCGCTGAAGAAGTCTCCCGACACCGCGGTGCAGCGATCGCCGACGCCGGATGCCGCAATGAGCGGGCCGGCGCCCGCAATCACGTGCTCCTGGTCGAAGAGCACGCCCCGCATGGCCGGATACCGCTGCAGGATCGAGGTCAGCACGCGGCCGTGGCCGCCCGCGACGTCCACCAGCACGCGGATGTCGCCGAAGTCGAACGCCTCGAGCGCCGCGTGAATCGCCAGGCCGCTCATCGACGTCATGGCGTCGTTGAACACCTTGCCCCACGCCGGATCCGACGCGAACACTTCGAACACCGGCCGTCCCATCACTTTTTCAACCGCGGGCTGCCCGGTGCGCAGCGTGTGCAGCATCTCGGCGTGGATGCGGAAGTGGTGCGGGTCGGTGAGGAAATACAGGATGTCGCGCGCCGTGCCGGGCTGCGCCCGCAGCAGCTGCGCGGGGAGGTTGGCGGCAAAGGTGCGCGGCGCTTGCTCCTCGAACATGCCGAAGCTGGCGAGCACCCGGAGCACGCGATAGAGCGCGTCCTCGTTGGTGCCGGTCTCGCGAGCCAGGTCCGCCACCGCCTTGGGCCCGGCGGCCAGTCGATCGGGAAGTCCGAGCTCGAGCGCCGCATGCAGTGCGCTCGAGCCCACATAGCCCCAGGCGAGCTGGAATACGAGCTGGGCCGCGGCGGCTTCGGGTGGGAGCGAGGAAGCGGGAGTGGACATAGGGCCGCGATCATACTGTAGGCTTCTCTTCGCCCTCGCATGCTCCGGCGCGTCGCCTCGCTGCTCGTCATCAACCTGCTGGTCTTCGTCGTCGCGGCTGAAGCGATCGCGCTGGCGGTCTTCGGCTATCAGACCGGCTGGTTCTACTACGTCGATCCGTATCGGCCGCAGATCGAGCGCGTGGCGGAGCCCGCCGCTGGGCGGCTGACGACGGTCGCCTTGCACCCGTATTTCGGACCTACCCACCTGCCGGGCATCCCGTTCGACATGCCCGAGGCGCTGCGACCGCCGCAGGCGGGGCCGGCCGGCGCACGGGCGGCCACGAACAACTTCGGCTTCACGGCAACGCGCGACTACCCGGTGGCGCGCACCAGCGATCGGCAGCTCCTCGTCGGCATCTTCGGCGGGTCCGTCGCGGCGTGGTTCTGCCAGGTGGGCGCCGATCGGCTCGTGTCGCGCCTGGCCGCCGAACCGGCGTTCCGCGCTCGCGAGATCGTGCCGCTCTGCTTCGCGCACGAAGGCTACAAGCAGCCGCAGCAGCTGCTGATCCTGAGCTACTTCCTGTCGATCGGGCAGGAGTTCGACCTCGTCGTCAACATCGACGGGTTCAACGAGGTGGCGCTGTCGCGGCTCAACGACGCACGTGGATCCGACATCTCCATGCCGAGCGTCATGCACATGGATCCGCTGACGGCGCTGCTCGACCAGTCGTCGCTCACGGCGGACAAGGTGGAGTCGCTGGCGCGCATCCAGGGGTATCGCCGGCGGGTCAATGCCGCCGCGGATCGCGCCAACCGGTCGGCGTCGGCCGCGATGTATTACCTCTACTCGCGGTTGCATGCGGTGCTCGACCGCCAGTATCAGGCCGAGGCCCGCCGCTTCGATGCGCTGCCCGCGGCGCCGGGCGCGTCGATGATTCGCGTCACGCCGAAAGTGCGGACGCGCGAGGACGGCGCACTCTGGGAAGACATCGCAAACGGCTGGCTGCGATCGTCAGAGCTGATGCGGCAGCTGCTGGCCGCGCGCGGGGCGCGCTACGTGCACGTGCTGCAGCCGAATCAGTACTTCACCACGCGCCCGTTTGCGGCCGGGGAAGCGGAGGTTGCGCTGGCGGCCGACTCGCCCTTCAAGACGGGCGCGGAACAGGGATACCCGGCGCTCGAGCGCGTGGTGTCGTCGGGTGCGTTGGCGCGGGCCAAGGTGACGTTCGTGGACGGCGTGCACCTGTTCGACACCGAACGTGCGCCGGTCTATATCGACAACTGCTGTCATTACACGCGGCGCGGCTACGAAATCCTCGCCGACGCCATCGCCAACGCGCTTCGTTGATCCGCTTCGTTGATGTAGAGGGCGGTCTTTAGACCGCCCTAATCCGGCGCGAACGTCGCCGCGGTTTCCTCGAACGCCGGCTGCTCGCGCTTGTCGAACACGTAGTCGCCGATCACCAGGAAGTCCAGGTCGGTGCGCATGAAGCAGCGGTAGGCGTCGTCGGGAGTACAGACGATCGGCTCGCCGCGCACGTTGAAGCTGGTGTTCACGAGCACGCCGCAGCCCGTGAGCGCCTTGAACGCCTGCAGCAGCTCCCAGTAGCGCGGGTTGGTCGCACGGCTCACCGTCTGAATGCGCGCCGAATAATCCACGTGCGTCACCGCCGGCAGATGCGATCGCTGGAAGTACAGGCGCTTGTAGAGCGGCGCGTCCTGCAGCCCGGAGGGAAACGCGCGCTGGTGATCGGCTCGCACCGGCGCCACGAGCAGCATGTAGGGCGACGGCCGGCCGAGATCGAAGTGCCCGGCCACATCCTCTTCGAGCACCGACGGCGCAAAGGGGCGGAACCCCTCCCGGAATTTCACCTTCAGGTTCAGCCGCTTCTGCATGTCGGGGTTGCGCGGGTCGCCGAGGATGCTGCGGTTGCCCAGCGCACGCGGGCCGAACTCCATCCGCCCCTGGAACCAGCCGCCCACCTCTCCGGCCGCAAGGCGCGCGGCAATTGTGGTGGCGAGCGCCGCGCTGTCCGCCGCCGCGACGGCGCGCGCGCCGAACGTCCGGATCGTCCGCTCGATCTCGAGCGACGAGAACTGCGGGCCCAGATAGCTGCCCTCCATCGCGTCGCACGACGAGACGGCGCGCGGCTGGCGGCGATGGATGTGCCACACGGCCAGGGCCGCGCCCACGGCGCCGCCGGCGTCGCCGGCAGCGGGCTGAATCCAGATGTCGTCGAACACGCCGGCGTCCACCAGCTTGCCGTTGGCAACGCAGTTGAGCGCCACGCCGCCGGCCATCACCAGGTGTCGGCAGCCGGTCGTCTCGCGCGCCGTGCGGGCCAGGCGCAGCACGATCTCCTCGGTGACCTGCTGGATGGCGAGCGCCAGGTTCATGTGCGCCTGCGTGAGCTCGGCGTCAGGGGCGCGGCGCGGCATGCCGAACAGGCGCGTCCACCTGTCCTCGTCCACCATCCGCAGGCCGGTGGCGAACTCGAAGAACGGCATGTTGAGCAGCAGCGACCCGTCGGAGCGGATGTCTACGAGCTCGCGCCGGATGGTGTCGGCGAAGCCGCGCACCTGGGCAGAGCCGTCGTGCCCGTACGGGGCGAGCCCCATCAGCTTGTATTCGCCGCTGTTCACCGTGAAGCCGAGGAAGTAGGTGAACGCCGAGTAGAGCAGCCCCACCGAGTGCGGGAAGTGCAGCTCGCTCAGGATCTCGATGTCGCGCCCGCGCCCGCGGCCGATCGTGGTGGTGGCCCACTCGCCGACGCCGTCGATCGTGAGGATGGCCGCCTCGTCGAACGGCGACGGATAGAAGGCGCTCGCGGCGTGTGACAGATGATGCTCGGGATAGAGCACCCTGTGCCGTGCCGTGCCCAGTTCGCCGAGGTGATCGGCGAGCAGCCGGCGCATGAACAGCTTTTCCTTGATCCACGCCGGCATGGCAGTGACGAAGCTGCTGAGACCCGACGGCGCAAACCCGTGATAGGTCTCGAGGAGCCGTTCGAATTTGAGGAACGGCTTGTCGTAGAACGCCACCGCGGCGAGATCGTCGTAGGCGACGCCCGCTTCGGCGAGCACATAGCGGCACGCGTGGAGGGGGAACGAGGCGTCGTGCCGCGTGCGCGAGAAGCGCTCTTCCTGCGCGGCGGCGGCAATCCTGCCGTCCACCAGGAGCGCCGCGGCGCTGTCGTGGTAGTAGGCGGAGATGCCGAGGATCGCCTGACGCGGCACTAGAACAGTGTGTAGATGAACGGCGCGATGGCCGATCCGCTGGTCAACACGATCAGCGCGCCAAATCCGACCAGCGCCACGATGACGGGCAGCAGCCAGAACTTCTTGCGCTGGCTCAGGAACCCCCACAGGTCGCGAAGAAACTCCACGACGTCCTCAGTAAGGTTTCTCGAGATCGCCGGGCCCGTATGTGTGAGCCCGCGGGTGCATCACCGACGCGCCGCCCGCCTTGAAGGACCTCAGACGCAGCGAATCGTGACCGAGCAGCCGCCGCACGAGCCCGATGGGCGTGACGACCACGTAGAACACCACGGTGAGCAGCACCTTCGACATGACCGTGCCGAGCAGGTGCGAGAACCCGAACCACACCACCGAGGCCGGCCGGAAGAGGAGCGGCACGGTCATCGTCACCACGAGCACGACGATGGCCGCTGTGGCGAATCCGTCGCGCCTCGTCGCCGCGTGGACGATGAGGAGCAGCAGCACCAGGGCCAGGCCCGTGTCCCGGCTCCGATCGCGTGGGCTGGAAATGTCGTTCACGTGCTCGCCGTAGTTTACGGCTCGACGCGGACCTTGCGCATGCCGGCGGACTGCCCCTCGAAGAACGCCTCGATGTCGTATTCGCCGGCGGGGATGCCGCCCGCGTAATCGAGGTGGAACTCGGTGGCGGCGGCGCCGCGGTAGGACACCTTCTTTTCGGGTTCGGCCACGATGCGGCCGAGATGCGAGAACTTCACGGAGATTCTGGCCCGTCCCGTCCCATCGGTCAGCACGGCCACATAGATCGTGTCGGTCGGCTTGAACGTGGTGGCCTGCGTGCCGACGCTGTTGTCGGAGTTGAGCGTGCGGCCGGTCTGGATGTTGGTGACCTTCAGCGTGCCGACGCCGCATCCGGCCACGGCGGCCGCCAGCGTCAGGCACAGGGTGAGCCGTGCGAGTGTGCCCGTCATCGGGCGGGTGCCGCCAGGCCGGTACGGTATTGCGCCATTTTGGCCGCGATGGTCCGCTGACGCATGTCGATGCCCCCGTCGAACCGCGCGCCTTCCCACATCACCACGCGGTCGGCGCTCAAGCTGCCCTCGACGCGGCATTTCGACCCGAGCTCGATGCGCTCGCTGGCGGTGATGCCGCCCTTGACCTGCCCTTCCACCAGCACCCGGCTCCCGTGAATCTGTGCCTCGACCGCCCCCGTGGGCGTAATCGTCAGCTGCGCGTCGCGCACGACGAGATGACCGTTGAACCGCCCTTCGATGAGCAGATCTTCGCTGCATTCGAGCTCGCCGGTGATGACGAGAGAGCGGCCGATTCGGGTGAGTTCTGACACGTGGGGGTCGAGATCGCGATTATAGCCGCATCGACCGCCCGGCCTCAGCGCGCGAAGGCGCCGCGGCGGTGACCCAGAACGGCCACTGAAGAGCTCAAAGGCTCGGCCGATTGGCTGCTCATGTCGTTTCAGGCCCGTGGCCCAGCCTGGCCGGTCGTCGTACTGACAGCGCTGGCCGTCGTGTTCTCGATCGGATTCGCCGCCTCGACGCAGGAGCGTGGACGTGGCATCCGAATCACCCGCGTCAATGGTGCCGAGGCGGTCGAGGGTGAAGTGCTCGTGAAATATCGCGACCGCCATACGCCCGGCATCCGCGCGGCCATCGAGGCGCTGGCCGACGCCGACGACGTCGAGGCGCTCGACAGCCGCGGAGTGCGCCGTCTGCACTCGAAGGGGCGCAAGACGGCTGAACTCCTCGCGCGGCTCGCGATGGAACCGGACGTCGAGTACGTCGAGCCGAACTACGTCGTGCGCCTCCTGAATACACCGAACGACAGCTACTGGAACAGCCTCTGGGGCCTGTGGAACACGGGCCAGAACACCGTCGGCGCGGGCGGCACGCTCGGGGCCGATATCGACGCCCCGTCGGCGTGGGCGGTCACTACCGGTTCGCGGTTCAACACCATCGCGATTCTCGATACCGGTATCGACTACAACCATCCCGACCTGGCCGCCAACATGTGGTCGGCGCCCGGCTCGTTTCAAGTCACGGTCGGCGGTGTCACGGTCACTTGCGCGGCGGGCACGCACGGCTTCAACGCCGTCGCTCGCACGTGCAACCCGATGGACGACCACTTTCACGGGACGCACGCCGCTGGAACGATCGGCGCGGTCGGCAACAACCTTCTCGGCGTAACGGGGATCAATTGGACCGCCTCGATGATGGCGGTCAAGATTCTCGGGTCGGATGGTTCCGGCACGGTGGCCGACGCGGTGGCTGGGATGGAGTTCGTCCTCCAGGCCAAGGCCGCGTTCGCGTCGACGAAGGGTGCCAACGTCCGGATCCTCTCGAACAGCTGGGCGAGCAGCGGCTACTCGGTGTCGCTGCTGAACGCCATCGACGCGGCGAACGCCGACGACATGCTCTTCGTGGCGGCGGCCGGCAACAGCAGCACGAACAACGACACGTCGCCCGTCTACCCGGCCTCGTACCCGTCGCCGAACATGATCGCGGTGGCCGCGAGCACCAACACCGATCAGCTCGCGTCTTTCTCGAACTACGGCGCCGCGTCGGTGCACCTGGCGGCTCCCGGCGCATCGATTCTGTCCACCGTGCCTGGCAACGCGTACGCTGTGGCCCAGGGCACGTCGATGGCGACGCCCCACGTGTCTGGTGTTGGGATGCTGGCGCTTTCGATCTGCGTGATGTCAACGTCGCAGTTGAAGGAACTGTTGCTCGACAGCGTCGATCTGGTGCCCGCCTTTACCGGCGTCACGATCACCGGCGGCCGGCTCGCGGCCAGGTTCGCCGTGGAGAACTGTCCGCGCGCACGCGTGACCAGCCTGACGCTGACGCCGAACGTCGAAGCGCCGCGGCCGGCCGGGTCGACGGTGGCGTGGACTGCGGAAGCCGGCGGGGGGTATGGCCCCTATCACTACCGCTTCTATGTGTGGGACGGCACGACGTGGTCCATGGTCCAGGATTGGTCGTCGCTGAACACGTTTGCCTGGACGCCCGGCGTGGCCAACGACGCGTACAAGGTCGCCGTCAACGCTCGCCATGTGACGAATCAGCAGGGGGCTGAAATGGGGACGTCCAAGGCGTTCCCAATCAAAACGCCGGTGTCGAGCGTGACGCTCACCTCAAACCTCGCGGCGCCGCAAGTTCCCGGGACCGCCGTGACGTGGACGGCATCGGCGGCGGGC
>Ga0068858_100006544_pt1 | contig 11329 bp, 6 predicted proteins | sample KBSSwiS12_FD_66589 | JGI IMG/M metagenome (GOLD analysis project Ga0068858, IMG submission 66589) | Switchgrass rhizosphere microbial communities from Kellogg Biological Station, Michigan, USA - KBS Switchgrass S1-2 | ecosystem: Host-associated > Plants > Roots > Rhizosphere > Soil ... | reverse complement strand
GTCCCCGCTGCGCGGCCTGTTCCGCGGCCAGACCTACCACAAGCTGCGCCTTCCCGCCCACATGGAGACGACGGCGCAGATCGCGGGGATCTACCCGTTCGTCGTCGACTCGGGTCTCGACGCGCCGGGCATGTTCATCGGCCGGCACGTCTGGTCCGGCAACTCGTTCGTGTTCGACGTCTTCGAGCTCTACCGCCAGCAGGTCATCGAGAACCCGAACTTCGCCGTCTTCGGCGCGGTCGGTTCCCGCAAGTCGTCGCTGCTGAAGACGCTGATCTCGCGCGGCTCGGCGTTCGGCTACCAGGCCGCGGTGCCCTGCGACCCGAAGGGCGAGTACACCAGGCTGGCCCGCCGGCTCGGCTGCGAGCCGACCTACATCGGCCCCGGCATGTCGACCCGGTTGAACCCGCTGGACGCGCCGCCGCGCCCGCGCGGCATCCACGACCACGACTGGGCCCGCGAGGTGAAGCGGGCCCGCTCGTCGCTGCTCGCGTCGCTGATCGAGACGGCCAAGGGCATGCCGCTCGCGCCGGCGGAGCACACCGCGATCGACCTCGCCCTCGACGTCGTCTCCCGCCAGATCACCGGCGCGACGACGGACCGCTGGGCGACCCCGCTGTTGCCGCAGGTCCTGGACGCGATGACGGAACCGAGCGAGGACGACTGCGCCGGCCTGCCGATGACCGCGGTCGAGCTGCGCGACGCTTCCCGGGACGCGACGCTGACGCTGCGCCGGCTGACGAACGGCGCGCTGGGCGGTCTGTTCGACGGCCCGACGACGTCGCCGCTGGACTTCGACAAGCCGATCGCGGTGCTGAACCTGGAGCGGGTCCAGGGCTCCGACGAGATGATCGCCCTGATCATGACGTGCGCGCAGGGCTGGATGGAGGCCGCGCTGATGCGCCAGGACGGCGTGCAGCGCTATGTGGTCTACGACGAGTGCTGGCGGCTGATGCGCTTCGCCGGCCTGGTCCGGCGGCTGTCCGCGCAGCAGAAGCTGGCCCGGCAGTGGGGCTGCGCGAACGCGATCGTCGCCCACCGGATCTCCGACCTGCTGTCCGCCTCACCGGACTCGGTGGAGATCGCCAAGGGCCTGCTCGCCGAGACCTCGACTCGCATCCTCTACAAGCAGGCCACCGACCAGGTCCCCGCGACGCAGGAGGCCCTCGGCCTGACCGATGTCGCCGCCGACCTGCTGCCCCGGCTGGACCCGGGCTTCGCGCTCTGGCTGATCGGCCAGCGGGCGTTCTACGTCGAGCACGTCGTCGGCGACCTGGAGATCCCGGTCGTGCTGAACGGCTCGAAGATGCACGGCGAGGTCGACGACACCAACCTGACCCTCGAGGACCTCGACCCGGCCGAGCTGGACCCGCCCGGCATGAGCCCCGACGACTTCGCCGACGGCCGCTGGGAGCCCGCCCACGACGACGACGCCTACGCGGAGGCCCTCGAGGACGGGTACGACGAGGCCTTCGACGTCACCGCCTACCGCGACGACGAGGAGCCCGACGGCACCGGCGTCCGCGTCCCCCCGGGTTACCAGTCCTACTAAGCCGCGGCTAAAGGTGCTCGCGGCGGCGCAGGCTGCGCAGCTTGGCCAGTGGGGACCAGGTGGGCGGCGGGCCGGTGACCTCGTAGGCCGGCAGGACGCGCCTGGCCACGTCGACGAGCATCGCGACGTCGAGCGGGCGCAGCACGACACCGGCGGACAGCACGTACTCGGCGACGCCCCCTGCCGGCAGCAACAGCACACCTTCGACGAGCGCGAGTCCGCCGGGGACGTCGGCGCGGGCGAAGGCGAGCACGGTCTGCGCCTGCAGCTGCCAGCCTTCGGGCAGCTCGGCGAGCAGCGCGGCGCTCACCTGCTCGCCGGTCCAGGCGACCAGGCCGAGCCGGGCCCGCAGCGGCGCCTTGCCGGCCCAGACGCCGGCTCCGCTGGAGCGGACGGGGCCGCGGTGCGCGTCGGTCTCGACGACCCAGACGCCCGAGGCGCCGATGATCAGGTGGTCGATGTTGCCGGCCGTGTCGGACGTCGACCGGTCGTGCAGGACGGTGTAGCCGGCGCGGTTCAACCGGTCCAGCGCCCGCGCGGTGCGCCGCTCGGCCGCCGCGTCCCGCCGCCAGGACTCGATCTCTGGGGGGATCCGGAAGAACCGGGCGGCCGCGACCGCGAGCACGAACAGAGCCGTGGCGAAGGCCGCGCGCACCAGGACGGAGGCGGAGCCGTGGGCGACCAGCCCGATCAGGACGACGACGAGCGCGGCGCCGAGCGCGGCCGACCCGGCGGTGATCGCTGCCCGGGCACGGCGGTCCTCCCGTTCCGCGACGTACAGCGCCCGGCGCCGCCGGTACTCCGCCATCGCCGAACGACCAGGCGTCGCCTGATCCAGCCCCCCGCTCAACCGCCACCACCTTTCGGCACCACGCGGCACCACACGGCAAACTCTGACATGGGGCGGTCACCACACGCTATCGGGGATTCCTGGCCTGATGGCCAGCATTCCATCGAAACATCACGGTGAGGCTAGGACAACACACGTACCGCACACTGGTTGAGCAGCGTTCCCTCTTGCCTTGGCCTCCATCGGTTTACCTAACCCGATGCGGGTGCATCGAGACGACGGTGCGCGGCTGATCCGTCGAGACGGGTACGTGGCACAGGCATTCGACGCCGCACGGGAAGGCAGGACACAACGGGCGTCAACCCAGACTGGCCTAATCACCGACATACGCTCTGACAAAGGCTCCGACGCGGGAGGTCCCCGCACCGCACCCCGCCCACCAGGTCCCGCCCGCACCACCGCGGCGGGCACGGTCCCGGGAGGATGCATGCCAGCCCGTCCGACCTCGTCATCCGCCGCCTCCCCTTCGGCTCCCGCCGCGGCGGCGTCCTCCGCGACGTCTCCGGCGCCGTCCGTCTCGCCGGCGCCTGCCAGCCTGTCCTCCGCGGCGGGTCTGCGGCCGACGCTCGCCCCGGGCGCTCCGTTCGTCTCGTCCCTGGGCGCGGCGACGCGCCCTGGCGGCACGCCGCCCTCCCCCACGGCCGGGCCGGCCGCCCGCGGCCGCTCGCTCGCCGCGGTGACCGTCGACGACGTGCTCCGCTACGCCGCCGACTGCCTGCCCGCAAGCCCCGGGACCCGCGCCGTCGGCGTCGAGACGGAGTGGCTGGTCGTCGACCGGGTCGCGAGCGACACTCCCGTCCCGCCCGAGCGGACCTCCGCCGCGCTCGCGCCGCTCGTTCCCGCCGGTCAGCGGGTCGGCCCGGACGGCCGGGCGGCCCCGAACGTCGCGGGAGCCGTGCTGCCCGGCGGCAGCCGGCTCACGTTCGAGCCCGGCGGCCAGTTGGAGCTGTCCGGCGCGCCGCTGCCGCTGCCGGACGCGGTCCGCGCGGTCCGCGACGATCTCACCGTGGTGCGGGCGGCCCTCGCCGACGCGGGCCTGGCGCTGGTCGGGCTCGGACTGGACCCGCTGCGCCCGCCGGCTCACTGGCTCACCGACGATCGCTACGTCTCCATGGCGGGCTACTGGGCGGCCACCGGCCACGAGTGCGGCCGGATCATGATGTGCTCCAGCGCGTCGGTCCAGATCAACCTGGACGCCGGGGCGGACCGGGCGGACATCGCCCGGCGCTGGCGGCTCGCCCACCGGCTCCAGCCGGTGCTGGTCGCGATGTTCGCCGCGTCGCCCGTCCGGCTGGGGAAGGCGACCGGTTTCGGCTCGGCCCGCACCCGGATGTGGGAGTCGCTCGACCCGACCAGGACCCGTCAGGTCGGCCCGGCCCAGGTCTCCGCCGCGGACCTGGCCGACCGGTGGGCCGAATACCTGCTGGCCGCCCGCCTGATGATGCTCCGCGTCGATGGGGAGAATCCCGGGCTAGTCGCCGTCCGGGACGGCACGACGTTCGGGGACTGGCTGCGCGGCGCCGGCCCGACGAGCCGCCCGCCCGGCTATGACGATCTCGTCCTGCACGCGACCACGGTGTTCCCGCCGGTCCGCCCGCGCGGCTGGCTGGAGATCCGTTACCTGGACGCGCAGCCCGGCGACGGCTGGCTGGTGCCCGTAGCGGTGACCAGCGCGCTGCTCGACGACCCGATCGCCGCGGCCGGAGCGGCCGCCGCCTGCTGCGACGCGGACGAGAGCTGGCGTGCGGCCAGCGTGTTCGGCCTGCGGGACGACACGCTGCGCCGCGCGGCGCTGACCTGCGTCGACCTCGCGCTGGACGCCCTCACCCGGCTCGGCGCCGACGACGTCACCCGGTCCGCCGTCGCGCGGTTCCGCGCGGCCTTCCCGGCCCGCGGCCGCACCCCGGCCGACCTGCTCACCGAACGGTTCGAGGAGGTCGGCCCCGCCGGCCTGCTACGCGATCAGTTCCGCTGACAGCCGGCGGCGGGCCGGTCGGCGTCACTGACATCACCAGATCAGGTGAAGCCGAGCATTATCCACAGGAAGGCGGTTTTCCACATGCGGGCGAGTGGGGGCGACACGAGCGGCGTACAGCCCACGCCGGCCCCGGCCACGCCCGGTAGCCCCGCGGCCTGGGCCGAGGCCCTGGAGCGCAGCAGGCGCCGGACGCTGGCCTACACGGACCTGGACGACGCTCCGCTGACGCGCCAGCATTCCCCGCTGATGTCCCCGCTGGTCTGGGACCTGGCGCACGTCGGCAACTACGAGGAGCTGTGGCTGCTGCGGGCGCTGACCGGCGCGGGCCCGGTCCTGCCCGGGATCGACGAGCTCTACGACGCCTTCCGCCACCCGCGGGCCGACCGCCCGGCGCTGCCGCTGCTCCCGCCGGCCCGGGCTCGGGCCTACCTCGCCGACGTCCGCGGCCGCGTCCTCGACACCCTCGACACGCTGGAGCCCCTGGAGACGCCGGGCTCCCTCACCAGGCCGGCCACGACGCCCGCCGTTCCCGGCCAGGCCGAGGCCACCGTCCGCCGGCTGCTGACCGGTGGCTTCGTCTACGGAATGGTCGTCCAGCACGAGCACCAGCACGACGAGACCCTGCTCGCCACACACCAGCTGGGCGCGGCGGCCGGCACGCTGACGCCTGGGCCGGCCGTCGAGGAGGACCTGCCGGACGGCCGCCGAACGGACGGCGAGGTCCAGGTGCCCGCGGGCGAGTTCACCATGGGCACCAGCACCGACCCATGGGCCTACGACAACGAGCGCCCGGCCCATCGGGTCTTCGTGCCGGAGTTCCGGATCGACCGGCTCCCCGTCTCGAACCGCGCCCACCTCGCGTTCGTCGAGGACGGCGGCTACGACGACGAACGGCTCTGGTCGCCGGAAGGCTGGGCGTGGCGGTGCCGCGAGCGGCTGGCGGCGCCGCTGTTCTGGCGGCGCGACGGCGGCGGCGGGTGGCTGCGCCACCGGTTCGGCGCCGACGAGCCGCTCCCGCTCGACGAGCCCGTCCAGCATGTCTGCTGGTACGAGGCACAGGCGCACGCGCGCTGGGCCGGCCGCCGGCTGCCGACGGAGGCCGAATGGGAGAAGGCCTGCGCGCACGACCCGGCGACCGGCCGCTCGCGCAGGTTCCCCTGGGGCGACGACCCGCCGACGCCCGAGCGCGCGAACCTGGGGCACCGCGCGACCCGGCCCGCGCCGCTCGGCGCCTACCCGGCGGGCGCGAGTGCGTACGGCGTCGAGCAGCTGATCGGCGACGTCTGGGAGTGGACGGCGAGCGACTTCGCCGCCTACCCGGGCTTCGCCTCCTTCCCGTACCGGGAGTACAGCGAGGTCTTCTTCCGCCCCCGGGCGGGAGCCGACCCCGGGACCGGCGCCCCCGACCCTGACCAGCACTTCCGTGGCTACAAGGTGCTGCGCGGCGGTTCCTGGGCCACGGACGCCAGCGCGACGCGGGCCACCTTCCGCAACTGGGACCACCCGATCCGCCGGCAGATCTTCGTCGGTTTCCGGCTGGCCAGGAACGCGGCCTAGGAATCTCCCAGGAGGGCCGACCACATGTGCAGACACGTCGCCTGGCTCGGTGCTGACCGCACCCTGGCCGAGCTGCTGCTCGCCCGGCCGTCCGGTCTGCTGCAGCAGTCCTGGGCGCCGCGACGGCAGCGGCATGGCCGAGTCAACGCCGACGGGTTCGGCGTCGGCTGGTACGCGCCGTCCTCGCGGCCGGAGCCGGCGCGCTACCGGCGTGCCGTCCCGATGTGGACCGATGCGTCGTTCGCCTCGTTCGCCGGGGTCGTGGCGTCGGGCTGCGTCCTGGCCGCCGTGCGCAGCGCGACCGTCGGCATGCCGATCGAGGAGACCGCCACCGCGCCCTTCACCCACGGATCGCTGCTGTTGAGCCACAACGGCCGGGTAGACCCGGATGTCCCGCTGTCCCTGCTGGCCGGCCGGCCGGACGCCCCGGTGCCCGACTCCCGGTGCGACTCGGCGCTGCTGGCCGCGCTGGTGTGGGAACGGGCGCTCGCCGGCGTAGCCCTGGCGGACGCCGTCGCGGAGGTGGTGACCACCGTCGGCGTCAAGGCGGCCGGTCTGGAGGCCGCCAGGACCGCCGGCGACGACACCGCGGCACCCCAGACCCGGCTGAACCTGCTCGTCACCGACGGCCGGCAGATCGTCGCCACCACCTGGAACGAGTCGCTCTGCTACCGGACCCTGCCCGACGGCGTGTTGATCGCCAGCGAACCCGATGACGACATCCCCAACGCCTGGGTTGAAGTCCCGAACCACTGCCTGCTCATAGCCGACACACGCAAAGTAACTGTAAGTAATTTGATCTCGCAGGACGGTTACTCTGGGTTCATCACCTGACGGAAGGCGTCCGCATGACTTCCAGGACACCGACATCCGGGGCCGAAACGTTTTGGCCCCCGGCCACGGCCGGCTCTGACCAGGCCCAGGCCGTGCGGCCCGCGAGCCAGGGCCGCGCTGGCCAGCCCTCGAGCCAGAACCGGGCTGCGCCCTCCGCCAGCCAGGACCGGGCCACTCCCGCCGCGGGCGCGAACCCGGCCATGCCCGCTGAAGGCCAGAACCGGGCCGTGCCCGCTGAAGGCCAGAACCGGGCCATGCGGACGCCGACGCCGGCGGATGTCGCCGCGCTGCTGAAGGCGCGTGGCGGGATGACCATCGAGCGGCACCTCACCGACGAGCAGCGGGCCGCCGCGCTGGAGGCCGACGTCCGTCACGGGCTGACCGTGACGCCCAAGGACCTGCCGCCCACCTGGTTCTACGACGCCACGGGCAGCATGCTCTTCGGCAAGATCACCGAGCTGCCGGAGTACTACCAGACGCGCGCCGAGCAGGCGATCCTCGCCGCCCGGGGCACGACGCTGGCCAGCGAGCTCACGGCCGCCTTCCCCGGCGGGGTCGACACGCTGGTCGAGCTGGGCTCGGGGACCTCGGACAAGACGCGGATGCTGCTTGCCGCGCTCGCCAGCACCGGCCGGCTGCGGCGGTTCGTCCCGTTGGACGTCGACGCCGACACGCTCGCCCAGGCCGGTTCCGCGGCGCGCGCCGCGCACCCGGGGCTCGCCGTGCACGCCGTGGTCGGCGACTTCCGCCAGCACCTCAGCCTGCTACCCGTCGGGTCCGCCACCGGCCAGCCTGGCGGCACCCTCGTCGCCTTCCTGGGCGGCACGATCGGCAACCTGCGCCCACCCGAGCGGGTCGCCCTGCTGACCGAGCTGCGCTCCCGGGTCGCGTCCCGGCCGCCGGGCTCGGCCGAGGCCGGCGGCCGGGGCGGCGCGCTGCTGCTCGGCACCGACCTGGTCAAGGACCCGGCGAGGCTCGTCGCGGCCTACGACGACAGCGCCGGCGTCACCGCGGCCTTCAACCGCAACCTGCTCACCGTCCTGAACCGGGAGCTGGGCGCGGACTTCGACCTGCGCGGATTCGCCCATGTCGCCGTTTGGGACGACCAGAACCGCTGGATCGAGATGCGGTTGCGCGCGGTCAGGGAGCAGACGGTCAAGGTGACCGCCCTGGACCTGACCGTCGACTTCGCCGAGAACGAGGAGATGCGAACCGAGATCAGCGCCAAGTTCGACCGGGAGACGGTCGAAGCGGAACTGGCCGCGACCGGCTGGCGCCTCGCCCACTGGTGGACAGACGAACCCGGCGACTTCGCCCTCTCCCTGGCCATCGCGGACTAGGGGGCGGTCGGCCGGGGCCAGGTTTCGCTGTTCGGTCGCAAAGGCAGTCGAGCGGAACCAGGTGCGGATCAGCCGAGCAGGTTGACGTCGCGGGCGGCGCCCGTCGAGGCGGACGTGGCCATGGCGGCGTAGGCGCGCAGGGCGGCGGAGACGGTGCGCTCCCGGTGGACCGGCCGGTAGCCGCGGCCGGCCTCGAGCTCGGCCCGGCGGGCGGCGAGCTCGGCCTCCGGGACCATCAGCTCGAGACGCCGAGCCGGGATGTCGATCTCGATCCGGTCGCCGTCGCGGACCAGCGCGATCGTGCCGCCGTGCGCGGCCTCTGGCGAGACGTGCCCGATCGACAGGCCGGAGCTGCCACCGGAGAACCGGCCGTCGGTGATCAGCGCGCACTTGGGCCCGAGGCCGCGGCCCTTGAGGAATGCCGTCGGGTAGAGCATCTCCTGCATGCCGGGGCCGCCGCGCGGGCCCTCGTAGCGGACGACGATGACGTCACCCGGCTTCACCCGGCCACCGAGGATCGCCTCGACGGCCTCGTCCTGGCTCTCGACGACGATCGCCGGCCCGGCGAACGCCCACTGGTCCTCCGGCACGCCAGCGGTCTTGACCACGGCGCCATCCGCGGCGAGGTTGCCGTGCAGCACGGCGAGCCCGCCCTCGGACGAGTAGGCGTGCTCGACGGAGCGGACGCAGCCGTTCTCGGCGTCGGTGTCGAGGGTGTCCCACCGGTTGGTCGAGCTGAACGGCTCGGTGGTGCGCACACCGCCGGGCGCCGCGTGGAACAGCTCGATCGCGTCAGGCGACGGGCTCTCGGCGCGGATGTCCCAGCGGTCCAGGAACTCCCGCAGGCTGGCCGAGTGCACGCTGTGGACCGAACGGTCGAGCAGGCCGGCCCGGTCCAGCTCGCCGAGGATCGCCGGGATGCCGCCGGCGCGGTGCACGTCCTCCATGTAGTACTTCGTCGAGCTGGGCGCGACCTTGCACAGGTTCGGCACCCGGCGGGAGATCTCGTCGATGTCGTGCAGGGTGACGTCGACCCCGGCTTCGACGGCGGCGGCGAGCAGGTGCAGCACTGTGTTCGTCGAGCCGCCCATGGCGACGTCGACGGCGAAGGCGTTGCGGAACGCGGCGGCCGACGCGATCGAGCGCGGCAGCACGCCCTCGTCGTCCTTCTCGTAGTACCGCCGGGCCAGGTCGACGACGAGGCGGCCCGCCTCGACGAACAGCTCCCGGCGGGCGGCGGCGGTGGCCAGCGTGGAGCCGTTGCCCGGCAGCGAGAGGCCGATCGCCTCGGTGAGGCAGTTCATCGAGTTCGCGGTGAACATGCCCGAGCAGGAGCCGCAGGTCGGGCAGGCGGAGCGCTCGATGATCCCGAGGTCGGCGTCGGAGACGTTCGGGTTGACGGCGGCCGTCATCGCGTCGATGAGGTCGAGCCGGGAGCGCACCGTGCCGCCCTGGACGACGGCGTTGCCGGACTCCATGGCCCCGCCGGAGACGAACACCGTCGGGATGTTGAGCCGCAGCGCGGCCAGCAGCATGCCCGGGGTGATCTTGTCACAGTTGGAGATGCAGACCAGCGCGTCGGCGCAGTGCGCGTTGACCATGTACTCGACGCTGTCGGCGATGATCTCCCGGGACGGCAGTGAGTAGAGCATCCCGCCGTGGCCCATCGCGATGCCGTCGTCGACGGCGATCGTGTTGAACTCCCGCCCGACCCCGCCGGCCGCCGCGACCGAGTCCCCGACCAGCTTGCCCAGGTCCTTGAGGTGCACGTGGCCCGGGACGAACTGGGTGAAGCTGTTGGCGATCGCCACGATGGGCTTGCCGAAGTCGTCCTCGGTCATCCCGGTCGCCCGCCAGAGCGCGCGGGCGCCGGCCATGTTGCGGCCGTGGGTGGTCGTACGGGAACGCAGTGCGGGCATCGTCGTGACTCTCCGACCTTCTACGGCGGTACGAACGCGAGGCTGGGCCCCATGGCGGGCGCGGGTCGCGCGGGCCAGGTCGCCGCACTCGCGGGCGGGCGCGCACCTGCCTCGGGAGGGTTCACCGGCGCGAGGCCGCCAGTACGCGTGAGCGCGCACACCCGGGTCAGCGCCGCGCTGTCGACCAGCGTATCCGCTGCCGTCAGGAGGGCTGCCAGAGCCGGATCGCGCTGTCGCCGGCGGTGGCCAGGACCTCGCTCGCCGGCGAGAAGGCGAGGGCCCGGACCGCGCCGACGTGGCCGGTCGCGAGCTGGCCGAGCGGTTCGGGCCGGACCGGGTCGTCGAGGTTCCACAGCGCCACCGCGGCGCCGATCCCGCCGGACGCGGCGAGCGTCCGGCCGTCGGCGCTCAGCGCGACCGCGCGGACCTGGCCGTTGCCCCGGCTGGTCACCTGGGCCAGCGGGGCGGGATGGCCCGAGCCGTCGAGCTCCCACAGCCGGACGGTGCCGAAGCCGGCCCCGGTCACCAGAATCCGGCCGTCGGGCGAGAACGCGAGCGCCTGCACATGCCAGCGGTGGCCGTCCAGCGGCGGCCCGAGCGGACGCGTCGCCGTCCCCGTCACATCCCACAGCAGCGCGGTGTGATCCGTGCCCGCCGTGGCCAGCAGCCCGCCGTCGGGCGAGAACGCGACGGCCAGCACCTTGCCCAGATGGCCGACGAGCGGCTTCCCACGCTGCCGGAGCTCCCAGTCTGGCCCGGCGGGCACGAGATCCCACAGCCGGGCCGTGCCGTCGAGGCTGGCGGTGGCCAGAAGCCCGCCGAGCGGGGAGAAGGCCACGGCCGTCACCTGGTCCGTGTGGCCGAAGCCCGTCGCCGGCCCGTCACCGCCCCAGCCGGCGGTCTCGTCCGTGCCGCCGGCCGCCGTCGGCTCCCGCCAGACGCGGACCGTGTGGTCGCTGCCGCCGGTGGCCAGCGCCGTCCCGTCCGGGGCGTAGGCGACGGCCAGGACACGTCCCTCGTGCCCGCGCGACGTCCCGGCCGGCGATGCCGCCGCCCCGGAATCCCCTGGCCCGCCGGCGAGGCGCCAGCGGCGGACGGTGCCGTCGTCGCCGGCGGAGGCGAGTGCTCCGCCGTCCGGGGCGAAGGCGACCGCCGCGACGGCTCCGACGTGACCGGTCAGCGGCGCGCCCAGCAGGGTCGCGTTGAGGGTCGCACCGGCGGGCCCGCGCCGACCGGCGAACAGCCGAGCGGTCCGGCGGCGGGTCGCCCCGCGGGTACGGAGGTCCGGCTCGGCGGCCC